>ENA-OQJC01000235-OQJC01000235.1-human-gut-metagenome-genome-assembly--contig:-NODE-235-length-17379-cov-3.162822_pt1 | contig 17379 bp, 15 predicted proteins | sample MGYA00242600_ERZ504766 | MGnify/ENA primary metagenome ERZ504766 (study PRJEB26092, sample SAMD00036364) | human gut metagenome | host: Homo sapiens | study: EMG produced TPA metagenomics assembly of...
CTTCATCAGGGCAGGGATCTTGCCGTTTTTGCTGAGGTACTCCTGCCAGAAGGAGGCCAGCGTTTCCTTGCCGGACACCTGACCAAGGCTTTCAGCGGCCTGTTTTGCCAGCTCGTCGATCATTGCTTGCATGGATGTTCTCTCCTTTATTCTTCGTGTTGATGAGCGGAGTGCACAAAAAGCTCGTCCCCTGCCCGATTTCTCAGGCAAAAGGGACGAAGCTGTTGATTCTTAGCTCCGCGGTACCACCCGGTTTCCACCCGTGCACAGATGCCGGGCGGCTCTCAGAACGCCGTAACGGGGCGTGGCCGTTCTGTACTACTGCTGTTTCGCACAGACCGCTCAGGAGCGAACTTCAGCCAGCCCGCACACGGAAGCCCTCTCAGCCGGTGAAGCTTCTCTCTTTGCCGTGCGGTACAGACCTACTCTCTCCGTCGCTGCGTTTGGGAGTATTCAGGTTTTATAACCAAGAGTTATGTTACCACATTTCGGGACAGTTTGCAAGGGCTGTGCAGTTACTTTCCGCAAAAATCGCGTTCAGTGGAGGTTTTTTCACAAAGCCGCAACCATTATGAATCGTTTATGTCATCCATTATGAGCTGAAACAATTCTCCCAGGTCGATTAGTGGCGCAAACTCTTTATCAACTTTGTAATCATCTGAAATTTTTACCACGACCACACCGTCGATCTGCTGGATATATCCTTCCTGCGGATAGACTGGCATCTGTTCCAGCTCTGTTCTGCTGTACAGTTCCCCGTACTGTTCCACCGAGCAATGCTTGAGTTTTGCCGGAGTAATATCCCTGAAAACCGCTTTCCAAGACGCTCTGGCCGAGTAATCGTTCAGCCAGAAGCGGCCCATCTGCGCATACGGATTTGCATAGAGGTAATACTCCCTCTTCATAAAACTGGAGTTCGAGCTGGGTCTGCCCACAAACAGTACCGGCAGCTGCTCGTTATCGTCAAAATATCCGCTGCTCATCAGGTCGTCCGCAATGTGATCCGACATGCTCTTGAGTGTTTTCTTCCCTCATACATAGCTTCCTGATCGATCACGGCAGAGCAGACATTGCCATAGACGACCAAAACCGCAAGTACTACAGCCCCTGTCCGGGCAGCACGTACATACTTTTTTACCATAGGCTGATTTGTGCGCGTCCCTTCAAGCAGCAGCAGACATACCGGCACGAACAGATTCAATCCTTCGCCCATCTGCAAAAGCCAGACCGCCTCGCTTGTGATCAGCATGATGGCATTGCACATGATGGGCAAAACGATCAGCGCTGCCACTCCCAGAAGGATATATTCCCAATTTTTCCGGTGAAGCATTTTTCTGAAGCGGTTCAGCAGTCCGATGCTCAGCGCCAGAAATACCAAAACGAAAAAGCCCACCGGCTGCAGAATGTTATGCCGATAGTAATTCTGAAAAAAGTAAGCTCCAAACAGTTGGTAGGTCTCTGCAATGGCATTGGGCAGATTTTTCAGTATAGAAAGTACCGAAACATCCGCTCCTCCATTATAACTTGCCATCTGCCATCCACATGCCCATACGATCAGCTTTGTGAGCAGGAAATACAAAACCATTCCTGCAGCTGCGCTGCAAAGACTTCTTCCAATGTGGGCATGGACCTTTTCTCTGTCCACATTGCGGAACAGAAGCAGTAGAAGATATGTCAGCAGGAGCAGACAAAAGTTATCAAGGCTCGTCTGATAGCACGCAAGGCTCATGACCAGAAGCAGTGCTCCCTGTACGACCGCTTTTCTAAAATCTGCGGCACGAACCACACGCTCTGCCGCCAGAACGGAAAACAAAAATGAGCAGCCAAACACCGGCGACTGAAACCGATATGACAGCTGTATTCCAGTGACCGTGCTGGCCAGAACAGCCATACCCGCCAGATAGGTCACGACAGAATCCTTCTCTGTAAAAAACTTCCGAAGCAGGGTAACAGCCAGCGCCGACATGGAAAGCGTCAGCAATGAATTGAAAGGTTCCGTCTGGATGCCAAACCGCAGCGCATCGATCACCGGCCAGAGCCATCGGCCCGTGACTACCTGCCAATAGCCGCCAAAGAACCATGTATTGTTCCATAATCCGTCAAATGTATTGGTCAGCCGCTGGCTGATCAGCAGGAAAAACACTACCGCCGAAAACAGCAGCATCACCAGAAAATATCTTAGATCCGATATATCCAGCCCAAGGTCGTCCGGTTTCTGTACATCGATTTTTCTTCATCGTTATTTCTCCATCTGTCCTGTTTTATGTTCTCAGGCTCATTTGTTATTCATCGATCAGATAATCCTCTGATACCTTCACGATCACAATATCACCCACCTGCTGGATATATCCCTCCTGCGGATAAACCGGCATTTCTGCTACCAGTTCGGTCTGTCTCAGTTTCTGATAATCTTCATCTTCGCACAGCGTGATCTCCACCGGAGTGATCTTTTCAAACACGCCGCGCCAGGAAAGTCTTGCGCATTCCGGTGACAGCCAGAAACAGCCCATCTGTGCATACCTGTTGGCCGAAGGGTACAGGTCGCCTTTTTTAAAAGTCGGGTTCGAGCTGGGCCTGCCTGCGATCATGACCGACCAGTGATTTCCTTCGTCAAAGCAGCCTTCCTCCGTCAGATCGTTCACGATTTGGTCCGACATTACCCGCAGTGAATCCCGGCCCTGCCGCATTGCCTCCTGATCGACAGCCATCATGTAAACATTTCCGTATACGACCAGAAATGCAAGCACCAGTACCAGCCATCGGGCTTTGTTGCCCTGTTCCGGACGGGTGCCCTCCAACAACAGCAGACACAACGGCACAAATAACGCAAGGCCTCCGCCCATTTGCATTCGCCACACAGCTTCACTGCTGATCAGCATCATGGCATTGCAGGCAAACGGCAGTGCCAGCAGAGCGGCAGTGCCCAGAAGCAGGCCCCCTGTTTTTCCACTGCGCGCCATCCGCACAAAACGGCAAAGGAACCATACCGCAAGCATAGCCAGCACTGCTGCGAACAAGCCGAACAGCTGCAGTGTATTATGCCGGTAGGCATTACGGAAAAAGTAAATTCCGAATATCCGATACGCCTGCAAAATACCATTCGGCAAACCAAACAGAATGCTTTTCACTGAGATCTCTGCGGCACCATTATAGCTGGTCAGGTCAATACGGCAAAATGCAAGCACCAGCTTCAGCACCAGCCAGTAGAGCACCATGCCCGCTGCTGCACTGCCAAGGCTTTTTGCGATGTGCACACCTGTTTTCTGTGGTTCTGCATTCTGAAACAGCAGCCGCAGCAGATATGCCAGCAATATCATGCAGAACACCGCCAGATTAGCCTGATACAAACCCAAGCTCAATGCCAAAATAACCGCACCGCAGCCGACAGCTGCACCTGCATGGGTAGTGGTGATCACCCAGTATGCTGCAAGCACGGCAAACAGAAAGGACAAGCCAAAGATCGGTGACATATAGCGGTAAGAAAGCTGCACGCCAACTGCTGCGCCGGAAATGGCAGCCATTCCCGCAAAGTAGGTCAGTGCGTTGTCACGCTCCACAAAAAGCCTGCGCAGAAGCGTGATGCCAAGCACCATCATGGAAAGAGTCAACAGGGCATTGAGCGGTTCCGTCTGTACACCGAAACGTACAGCATCTGCCACACACCACAGCCATCTGCCGATCGACAGTTCCCAGAAGCCACCTATAAACCACGACCCATTCCACAGGCCGTCAAACGTATTGACCAGCCGCTGGCTGATCAGCGGAAAATAGACCATCACCGCAAAGCCCAGCATCACAAAGAAATATTTCTTATCCAACTCCCGCAGCCAGTGTCTGATATCCGCTTTTATTTCTACAGACATGATATTCCTCCATCCATAAACTTCTGCTTTTCAGTATATCAAACTCTTCCACATGGTTCAATAAAAAAATCCCCTGCCGGGCAGTCGGCAGAGGATCATGCGTATTTTTTCCAGAATGCTTTATTTTGCCACGATTTCTGCAGCCAGTGCATCCATCTGCGCTTCGGCAGCAGCATTGGCAGCACTGCGGATGGTGACCACAGTATCACACACGGCGATGTTCTTCATGCTTTCCAGCTCGGCGCGCATGAGCTTTGCGGCCCATGGGTGCCCATGTGCCATTCTCCATCAGACCCACCGTGCGGTTCTGGAAGTTCTTGGTCTTGAGGTGGGTCAGCAGATTTTCCATCGGCGGGAAGAGGAAGCCGTCGTAGGTGGCGCAGGCCAGCACGATCTTTCCGCAGCGGAAGGCTTCGGTGACGGCATAGGACACATCCGTGCGGGTCAGGTCCATCTCCACGACCTTTGCGCCCTTTGCACGCAGCTTTTCTGCCATGAGGTGGGCTGCTGCACGGGTGTGGCCGTGGATGGAAGCACTTGCCACAAGGATCTTTTCCGGCTCCTCGGGCTTGTAGCTGGACCAGATGTCGTAGTAGTTCAGGTACTTGCCCAGATCTCCGGTCAGCACCGGGCCGTGCAGCGGGCAAATGGTCTGGATGTCCAGAGCCGCGGCCTTTTTCAGCAGCGCCTGCACCTGCGGGCCGTATTTCCCCACGATGTTCAGGTAGTAGCGGCGGGCTTCGCTGGCCCAGTCGGCCTTTTCGTCAAACTTTGCCACAGCGCCAAAGCGACCGAAGCCATCCGCGGAGAACAGCACCTTTTCGGTGGATTCATAGCTGACCATGACCTCCGGCCAGTGCACCATGGGGGCAAACACAAAGGTCAGGGTGTGGGTGCCAAGGCTCAGGCTCTCGCCATCCTTCACCACCACGCGGCGCTCCTTTGCCACAGCATCAGCACCAAAGAACTGATCCATATACAGGAAAGTCTTGGCGTTGCCCACCACCTGCATCTCAGGATAGAGTGCCGCCAGCTTTGCAATGTTGGCACCGTGGTCCGGCTCCATGTGGGAGACCACCAGATAATCCGGCTTACGGCCTGCCAGAGCTTCGGTCAGGTTTTCCAGCCACGGCTCGGTAGCGCGGGCATCCACCGTGTCCAGAACGGCGGTCTTTTCGTCCAGAATGACATAGGAATTATAGCTCACGCCGGTGGGCACCGGATACTGGCTCTCGAAGAGGTCGATGGTGGTATCATCCACGCCAACGCCCAAAATGGCTTCACTGATCTTGTTTACGCTCATAATGCTCGGTCTCCTTATTTATATTTTTATGCAGTGCCGCGTTTCTGCGGCGGTTGTTTCTGAGAACAGTTCCTATCATACCACATCGTCAGAAAAATCGCAAGGGATAACGTGGGAATATTCTGCACATCAGAGCTCTTCCCCATTCTCCGGCAGACGTGCCGCCACCGGTTTGCCCGGCTCAGCATCCAGTTCCAGCAGAGCGGCAGCAGCGCTTTCGTCAATGGTCTGCACCGCGCGCAGCTTGCGGCTGATGGCACGGCTGCGCACGCCAATGAGATTATCCAGCTCTTCGTCGGTCTGACGCAGGCGCTGCTGCATCTTGGAAAGCCCCTGCCCGAACTTGTCAAATTCGGTCTTCACCGCACCCAGCAGCTGCCATACCTCACCGGAGCGCTTCTGGATGGCAAGGGTCTTGAAACCCATCTGCAGGCTGTTGAGCAGCGCTGCCATGGTGCTGGGGCCTGCAATGTTCACCTGATAGTCCCGCTGCAGCACTTCCAGCAGGCCCGCGTTCACCACCTCGGCATACAAACCCTCGAAGGGCAGGAACAGGATGCCGAAGGCCGTGGTATAGGGCGGCTCCACATATTTTTCCCGGATGTCCTTGGCCTCGGCCCGCAGCACCAGTTCCAGTGCGTGGCGGGCGTTCTCCACGGCCTGTGCGTCGCCGGATGCCTGCGCATCCTGTAAATGGGCATAGGTGTCGCCGGGGAACTTGGAGTCGATGGGCAGCCACACCGTACCGCCGTCCGCGCCGGGCATCCGGATGGCGTACTCCACCCGCTGGGTACTGCCCGGAATGGTGGCCACATTGGTGTCGTACTGTTCCGGGGCAAGGATCTCTTCCAGAATGGCTCCCAACTGGATCTCACCCAGAATACCGCGGGTCTTCACACCGGAAAGCACCTGTTTCAGCCCGCCCACATCAGCGGCAAGGTTCTGCATTTCGCCAAGACCCTTGTACACCTGTTCCAGCTGGTCGTTCACCGCCTTGAAGCTTTCGGTCACCCGCTTCTGCAACGCATCCTGCAGCTGTTCGTCCACCGTATGGCGGATCTCGTCCAGCTTCTGGGCATTCTGGGCCTGCAGGGCAGTCATGCCCTCGGCAAGGGTGCGGCGCATCTCTTCCAGCTTGCGGGCGTTGGAGGCTTCCAGCCCCTGCAGGCGCTGCTCCATGGTCTGCTGCTGGGTGCCCTGCCCTGCGGCAAGGGCGGTGCTCATACTTTGCACCGAAGCCTGCAGCGTTTCACTGATGTGGCCCATAGCGGCAAGGTTCTGCTGCGCCATCTCTGCCAGCTTCGCGTCCATCTGGCGGTTCTGCGCTTCCAGCTGCTGACGCAGCCATTCCTTCCGTTCTGCATCGTCCCGGTTTGCGGCAGGCTTTGCCGAGCGGTACAGCAGCAGGGCCATCATCAGGCAGATGGCCACCAGAAGCACCGTGTAAAGAAACGCTAAAAATTCCATAATGTCTCCTATTGCAAAATCCGGGCTGTGCAGCTGCAAAGCCCGGATCTGCGTACTTTATATTATTTTGTCTGTTCTTCCCAGAAGGCAGCGGCTTCGTCCAGCCAGCCATCCGCAGCCGTGCCGCGGCCAAGGCAGATGCCATGGGCTGCGTGGTCATATACCACTTCTTTGTAAGGTACGCCATGCGCGGCCAGTGCCTTGCTGAGGGTCGGCCCTGCAGCGGCCAGCACAGCAGGTTCAAGGTCAGGTCATCCCTGCCATACCAGAAGTACACCGGCGGATAGTCCTCTGTGATCAGGTCGGCAAGGCTGTATTCATAGTAGAACCGGCCGCACACAAAGGGGTCGATGCCCACACGATAGATCGGTGTGATCTCGGAAAACTGCACGATGGGATACGCCAGGATCACTGCGCCGGGCTTGGGCAGGCCATAGTTTTTATAGCCCAGAGCGTCCGATGCAAACAGGCCCGCCAGATGTCCGCCGGAAGAATAGCCGATCAGGGCGTAGCTTTCCGTCTGCACGCCGAACTGCTGTGCGTGGGCGGTGATGTACTTCACCGCCCGTGCAATGTCCTCCATGGGGCCGTTGTTGTCGTTATCCGGGTAGGCGCGGTAGCGCATCACGAACACCGCATAGCCTTTCTGGTGCAGCTGGTAAGCTGTGGAGATGCACTCCTTTAACTCTGCCGTGCGGTTGAAGATGTTGCCGGAGAGCACCAGCGCATACTTTGCATCCGGCGTGCTGGCCGGGTAGTAATAGAACTCCGCATTGTTGCGGGAGCTGTCCTCGGCGATCTCCTGCTCCGAGTAGAGCTTATAGGTGATCTGCACGCCCGCATTGTAATTGCGGATGAGCAGGTTCAGACCATCGGCACAATCCTGTGCCACATAGCTGCTCACATATTTTTCCAGCGTCTGGTCATTGCACCAGTCCTCGGTACCGGGCAGGTTCTGCTCCTTGGAATAGGTCCAAACGCCTGCGCCAAGGATGCCGGGGTTCGAGCGGATCTCGCCCATGGTGGTCTGCGGCGTGATATCCGGCTCGCCATACTCTGCTGCAAATGCGGGCAGCGCCATCATCAGCAGCAGACAGATACAGGCTGCTGCGGTGCATATCCTGTGTTTCAACTCAACATCTCCTTTTCAGCCGACCTGTTCCTCCCAGAAAGCAGCTGCTTCATTCAGCCAGCCCTCCGCATCGGTGCCCTTGCCTGCGGCCACTGCATGGGGAGCATCATCATACACATGGTAGATATGCGTCACATGGTTGCGGGCCAGTGCCTTTTCCAGCACAGGCCCCTGCGCCGACCAGCACATGGTCATAAGGGTCATGTCGTTTTTGCCGTACCAGTGATAGGTAGGCGGATAATCCGGTGTGATGTAATCAGACAATGTCATTTTATAATACCGCTGCTTGCACACGCCGGGGTCCAGCAGGATATTATAGACCGGTTTGAACTCTAGGAAGGTGTTTACCGGGTAGCCCAGCAGCATGGCACCGGGCTTTGGCAGGCCGTAATTTTTGTAGCCCACCGCGTCGGTGCCGAACAGTCCGGCGATCTGCCCGCCTGAGGAATAACTTACAATGGCATAATCCTCCGCCTGCACGCCAAACTGTCCTGCATGTTCCGTGATGTATTGCACCGCGCGGACCACATCCTGCAGCGGCGCATTGTTGGAAGCCTTCATGCCGATGCGGTAGCGCAGCACGAACACCGGGTAGCCCATTTCGTGCAGGTTCCATGCAGTGGAAATGCCCTCGCGGATCTCCGCACTGACCACGATCGCATTACCGCCGATCACCAGCGCATATTTCTGGTTTGCCTGCGCCCCTTCTGCCGGCAGATAATACAGTTCCACACCGTCCCGGCTGGTATCCTGCGCGATCTCCTCCGCCGTATAAAGCGGGAAGGTCACCCGCTGCCCAGCGTTATAGGTGCGGATCAGATAGTTCAGTCCATCCGCCGCATCCTGTGCCGTCCAGTGATTGGAAAGGCGGCTCAGCGGCTGCGCGTCCCAGTACATCCGGTCCAGCACACGGTCCTGATCCAGCGAGTAGGTGTAGATGCCCGCACCCACAATGCTGGGGTTGGAGCGGATCTCTTCCATTTTGGTGCGCGGTGTGATGTTGGCCTGACCAAGCTCCTCCGCAAACGCCGACTGTGCCAGCAAGATCATCAGGCCAATACCAAACATCACCGTGCGCAATCGTTTTCTCACAGCAATCCCCCGTTTATCTCTTTATTTGCACTGTTTTTCCCAGAATGCCGTTGCCTGCCGGATCCAGCCGTCCGCATCGGTGTGGCGGCCCGGGCCAATGGCGTGGGGTGCGTTCTCGTACACATGGCACTCATAAATAGCCCCGCTCTCCCGGAGCTTGCGCTCCAGCAGCGGCCCCTGCTGGGAGTAGCACATGCGCTGCATATAAAGATCATTTTTGCCGTAGAAGAAATAGGTAGGGGTAAAGTTTTCGTTCACCACATCCGAAATATCAGTCCAGTAGTAACGCCAGCCAAGCACCAGCGGGTCAATGGCCAGCTGATACAGCGGCTTCACCTCAAAGAAATCGTTGATGGGGTAGCCCAGCAGCAGCGCCGCAGGCTGTGGGAGGCCAAATGCCTTATAGCCGAACTTTTCGTTGTCCGAGCCGATCAGGCCCACGATGTGTCCGCCGGAAGAAAAGCCCATCAGCGCATAGTTTTCGCGCTGAACGCCAAACTGATCTGCATTTTCGGTCAGGTACTTTACGGCGTTGGCAATATCGTACAGTGGCGCATTGTCGGATGCATTCAGGAAAGAGCGGTACCGCAGCACAAAGGCCGCATAGCCCAGCTCGTGCAGCTGGTTGGCAATGGATGCACCCTCGTTCAGCTCTGCGGTGGTGTTGCCGCCGTTGCCGGGCACCACGATGGCGTACTTTGCGTTGGCTGTTTTAGCCGGGAAATAATACAGCTGCACCATGCCCAGAGAAGAATTTTCCGCAATTTCTTCCGGGGTATACACCTGCCATGTGATCTGTACGCCCCTGTTGTAGTTTTCGATCACAAGGTTCATGCCTTCGGCGGCATCCTCGGCAGCCGCGTAGCTTACATAGCCCTCAATGGGCGTATCATCGTACTGCGTGCTGCCCTCGATCCATTCGTTGCAGTAGGTATAGTAGCCGGAGCCTTTGATGCTGGGGGTTCTCCCGCAGCTCTTTCATGGTCGTCTCTGTTGTGATGTTCGGCTCGCCGTACTCTGCAGCAAATGCCGAAAGCGATACGCACGCCAGCATTCCCAGCGCACACACCATCGTTCTGATCCACTTCATTTTGGGACATCCTCCATTCTGCAGCGGCGTATCCTGCCGTGCTTTTCTTGTTATGATTTATTGTATCACAAACCTTCCGCTTGTCAAAGAAATTTCTGTGCAGTACGGCGCTTGTACCGCACCGCAAATTCTGCTATACTGGAGCCGGATATTTTTGAGAGTTGAGGGCGCGGAAAGCTATGCACTTTCCGCCGGGATCGAAATATGAGCAAAATCGAGATCCGGCCCATGGAGCCGGAAGACTGGAGCGCTGTTTCCAGAATTTATTTGGAGGGCATTGCTACAGAACATGCCACTTTTCAGACCACCTGTCCGCCGTATTCTGCGTGGGATGCTTCCCACGCAAAAGAATGCCGACTGGTACTGCTGGCCGACGGCGTGATCGCCGGGTGGACGGCGTTGCGCCGGGTGGACCCGCGCTGGTGCTACCGCGGCGTTGCCGAGGTGAGTATTTACGTGGGTGAGCAGTTCCGGGGCCATGGCCTTGGCTATCACCTGCTGACCGAGCTGTGCCATCAGGCAGAAAAGGCCGGCTACTGGACACTGCAGTCCACCGTGCTGCAGGACAACGCTGCCAGCCGCGCCCTGCACACAAAATGCGGCTTTCGCTTAGTGGGCCGCCGGGAACGCATTGCCCGCGACTGTCACGGCCGCTGGCTGGACACATTCTTAATGGAATACCGCGCTGCCGCCAATGAACCGGAAGGCTATAAAAAGCTGTAAGATGCAAAAGAACTCCGCGCCCTGAGGCTGCGGAGTTCTTTTTTGTCCATTGATAAAATGATAAAGGTAAAAACAGGCTTACCACTCTTCGCCGTCGATGTCCACGCTGCCGTCCACCACGGCACCGGCGCGGGAACGCTGGAACATGCTTTCCACCACGGCGCAGTACTTATCGGCCAGACAGACGATGACTGCTTCGCGGCAGGTGGGCACATGACGGAAGGTCAGCGGCCACATGTGGCTTGCAATGATGCTCTGTTCCTTTCTGGTAATGCTGAACACCCGCTTTGCATTGACGCAGGCATAACCCGGATGGGAGAAGCCGTGCATCTCAAACAGGCGGCGCAGGCCGTGAAAGGTACCGGTGGTGTGCCAGTCATACAGATAAAAATCATGCAGCAGGGCACCCACTGCCAGCGAGGTCTCGTCAGCGTGCAGATGCAGACGGCGGTTGAGCCAGAAGCTCACCAGCGCCACATTCTTGCAATGCTGGTAGGTGGTGACAGAGCCGTGCTGGATGTACTCCCGCATCCGCTGCACATCCGGGTGATGATCGTATTTTTCAACGATGGCATAAAGCTGTTCGCGCTCGATCTCAGAAAGCTGCATGCTGCAAAATTTCCTTTCGCTTTAAGGTGATGTTTTCAGGAGCGGAGCTGGACCGGATTGGAATTGCCGAAGTTCTCTGCACTGGAAGGGTTCTCCCGCTTGAGGGAAAAATCTACCAGATACTGCTTGCCGTCGCCCAGTTCTTCCAGCTGGGCCAGTTTTGCCTTTGCGGCAGCTTCGTCCGGGTACCACTGGATCAGGAAGAAATTTTCTTCCTCTACACCGTAGTACAGCCACTGGCCGTCGGCACGCAGCCAGTCGTCCAGATGATCCACTTCTTCGCCGTCCGGCAGGCCAAGGCCTTCTTCGGCATAAAGGTTTTCCGGTTCCACCTGCAGCATTTCGATCACCTGAATGGAGCTTTGCAGGTATTCGTCCTGCGAGACCGTCTTGTCCGAAAGCTCCCATCCGGTGAGAAAAGCCTGCATCATCAGGTCGCGCACAGAGATGCGCGGCAGGGTCGGGTCCATAACCATAGGTATTTCCTTCTTCCTTTAGTTTGTCCCTGCTGACCAGTATACGTCAAAGGCTTATGCAAGTCAACAGTTTAATTGTGAATTTTTTGTAGGTTCGTTCAAATATATCCAGACTTAACAGACGGAAAAGGCAAAAGTGTCTTCCAGCCATTCCACTGCCAGTTCCACCCAGTGATGCCGGTGGCGGCTGGGCTGGTCCACCTCTGCCGTGCTGATGCTGGTACCGTGCACCCCCTTTTCAAACAGATGTGCCTCGCATGGCACACCCGCCCGGTGCAGAGCGTTCACCAGCATCAGGGTGTTCTCCACCGGAACGGTGGCATCCTCCATGGTGGTCCATACGAACACCGGCGGCGTCTGCGGCGTGATCTTATCCTCCAGCCCGAACACCTGCTGTGCCGCCGGGTCGGCGCTGCCCGCCAGCTGCACAAAGCTGCCGCGGTGGGCATACTGCCCTGCCGTGACCACCGGATAGCCCAGAATGACCGCATTGGGCCGGGGCTGGGCCGCTTCGCCGGGAATGTCCAGCACAGCACCGGAAAGGGCCAGGTGGCCGCCCGCTGAAAAGCCGCACACGGCAATTTTTTCCGGCAGGATATGCCACTGGGCCGCGTGCTGTCGCACAAGACCGATAGCCTCGGCCAGCTGGCGCAGCGGCATGTAGTCCTTTGCCTTTTCGCAGATGGCGTAGTCCAGCACAGCGGTGTGGTACCCCGCCGCCGCAAACTGCAGCGCCACCGGGTCGCCCTCGCGGGCACTCACATGGGTATAGCCGCCGCCGGGCACCACCAGCACCAATGGCCGGTCAAGCACATTCGGCATCCGCTCACAGCAATCACGCAGATAAACGGTCAGTGTCCCACCGCCGGCCAGTTCCAGCTGTTTCAGCTGCATGATATTTCCTCCTTTTACAGCATCCTTTGCGGTTCATTATAGCACAAAACGAACCATTTTTTAAACTTTTTTATGAAAGCCCTTGATTTTTGCTTTTCGTCGGTGTATATTAGCACTCGAAAGTTACGAGTGCTAAGTATTCAAAAGCAATATCCTATTCCGAGTGCTTGGTGCCGAATACAGATAAAAAGAGGTTTTGCATTATGGCTAAGAAAGAATTTCAGGCTGAAAGCAAAAAGCTGATGGATATGATGATCAACTCCATCTACACCAATAAGGAAATTTTCCTGCGCGAGCTGATCTCCAACGCATCGGATGCCATCGATAAGCTCTATTATAAGAGCCTGACCGATCCTTCTGTGGGCATGAACAAGGGCGATTTCCGCATCCTCATCACCCGCGATAAGGAGAACCGCATCCTGACCATTGAGGATAACGGCATCGGCATGACCAAAGAGGAACTTGAGCAGAATCTGGGCACCATTGCTCACTCCGGTTCTCTGGATTTCAAGAAGGACAACAAGGACGAGAACATCGATATCATCGGTCAGTTTGGTGTCGGCTTCTACTCTTCCTTCATGGTAGCCGATAAAGTCACCGTCATTTCCAAGGCTTATGGCTCGGATGAAGCATGGCAGTGGGAGTCCTCCGGTGTGGACGGCTACGAAATGACCCCCGCCCAGAAGGACACCGCAGGCACCCAGATCATCCTGCACATCAAGCCGGATACTGAGACGGACCACTACGACAACTTCCTCGATGAGTACGGCATCGTGGCCATCGTGAAGAAGTACAGCGACTATGTGCGCTATCCCATCCAGATGGAGCGCCAGCACGAGCGCCAGAAGCCGGAACCCGATCCCAAGCCGGAGGATTATAAGCCCGAATGGGAGACTTACACCGAGCTGGAAACTCTGAACAGCATGGTGCCCATCTGGAAAAAGCAGAAGAGCGAAGTGACCGACGAGGAGTACGCGAATTTCTATAAGGAAAAGTTTGGTGATTATACCGACCCCGCCCGCGTCATCGTCAGCCGCACCGAGGGCACTGCAAATTATAATGCCCTGCTGTTCGTGCCCAGCCACCGTCCCTACGACTTCTACACCAAGGATTATGAAAAGGGTCTGGCCCTGTACGCATCCGGCGTGCTCATCATGGAGAAGTGCGCCGACCTGCTGCCCGATTACTTCAGCTTCGTCAAGGGCATTGTGGACAGTCAGGATCTGAGCCTGAACATCAGCCGCGAGATGCTGCAGAAGGACAACCAGCTCAAGCTGATCCACAACGCTCTGGAAAAAAAGATCAAGAACGAGCTGCACGCCATGCTGGCCAATGACCGCGAGAAGTACGAGGAATTCTGGAAAGAGTTCGGCCGTCAGATCAAGTTCGGTGCTTACTCCGACTACGGCATGCACGCCGAGCTGCTGCGCGACCTGCTGCTGTTCTGGTCTGCCAAGGAGCAGAAGATGGTCACTCTGCAGGAGTATGTAGACAAGATGCCCGCTGAGCAGAAGTATATCTACTTCGCTGCCGGTGATTCTACCGACCGTCTGGCAAAGCTGCCCGCCGCTGAACTGGTCATGGATAAGGGCTATGACGTCCTGCTGCTGACCGAGGATGTGGATGAGTTCTGCCTGCAGATCCTGCGCACCTATCCCCGCAAGGATGCCGAAGGCAAGGACGGCACCGTGGAGTTCAAGAATGTCAACAGCGGTGATCTGGGCCTTGAGACCGAGGAAGAGAAGAAGGCCGCCGAGGACGCTACCGCTGAGAACAAGAACCTGTTCGATGCCATGAAGGACGCACTGGACGGCAAGGTGAAAGAGGTCAAGGTCTCTACCCGCCTGAAGGATCACCCTGTGTGCCTGAGTGCTGACGGCCCGCTGTCCATTGAGATGGAAAAAGTGCTGTCCAAGCAGCCCGGCAGCGAAGGCGTAAAGAGCGATAAGGTTCTGGAACTGAATGTCAACCACCCCGTGTTTGCCGTGCTCAAGGCCGCACAGGAGGCCGGTGACACCGACAAGCTCAAGAAGTACAGTGCTCTGCTGTACGCACAGGCTCAGCTGATCGAAGGCCTGCCGGTGGATGATCCCGCCGCCTACGCCGAGGCCGTCTGCAGTCTGATGAAGTAACTTTTTCCGGTAGGCAGCAGACTTACTCCCCTGCCGCTTCCACGCACATCAATATTTCCCCCTTAACAAAAAGGCCGTGCTCCGCTATAATAGAGTGGAACGCGGTCTTTTTCTGTTCTTTTGCCGGACAGTCAGGATAAATTGAGAGGTTTTTGCTCATGCAGCCCAAAAAACATTATTTTGCCCACATTCCCACCATTGCCATCTTTATTGTGTTTGCCATGTCGGCACCGCTGGGCGTGCTGCTGTTCATCTTAAAAAGCATCGATAAAAACGCCGAAAAAGAGGAAACGGCTGCTGCGCAGGCGCAGGCAGACTATCGTTCCGACCTCGGCCCCGCCCTTGCGCAGACGGCACCCCGGCAGGAAACCGAGCCAACTTACGGCCACGATGTTCCCACCAAAGAGCAGAAGGACGCTAAGGAGCGTCACAAACTCCTTACCACCCTGTGCACCATCGGCGGTGCTGTCTTTCTGTTCGCGGGCTTCAGCACTCTGTTCATGGATGGCGCTGACAGCATGATGGAGGCGTTTACCGCCATTGCCCAGATGCTGGGCGGCGGTGCTGCTCTGCTAACCGGCCTGCGCATGGATCGTACCCGCAAGCTGGAACGCCTGTTGGACAAGATCGCAGGCGACCGCGACAATATTCCGCTGGACGAGCTGTTTGCTGCCGCGGGCATCGATGCCGCAAAGGGCCGCACCGTGGTGGAAAGTGCTATTTCCCACGGTTACTTCGGTGCAGATGCTTACATTGATAACCGCACCAATACTCTGGTAGTGCGCGGCGCGGCTCCCCAGCCGCCCCGGAAACCGAAGCCTGCGCCCGCCCCAGAACCTGCACCAGCGGACCAATATACCGCAATTCTGCAGCAGCTGCGGCAGGTCAACGATGCCATCCCGGACCCCGTGATGACCACCAAGATCAGCCGTCTGGAAGCGGTCAGTGCCCGCATCTTTGAGCTGGCAAAGCAAGACCCCGGCAAAAAGGCTCAGCTGCAGAAATTCATGGACTACTATCTGCCCACCGCCCTCAAGCTGCTGAACACCTACGCCAGCCTTCCTGCGCAGGATGTGCAGGGGGAAAACATCGCCGATGTCAAAAAGAACATCGAGCGCAGCATGGACCTGCTGGTGACCGCCTTTGAAAATCAGCTGGACAAGCTGTTCCAGTCCGACGCACTGGACGTTTCGGCAGATGTGGCCGCACTGGAAGGGATGCTGAACATGGACGGCCTGACCGGAAACGAGTTTACAAAATAATATTTTGGGAAACAGGGAAAAGGCCCATGAGCTTTTTCCCTGTTTTTTCAAAGCGCAAATCTCCATGTTGTGCAGGCCTCGTCCGTCCCACGCAAAGCCGTGGATTTGCAGGCATTTTTGCCAATGGTTTTTCCGTTTTATATCTAATTTTATTTCAACCGTCAAATTCCACTCTGTGCGCCAATTTCAGTCTTTTTGCAACTTTTCATCCAGATGCAACAATAACACATGGTTTTTTCTGTCCGGATTTTATATGATAAGGACAGAAGTGTGCAGAGCATCCTGTATGCGGCCCTGCACTGCAGTTCCAACCCGCTCAAAAGGAGGATTATCCTATGATGAAATCTGTTTCCGCATGGAAGCAGGAGCTTTCCAGCGGCGCTCACGCTGCCCGGCTGGCAGCACTTTACTGCTGTGCGCCCGAAGAAACTCCTGCACAGGCTGCCCGCTACGAAGCTGTTCTGAATGGTCTGGATGCCACCTTTGGCCCCCATGCTGAAGCTGGTCTTTACAGTGCCCCCGGCCGCACCGAGATCGGCGGCAACCACACCGACCACCAGCATGGCCGCGTGCTGGCCGGCAGCGTGAATATTGATATGATCGCTGCCGCCGCGCCCAACACCCTGAACCAGCTGCGCGTGCAGAGCGAAGGCTACGACCTGTGTGTGATCGGCCTTGATGACCTTGCTGCCCGCAAGGAAGAGGAAAACACTACCCTCTCTCTGCTGCGCGGCGAATGCGAAGCCTTCCGTCAGCGCGGCGCAAAGCTGGCCGGTCTGGATGTGTACATTTCCTCCAACGTACCCAAGGGCAGCGGCGTTTCTTCCTCCGCCGCCTTTGAAGTGCTGATCGGCGTGATCCTGAATGACTGCTTCATGACCGATAAAGTCTCCCCCATCGAGATCGCGCAGATCGGCCAGTGGGCAGAGAACGTCTACTTTGGCAAGCCCTGCGGCCTGATGGATCAGATGGCTTCCAGCGTTGGCAACATTATTACCATTGATTTTGCGGACCCTGCCCACCCGGATGTGGAGCCGGTGGCCGTGGATTTCTCCAAGGCAGGCCTTGCCCTGTGCATTCTGGATTCCTGCGCAGATCATGCCGACCTGACCGACGAATATGCCGCTGTGCCCGCCGAGTGCCGCGCCGTGGCTGCTGTGTGCGGCGGCGAAGTGCTGCGGGATGTGCCGTTTGAGACCTTCCTTGCAAAGCTTCCGGAGTGCCGCAAGCAGTGCGGCGACCGTGCCGTGCTGCGCGCCTTCCATATCTATGCCGATAACGACCGCGTGGCAAAACAGGTAGCTGCCCTGCGCGAGGGCGATTTTGACACTTTCCT
>ENA-OQJC01000237-OQJC01000237.1-human-gut-metagenome-genome-assembly--contig:-NODE-237-length-17259-cov-2.816601_pt1 | contig 17259 bp, 13 predicted proteins | sample MGYA00242600_ERZ504766 | MGnify/ENA primary metagenome ERZ504766 (study PRJEB26092, sample SAMD00036364) | human gut metagenome | host: Homo sapiens | study: EMG produced TPA metagenomics assembly of...
AGCAGCGTCGGGGTGCGTGGCCAGCCAACGGCCAATGAGCACCTTCTGCTGGTTGCCGCCGGAGAGATTCTTGACCGGGCGATCCGGGGTCGGCGGGACGAACGTTGAGTTCCTTCATGTACTTGTCAACGATGGCGTCCGCTTCCTTCTTGGGAATCGGCTTGAACATACCGCGCGTTGCCTGCAGGGCGATAAGGATGTTCTGGCGGACGGTCAGGTCGCCGATGATGCCCTCATCACGACGGTTTTCGGTGGAGTACGCGATTTTGTTCTTCAAAGCCGTGTACGGATCGGAGATGTTGACCTTCTTGCCGTTGAGCGTGTAGGTACCCGAATCCGGCTTGTCGGCACCATACAGGAGTCGACCAAGCTCGGTACGACCGGAGCCCAGCAGGCCAGCGAAGCCAACGACCTCACCCTTGTAGATGTCAACATCAACCGGGTTGATGGTGCCCTTCTTGCCGAGGCCCTTGACATCGACGATCGGCTTCTCGCCAGGGGTGATTTCACGGCGAGCCTTCTTGGCACCAATCTGGGACAGCTCGGCGGCGGACTTACCAATCATCATGCCGATGAGTTCGTCGCGCGGGGTGTCCTTGGTCATGACCTCCTTGATGAACTGGCCGTTACGCAGAATGGTCAGACGATCGGTAATCTCATAAATCTGATCGAGGAAGTGGGAGACGAAGAGGATGGCCACGCCCGAGTCACGCACCTTGCGCATGATCGCGAACAGGTCCCTGACCTCGTTGGCATCCAGCGAAGAGGTCGGCTCATCGAGAATCAGCACCTTGGCGTTGATAACCATAGCGCGGGCGATGGCGACCAGCTGCTGCATAGCGATGGAGATGGAGCTCAGCGGAGTGTGCGGGTCAATGGATTCGAGGCCCATCTGTGCCAAATACTTCTTGGCGGCCTCGTGGGTCTTCTTCCAGTCGATGCCGAAGGGGCCGCGCTTTTCGTGGCCCAGCATCACGTTCTCACCGACGGAAAGGTTGGTGCACAGGTTCACTTCCTGATACACGGTGGCGATACCGGCGTTTTGTGCGTCGAGGGTGCCGTTGAACTGCTGAGGCTTGCCGTCCACCATAATGGAGCCGGCGTTGATCTTGTACACACCGGTCAGAGCCTTAATCATGGTGGACTTGCCTGCACCGTTCTCACCCATCAGGGCGTGAACTTCGCCCGGGTAGAGAGTCAAATCAACACCATCCAAGGCCTTGACGCCCGGGAATTCAATCGTAATGCCTTTCATTACGACGATGGGGTTTTTATCTGTCATGTCTTTGCCTTAAACGAGAATGAAGTGTTATCGTTTTGTGATATTTGAGCCACACATGAGTGATGGTGTGGAAGGAACATCCTTCTCACACCATCACATCAATTATTTGGTTCAGTTATCAATGAGTCGCAGCAGACTTATCAGTAGGCGCGGGTGTTGTTGTCCAGAGCTTCCTTGGCGGAGGCGGCGTCGAAGGTCTTGGACTCGATCTCGATGTCCTTCTCAACGGTCTTGCCATCCAGGTAGTCCTTGACGGCCTGAGCGGTTTCCTTGCCGAAAATCGGGTTGTACTCGATCACGTAGGAGAGGTCACCATCAACAAGAGCCTGCAGAGCGTTCTTGGTACCGTCGATGGTGATGATCTTGACCTTGCCCTTGAGGCCGGCGGCGTCAACAGCCTGAGCGGCACCGAGGCCCATCTCGTCGTTCTGAGCGAAGATGAACTGCGGGTTGTCGGACTTGTACTTGTCGAGCAGACCAGCGGTCACGGTCTTGGCCTCATCAGTGGACCAGTTAGCGGACTGGGACTCAAGAACCTTGACGTTGGAGGCAACCTTGTTGCCCCAACCAGTGCCACGATCCTTCACCACGGACAGGCCGGCAGGGCCTTCGAGGATGAAGCCGTTGGCGCCATCCGGGAAGTTCTTGTTCACGAACTCGGCAGCCTGCTCGCCGCACCAGACGTTGGACGGTCCGATGTGAGCAACGATGGCCTTCTTGGCCTCGGCGTCCTTGACGTCCACGTTACGGTCAACGGTGAAGACCGGAATCTCAGCCTCAGCGGCCTTCTTCAGGGAGTCATCCCAACCGGAATCCTCGGTGGAGGACAGGATGATGGCGTCGACTTCGTCGTTAACGAACTTGTTGAACGCCTGAATCTGCTTCTGCTGATCGTTGTTCTGGGTCGGAGAGTAGGTCAGGTCAAAGCCGGCATCCTCGAATGCCTTCTGAATGTCCTTCTCGTTGGCGGTACGGAAGCCGCCCTCAGGACCGACAGCCACGAAGCCAACCGTCTTCTTGCCGGAGTCCGAGCTGCCACCTGCGTTGCTGGAACCGCATGCGGCAACGCTGACAAGCGCAGCAGCAGAAGCAACGAGGGCAATGGCCTTCTTCCAATTCTTCATAAATACTCCTCCTCGAGCAGTGTTATTTTTTGGATGATCTTTCATCCTGTTTGGTGACTGTTCGTCATCGACAGCCTCTAGTATGACGCTCACAGGCCAAATGTTCAATCGCATGCGATAACAGTTTGATAACAGGTTTATAACAAATTAATAACAGTGGTTCAAAAATGGCGTCGCAACACTGTTTTGCCTTGATAACAGACCAATAATAGTGATTGGTTGCGCAGCGGCAATGCCGCTCGCCAGCCGAGCGACAAAGCCGTTGCCTCATACAACAAGAAAGGTTATTATGAACACCGTTTTTCTTATACCATCTACTGCGCACCGAGGGCAGTGACCTGGCTATCGGCGATGGTCCAGGAACCGTCGAGTGAGCCAGAAACGGAGCGAACAATACCCAAATCGTCCACAATGGCCAGGCGACGGGACAGGCTAATCTGCCCCGATGCCATCGACGTTATGGTTCCATTAGGCAGACGCTGCGCATTGGCCGGGCCTGGTGCCATTTGACGCCATGCCTCTTGTTGTTCGCTATTTCCCTCAGGAGGTGTGGTGGCGTACACCAGATTCAGATCGTTGTAGAACGTGAGCATGGTGACGTGTCTGAGCACACTCACTTGGGTGGCCGCTTTGCTCAGACCGCTCAGTGTTTTATCACCGTTGCGCGCCACACCGGTCATCATCACGCCGTTCGTGTCCTCGCCCTCGACTGCCAACGCCAATCGGCACCCTTCCGGAGAAACCGCCAATGCCACAATGCTGTCGGCAGCACCAAGCCAATCAAGCTTCAGATCGGTTTCCTTGCCCCCATCTGACACATGCAATTCGCGCCCGTTCTCGGATACAGCCCATACTTCGCCATCCAGACCTTCGGTAATCGATCGCATCGGCTCGCCGGAGAACATCACCCCACAGGACGCACCATCAGATTTCAGGCATTCGACCACGCCGTCCGCACGCAACACCGCGCCGCCGGATGAGGAAAAAACGAAGCCCCGAGCATCGTCATATCCGGGGGCCTCCCCTACACGCAACGGACTGGAGCTGGCCAGGGAAACGATATGCCCACCGGTCAACGTGTATACGCCCGCTGTCGGCTGCTCGGTAGTAAGTTTCACATTTGCGTCGGCATCAGAATAGTCCACTCCGTCGCCGGTAATCTTCAGCGCGTATTCGGCATTGCCGTCGCCCATAGTCAGACGGATGCGATGTACCAGCAGGCCTCGTTCTTCCTCATTCAACGCATTGATACCGCTGTTAAGGTGTATCTCCACCACATTGTTCTTCACCGGCACGCTGTCGACCGCGAGTTTGATGGTAGGCAAGCCGGTGCCTCGCAGCACTCCTTCCAACCAGGAGGGTGCATCCGAGAGTACTTCACCGACTGCCTGGGTGCGCCAGTTGCGCCAGCTCAGCCATCGAACATCCGGTATGAGCTGTTTGCCGGATGTGCTCACCTGATACACGGATACTTGGCGGAAGACTTGTTCAAAATCGGCGGTGGATATCACCACGCCGTTCTCCAACGAGGAGATGCGCCACTGGCCGCTTCTTTTAATCAAGATATAAGGAACTTTGCTGATCGTGCTGCTATCTGTCGGCGTATACACGCCATGCGAGTCCAGAGAGCCGACCACTTGGAGCTGTACTTCTACAATCAGCGAGCTCTCCGCCCCTTGCGGGGTACTCATCGTATTGGCACGGCGGCGGAAATCCGGCGTACCGCTGTAGACCAGTGCCGAGGAATCGCCATTCCATCCGGCCGACGCCGAACCGGTCAGAAACTCACGGGCCACACGGTAGCCATCGGACTGTACGCCGGCAGGCATGGCATCATAGAACCCTTTGACGATGGTTTCCGGCTGCGCATCGTCCGCAGGTCCCTGAGGATTGGTGTAAACACGCTGAGTCTGCTGTTCCACCGGTGCCAGAGTCTGCACCGAGCCGCTAATCGGCAAACCGAACGGACTTGAGCATGCCGTCATCATGACGCAACAGACTATGGCCGCGCCTGCGGCGGCAATCGTTCTGGTCACTCGTCTCATAGCGGCCTCCCCATCATCGTGTCGCGGCGAACCTCATGATAATCATGTGTGACTTGGCTGGTGGCCACACCAAACCCACCGGTAACACGCAGGTCACTCCGGCGTTTCAGAAGCAAAATTCCACCGGCAGTTCAGCGTCCGCCACCTCACCTTGGTCGGGTCACGCGGCAGCAATACCAAGAACCAGGTCGCCCCTCCCCCACTGCCGAACGTACACGGATAGTACCGTGGTGCAGCAAGGCATCAGTCATGGCGATGGCCAAGCCCAATCCGGTGCCGACCGGTAACGCGCGAACGTGAAGGGTCGCTTCTCCAGAATCGATCGAATACATGAGCGACTTTGTCTTCGTCGATACCAACGCCATAGTCGCGAACGCTGATGGCCACGGCTTTGCGGTTGGCCGCGACACGCACTTCGATCGGCCGGTCCTCAGCGAAATCGACGGCATTGGCCAACAGATTTCTGACGATGCGAATCACTCGACGCGAATCGATACGAGTCAAAACCTGCACATTGGGCAGATACGTGTGAATCGGCACCCGTTTGGCTTGGGCGATGCCGGCAACTTGGTCCACTGCCGTTTCAATTGGTTCGCATAAATCGGTTTCCACAAGGTCAAGTGCCGCATAACCGGCATCGTAGCGGGAGATTTCCAACAGATCGGCGAGCATGTCTTGGAATCGACTGATCTGGCCGGCCAACAGTTCGACCGTACGCTTGGTGGAGGGGTCGAAGCCGTCTTTTTTCATTTCGAGCAGGTCGGAAGCCATACGCATGGTGGTCACCGGGGTACGCAATTCATGACTGACGTCGGACACAAATCGTTTCTGGAAAAACGCTTGCTTCCTCCAGCTCATCGATCTTCTGGTTGAGCGCATCAGCCATCGTATTGAAGGATTGCTGCAGCACACCAAGCTCATCCTTACGATCCACGGTAACGCGCATATCGAGATTGCCGGAGGCCAGTGTTTCCGAGGCCGCTGCCACTCGTTCAATCGGGCGCACGATGCCACGAATCACCAGCCAGATTACTACGCCCACCACGATGGACAGCAACGCACAGATGACCACCAGACTGAGCTGAATCTGCGTCAAGGACTGCTGCTGGAACGTGTACGAATAAATGGCGAAGAATTCGAGGTTGCCGGCCACGCCAAAGTCCAATACGGTGCCGAGCACCGCTGCGGGCGTCCCGCTGCCCGGCATGCCGGAATCACCGGGAATTTCGACCGGCTGATAGAACACGCTGTCATCCAAGTCGGAAGCCACGGATGAACGGATGTCGTCAGAAATCAGACTTTGATAGCTGGGTTCGGTGGATACGGGGATGATGGCACGCGAGTTGGTATCACGACTCCACAAATACACACCTATCAGGTTGGAGGACCCCTCGGATTGCAACGAGGACGCCAAGTCATTGACCAGCTGTTGGAGCTGCACTGCGGTGGAGACATCGGCCGCGTCCAGACTGGTTTGGGCCTGCTGCACCATGTTTGAATAGTCGGCACGCGACTGCGAAGTGATTTGGGTAAGCAGCGAGGCGCGCACTGATACCATCGATACGCCAGAGAAGACGATGGCCACGGCCAGTGTAAGAATCACGGTGAGGGCCACGGTGCGGGCCTGCAGCGAGCGACGAACTTCAGCGCGTCCGTGGCGCAGCAAGCGTTTGAGGCTGAATCGAGGGCGCAGGTTCATTGTTCAGGAGTGACGAACTTGTAGCCGATGCCACGTACGGTCTGCACGATTTGCGGGTTCTCGGGGTCGTCCTCCACTTTGGCCCTAAGGCGTTGAACATGCACATTGACCAGGCGCGTATCGCCGGAATTCTCGTATCCCCAGACATTCTTGAGCAGGCTGGAACGACTGATGGCCTCGCCGGCGGCGGCCGCAAGCATGAACAGCAGCTCGAATTCCATCGGAGTAAGATTCAGGTCCTTGCCATCCTTGGTGGCGGTGTGTTCCAAACGGTCGATGACGATGGATCCGCGTTCCAGATGGTTGACGTTTGCATTGCCACCGCTTGCACCACCGGTGGCACCGTCTTCGGCGGCCGGCTTGGCGATGCGGAAGCGTGCATGGATACGCGCCAGCAATTCGGCCACTTTGAAGGGCTTGGGCACGTAGTCGTCGGCCCCGGCTTCCAAGCCGGCCACGACGTCAAGTGTGTCTGATTTGGCGGTGAGCATGATAATCGGCACATTAGAGGTAGCTCTGATGCGGCGGGCCACCTCCGTGCCGTCCAGCCCGGGGAGCATAACGTCAAGCAGAATCAAATCGGGCTTGACGATGGGGAACATTTCCACAGCCCTCAGCCCGTCCAGGCAGGTCACAGTCTGGAATCCCTCGTTTTCCAAAACAAGACTAAGCATTTCGCCGATGGCCTGATCATCGTCCACGATGAAGATGGTCGCCATGGTGTTTGCCTCCCCTTTTTCCACTGTTATTGTTGCGTTACACTTTACTCCCCTATGTTCATTTCTGTTCGGGTTCCCCACCATGCAGTATCGGGCGAATCTTGGCAAGACGCTGGCTGACTTCGTGTTCATAGCCGCGATCGTTGGGATGGTAGTACTCGGTGCCACGCAGCTCTTCGGGCATATATTCCTGTGGCGCCACGGCACCGGGCCAATCGTGCGCATACTTGTAGCCCTCGTGGTTGCCCCACTCTTTCATAAGCTTGGTGGGGGCGTTCCTCAAATACAGCGGAACAGCGCCGATCTTGCCGGCATCCACGTCCGCGAGCGCCTGGTTAATGGCGTTATAGCTGGCGTTTGATTTGGGCGCGGTGGCCACGGCAATCGTAGCTTCGGCCAAAATAATACGTGCCTCGGGCATGCCGACCAGCGCCACGGCCTGCGCCGCAGCCACGGTGACCTGCAAAATCTGCGGGGCGGCCATGCCGACTTCCTCGCTGGCGGCGATCATGATGCGACGGGCGATGAAGCGCGGATCTTCACCCGCTTTCAGCATGCGTGCCAGATAATGGATGGCGGCATCCGGATCGGAGCCCCGCATGGATTTGATGAATGCGGAAATCACGTCGTAATGGTCATCGCCGTCTTTGTCGTAGCGCACGGTGGCGGTGTCCATTACCGTAGCCACGATTTCGGGGGTGATGATGGGTCGGCGTGCGCCCTTTTTGCGGGCTTCGTCGCCAGTGACCGCGCCAGCCGCGGCCTCCAGAATCGTGAGACTCTTGCGTGCGTCACCACCGGCCATGCGCACGATGTCGGCGATGGCTTCGTCCGTGGCTTTGACCTGCCCCTGAGACCGCGGTCATCAGTCAGCGCGCGCTGCACCAGTTCGATGAGCTGATCAGGCTCCAATGACTCAAGCTTGACGACCACCGAACGGGAGAGCAACGGTTTGATGATGGAAAAGCTCGGGTTCTCGGTGGTGGCGCCGATAAAGGTCACGTCGCGGTTTTCGACGGCGGGAAGCAGCGCATCCTGCTGGGATTTGGAGAAGCGATGTACCTCGTCGATGAACAGTACGGTTTCCTGGCCGCGTGACACGAGCCGTTCGTGAGCGCGGGTGAGTACGTCGCGCACGTCTTTGACGCCGGATGTCACGGCGGAGAGTTCCTCAAACACGCGGCCGGATTGGCCGGCCACGATGGTGGCGAGCGTGGTTTTGCCGACGCCTGGAGGGCCGAACAGGATTACGGAGCTCGGCGCGGTGAGACTGCCTTTGCTGGCCGGATTGGCGAGGCGGCGCAGCGGCGAGCCCTGGCCCAACACCTGCGTTTGGCCAATCACCTCGTCCAAAGTGCGTGGACGCATGCGCACCGCCAACGGCCGCGTCATCGACTCCGGCGCATCAGCCGCCCCAAACAAATCGTTCTCACTCATAACGTCCTATAGTACCCCAGTGTTCGAACAGACGTTCGAGCTGCACCCTGGCTTCCCTCAGAGAGGGGAGCCAAGAAAGGAATCAGTTACTCACCTTGTAGTCGTGGAAGACTACTTCGCCGGTGTCTTGGGTGGCGTCGAGGTCCACGATGCCTTCGATGGCCCAGTCGTGGTCGCCATCGGAATCATCGATAATCTGACGCACCTTCCACGTATGCTCGTCGTTCTCGTGCTTGTCATCCAACATGAACAGTTCGGGCGAGCGCGCTTCGGCGCCGATGCCCACGTACTCGTGCTCGTCGTAGTAGTCGTCGAGCACATCTTCCCATTCGTGCACGCCGTAGCCCCAGTCCTTGTCGAGCGCGCCGAGCTTGTCCGGCTGGTCAAGGTCCATAAGCCGCACACGGCGGAACAAGGCATTGCGCACCAGCACGGTAAGACCACGACGGTCCTCGACCACCGCGCTTTTTGCGCCGGGCGCGGCCAGGGATGCCGCAGCCTCGGATTGGTCAGCCGAGTCACCGGCGTTCTCCCATTCGTCCACCAGCGAGGAGTCGATGGAGCGCACGAGCACGCGCAGCCACGAGATGATGTCTTCGAGTTGCTCGTCACGCTTTTCGGGCGGCACGGTGCGCGCCAGCGTGCGGTAGGCGTCCGAGAGGTAGCGCAACAGGGTGCCTTCGGAGCGGGCGATGTTGTATCGGGTGATGTATCCGGTGAAGTCGGAGGCGGTTTCCACCATGTCGCGCACCACGGATTTCGGCGACAGCCAGTAGTCGTTGGCCCACGGCACATCGTGGCGGTACTGATCGAACGCGGCTTCGAGCATGTCTTCCAGTGGCTTCGGATACGTAATCTCCTGCAGCTTATCCATACGCTCGTCATAGTCGAGTCCGTCGGCCTTCATATCGGCCATCGCCTTGTCTCGGGCCTGACGCTCCTGGGCACGCAGCACCTGCTTGGGGTCTTCGAGCGTGGCCTCGGCCATGGAGATCACGTCCAGCGCATAGGTGTCGGACTCGGGGTCGAGCAGTTCGAGCGCGGCCAGCAGGAACGGGGAGAGCGGCTGGTCGAGGGCGAAGTCGTCCGGCATATCAAGGGTCATGTAGTAGTCCTTGCCGCCGTCCTTGCGGCCCTCGGTTTCGATGACTTCGGTATCGAACAGGGTTTGGAAAATCTCGTCGGCCCGCTGGTGCAGATGCTCCTTCTGGTCGGGGGTCTGCGCGGAATCGTCGATGAGATCGTCGATACGGGCACGGGCGTCGCCGCCCTGCGCCACTTCGTTGAGCACCATCGAATGCGTGATTTTCAGGTGCGGGACCAGGGTTTCCGGTTCGGCGTCGATGAGCTTGTCAAACGTGCTCTGGTTCCAGGTCACAAAACCTTCCGGAGCCTTCTTGCGCTTGACCTTCTTGAGCTTCTTCGGGTCTCCCCCGGCCTTGGCGATGGCCTTCTGGTTTTCGATTTCGTATTCGGGAGCCTCGGCGATCACCAGTCCCTCGGTATCGAATCCCATACGGCCAGCTCGTCCGGCAATCTGGTGGAATTCGCGGGCGCGCAGGCGGCGCATCTTGGTGCCGTCGAACTTGGTCAGGGCCGTGAGCACCACGGAGTGAATCGGCACATTGATGCCGACGCCCAATGTATCGGTGCCGCAAATCACGGGCAGCAGACCCTGCTGGGCGAGCTGTTCGACCAGGCGGCGGTAGCGAGGCAGCATGCCGGCGTGATGGATGCCGACACCGGTGCGCAGCAGCCGCTGCAGAATCTTGCCGAAGGCTGTGGTGAATTTGACGCCTTTGATGGCTTCTGCGATGGCTTGGCGCTGTTCCTTGCTGGACACGCCGGTGGAGGCGAGCGCCTGCGCGGTCTCCAGCGCGGCGTCCTGCGAGAAATGGACCACATAAATCGGGGTTTCGCCGTTGCGGAAGGCGAGTTCCACGGTTTTTTCCATCGGATCGAGCGTGTATTCGTAGCTTAACGGCACCGGTCGCGGCGCGTCGGCGATTACATCCACGTCCGGGGTGTCGTTCAGATCGGAGAGCTTGTCGGCAATGGCGTCCACATTGCCGAGCGTGGCGCTCATCAGCAGGAACTGGGTCTGCGGCAGCGTGAGCAGTGGCACCTGCCACGCCCAACCGCGCTCCGGATCACCGTAATAATGGAATTCGTCCATCGCCACAAGGCCCACGTCGGCATGGGTGCCTTCGCGCAAAGCCTGATTGGCGAGGATTTCGGCGGTGCAGCAGATGATCGGCGCGTCCGTGTTGATGTGGCTGTCGCCGGTGATCATGCCGACATTGTCGCGGCCGAACACTTCGACCAAGTCGAAGAATTTCTCCGACACCAGCGCCTTGATCGGAGCGGTGTAATAGGAGCGGCGGCCAGTGCATAGGGCGGCGAAGTGCATGCCGAGCGCCACCAGCGATTTGCCCGAACCGGTCGGGGTATTCAAAATCACATGGTCGCCGGCCAAGAGGTCCATAATGGCCTCTTCCTGATGCGGCCACGGCTCGATGCCCTTGACGTCTTCCACCCAGCCGAAGAACCGTTCGTAGATGTCGTCGGCCGTAAGATTCCGTTCGCGTCCATCGCCGTCCCATTCGGGGGCCAGCCGCCCCAGGGATCCGTATTCCTTCTCGTCAGTCATAATGCTCAGTCTACCTAGTGGCCTATTCCGACGGCACGAGCCGCCCTCCGTCGCTATGCGACGCCTCCCGCCAGCGGGCGGAGCCGTGCGAAGAGCCGTGCCATGCGCTTGGCTCCGCCAATGGGAGGATCGCTCACGCCAACCGGCGGCGCACCTCGTCGGGGTCCACCTCGGGTTCGAGGGGAGGCCAGGTCATGTTCATGTTCTTCAAGGTGGTGCGCAGCAGTTCGGAGACCACGGCTCGCGAATACCAGCGGTTATCGGCCGGAACGAGGTACCACGGTGCGGCGCCGTGCTGGTTTTCTCGAACACTTCCTGCCAAGCGAACATGTACTCATCCCATCGGTCGCGGGCCTCGAGGTCGGAGATGTCGAATTTCCAGAACTTGGTGGGATCGTCCAGCCTCCCAAGAAAGTTGTTTTTTCTGTTCTTCCTGGCTTACCACGAGGAAGATCTTGAGGATGGCGCATCCGCTGGCGGCCAGTTCACGTTCGAAATCGTTGATCTGGTCGTAGCGGGCACGCCATACGTCTTCGGGATAGGTGCCATAGACGTGCGGCATGACCACATCTTCATAATGGGAGCGGTCGAATACGGCAATCCACCCCGGCTTGGGCAATTCACGCTTCACACGCCAGAGGAAGTCGTGGTCGAGCTCCTCGGCCGTAGGCTTGCCGAAGCCATGGTAATGGATGCCCATCGGGTCGCCTTGGCTGAACACGTGACGCACGATGCCGCCCTTGCCGGAGGCATCCATGCCTTGCAGCACGATGAGCAGCCGCCGTGTCGAGCCTTTGACGCCATTCGCGTACATGAGCCGCTGGTATCGGGCGATTTCGGAGGAGCTGATCGAAATGAACTTCTCGGCGTCCTCTTTATTGCCGTCGAATCCGGGAGTGGAATCGCCTTCGACATCAGTGACCTGCATGCCGTGGTGGAACATAAGACGTTGAGCGGGCGGCAACGACCATACGGCGCTGAGCAGTTCACTGGATTTCGCCGCACGCGCCAGTCGTTCAGGCACGCTGGCACTGGAGTCGATGGTGTCTATGCGATCCGCCGCGAGCTGTAATACCTTGTCGATCCGGCGATCGGTTTTGTATTCCTTTCCCTTTGTCCGTTTCTTGTTTGTTCTTTTCCTTGTACGGATTTTTCCGGGCCGTTACCCCCACCTTTGCCGGCCTCTTCAGGCTCGTTGGTTCTGTCGTCGTCCTTGGCCATGCTCCCGATTGTACGTCTTGTAACTCAGGAGACCCAGCAACGTAGCGACATTCACATTTCGCCTGTTACTGCAAATCTATAGGCATGCAGTCGTTCGGACCGTAATTGTTGGCTTTGCACCAATTCCAAGCCTCATCCGTCGAGTCGAAGCCCTCACCGGCAAGAATCACATAGTATTTGTCGGAATTGCTGCTGTAGGTGGGCCAGTCACCCGACCAGATAAGCAGTACGTTTGACTTCTTGTTGTGCATCGTGATGAATTGCGCAAGAATATCGTGGTAGTTCCAGGTCTTGCCTTCAGCTTCCATGCCCTTGCGCTTGCTGGACAACTGCGCGGTATACGTGGAATAGACCCGAAAAATCGAACACGGCATCGGCCACGACATTATCGTCGCTGTCCTGCAACGTGAGTCGGGTGGCCGAATCATTGAATTTCGTGGATGCGTTCTTATCATCACAATTCGAAGTGGCCAGAATCGTGACTATCAGATTGTCGCTCTCGCTCTTGATCGAGGAGACTTTCATATCGGCAGCGGCATCGCAGGTTTTGGCAGGCTTTGCCTTGTCGGGGTCGATGTATGCCACCAGATATCCGCCGGCTTTGATGACGGTGTCCGTATTCGTTACTTCGCTGGTGCCGATGGTGTAGTGCTTCTTGGCTTTCTTGTCACTGCCGTAGATGCCCAGACCTTCACGTCAACGTCTGTGGAGCCGGTGTTCTTGAGCTCGACCCAATCGCAACGCTTGCTATCCGGGTCTCCGGCAGCTTTCGTATTGCCGGCATAGACCTCGTTGATGATTACGGATGGTTTGGCAGCCGTGTTCTGTTCGGCAGTGGTCTGCTGCTCGTCCGCAGTCGCAGCGGGCACGCCGATCAGGGCGATGCTGCTCAGTGTCACCGCAGCGGTGAGCAGCGCGACTGAACTTTGGCTGAATTACTGCTGAAGCTGGTTCTTGGATTTGCGTCGAACCGTCCGTATTCCGCCGATAATCGCGATTACAGCGGTACCGATAGCTACGCTGATCAACGCCGGTCGTTGCACGGCATGGAGGGTGGCGAGATCCGGCCCGGCCGCAATGGCACTGTTTTCACCCGCCAAGCTATCCGACGCCGGGTGATTGCCCGCGTCGATGTACTGGGCATTGACCACACTCGGGCCGGCAAGCGCCACTTGGTCAGCGGTCTCGACCTTGGCCACGTCGCCGTGCTTATCCAAGGTGACGCGGGCGCACAGGGCTTTGGCCCAGTTGATACGCTGCCAGCCGTCGCTCGATTGCCATAGGGGGTATCCGGAATCCAAGGCGGTGGCTTTCAAAATCGCGTTGCGCTGATCGGCGTGCAGTTCGGGATAGGCCAGTCGCAGCACGTCCGCCGCCCCGCGCGGTGCCACGAAATCAGCGCCGGACTGGGCGGTGTCTTGCGGGAAGGTGTAGGTCAGGCGTGCGGTGTAGACGCGCACGGCCGAGGCCTGGTCCGCGACCGGCTCGGTGGCCACCGGGTCCAGAAAATCGTTGGTGTAGCCGCCCGAACCGGAGGCCTTGGTGTTGGCGATGCAGGCGGCGAGGGTAGTGCCGTGGCCGTCCGCGGCGCAGCGGGACACCAGATAGTCCCGCAGCTGCCGGGACGCGGGCACGATGGACGAAGCGAATTCGTTATGCCAGTACTGCCCGTTCTGGGCGGATGCGCCAATGCGCCCGCCCATGATGTCAAGCGGATAATGCACGCCGAGCACGATGCGGTTGTTGCCGGCCTCCGAAGTGCGGGCCATGATTTGCGGCGCGAGTTCGGGAATCATGCCGGCCAGCGCGATACCCCACGAATAGGCGCCGGTAGTGTGGCCGGAGGGGTAGGAACTGTTTTTCTGCAAGTTCGAGTAGCCGGGCACGTGTTCGAGCCATGAGGGTGATTGCTTGATGTCAAGCGTGGCGGGCAGTCCGGCGAGATCGTTAGTGCCGCCGTAGCTGCTTTCCGCACGGTTCAGATAGGGGCGCGGATGCATGGCCGCACGTTTTGAGGCGTAGGTGGAGGCCACGTTAAAGGAGAAGATATCGGCGACGGCGTTGAGTTTCCCGGATTTGAGCCCTTCGCTCATATATTTGCCAAGCACCGGACCGAGCGCGTCCGGCATGGCTTCCTCGGCTTGCAGATCGGAGTCGACGAGCGCACGCTTGCGTTGGGCGTTCAGGCCATCCTTATCGAGATTTTCGGCGGCTTTGTGGTTAATGGCCACGGCCAAATCTTCGTCGAGTTTCATTGTATCGGCGTCGAGCACCTTGCCACCGTGTTCGGCATCGGTGGGGGCCTGCCAATAGTTCTTTTCGTAGTCGGAGAGCAATGCCACCCAATCCGGGTTGGGCAGCTGGTCGGCCTGTGCGATTGCAGGCGTCGCGGCTAGCGTGGCCGCCAACGCCAGCGGCGCAATGGTCGCAATAGCAAAAACGGAGGATAGGTGCCGGAACATCTTCATATGTTCCAACCTATCCTCCGTGAAGGCTACGTAGCCGGAGCCCAGTCAAACACTCAGTAAATTCTTCGTGCCGGCTTAGCGGCGATTGAGCTGACCGTCAGGCCTCTGACTTGTCCTCAGGCTTTTGAGACTCCTGGAATTCGCCGGTTTCCGGGTCAACCTGTGACTCGGGCTGGGTGGCGTCATATCCCTGTTCGTAGCGGGTGCGCCGCCAGTTGCGAATCGAGGCGTTGGTGCCACGGTGATGCACATGGTATTTGCGCGGCGTACCGCCCAGCGGCAGCTCTTCGAGCTCCTTGGCCACCGCGATCTGATTGACGTTGGACGGGTCTCCGGCGGCGATCGGCGCCACGGGCTCGGCCTCGGTGGGCGCGGCCGTGCGCTGCTGCATGCGCGAGGGCAGCCATTCGGCGAGCCTCGACAACAGCCAGCAGGCGATGAAGTAAATCACCGCGGCCATGACCAGCGTCTGCAGGATGTTGAAGTACATCGAACCGAGTCGGCGCGATTCCTGCAGCAGGTCGGTATACATGATGATCGAGCCTAGGGCGGTGTCCTTCAACACCACGACCAGCTGGGTGACGGCGGCCGGCAGCATGGCGTAGACGGCCTGCGGCACCTCGATCTCCATCAGCGACTGCGTTTCGGTCAGGCCCAAAGCGAGCGAGGCCTCACGCTGGCCGCCCGGCAGATTGCCGACGCCGGAGCGCACCAGTTCGGCGACCACCGAACCGTTGTACAGCACCAAGGCCAGCACCACGGCCCAATAGGACGGGCTGGGCAGGCCCGCGAACGCGAACCATCGCCAGAAGAAGATCATGAGCAGCAGCACCGGCACCGCACGGCAGAACTCGACGATCACGGCGGAAACGCCACGTACCAGCGGGTTCGGCAGCAGTCGGCCCACGCCGAACACCAGGCCGAACACCACGGCACCCACCACGGCCACGACGGTGGCCTTGATGGTCATCCACAGTCCGGGCAGGTAGAAGTCGGTCCACGCTTCACGTTCGATGGCGGGCTTCCACAGCTCCCAGCTGAGCTGATTCTCGCCGTCCGCGGGTTGTGCAGGCGCATGAGGATAAGCACGAGCACCACCGCGAACAGAATGCCTGCGATCCAGTTGACGATGCGAATGGTGCGCCGGCCCTTGGGACCGGGCGCGTCGAACAGCACGGAATTCGAAGTATCGGCCATATCCGTCACCTCCTTACGGCGAGCTTGTTGGACAGGTACGTGGTGAGCATGCCGATGGGGATGATCAGGATCACGTAGCCGAGCGCGAAGATCAGGAAGATCTGGATGATCACGTCGGGACGGAATTCGATCATCTCGCTCATCAGCGAGGATGTTTCGGTGGCCACGGATGCGGCGGCGGCCACGGTGGAGTTCTTGAGCAGGGCGATCAGCGTGTTGCCGAGCGGTGCCACGGAGCCTCGGAAGGCCTGCGGCAGAATGATCTCGGTGGCGGACTGCATGAAGCCCAAGCCCAGCGCTCGTGCGGCCTCGGCCTGGCCAATCGGCACGGTGTTGATGCCCGAACGCAGAGATTCGCACACGAACGCCGCCGTGTACAGGCTCAGGCCGGTGACCGCGAGCCAGAAGAAGTTCGTGGTGAAGGTGTCGGAGAAGCTGAGCTTCAGCTGCGCGTAGGCACCCAGCACCATGAACACCATGATGATGGTCAGCGGCAGGTTCTTGAACAGTTCCACATACGCACCGGCCACGGCCCTGAGTGAGGAAATCGGCGAGATGCGCATCACCACGAGGATCACGCCGAGGATCAGGGAGAACAGGGCGGACCATAGGGTCAGTTCGATATTGACCAGAAACGCGCCGAGCACGTCATACTGGCTGAAGAGTTCCAGGAATCCGCTCATCAGGCCTCCTCTCCTTCGTCCGGGATGGGCGGGTTGTAGCGTACGTCGGGCGTGTAGTTGGTGCCCTTGGTGTTATCGCTGATGGCGTTCTCCCACGAGCCGTCCTGAATCATGTCCACGATGGCGTTGTTGATTTTGGTGGCCAGCTGCGTGTCGCCCTTCTTGATGCCCACGCCGTAGTATTCCTGCGTGAACGGTTTGCCGACCACCTTGAGCTTGCCGCGCGAGGCGGAGGCCAGGCCGGCCAGGATGATGTCGTCGGTGGTTACCGCGTCCACGATGCCGGAGAACAGGGCGGTGGCGCATTCGGCGTAACCGGGCTGTTCCATGAGCTGGACTTCGGAGGCGAACTTCTCCTTGACGGTGGCGGCCGAGGTCGAACCGGTGACGGAGCATAGGCGCTTGCCGTTCAGGTCTTCGGGGCCGTTGATGGAGTTGTCGTCCTTGCGCACGAGCAGATCCTGTCCGGCCACGAAGTACGGGCCAGCGAAGGAGACGGCCTTCTTGCGCTCGTCGGTGATGGAGTAGGTGGCGAGGATCATGTCCACGTCGCCGTTCTGAATCATGGCCTCACGCTGCTTGAGGGGGCTTCCTTCCAGATGATCTGGTCTTCGGAATAGCCGAGTTTCTTGGCCACGTACTTGGCCACGTCCACGTCGAAGCCGACGTAGGTGCCGTTCTTCTTGAAGCCCAGGCCAGGCTGGTCGAATTTGATGCCGATGCGGATCTTGCCG
>ENA-OQJC01000239-OQJC01000239.1-human-gut-metagenome-genome-assembly--contig:-NODE-239-length-17229-cov-3.765992_pt1 | contig 17229 bp, 19 predicted proteins | sample MGYA00242600_ERZ504766 | MGnify/ENA primary metagenome ERZ504766 (study PRJEB26092, sample SAMD00036364) | human gut metagenome | host: Homo sapiens | study: EMG produced TPA metagenomics assembly of...
CTTGAAAATAGAGTACAATAGAAACGGAAACTATATATTTCAGTTTTCAATTAGCAGAGTTAATAAGACGATAAAAAACCTCGCGCCTTGGCATAAAGGTTTATTATAAAGTCTCTCGCATAAATGTTTTAGTGATAAATTGGTAAATTTGATTATAAGAGGAAAGGAGTGCGCTCGACATGTTGGTCGGTTTAAATATTATTTTAATTATTGCTATCATGGGCGGCGCCATTGCTTTCATTGGCGATAAATTAGGTACTAAAATCGGTAAGCGACGTATGTCCATTTTTGGCCTCAGGCCTAAACATACATCCATTATTATGACAATTGTTACGGGGATTTTAATTTCCGCCTTTACCTTAGGGGTGCTGGCCATTGCGTCGGAAAATGTTCGTATCGCTCTTTTTGGTATGGAGCAGTTGCGAGCTGAAATGGATCAGTTGAATAGCGATGTAGCGGCTAAGAATCAAGAGTTGGAAGCGGGCAAAAAAGAATTAAGCGAAAAGACTGTCGCTTTAAATACGATGCGTAAAGATGTGCAAGCAACACAGGAGGAATTGGAGGAAGCTCGCGCTGCTCGTAATGCTATGAGTGAAGAGCTTGTTTCCGTTCAAGAAGCGTACCGTCAGGCTGATGCACGCTTGGCTCAATCGGCCAAAGATATTCAAACATTGGAAAATACCAGAACCGAATTGGAACAACATATTGAAGATTTACGGGTAACTACGAAACGGTTGGAAGAAGGGATTACCCATGTTCGTGAAGGCACCGTGCTTTTCCGTGTCGGTGAAGTATTAAGTGGGGCCTTGGTTCGTCCGGGCTTAACCGAAGATGAAAGCGCCAAGGCGATTACGAGCATTTTGAATGACACCAACGGTTTGATTTTACGCCGTCTCGGAATTGATGAAAACCGTGCCGTTATTTATGTAAGTCGCAACAATTTGGAAGAAGTAGCTAAACAGGTGGCCAGCGCTACGGAACCGATGACGATTCGCGTGACCGCAGCGGCCAATATTATTTACGGCGAAGCCGCTTTGGCTGAAATTCATGCGTATCCGTATCAGAAAATATACGATAAGGGCGATGTAATTTGGTCCGCTGAAGTTGAAGGGGGCGACAATGCGCAGTTTGCCGTATTATCTTTCTTAAAAGACGTGAATGCCCAGGCAAAGTCTAAAGGCATTTTGCCGGATCCGATTTCCGGCGACGTAGGCTCTTTACCGGGTGATGAATTATTTGATACCATTCGTCAATTGAGCCGCTTGAGTGGTCCTGTTCGCATCAGAGCTATTGTAAATGAAGATACTTATACGACCGGTCCGGTTCAGATTGAATTGCGCCTTGATCCGGTGCGCACCAATACTTCTGGATCGTAAGTTTTAGCGTGATGATTTAATATCGATGAAATAGTCATGACGATTAAATTGCGGTAATTTGAGATTCAATGATTTTAATTATGTGAAAAAAGCATAGGTTATATAAGATTTAGTAACTAAGCCTTGTTACTTATATGGTATAATAAAACATATCGAAAAGATTCGTTTGAAAAGCAAATTGTAAATTCACCTGTTGCAGCTATGTTTGTAGGGCATGTAGGCTGAGTATTGCTTATAAACTGAGGTATCGATTTGATTACTATGCCGGAACAGATAGAATGCTGCCGATAGCTTAGCTACCGACAGCATTTTTTGTGAAAATTTTTAGGTAATAGGGTAGGGATATGTTCGATGGTTGTGCCAAATAGTTGGCACGAGTATAGTAAAGGAGGCTGGGGATGCAATTAGACACAGATGCTTTGTATAAAGCGGCTAATGTAGACGCCAAGGCGCCTTTACTGTTGGCGGTGGATCCGGGACGCGAGAAAAGTGGCGTTGCGGTCATGACGAAAGCAACCGCTACATTGGTATATAAAGCAATTGTTCCGACTGCGGAGCTTGAAACATCACTCACATCCGTTCTTACACAGTTTAAAGCGATTAATGAATTAATTTGCGGTAATGGGACGAATCATAAATTTGTATTTCACATATTGGAAACCTTAGGCAAAACACAAGATTTACCGGTAGCACTCGCTGAAGAAGCACATACTACGGAAGTGGCGCGTAAACGTTATTTTGAGTTTCATCCGCCTACCGGTTTGAAACGATTGGTGCCGAAAGGCATGCTGTATCCACCGGTGCCGGTTGATGATTTTACGGCGTGGATAATCGGTGAACAATATATTTTGGGCAAGAAAGAAAGGGGATAGACAATGGCAGCAGCTAAACGTTCACAAAAATAACATGGAAGGATCATGCAATTCGTTACTTTTGGATGATTGTAGGGTCTTTGATTTATACCTTCGGTTTGGATGTATTTCTCGTACCGAACAGCATCATCGACGGTGGTGTAGTCGGTATTTCTTTGATGGCAACGGAACTTACGGGCATATCTTTCAGTGTTTTCGTAGTTATTCTTAATTTACCGTTCCTCTATATAGGCTATCGCCTTATCGGGCGCAGTTTTACCATTGCCACCTTATTCTCGGTAATGTGCATTTCTGTTTTTTCCGTATTCATGCATGATGTACCACCGGTGACCATCGACCCGTTCCTGGCTTCGATTTTTGGCGGGATTATCCTTGGTCTGGGTGTTGGCATGATTATTCGTAACGGCGGTTCTTTGGATGGCAGTGAAATTGTGGCTATTATTTTTGACAAAAAGAGCAGCTTCTCCGTTGGCGAAATCGTTATGTTTTTAAACTTATTCATTTTGGGGGCAGCAGGCTTCGTATATAGCTGGAACAGTGCTATGTATTCCCTTATTGCGTACTTTATTGCGTATAAGATGATTGATATTACCATCACCGGTCTTGAAGAATCCAAGGGCGTTATGATTATTACGGATTATCCGGATGAAATCAGTGAAGTGCTTACGAAACGACTCGGTCGTGGCGTAACCGTTCTTTTTGGTGAAGGTGGCTATTCAAAACAACCGAAAAAAGTGCTATACTCAGTAGTGACGCGTTTGGAAATCACCAAGTTGAAAGACGTGGTATATGAAAATGACGAAAATGCGTTTATTACTATTTCTGACGTGCATGATGTATTTGGCGGTCAGTTCGGGAAGAAGACGATTCACTAAATAGCAGCACGGTTCTTTGAAGAAAGGAGTCCGGTTTTAGCAACAATGGTTGAGTCTTGGTAAGAAACTTTCAACATAGAGGTTGACAGTTTTAAGCAATATGGCTTGACAGTAGGGTGTTGTAACGAAGCCGGAAGGTTGTATGGCAGAAGAAAAGTCAATTGGAAAACAGATTATACATGAAATCGGTGAGTGGTTATATGCGATTATTATTGCCCTCGCTATTGCGATTGTAGTTCATTTGTTCTTGGGGCAGATTACTCGTGTATCTGGTGAATCCATGGAAGATACACTGCATAACGGTGATTTTCTGGTTGTATCTAAATTAGATCATATTCAAGGCAATATGCCGCAATACGGCGATATTGTTATCATCGACAGCCGTGTTAATCGTGATCGTACCTGGAAAGATGATGTGGCTGATGTTGTATCGAACTACGTTTCTATTTTCAGTAAAGATGCGGAACGCCATGATGCTTGGGTAAAACGTGTGATTGGCTTGCCGGGCGATACGTTAGAGTTTAAAGATGGCCATGTATGGCGCAATGGCAAGGAATTGGAAGAACCATATACGAAAGAACCGACTATGCAATATAGCCAAACGGCACCGGTCGTTGTACCGGAAGGTCATGTCTTCGTAATGGGGGATAATCGCAATCATTCCAGCGACAGCCGCTTTATCGGCCCTGTGCCTATTAAAAATGTAATCGGTCATGTGGTATATGATTTAAGCTTTTAATTTGAATTGAAAGTTTAACGTGGAGTCGATTACATAACAGATTTTGCAGAAAGTCAGTTGAACTCTGCTTCGGCGGGGTTCAACTTTTTATTTTAAACTTTGTTTATTTGCCAAGGGCCTTGAAATTTAGTAAAATAAAGTCGCAATTAAGGAAACGGAGGCGGCCTATGTTATTGTCAGTAGTAGTGCCCGTATATAATGAAGAGGCAAATATAAAAAAATTCTACAGCTCGGTCAAAAAAGTGCTGAACACGCTACCTTACGACCAGGAAATTATCTTCGTCGATGATGGTTCGTCCGATGATTCGGCGACTATGCTCAGCCATATTGCGGCTGAGGATAAAGATGTTAAGGTGTTGTTGTTGGCCCGTAATTTCGGCCATCAATTGGCGCTGACCTGCGGACTTGATTATTCCACCGGTGATGCGGTCATTACTATGGATGGTGATATGCAGCATCCGCCGGAATTGATTCCGGAATTAGTTCGACTTTGGGAAGAAGGCCACGATGTAGTGCGCACCATTCGTGATTCCACGGAAGATGCGGGCTGGGCTAAATCTTTCACATCAAAATATTATTACAAATTAATGAACATAATGGCCAATGTGCCAATCGTAGAAGGGGGCTCCGATTTCCGTTTGATGAATCGTCGCGCCTTGGATACCTTGCTGCGTTTCCGTGAGCACGGTCGCTTTTTGCGTGGCATCGTTGGTGCTATCGGTTATAATCAAGCGGAAATCCACTTTGTGGCGCCACCGCGTTTTGCCGGCAAATCCAAGTTCAGTGTGCGCAAAATGTTGCACTTTGCCTTGGACGGCATTGCGGCTTTCTCAAAAGTACCGCTAAGGGCCGCTTTTTATATCGGTCTGATTTGCGGCTTATTGAGCTTGCTCATGATTTTGCATATTCTATATGTGCATTTCTTCACCGACTCCGCTGTGAGCGGCTGGGCTACTTTGGGCGTTGCTATTTTCTTCTTAGGTGGTGTGCAACTCGTCGGTATCGGTATTATCGGTGAATATGTGGGACGTGTGTTTGAAGAAGTTAAGCACCGACCGTTATATTGGATACGCGGCGGTTATAATATTGACGAAGCCAATCAATCGCAAGGGCATAATAATGCACCAAAACGAGGTTTATAATACAGTAAGTGGAAGCGTATAATACAGTAAAATGAAGCTGATAATACGCCTAAGCGAAGTGTAATGAGTAAATAATATAGCTGTCTAAGGCTAGTTAATAGTCATCTGCAAACTATTTGTGGTATAATTATAAGAAGACAGTTTTGACGTAAGGAGAACCTGTTGAAGTATGGGTACTCAGAGACTAGTTTGAGGATAGTACTATGAAATCAATTAAAAGAAAAGTCGCCATCACAGCGGCAGTAATGTTAATGGTCAGCACGCAATTTGTCAGTGCGGCCGGGTATACGTATGGCGCTAAAGGCGGCGACATTTCGGCTATTCAGAAGAAGTTGATTGCAGCCGGATATAATGCACGACTCAATGGCGAGTATGATGCCAATACCAAATGGGCAGTACGCCTATATCAAAAAGATAACAATTTACCGGTGAACGGTGTTTTAGATGCTGTTACTTATAAGAAATTAATGGGTAAAGAGCTTGATGAACATGTGGTAGCCGGTTTGGGCCGTATGTCTGATGATAAGATTGCCGCTGAAATGGCGGCCGGTCGTAAAGCTACGGTTCAGAAAAAGACTGCAGCAGCAACCGATACAACGGCTGCCAAAACGACTAAAAAGACTAAGGTAAAAAATAACAAGTCAAATAAAAACGGCGATGCGAAAGTACAAGCGGTAGCCAAGAAAAATACCGCTACGATAAAGTCAAAGACACCGACAAACGGTATTCTCGATCCAATCGCTCCGGACTTTATTTTTACTAAAACCGGTAAAGTATCAAAGTCTATCAGTGAAATTATTACTGAAGCGGAACGTTATCGCGGTGTGCCGTATGTATTCGGCGGCGCTACCCCGCAGGGCTTTGACTGCTCCGGCTATGTGCGCTATGTATTTGCCAAATCAGGGATTGATTTGCCGCGCAGTGCGGATGAACAATATTTGGTAGGCCAGAAAATCGGGAAGCATAATTTGCAGCCCGGTGATTTAGTGTTTTTCCAAACCTATGAAGAGGGCGTATCCCATTCGGGGATTTATATCGGCGACGGTAAATTTATCAGTGCCACTTCCAGTAGTGGCGTAGCCATAGCCAGTGTTAATGACAGTTATTGGGGCGAGCGTTATATCGGTGCCAAACGCGTAATGTAAATGAACAACATTACATTATGTGAATGCGAAATATTGCATTATGTCAAATTAAGATATTTTGAAGAGGAGGCCCATGCCTCCTCTTTTAGCCTATAAAGTGAGGTTTTGCGGATGGGAGAAATTACTGTCGCTAAGGTACAGTTTAATTATGAGCAGGACACAGTAATCAGTGAAGTGTCGCTGACGATTCCGGAAGGGGATTTTACGGTTATCGTAGGTCCTAACGGGGCGGGGAAGACAACCTTTTTACGCCTCATTGCGGGGCTTTTAAAACCGGCAAGCGGTCAAATTACGATTGACGGTTATTCGGTAAGCGAGGCACAACAAAAAGGTCTCCTTCATTTGGTGCCGCAGATTTATAACAAAAATGCCGCTCAGTTTCCGGCTACTTGCGGTGAAATTGTGGAGTTGGGTTTACGTATTCGCGGTATGGGCCGCGCGGAACGGAAGGCCAAAGCTCATGAAGCCTTGGCTCAAGTGGGGATGGCTGAATTTACCCATCGCCGCATCGGTGATTTGAGCGGTGGCCAACAGCAGCGCGTCATGATTGCTCAGGCCTTGGCGCGAAATCCGAAATACTTGCTTTTGGATGAACCGACCAGCGGTATTGATTTTCAAGTGAGTGCTCATATTTTTCAGCTCTTGCGCAGTTTATGTGACAAGGGTATGACGATTATTATGGTTACCCATGATATTGAGGATGCCTGTAAGGAAGCTGACCAGGTAATTTGTATCGACCGTCACGTTTGTTATAACGGCGACAGCCAAGGATTTTTGAAAAGCCATAAGAATACGCCGCTCGCATGGCATATAGGAGGTTAACGTGGATATATTTACCTATGAATTTATGCAACGAGCCTTTATGGCCGGTTTAATTGTAGCCTTAATGTGTCCTTTAATCGGCACCTTTATCGTTATTAAACGACAATCGCTCTTAAGTGAAGGGCTCGGCCACGTAGCCTTTGCGGGCGTTACAGGGGCTTCGTTATTATCCATTTATCCGCCTTTGGGCGCCGCTATATTAACAGTGCTTACGGCTATCGGTATTGAGTTGGTGCGCCGTCGTCAGAACCAATATACCGACATGATTTTGGCCTTATTCTTTTACACCGGCTTGGCCTTGGCCGTAATCTTTGCGACTATGACTAAAATGCCGAGTACGGGCCTTTTGAACTTTCTGTTCGGCAGTATTTTGACCGTAACGGATACGGATATTATGACAATTGCCGGGGTGGCCGTCGTTGTGGCTCTGACCGTATATTTTATGTATTCGAAATTATTATTTACCGCTTTTGACGAACAGATTGCCGTGACTGCGGGGATTGCCGTTGGGCGCATCAATATGCTCTTCGCTATTTTGACCGCCTTAGTAGTGGTTATGGGGATGACCATTGTCGGGATTTTGCTTATCGGGGCACTCATGATTGTACCGGTAGCGGCTGCCCATTTATGGCGTCGTGGTTTTGGCCAAACGCTCATAATCAGTGAAATTTATTCATTAGCCAGCGTCAGCCTTGGACTTTTGGGGGCTTTTGAATATGATTTGGCACCGGGCGGGACCATCGTGCTGGTGGCAATTCTGGGCTACGTCTTAACTTTTGCCGTTACGGTGGCGCGCGACCGAAAATAGGCATAACTAAAAAATAGACAAACATAGACAATAAGGCTTATAATAAAGAGAATTCATATTTATTTAGGAGGCTGAAACTCATGAAGGGTAATGAGCTGCGTCAGGCTTATTTAAATTTTTTTGAAAAGCAAACAACATTTAATCTTAGACAGTTTTTCCTTAATTCCGGAAAACGATCCTTCGTTGTTATTAATCGGCGCCGGCATGGCACCGTTAAAACCGTTCTTTACGGGTAAATTGGTACCGCCTCGTACGCGTGTCACCACATGCCAGAAATGTATTCGTACCGGCGATATTGAAAACGTAGGCCGCACGGCGCGTCATCATTACTTTTTTTGAAATGCTCGGCAACTTCTCGTTCGGCGATTATTTACAAAAAAGACGCCATTCATTGGGCTTGGGAATTTTTGACCGAAGTTATTAAACTCGACAAAAATCGTTTATATGTAACCGTATATCCTGATGATCAGGAAGCTTACGATATTTGGCATAAAGAAGTAGGTATGCCGGAAGACCACATTACCCGCTTGGAAGATAACTTCTGGGAAATCGGGGAAGGTCCTTGCGGTCCGGACAGCGAAATTTTCTACGACCTCGGCGAATCTCGCGGTTGCGGTGAACCGGATTGTGCACCGGGCTGTGATTGCGATCGTTATCTTGAAATTTGGAACCTCGTGTTCACTCAATTTAACCGTACCGCTGACGGTGAATATGTACCGCTTGAAAAGAAAAATATTGATACCGGTGCCGGTCTCGAACGTTTGGCATCCGTATTACAGAATAAAGAAAGCAACTTTGAAACGGATTTAATTTTCCCAATCATTGAAAAAGCGGCTGAAATGGCTAAGGTAACCTATCACACCGACGCCAATACGGACGTATCCCTCAAAGTTATCGGCGACCATGCGCGCGCCATTACCGTACTCATCAGCGACGGCGTTTTACCGTCCAATGAAGGTCGCGGTTATGTATTGCGCCGTATTTTGCGCCGTGCCGTACGTCACGGTCGTTTACTCGGTATCGAAGGTCGTTTCTTGACCGATTTGGTGGACGTGGTTATCGACATTTTAGGCTCCGGCGTACCGGGTCTTATTGAAAAACACGACTTCATCAAACGCGTTGTAGCCAATGAAGAAGATCGTTTCAACCAGACTTTGGCACAAGGCCTCGATATGCTCGGTGCTTTGATTAACGAATTAAAAGAAGCTAAAGCTACGGAAGTTCCCGGTGCCGAAGTATTCAAATTATATGACACGTACGGATTCCCTTGGGAACTTACGGAAGAAATTGCCGGCGAAGCAGGCCTTACCATCGATATGGCCGGTTTTGAAAGTGCTATGGCGGAACAGCGTGCTCGTGCCCGTGCGGCTCGTGAAGACGTAGATGCCAAAGTGGCTACTCCGGACATTACCTTCCTTCGCGATGAAAAGTTGACCGATGATGAATCCGCTACTTCCTCTGAAGTCCTTATGCTTGGTGAAGGCGCTACTCGCCTTGACAGTGCGTCGGACGGCATGGAAGTCACTCTCATCGTACGCACTACGCCGTTCCACGCTGAAGGGGGCGGTCAGTTAGGCGATACAGGCTTTATCGTAGGCCCTATGGGTAAAATGGAAGTTCATACGACCAAGAAATTACCGGAAGGCACAACCTACCATGTAGGTACCATTGTGGAAGGTAATTTGCAGGTAGGCGATACGGTTCAGTTCGAAGTGGACACCACTCGTCGCCTTGCCATGGCTCGTAACCACACGGCTACCCATTTATTGCATGCCGCTTTGAAACAAGTATTGGGCAATCACGTAAATCAGGCCGGTTCCTTAGTTATGCCGGATCGTTTGCGCTTTGACTTTACTCATTTCTCTCCGGTAACAGCTGAAGAATTGCAACAAATTACTGATTTGGTAAACGGTGAAATCTTAAAAGCCGTGAGCTTGAACATCCAAGAAATGTCCATGGACGAAGCTAAAAATTAGGCGCTATGGCACTCTTCGGTGAAAAATATGGTGACCGCGTACGCGTAGTTACCGTACCTGATTTCAGTATCGAACTCTGCGGTGGTTCCCATGTTGTGAACACCGCTGTAATCGGCACATTCCGTATCTTGTCGGAAGGCGGTATCGGCTCCGGTGTACGTCGTATCGAAGCGGTAACCGGCGAAGCAGCGTTGCAGTTAGCTCAAAAAGAACAGGCTGAACTTCGCGAAGTGGCAACGCTTCTTAAAACGAAACCGGAAGATATCGTAGCCCGTGCACAGCAGCTCGTGGAAGAAACGAAGCAATTGGAACACGAATTGGCAGCAGCTCGTAAAGAATTGATGTCCGGCGGTCTTGATGCGGTATTGAACACCGCTTTTGATGCCGGTGAATTCAAAGCCGTAGTAGCCGATGTAAAAGCAGCCGATATGGATGAACTTCGCAGCACGGCCGATATGGTTCGCGATAAAATCGGTTCCGGTATCGTTTTATTGGGGATGGCTGGTGACGACAAAGTTAACTTTGTCTGCATGGCTACCAAAGATGCCGTTAAAGCCGGGTTCCACGCCGGTAACATCGTTAAAGCAACGGCTCAGGCAGCCGGCGGTAACGGCGGCGGACGCCCTGATATGGCACAAGCGGGCGGTAAAAATCCAAGTGCCTTACAAAATGCTTTAGAAAAAGGTAAAGAAACTATCCTTTCTATGGTAAAATAGAAGTATGCCAGATTAATAGTCTGTCGGTGAGGGCTTAGCCAATCGGTTAAGCCGAATCACTCTATAAAGGAGGCTTTAGCATGAGTGTATCAGATGAAACTATGATGTTTCAGAAAGTAAATGATGTTCCTTCCGCCAGTGAAGTGTTACGTGATGTATATCACGCTTTGCAGGAAAAGGGATATAACCCGGTGGAACAAATAGTAGGTTTTCTTATCTCCGGCGAGCCTACCTACATTACCAGCTACAACAATGCGCGCAGCATGATTCGTCGCTTGGATCGTGATGAGCTCATCGAAGAATTGGTTAATGAGTATGTAAAGGCTAAGAAACTATAATGCGAATTATGTCGTTGGATGTGGGCAGTCGTACTATCGGCGTCGCGTGTAGTGACGCTTTGTACATGACGGCTCAAGGTATCGAAACAATACGGCGCACTTCCTTAGAACGGGATTTCTCGCGATTACAGGAACTGATTACGGAGTATGAAGTAGAAGAAATCGTGGTGGGCATGCCCAAGAATATGAACGGCACTAAGGGCGATCGTGCGCTAAAAACGGAAGAGTTTGTCGCTAAAATGCAGGAAGTCATCGATGTACCTGTTAAGTTTTGGGATGAACGACTCTCTACCGTTATGGCCGAACGTTCCTTGATTGCGGCCGATGTGAGTCGTAAGAAACGCAAGGATGTTATTGATAAAATGGCGGCGGTTGTTATTTTACAAGGTTATTTAGACAGTCGTAGTAATTTAATCAAATAAGGAGGATACCATGGCAGATTTAGATTATGAAGGCGAAGTGACGGTTGTTACATTTACAGACGATGAAGGGCATGAAACGCATTACGAAGAAGATATGGTCATCAACTATGACGGTAAACGTTTTGCCGTATTAGTTTCATTGCCACCGGAAGACTGTGAACCGGGGTGCAAATGCCACGAAGAACCGGAAGCTATCATTTCCCGTATCGATACGGAAGATGGTGAAGACGTCTATGTAGATCCGACCGAAGAAGAATTCGAAGCGGTTCTTGCTATTTATGAAGACGATTTTGTTGAAGAATAATCGGGTATAGGTTAAAAGGGAAAGAGGGGCCACGCCCCTCTTTCGTATGTTTATAATCATTTTTGACAGCATGTTTCATAAGGAGTTTTTAATGTATGGATAGACGTGTGAAGTGGATTGGAATTGGCGTCATCGGCGTTGTTCTGATTCTTTGCATCGCCATGATTACTATGTATTTAAAACCGAATTCTGTGGCCGGTACGCCGCAGGATGTAGTATTTACTGTTGATAAAGATCAAACGGGCGCCGAAATCGGTGATATGCTTTATGAGAAAGGTATCATCAGTTCGCCAACTACCTTTCGTTTGGCACTTAGGTTGACCGGTTCTATGGATAAATTGCAGCAAGGGTACTATCAGATTCCTCAAAACGCCAGCTTGCGTCAGGTAATCGCCTTATTGCAAAAGGGTAAATTGCAAGAAATTAAAGTCATCATTCCGGAAGGCTATACGATTCAGCAAATTGCCGATGAATTAGAAAAAGACGGCCTGGGCCCGAAAGAAGCTTTTTTAGAAAAAGCCAAGACCTATGTACCGTATCAATATATGTACGGACCGGCGAAAGTCGACTACCGTGTTGAAGGCTTCTTATTCCCAAGTACCTATGAAATTCCCGTAGGCAGCACGCCGGAAGAAATTTTAAAACGCATGGCCGGCGAAATGAATAAGCAATTGACGCCGGAAATTCGTGCTCAAATTGAAGCTAAGCATATGACGATTTTTGAATTCATCACCTTGGCCTCTTTGGTAGAAAAAGAAGCACTCTTTGATGAAGATCGTCCGATTATTGCGGCCGTATTCCTTAAACGTTTGCAAATCGGTATGCCCCTGCAATCCTGTGCCAGCATTCAGTATATTTTAGGTTACCCTAAGCCTCATATATCGATTGAAGATACAAAGTTACCGAGTCCGTATAATACGTACATGCACGTAGGCTTACCGCCGGGACCGATTGCCAATCCGGGCATGAAATCCATGGAAGCGGTACTCAATGCGCCAAGTACGGATTATCTCTTCTTTGTAGCGGATAAAGAAGGTCATCACCACTTTACTAAAACATACGAAGAACATATGAAAGTGGTAGAATCAATTTATGGGGAATAGTGGTGTGAGCTATGCAATTAAAGGAAATTTTGAATGAGCAACGCATTTATGCGATACTCAATAAAGTGCCGATTTTACGCGAATCGGAAGTCCATTTATTTGAAGAATTAATCGGTTTGTACGAGCCGTCGCGGGTTCTCGAAGTGGGGACCGCCATCGGTTATTCGACACTTCTTTTGGCAAAACATGCGGCTAAAGATGCGGAGATTGTGTCCATTGAATTGGACGAACAACGACATAATATGGCTAAGCAATATATCGGTCAGTCCGAGTACAAGGATAACATCACTTTGCATTTGGGAGATGCCAACGAAGTACTGACTAAGCTGGAAGGCACGTTTGACTTGGTATTTCTGGATGGGCCGAAAGGTCAATACGGTAAGCAACTGGAGCTCATAGAGTCTCATTTGGCGCCGGGGGCCGTTGTTTTGGCGGATAATGTCCTCTTCAGAGGCTATGTGCGGGGCGATAAGGAAGCACCGCACCGTTATAAAACGATTGTTAAACGATTACGTGAATATTTGGACATGGTTGAAGATAAATCGAAATTTAATACTACCATTTATCCTTTAGGTGATGGTATGAGCGTTAGTATATGGAAAGGTAATAAGTAATACATGAACAGACATATTGAAGTATTGTCGCCGGCCGGCAATATGGATAAATTAAAAATGGCCATTCGTTATGGCGCGGATGCTGTGTATTGTGCGGGCCAATCTTTTGGTTTGCGTGCCAGCAGCTCCAACTTCAGCAATGAAGAATTAAAAGAAGCAGTGGAATTTGTTCATAGTCATGGTAAAAAAATCTATGTAACTTGTAACATTATTCCCCACAATGAAGACTTGGTAGGCCTTGAAGACTACTTGAAATTCTTGGAATCCATCAAAGTAGATGCCATTATCGTAGCCGATTTGGGTATTTTCTTATTGGCAAAACGGGTGGCTCCTAATTTGGAACGCCATGTAAGTACACAGGCCAATACGACGAACTATTTGACTACCGAGTTTTGGAAAGAACAGGGCGCTACTCGTGTTGTGGTGGCTCGTGAAGTAAGTATTGCGGACATCAAGACTATGAAAGAAGCCGCTGACATTGAAATCGAAGCGTTCGTTCACGGTGCTATGTGTATTTCGTACTCCGGTCGTTGCCTCTTGAGTAACTATTTTACAACTCGCGATGCTAACCGCGGACAGTGTACGCAGGCTTGCCGTTGGAAATACTCCTTGGTGGAAGAAAACCGTCCCGGCGAATACTATCCGATTGAAGAAGACCAGCACGGTACTTATATTTTCAACTCCAAAGACCTTTGCTTATTGAAATATATCCCTGATTTGGTAGAAGCGGGCGTTGACAGTACTTAAAATCGAAGGCCGCATGAAGAGCGTTCACTATGCGGCGACGGTAACTAAAGTATATCGTGAAGCGGTGGATAGCTACTTGGCAGATCCTGAGCACTACGAAGTGAAACCGGAATGGATTGAAGAATTGGAAAAAATCTCTCACCGTCCGTATACGGAAGGTTTCTCCGTGGAAAAACCGGATGAAACGGCTCAGAACTACGGCCAGTCCAGCAATACGCAGACTCATGACTTCATCGGTCTTGTAGAAGGCTACAATGTGGAAGAAGGTTATGCATACTTAGAACAACGCAATAACTTCAAAGTGGGCGACGAAGTGGAATTTTGCCAACCTCATGGTGAACTCGTACATCATGTGATTACGAAGATGACCGATGAAGAGGGGAACGAAATCACCGTAGCGCCGCATCCGCAGATGAAAGTGCGTCTTTATATCGATACGCCGCTGGAAGAATATGCCATGATGCGTCGTCGCTGTAAGGTGAAAGCATAATGGAAGATTCCTATGTATATTTCAAAATTTCACCGAACCACACCAATTATGTAAATCGCATTTTGGAAGGCTATGAGTATTTGGGCGTCATGACGACCGTTAATCGCGCAGAAGGTCTTTGTATGGTACGAAGCACACCTGATACGGCACCGTTGGTGCGTGAAATTTTGAGCAGTTTACCTATTGAATTAGCTTTAGTAGATGCTATTTAAGCTTACCACTACTATAAAGTTTGTAGGTTCTATCGAGTCATATGACTAAAGTTATACAGTGAAAACTATAAAAGCTCCTATGGCCAACGGCTGTAGGGGCTTTTTAGAAGTATAAGCAATCAGAAAAATTTAATGGTGTAAAATTAAATTTTTGAAAATTATTATAAATTGTACACAATTAGTATTGACATTAACCCGGATATGGTGTAAAGTTAATACATCAAATGAAACAGGTAGAGCGAAGGATATGATATTTAATCCACTGTGTTCCAGAGAGAGACGGCTAGGCTGTGACCGTCTTACACAAGATCATCTATTACCCCCTTCAAACCGATTGGCTGAACTAAGTAAGCTAATCCGCGAGTATGCGTTATCGACAATAAAGTGAGTTATCCGAGTGGATGACTAACTAGGGTGGAACCACGAGACCTTCGTCCCTTGTCGGGATAGAGGTCTCTTTTTTATTATGCGTGCAGCTGTAGCGTGTCCCGCCGGTATAGCTGATTTCTTAGGAGGAATAACCATGAGTGAAGTAAAAATTATTTTACCTGACAACAGTGAACGCGCTTATGCAGCGGGCACTACTTTAGGCGAAGCTGTTAAACAACTGTCCAATAGCTTGGCTAAAAAAGTTTTGGCAGCCGACGTAGACGGTGAATTAACCGATTTGCGTGAAGAAGTAAAGGACGGCTCCAAAGTAAGCTTCTTGACTTTTAACGAACAGGGCGGTAAAGACACTTTGCGTCACAGCGCCTCTCATATTATGGCTCAGGCTATCAAACGCCTTTGGCCGGATGCTCAATTAGCCATCGGACCGGCTATTGAAAACGGTTTCTATTACGATATCGACATGGAACATGTATTGGTTCCTGAAGATTTGGCTAAAATCGAAGCGGAAATGCATAAAATCGTAAAAGCAAACTTCCCAATCGAAAAAGAAGTTCTTTCTCGCGATGAAGCGCTTAAATTCTTTAAAGAAAAACATGAAAACTATAAAGTGGAATTGATTGAAGATTTACCGGCTGACGCTGAGATTTCCACTTACCGTCAAGGCGAATTCGTTGACCTTTGTGCCGGTCCGCACGTAGCTTCTACCGGCAAAGTAAAAGCTTTCAAATTGCAGAGCTTGGCCGGTGCTTACTGGCGCGGCGACGAAAAGAACAAAATGCTCCAACGTATTTACGGTACTGCTTTTGAAAAGAAAGAAGAACTCGACGAATACTTACATCTTCTTGAAGAAGCAGCTCGTCGCGATCACCGTAAATTGGGCAAAGAATTGGGCTTATTCGTACTCAAAGAACAGGGCCCCGGCTTCCCATTCTTCTTACCGAAAGGTATGGCTCTTCGCAACGAATTGGAAAACTTCTGGCGTGAAGTTCACCATGATTTCGACTACGAAGAAATTCGTACCCCAATCATCTTGAACCGCCAACTTTGGGAACAATCCGGTCACTGGTTCCATTATCGTGAAAACATGTACACTACTGTAATTGATGATGAAGATTATGCAATCAAACCAATGAACTGCCCGGGCAGCATCTTGGTATATCAGAACGATTTGCATTCCTACCGTGATTTCCCAATGCGTATGGCTGAACTCGGTCTCGTTCATCGTCATGAATTATCCGGTGCGTTACACGGCTTGTTCCGCGTTCGCAGCTTTACTCAGGATGATGCCCATGTATTCATGTTGCCATCTCAGATTAAAGCTGAATTAATTAAAGTTATTGAATTGTTCGACCGCATTTACAGCCAGTTCGGTTTAACTTATCGCGTAGAATTGAGTACTAAACCTGATAACGCAATGGGTGATGATGCTATTTGGGAATCTGCAACTAATGCACTTCGCGAAGCTATCGAAGAAAACAAATCCCTTACCAGATTAACGAAGGTGACGGTGCGTTCTACGGTCCTAAATTAGACTTCCATATTCGCGACTCCATCGGTCGTACTTGGCAGTGCGGTACTATCCAGTTGGATATGAACTTGCCTGAACGTTTCCATATGGAATATGTCGGTGAAGACGGTCAGAAACATCAGCCTATCATGATTCACCGTGCTTGCTTCGGCTCCATGGAACGTTTCATCGGTATCCTCATCGAACACTATGCCGGTGCATTCCCAACTTGGTTGGCTCCGGTACAGGTTAAGATTTTACCTATCAGTGAAAAACACGTTGAATATGCTGAAAAATTACGTAAAGCCTTCAAGAAAGCTTATGTTCGTAGTTGAACTTGATGATCGTACGAAAAAATCGGTTACAAGATTCGTCAGGCTCAGATGGAAAAAGTACCTTACATGCTCGTAGTAGGGGATAAAGAAGAACAAGAAGGCACTGTAGCAGTTCGTAGCCGTGTTGAAGGTGAAAAAGGTTCCGTTAAATGGGAAGACTTCTTGGCTGATATCTTAGAAGAAGTAAAAGAACGTAAATAAGAGTTCTTTGATTAAGCGTTCCTAAAACGGCCGCACTAAAGTATGGTGCGATTTAATATTGTAGCATAACTGTGGCTAATCAAGTTTAAAATTTA
>ENA-OQJC01000243-OQJC01000243.1-human-gut-metagenome-genome-assembly--contig:-NODE-243-length-17051-cov-3.684413_pt1 | contig 17051 bp, 22 predicted proteins | sample MGYA00242600_ERZ504766 | MGnify/ENA primary metagenome ERZ504766 (study PRJEB26092, sample SAMD00036364) | human gut metagenome | host: Homo sapiens | study: EMG produced TPA metagenomics assembly of...
ATATCGAAGTATTGTCCTGCTTGTGCCAAGAAGATACAGAGGGAGAAATCAAACGAGAGCAAACGCAGGAGCAGGGAGCGAAACAGACAGGCATGTATTGAACTGTCCGCAAAAAATGACCGACTGACCTTGAACAAAGGCAGGGGCGTATCGAAAGGCAGGGCAATATGTTTCCAGAGGTGGAGGTTTACCGCTATGTGACCGAGCAGACTTTTGATGCCTACCTCTATCAGTTGGTGGAGAGCAAGCAGAAGTTTATCAGCCAGATAATGACGAGCAAAAGCCCCGTTCGTTCTGCTGAAGATGTGGACGAGGTTGCTCTGTCCTTTGCAGAGGTTAAAATGCTTGCCACGGGCGATGCCCGTTTTAGGAAAAATGGATTTGGATATACAGGTATCAAAGCTTCGAGTGTTAAAGCAGAGTTATCTTTCCGAACATTACGACCTTGAGGACAGGGTGCTGAAATACTATCCCCAGACCATCAAGGAGTATGAGGAACGCATTGCAGGCTATGAAAACGATGCAGCTCTTGCCGAGCAGCACAAGCCGCAGGGTGAGGATAAGTTCTGCCCGATGAACCCTAAAAGGTATGACCTACAACCGAAAAGGCAGCCGCAGGCGAGATGCTCCTTGCAATCTGCAAGGATTATCCGATGTCCGCACCTACCGAAATCGGTAGCTACCGAGGTTTCCGAATGGAGATTTATTATGATACAGTCAATGCCCATTACTGTATGAACCTCTGCGGAAAGGCAAAGCATAAGGTAGATTTAGGTGCTGATGCCCTCGGAAATCTGACCCGAATTGAAAACGAGCTGTCAAAGCTCCCTGCCAGACTGGAAGCTGCCAAGACAAAAAAGTGGAAACTATCGCACAGCTTGAAACCGCAAAGGAGGAAATCAAGAAGCCTTTTGCCTTTGAAGATGAGCTGAAAGAAAAAACAGAACGGCTGAACGCTCTTAACATTGAGCTGAATCTAAATGAAAAAGATACTTCCGTTATGGATACCGAGCCAGAGCAGACAGAAGAACAGCCCGAAAGAAAATGTGCAAGTCGGGAGAGATAATGCGGTTTGCATATTTGTATTGCTGATTTCTGGGAAGTATAATAGGTGTAGATTAGTAAATGTCGGAGGTGAAAGGTGTGCTTGATAATTTCAGATTTGAAACCTTTGTTGATGTGCATAGCAACATCTTTGCTGAATATCTAAGCTCCGTTATCGCAAAGCTGCCCAAAGAAAATCCAGAATACCGTTCCACAGAGGAAAGGATAGAGGAACTCTACAAGGAGTATCCCAAAGTGATGGCAGTTTTGGATACGGAAAAGCCGAGTGATTTATCCGAGCAGGAGTGTAAGGCTTTGATAGAAGTTTTGGAGCTTCGGAACAGGCTCAGCGATATGCAGCAGGAAGCAATCTATTTCAGAGGGTGCTATGACAGCGTTGGGTATCTCAAAAAGGCAGGAATTTTATAACCGAGAACGGCGGCATTGGCGTGGAGCTGATGCCGCTTTTACATAGCCGCAGAGGTGGAAAAATTCATAAAAATGTGGTATGATTTTTAAATCAGTAAGGAGGTGACAGTTTGTGAGTGTTATCTTTGGAATAAAAGAAAATAACCGTATAATTATTGCAGGCGATAAGCGAGGGTCAAGTATTGACGGGAAAACTTTGTCAGATGATTTAGACAAAGTCCTTATGATAAATGACCATTTAGCTTTTTCAAGTGCAGGTAACGCAGCTATTGAAAAGGCTATTTCAATAGATTTGAACAAGGCGACAAATAAAGATTGCCTAACTACCGATGATTTACTTGATATTATAAAAGCATTTTATAAGCGAGTAGCCGATACAAATTGTGATGCTATATTAGCCTTGCCGTTCTATTTTCTCATAGCAGGTAAAGGGCGTGACGGTAATGCAAGCCTAATATCGGGAGGTAATATCAAGGGTCGTTTAGATGCAAAAGATGTTCCAATGGCTCTTTTTCCACCTGCCGATGCAAAAATAGCAGGAGTGCTGCGATTGCTTTGCAAAAAATTAATAAGTTGCATAATTCAGAGTTTGTAGAAAAAACAAATTAAGGAAATTGCGAATATTAGTAATTTGGTAAGCCCTACGGGTAACAAATGGATTTATAATATCGCAACAGAAAAGGGATGCTTTTTTCATTCTAAAAGAACTATATTTTACATAGCCGAGAGGTTTTCATTTAACGAAATCCCCTCGGCTTTTTCTATTTCTGGAGGTGATTTTATCCATTGAGAACTAACCGACCCTACGTGCAGATTGACCCAGATGTGCTTGAACGGGTACGCCAGATTGACCTGTTATCCTATCTACGTGAGTTTGAGCCGAGCAATCTTGTTAAGGTCAAAGGCACAAGCAATGTGTACTGTACCGCAGAACACGACAGCTTGAAGATTTCCAACGGCAAATGGTATTGGTGGTCGAGAGGTTTCGGAGGCTATTCTGCCCTCGACTATCTGATAAAAGTCAAGGAATATGACTTCGTAGAAGCCGTAGAAATTCTTACAGGACAGGCGTTGGCGGACTGGAAACCGCCGCCCACTGCCGAGAAAAAAGATGAGCCAAAGGTGCTTCTCTTGCCGCCGAAGTTTAAGAACTGCGACAGAGTTTTGCAGTATCTTTTCGGGCGTGGTATTGACTATCAGCTCATACAGGAGTGTATCTCAAACGGCACGCTTTATGAGAGTGCCGATTATCACAATGCTGTTTTATCGGCAAAGACGAAAGCGGAACACCGAAATATGCCGCCCTGCGAGGCACTCTCGGCAGCACTTTCAAGCAGGACGCATCGGGCAGCGACAAGCGGTATTCGTTCCGACTTCTGGCAAAGAAGCCTGCGGATATCGTGCATTTATTTGAAGCTGCTATTGATTTACTGTCCTATGCCACTTATCTGAAATGCGAGGGCAAGGACTACAAATCGGAAAGTTTGCTCTCTTTATCGGGCGTGTATCAGCCAAAGAAAGAGATGAAGGACAGCAAAATCCCCATAGCTCTCACAACTTTTTTGAGTGCCAATCCACAAATTAAGACCATAGTTCTGCATCTGGATAATGATAAGGTAGGCAGGCTTTGTACCGCTACTTTGAAAGAACTGTTGCAGAAAGACTACAAAATCGTTGATGATCCACCGCCTGTCGGCAAGGACTTCAACGATTTTTTGTTGTCCTATCTGAAAATTGCAAGACCTATGCCCAAGCGTGAAAGGAGTGATGCCCGTTGATTGTATAGCAGTTTTTCCCCAGAAAGACACCGAAACCAAATCAAAATTTAATGCTGAAAGCGAGGAATGAACCATTGAAAAAGTATGATGTAACTCTTACTGCCCATTACCGAAAGACCGTTTGCGTCTATGCGGAAAGCCCCGAACAGGCAAAGGAAAAGACAAAAATTATCCTGTTCGATACCGACCTTATCAACTTTACCGATGATGATTTTGTCTGCGGTGAAGCCGATATTACCGAGCAGAGAGAGGACGGTCTTGACGGTGCGGGCGAAAATACACTACAGGAAAATGAGGATTGTTCGGACTGCCCGTACTTCTGCCCTGTGTGCGGTGAGTGTATGTGTGAGGACGATTGCGAAGAATGAGATGTCTTACCAAGCACTGAATTTGGTTAGCCAAATTCGCTTGTTAGGGGGCAGCCCCTAATACCCCGTGAGAACAGAAAGGAGTTCAAGAATGAGTGAGTTCTTATTTTTCATTATCGGCACAATGCTCGGCGGTCTGTTCGGCGTTGTGTGTATGTGCTGCTTGCAGATAAACAGACTTTCCGAGAGAAAGGAAGAGGACAATGCGAAAAAGAAATGTACAGATACTTTTCCGTTTGACTGAGGAGGAAGCCGAACACCTTAATGAGCTTGTGCGGAAATCGGGTCGCTCAAAAGAAGCCTTTTTAAGAGAAATGGTAAGGGGCTATCAGCTCTGCGAAAAGCCCGACCCAGAGTTCTATAAAATGATGCGTGAGCTGTCCGCTATTGGCAACCGTATCAATCAGCTTGCGGTTAAGGCAAACGCCCTCGGCTTTGTGGATACCCCGATGCTCCGTGAGGAAGCAAGGAAGTGGCACGAATTTCAGATTGACATTCGCAAAAGGTATCTGCTTCCACGCAGGTCATCGTAATGGCGGTCTGCGAGATATGGGATGTGCGTGGCAGGCTCGACCATCCAATCGACTATGCCGAAAATCCTGCAAAGACCGCCAATCCCAAATACACCGAAGCTGACCTGCAGGCGATGGTCGATGTAATGGAGTACGCTACTAATAAGAATAAGACCGAGCAGCGTTTCTTTGTCACAGGTGTAAATTGTGACCCGACCACCGCCAGAGATGAAATGATGATTACCAAAGCGGGATGGAGCGACACGAGTGAGATTGTCTGCTATCACGGCTTCCAGAGCTTCAAGCACGGTGAGGTTACGCCAGAGCAGGCACACGAGGTCGGCGTTAAACTTGCCGAGCGAATGTGGGGCGACAGGTTTCAGGTCATTGTCGCCACCCACCTAAATACCGACTGCCTGCATAATCACTTTGTCGTGAACTCTGTTTCTTTTGCGGACGGTATGCACTACCACGACAACAAAGCAAATCTGCGGCTGCTCCGTCAGCGTTCCGATGAGCTTTGCCGTGAGTATGCCTTGTCTGTCATCGAACACCCAAGCGGCAAGAAAAAGCCCTACGCCCTTTACCAAGCCGAAAAGCAGGGGCGACCCACGAGGGATAATGTTGCCAGACAAGCGGTGGATGAAGCTATCAGCAAATCATTTACGCTGAAAGACTTTGACCGCCAGTTGGCAGAAATGGGCTACCGCATAAACTTTGACCCCGACCGCAAGTATTGGACGATTATCGGCAAGGGCTGGCAAAGACCCAAGCGGCTTTATAAGCTTGGAGAGGAATACACCAATGACAGGATTATGGAGCGTATCAGCGAAAATTCCTATGCGGTTAAATTCCAGAGCTTCTCAGAGCCACAGCCGCAGGTCAAAGTCTATCGGGTCAAAGGTTCATTGAAGAACGCCAAGAAAATCGGCGGCTTGCGTGGGCTATATCTCCATTACTGTTACAAGCTCGGTATCCTGCTCAAAGGCAGAAACAAAATTATGCACGGCTTCATTATCTCTTAAAGGACGACCTTATGAAGATGGAAGCCATCACACAGGAAACAAGGCTGCTTTGCCGCAATCACATTGATACGGCGGAGCAGCTTTGTTCATATAAAGGCTCTCTGGAAACGGAGATATCTGCCCTGCTTCAGAAGCGAAAGGAGCTTATTCCAAATCCCGCAGGCTAAGCGGCGAAGAAAAGGAAGCGGTTAAGGCAGAGCTTTCCGTCATTTCGGGGCGGCTGAAAATTATCCGAAAGGAGGTAAGGCTGTGCGAGGGCATCGCCGCCCGTAGTGATACCCTCAAAGAAAAATTGCAGACGATACGGGCAGATGAAAACAAACAGCAAAGAAAGGAGCTGATGAAGAATGAACACAGGCGGCGAAGCGGCAGAACAAATCGTCCGAATGAGCTTGGAGGGCTTTGAGGTCGCTGCCAAAATCACAGGTGCAGGTGCGAAGAACATCGCTATCCTGTTGTATTCCATTCTCAAAGAAGAAAAGAAAACCAAAGGCAAAGCAAGGCTGACAAGTATGCTCCGTTCTGGCAAGGAGCTGAAAGTCTTTACCGTCAAAAGCGGCGACTTAAAGAAGTTCACGCAGGAAGCGAAAAAATACGGTGTGCTTTACTGCGTCCTCACGGACAGGAAAAACAAAGACCCCAATGCGGAGGTCGATGTCATCGCCCGTGCCGAGGACGCATCGAAAATCAGCCGTATCGTGGAACGCTTTAATCTTGCTTCGGTGGATACCGCTTCTATTGTGACGGAAGCCGAGAAATCCAAAGATGCAAAGGACGGTCAGTCAGAGCCAGATATTGGTGTGCAGGAAAAGGCGGAGAAAGATAAGCTGCTTGACGAGCTTATGGGCAAGCCTGTCCAGAAGGAGGAAAACGCCCCAAACCCCTCGGTGGCAAAGACAGAAAAATCCCCTCAGTCCGAGCCTATCTCAGAGCAGCCAAAGAAATCCGCAGAGGGGGCTACTATGACTAAGGAGAAACCTTCTGTCAGAGAGGAACTGCGGAAAATCAAGGAAAGCCGCAAGGAGCAGAAAGCAGAGATTGACACTTCCGCCCTGAACAAAAGCGGAGCTTCCGACAGGGCGAAAAGTGCTAACGGGAAAACGGAGCATAAACAGCCCCAGAGAAAGAAAAAGAAACCAAAATTCAAAGAAACGAGGTAAACAGCTATGAGTATTTACGATGTATTCAGCGGCGGCAACAGACCTTTTGATAAAGAGGAATGGGCTGCCGCAAAGCAGGCACAGCGGAAAGAAGCCTATGAGCTGATTGACAATACCTGCTCTGAAATGATGGCAAGCGGCGACAGCTTCCGTCAGTATCTTGATGTGCAGGGTAGCTTTGACCGCTACTCCGTGGCTAACGCTATTCTGGTGTCAGCACAGATGCCCGAAGCAACGCAGCTTAAAGAGTACAGCAAATGGAAAGCGAACCGTGTCTATGTGAATAAGGACGCACAGAAAATTATTATCCTTGAGCCGAGCAAGGAATACACCCGTGAGGACGGGACAAAGGGCATCTCCTACAATGCCAAAGTGGTTTATGATATTTCCGAAACCTCGGCAAAGGACAGGCAGCAGGAACAGGAGCCGAAATCCATGCGTGAGCTTGTGTCGGCTCTGATTGATGCAAGCCCTGTACCCTGTGTACCCGTCGGTGAGCTTGAACTGCCTGCCTATTATGACAGCTCTCAGCAGACCATTTTTGTCAAGAAAGGGCTTTCCGAGGAAGTGCTGTTCGTGAGTATGGCAAAAGAAGTGTCGGCGGCGGTCTATGACTTTAAGTACAACGAGAGCCGTGATGCTTCCGACTTCAAATCTTTCTGCGTTGCCTATATGGTAAGCTCTCGTTACGGCGTGGATACCAAAGGTTTTGACTTTTCCAGACTTCCCAGTGAGTATGCGGAAATGGATACGCAGGCGTTCAAGGGAGAGCTTGGCACGATGCGTGATGTTCTGGGCGAAATCCAGAGCGATATGTATAAGAGTATGGAGAAAAACAAGCCTGCAAAGAACAAAGAGCAGGAACGCTAATCGGAGGTGCAGACTATGAGAGAGGAACGATACCATATCGCACTTGACAAGTACGATAAGAATATCGTCATCAACGCCTTAAACACCCTGCGTACACGGCAGTTACAGGAGGAACGCCCCACCGAGCCTGTTGACGAGCTGATAAGCAAGGTGGCACACGCTCCGACAAAAAAGGTTAAGGTCGTGCATTGCAGGTGCAATGAGGAACGATGACCAGAAAACGAGCCTAATCCTTTCTGTCTGCGGTATACTTCCTGTCGTATGGCTTGCCCTGCTGACAGCACCCTATGTCAGCGGCGGTCTTGTAGAGATTATCCGAGGTCTGCCTGTGGCGATGGGCAATCCGTTTGAAATAATGGTATGTGAGGACAGCGTAAAGACTGTCCTTATTTTTTTACTTGCCTACGCTATGGGCATCGGCGTTTATTTCTCTACACGCAGGAATTACCGCAGACGTGAGGAACACGGCTCTGCGAAATGGGGCAACGCAGGTGCTTTGAATAAGAAGTACCGAGATAAAGACCCGTCAGCTAATAAGCTCTTGACCCAGAATGTCCGTATCGGGTTGGACGGGAAAAAGCACCGCAGGAATCTGAACATTTTAGTATGCGGTGGCTCTGGTGCGGGTAAAACAAGGTTTTTCTGCAAGCCAAATGCTATGCAGTGCAACACATCTTTTGTAATACTCGACCCAAAGGGCGAAATCGTCCGTGACATTGGCGGTCTATTGGAAAATAAAGGCTATGAGGTGCGTGTACTTGACCTTATCAATATGCACCGCAGCCATTGTTACAATCCCTTTGTCTATCTGCGGAACGATAACGATGTTCAGAGGTTGGTAACAAACTTGTTTAAGGCGACCACGCCGAAAGGCTCACAGTCGCAAGACCCATTCTGGGATACGGCGGCGAGTATGCTGCTTCTGGCTCTGGTGTTCTATCTGAAATATGAAGCACCGCCAGACGAGCAGAATTTCCCGATGGTTATAGAGCTGCTCCGTGCAGGCGAAGTCCGAGAGGACGATGACAGCTATGTAAGCCCTCTGGATGAGCTGTTTGACCGTCTGGAAATGGTAAACCCAGAGCATATCGCCCTAAAGTATTACAGGGATTACCACTCTGGTAGTGCAAAGACCTTAAAGAGTATCCAGATAACCCTTGCCGCAAGGCTTGAAAAATTCAATCTGGAGAGCCTTGCAGGGCTTACCGCCACCGATGAGCTTGACCTGCCAAGTCTGGGAGAAAAGAAGGTCGCTCTGTTCGCTCTGATACCAGACAACGACACGAGCTTTAACTTCCTTGTCAGTATCCTTTATACCCAGCTCTTTCAACAGCTTTTTTATCTGGCAGATCACAAGTACGGCGGAAGCCTGCCTGTGCATTGCCATTTCATAATGGACGAATTTGCGAATGTTTCATTGCCTGATGACTTTGATAAAATCCTGTCCGTTATGCGTTCCAGAGGGGTATCGGTATCCATTATCCTGCAAAATCTGGCACAGCTCAAAGCCCTTTTTGAAAAGCAATGGGAAAGCATTGTCGGCAACTGCGATGAGTTTCTGTATCTGGGCGGCAACGAGCAAAGCACCCACAAATATGTGTCAGAGCTTTTGGGTAAGGAAACCATTGATACCAACACCTACGGGAAAAGCTCTGGGCGAAGTGGTAACTATTCAACAAATTATCAGATTTCGGGGCGTGAGCTGATGACCCCAGACGAAGTGCGTATGCTTAATAACCGCTACGCACTTCTTTTTGTGCGTGGAGAACGCCCCGTTATGGACTTCAAGTATGACATCTTGAAGCACCCGAATGTGAAGCTGACGGCTGACGGAGGGCAACCGCCGTATATCCACGGAGAGCCTACGCAGGCTGTCGCAACTCTTGTGTTTGACAGTGATATTCCAGATAACGCCGTGAGCATGAAAGCTGTCAGCACTTCCTATGAGCTTCTGTCCGATGAGGACTTGGAAGAAATATTCAATTTATAAGGAGGATTTACCCTATGAAACTTTTTAAGAAGAACGAGAACAAGAAAACCACGAAGCTGCCGATGACTGGAAAGGTTAAGAAAGGCTTTCGCTATTACTGTATGGTTGTTATGGCAATGACATTTGTGCTTGGTACTTCCGTAACCGCCTTTGCTGCCAATGACCCTATTCAGGTAGTCAACAATCTGTCCGATTTCATTTTCGGTCTGGTGAGGGCTGTCGGTATGATTATGCTCGGCTTTGGTATCGTGCAGATTGGTCTTTCCCTCAAATCCCACGACCCGTCCCAGAGAGCTAACGGATTTTTGACCCTTGCAGGCGGCGTTGTCATTACCTTCGCAAAGGAAATCTTGACTCTTATCACAGGCTAAGATAACAGACTGACACAAAAAGATAACGGGAGCAGATCCGCCGAGTGCGGAACTCGCTCCCGTTATCTAATATCATCAAGGAGGTGGTCAAATGTCTGATAACTGGGTGATACAGAATTTAGAGAACGCCCTAAACACTTGGAATGAGAAATTAGCCGAGATATGGCAGCTCATTACCCAATCCCCAGAGAACTTTAAGGGCGGCACGATATGGAATGTCATCGTGGATATTCACGGTGCAGTGCAGGCTATCGGACTTGCCCTGCTCGTGCTGTTCTTTGTTGTGGGTGTAATGAGAACCTGTGGAAATTTTGCAGAAGTCAAGCGACCAGAGCAGGCGTTGAAGCTGTTTATTCGCTTTGCCATTGCCAAAGGTGCAGTGACCTATGGATTAGAACTGATGATGGCACTGTTTAAGATTGTGCAAGGTATGATTTCCACGATTATGAATGCCGCAGGATTTGGCTCAGCACAGCAGACGGTGTTGCCGCAGGAAATCGTGACAGCCGTTGAAGACTGCGGATTTTTTGAGAGTATCCCGCTATGGGCGGTCACGCTGATAGGCGGGCTGTTTATCACGGTGCTGTCATTCATTATGATTATGTCGGTATACGGCAGGTTTTTCAAGCTGTATATCTATACTGCCATTGCACCCGTACCCTTTCCGCTTTTGCGGGAGAGCCGAGCCAGAGCGTTGGCAAGAGCTTCATTAAGAGCTATGCCGCCGTGTGTCTTGAAGGTGCGGTTATCGTGCTTGCCTGCATTATCTTTTCCCTGTTTGCTTCTTCTCCGCCTGTGGTCAATCCTGATGCTGCGGCGGTTACAATGGTATGGAGCTATATCGGGGAGCTTGTGTTCAATATGCTCGTCCTTGTCGGTGCGGTCAAAATGGCAGACCGTGTTGTAAGAGAAATGATGGGCTTGTAAGGGAGGTGCTATGATTGGAAGTAAAGATAAATAAGGAAATCCGTAATTATACGGAGAGTATGTTTTTTGGACTGTCCCTCAGACAGTTCATTTTTTCTGTCCTTGCCTGCGGCGTGGCGGTGGGTTTGTATTTCCTTCTTCGTCCACGGTTTGGTACGGAAACCCTCAGTTGGGTTTGTATCTTAGGTGCATTCCCCTTTGCGGCTATGGGCTTTATCAAATACAACGGTATGACCGCAGAGCAGTTTGTCTGGGCGTGGATTAAATCGGAATTTCTGATGCCGAAAAAGCTGATGTTCCTGCCAGATAATCTCTATTACGAAACGATGAAGCCGACCATTGAAGCCCATGAAAAAGGGTTGCCGACAGTACGGAAAAAGCAGAAAGGCAGGACACCGAAACCAAAGAAAACGAAAAGAAAAAAGCGAAACGCAGCAAGGAGGTAAACAATGCTGAGAACTCTTAAAAATCTGTTCAAGCAGGACAGGGAAAAGTTTGTTGTGCCGAAGTCGGTACAGAATGTTATCCCGATTAAGACAATCTGGGATGACGGCATATTCCTTGTCGGCAGGAACAAGTACGCAAAGACCTTTAAATTTGAGGATATAAACTATGCCGTGGCAAGCCGTGAGGATAAGGAAGCAATGTTCCTTGAATACTCGGAGCTTCTTAATTCCCTTGACAGCGGTGCGACCACGAAAATCACTATCAACAACCGTCGCTTGAACAAAGCTGATTTTGAACAGACTATTTTAATCCCAATGGCTGATGACGGTCTGGATAAGTACCGTAAGGAATATAACAAAATGCTTCTGGATAAGGCGACAGGGGCTAATTCCATCGTACAGGATAAGTATGTAACCGTATCCGTCTGCAAGAAGAATATTGAGGAAGCCCGAAACTACTTCGCCCGTGTGGGTGCTGACCTTATCGCCCACTTTAACCGTCTGGGGTCGAAATGTGTGGAACTGGACGCAGGCGACAAGCTGCGTATCTTCCACGACTTCTACCGTACAGGAGAAGAAACAGCGTTCCACTTCGATATTACCCAGACGATGCGGAAAGGTCACGATTTCAAGGATTTTATCTGTCCCGATACCTTTGAATTTGAGAGCGACTGCTTCAGAATGGGTGACAGATATGGGCGTGTGATTTTTCTCAGAGAGTATGCGGCATATATCAAGGACAGTATGGTGGCGGAGCTTTGTGAGATGAACAGGAATATGATGCTGTCCGTTGACATTATCCCCGTTCCCACAGATGAAGCCGTGCGGGAGGTGGAAAACCGTCTGCTTGGTGTGGAAACCAATATCACGAATTGGCAGAGGAAGCAGAACCAGAACAACAATTTTTCTGCCGTTATTCCCTATGACTTGGAACAGCAGCGAAAGGAAAGCAAGGAATTTTTAGATGACCTTACAACCCGTGACCAGAGAATGATGTTTGCCGTGCTGACGATGGTGCATACGGCAGATACCAAAGAGCTGCTCGACAATGATACAGAAGCTCTCTTGACTACCGCAAGAAAGCATTTGTGCCAGTTTGCGGTGCTGAAATATCAGCAGATGGACGGATTGAATACAGCCCTGCCATTTGGTGTACGGAAGATAGATGCCCTGCGTACCCTCACAACAGAGAGCCTTGCAGTGTTTATCCCGTTCCGAGTGCAGGAAATCTACCACGAAAATGGTGTGTATTATGGTCAGAATGTCATCAGCAAAAATATGATTATCGCCAACCGCAGGCAGCTCCTTAACGGCAATTCCTTTATTCTCGGTGTGTCGGGTGCAGGAAAATCCTTTACTGCAAAGGAAGAAATGACGAATATCATTCTGACCGACCCTAATGCCGATATAATCATCATTGACCCAGAGCGTGAGTATTCCCCGCTTGTTAAGGCAATGCAGGGAGAAGTCATTCATATCTCTGCGACAAGTGAAAATCACATCAATGCTATGGATATGAACTCCGATTACGGTGACGGTGCAAACCCTGTCATTTTGAAATCGGAGTTTATTTTATCCCTTTGCGAACAGCTCATCGGTGGCACGAGCTTGGGAGCAAAGCAGAAATCCATCATTGACCGCTGCACGGCAAGCGTGTACCGCTATTATCAGCAGGGCAACTATATGGGAACGCCGCCCACCTTGCAGGACTTCCGTGAGGAGCTGTTAAAACAGAATGAGCCAGAAGCACAGGAAATCGCCCTTGCGATTGAGCTGTTTACGGACGGGTCGCTCAACACCTTTGCAAAGCACACGAATGTTGATACCCACAGCCGTCTTATCTGCTATGACATTCTGGATTTGGGCAAGCAGTTACAGCCTATCGGTATGCTTGTGGTGCTTGACAGCATCTTAAACCGTATCACGCAGAACAGAGCCAAAGGCAGAAACACTTTTATTTTCATTGATGAAATCTATCTGCTCTTTCAGCATGAATACTCTGCAAACTTCCTCTTTACCCTCTGGAAGCGTGTGCGTAAATACGGTGCGTACTGTACGGGTATTACGCAGAATGTGGACGACCTTTTGCAGAGCCATACGGCAAGGACGATGCTTGCTAACAGCGAATTTATCATTATGCTTAACCAAGCATCTACGGACAGACTTGAGCTTGCCAAGCTCCTTAATATCTCCGACCTTCAGATGAGCTATATCACGAATGTCGGTGCAGGACAGGGATTACTCAAAGTTGGCAGCTCTCTTGTACCGTTTGTAAACAAGTTCCCACGCAATACCGAGCTTTACAAGTTGATGACGACCAAGTTCGGTGAGGTCTAAGAAAGGAGGTCTTTTATGGCTGATATTAAATTCCGTGATACGGCTCATCGTGATTTCTTTCTGGAAAATATGATGAAATGCAGAGTGAACGACTGTTATCACAGGGCATTTTTCTATGTGATGGGTATCGCTTCGGAAACGAGGGCGAACATCAACCAGATGTTCAATTTCAAGGAGGACTGCATCGAGCCAGAGGGTATGCACGGCGGCTGGCAGACAAGCGGAACAGTCAAGGTCTGCCATCTTGCTTTTAACCTTTGGAACGGGTATGCAGAGGAAGGGCGGGAACGGTATTTCACGCCAGAGGAGTTGTTTTGCTGTGAGTTTGCTCCCTACTTTATGGAGGGTATCAAGGTCAGATACCCCGAATATTGCAGGGAGCTTCCTGCTCCCAGAAAACAGACGGAAATTTCAAGATAAGAAAGGAAAAGCCTATGAAGAATTATAAATCTATTATCTGTGTTGTAGCCGCCGTGTGCCTGTTAGGTACGGCGGCTTTTTGCGGCTTCCACATTTATCATTACTATGCAGAGGTGGACGAGCAGACGGAAGCCTTTGAGGAGATTGCCGAGATGGTAGAGCAGGCTCCCACGGATGAAACCGTGCCAGACGATGCCCCTGTCAGCGAGGGGGAAGATGTGCTTGCCAAGTATCAGGAATTGTATTTACAGAATGAGGATATGGTCGGTTGGATTTCCATTGCCGGCACGACAATCAATTATCCTGTGATGCAGAGCAGGAACAATCCGAATTTTTATCTGAAGCACAATTTTGAAAAAGAGTACAGCGATTTAGGAACGCCTTATGTGCAGGAGAATTGCGATATTGCTGAAAGTGACAATCTGGTTATCTACGGTCATCACATTAAGGGCGGCAAGATGTTTGGAGCGTTGGAGGATTACAAGTCCAAGAGCTTTTATGAGGAACACAAGAATATTCAGTTTGATACCCTCACAGAGCAGGCAGAGTATGAAATCGTCGCTGTATTTAAGACTGTGGCGTACAGCTCTGAGGGCTTCCGATACTACGACTTTGTTGATGCGGAGAATGAGGAAGATTTTAATTCCTATATCGGGAAGTGCAAGGAGCTTGCTTTGTATGATACAGGTGTGACCGCTGGATACGGCGACAGGCTCATTACCCTTTCCACCTGCGAATACTCCGCACAGAACGGCAGGCTCGTTGTAGTGGCAAAAAAGGTCGGCTGATTTGAACGCAAATTCTCTGGGAAAGGAGGTTTTCTATGGCTGATATAAAAACCAGAGATGCGGTCAAAGGTACGATAAAGACCATAGATAAAGCCGCCATAGCCAGTGAGCGTATGAAGTCTGCCTATGTGGGGATAAAGGAAAAAGCGGAACAGGGATATTACGCTGATGAAAACTCTGCCACAGAATATGCTGCGGACAGGATTTCTTTTGCGGCAGACCGTGCAAAGGACGAAGGTGTCCACCAGTTCAATAAGCAGGGGCAAAAGGCAGTCAAGACAACGCAGGAGAATATCGGTAAGGCAAAAGATAAAATAACCGATTTCAAGCAAAGTCGGGCTGTCAAAGCCGCAGAACAGAAAGCAGCACAGAATATGTCAGAACAACACGGCTTGCAGATCCGTCACGGGGCTGCAAGCCGTTCCTCTGCCCCCGATGTTTCTCAGACAGCAAAATCGCAGTTGATAAAGACCCGACAGCAGGGGCAAAAAATGATTAAGAGCACAGCCCGAAATGCAGAAAAAGCGGTGAAAACAACTGCTAAGGGAACAGTCAAGACTACCGAAAAGGGAATTAAAACCGCACAGGCAACTTCTAAGGCGGCAATCAAAACGACGGAAACCTCGGTAAAAACGGCACATGCAGCGGCAAAGGCTTCTGCGAAAACTGCCCAAAAGGCAGCACAGGCGGCAAAAGCCACCGCAAAGGCAACCGCTGAAGCAACAAAAGCTACGGTCAGAGCCACTATAGTTGCGGTCAAGGCGATTATTGCAGGAACAAAGGCTCTGATTTCCGCTTTAATCGCAGGCGGCTGGATTGCCGTCGTGATTATCTTGATTGTTGTCCTACTCGGATGTGCCGTGTCCTTATTTGGGGGAGGAAGCGAAAGCACTTCCTATACCCCCGTCAGTGCGGAGGTGGAAGCCTACACGCCGTTGATACAGAAATACGCTAAGCAGTACGGCATCCCCGAATATGTGGAGCTTATCAAGGCGGTGATGATGCAGGAGTCTGGCGGGCGTGGGCTTGACCCCATGCAGGCGGCGGAGGGCAGCTTTAACACAAGGTATCCCCATGAGCCGAACGGGATACAAGACCCAGAGTATTCCATCCAGTGCGGCGTGCAGGAGCTGAAAGCCGCCCTTATCTCTGCCGAGGTGGAAAACCCGATTGACATGGAGCGTATCAAGCTCGCCTTGCAGGGCTATAACTTCGGCAATGGGTATATCTCATGGGCGAAAACCAACTACGGCGGTTATTCCTACGCCAATGCGGTAGAGTTTTCCACCATGCAGGCACAGCGGTTAGGGTGGGAAAAATACGGCGACACACAGTACCCCGCCCATGTGTTACGCTATTATCCGTATGGACGGGCGTTCACAAGCGGCAGCAACCAAGCCATTGTAGAGGTCGCTTTGACACAGCTCGGAAATGAGGGCGGTCAGCCTTATTGGAGTTGGTATGGCTTTGATGGGCGTGTAGAATGGTGTGCCTGCTTCGTATCGTGGTGTGCCGACCAGTGTGGTTATATCGAAAGCGGGATTATCCCGAAATTCGCAGGCTGCGTGGACGGCTCAAATTGGTTTAAGGGTAACGGACAATGGCAAGACAGAAACTACGAGCCGCAGGCAGGCGATATTATTTTCTTTGATTGGGAAGGCGACGGAGAAACCGACCATGTAGGCATTGTGGAGAAATGCGAAAACGGTGTCGTTTACACCGTGGAGGGTAATTCTGGCGATGCTTGCAGACAAAAGCAATATACGGTTGGAAGCAGCTCCATCTATGGTTACGGTGTTCCTGCCTATTAAAAATGGGCAAAGAAAAACCAGAGGTTTATTCCTCTGGCTCTTTTGCCTTACATAGTCCGCTGACAGTTGCTTCAACTATGGACAGCTCTTTATCGTTTAGTTTGTCGAGTTCTGCGTCTAAGCGTCTGCGGACGGAACTTCTTTTGACCTCATTATCTGGGAATATGTATTCATCAACCGATACACCGAACATTGTCACAAGCTGAATGAGCAGCTCCAGACTTGGCTTTTGTCCCTCATTTTCAATCGCTTGAAGATGTCTTGGGTCATAATCTACAATACGAGCAAGCTGCTCTCTGGTCATACCTTTTGCTGTCCTTGCTTTCTTGATTGCCTGTCCTATCGGTGTAAAATCGAAGTCAAAATCATTGTTTCTTGTGTCCATAAACTCACCACCTTGTATCTGCAAAATGCTACTATTATATTTTACAGAAATGTGAGTTCTTATAGAACGATTTGAAATCTCTGATATTAGGATATAAAATCTCTTATTACAAGCGGTCAAAGTTCATAATTGCACACTTGATACTGTTCGTTCAAACGGCTATAATATATACAGTACACCTTAGGAGGTCAGATATGTTTGAATATATGACAGCACAGGAAGCCGCTGAAAAGTGGAACGTATCGTTAAGATGGGTACAAAGACTTTGTAAAGGAAACCGTATTGAGGGGGTTATGAATATTAACCGTGTGTGGCTTATTCCGAAAAATGCTGAAAAGCCTGCTGATGCAAGAAAAAAAGTTGATGAAAAATTGAAAAATTTTTTCGTTA
>ENA-OQJC01000244-OQJC01000244.1-human-gut-metagenome-genome-assembly--contig:-NODE-244-length-17040-cov-2.176728_pt1 | contig 17040 bp, 14 predicted proteins | sample MGYA00242600_ERZ504766 | MGnify/ENA primary metagenome ERZ504766 (study PRJEB26092, sample SAMD00036364) | human gut metagenome | host: Homo sapiens | study: EMG produced TPA metagenomics assembly of...
GTTATATATGAAAATCCCCGCTGTATTTAATACTTCAGAATATGTCCCATTCGTAATTGTTTTGTCTTAAGATAACGCAGATCATACGCTGTGGCATTCATTTGTATCGGAACTCTCTGTTTGATCCTGATGCCAAATTCTTCCAACTGATAAACTTTATCCGGGTTATTTGTCAGCAGCCTCAGCTCTTTTACCCCAAGATTTCTCAGAATCTGCGCACCAATGTAGTATTCTCTTTCGTCTCCGGCAAATCCAAGTGCCAGATTCGCTTCGAGTGTATCCATTCCCTGTTCCTGAAGTTCATAGGCACGAAGTTTATTGATCAGTCCGATTCCTCTTCCTTCCTGTCTCATATAAAGGAGTATCCCTCTGCCTTCTTCCTCAATCTGGGCCATCGCCGCTGCAAACTGCTGTCCGCAGTCACAACGCTGTGATCCAAAAACGTCTCCTGTCAGGCACTCTGAATGCACACGGCACAGAACGTTTTCTCCATCTCCGATTTCACCTTTTACCAGTGCTACATGATGTTCCCCATTCAGGCGGTTTACAAATCCATACGCCATAAACTCTCCGTATCTGGTCGGCATTTTTGTGGTCGTCACGCGATCCACCAGAATATCATGGCATTTACGGTAATTCTGAATATCTTTAATTGTTATGAATTTAAGATTCCACTTTCCGGCAAGTTCCCGTAACTCAGAAGTCCGCATCATAGTGCCGTCTTCTCTCATAATTTCACAGCACAGCCCGCACTGTTTTAACCCTGCAAGTCTGCACAGGTCTACAGTTGCCTCTGTATGTCCGTTTCTTTCCAGAACACCGTTCTTCTTCGCCAGAAGTGGAAACATATGTCCGGGGCGTCTGAAATCTTCGGGTTTTGCATTCTCATCCACACATTTCATGGCAGTAACAGAACGTTCTGCCGCAGAGATTCCTGTAGTGGTGCTGATATGGTCTACGGAAACAGTAAAAGCAGTTTCGTGATTATCTGAATTTTCTGCTACCATCTGCGGGAACTGCAGTTTTCTTACATATTCCTCAGACATTGGCATACAGATAAGTCCTTTTCCGTGAGTTGCCATAAAGTTAATATTTTCTGTTGTGGCAAACTCTGCTGCACAGATAAAATCTCCTTCATTCTCTCTGTCCGGATCATCCGTTACCAGAATAATTTTTCCATTCCGAAGTTCTTCCAGAGCTTCTTCTACTGAATCAAATCCGTTCATTTTTTCTCTCCTTATGCAATGTATTTTCTGATACAATATATTTTTCTGTTGTTAAGAGGGCAAAATCATTCGTATTGGCTGCTTATCTGGTTCGTGTCAGGCAGATAAAACATCCACTGTACAGTTCTGCATCAATCGAATAACCGCTTTGTGGTTAATTCTGTCAAAAGCCATACTTATTCAGAAAATCCCGTGTAATATTACTTTTTATCGGCTGTTCTTTCACAGGCGTTATTAATTTTTCCACGTATTTTCCAATTATGTCTGTCTCCAGATTAACGATATCTCCTTCTTTGCGTTCTCCGAGGACTGTAATCTTTACTGTATGAGGAATTGCAGAAATGGAAAAGTCTGTTTCTGAGACTTTTGCCACTGTAAGACTGATTCCATCAACTGTTACAGAACCTTTTGTCACAATATATTTCATAATTTGTGGTGAAGCCTGAATGGTGTACCAGACAGCATTATCATCTCTGCGAATTTCCGTGATTTTTCCTGTTCCATCCACATGCCCGGCAACAATGTGTCCTCCAAATCTTCCATTTGCAGGCATTGCCCTTTCCAGATTTACATGCTGTCCCAAAGAAAGCTGAATCAGCGCAGAACGATTCAATGTCTCATGCATCACATCTGCTGTAAAACCATCTTCTAGACATGCAGTTACAGTGAGGCAGATTCCATTTACAGCTACACTGTCCCCTGTTTTCAGATCATCCAGAATTTTCTCTGCCCGTATCGTAAATACTGCTGAATTTGCTCCTTTTTTTATTTTTTTCACAGTTCCCAGTTCTTCAACAATTCCCGTGAACATTACTCTTCACCTCACTCTCTATAAGAAAATCATCTCCTATTCTGATTATTTCGCTGTTTTTTAATAATATTGCGCTGGCAGGATCAGGAAATCCTTTTCCTTCTATCGGTGTCTTTGCACTTTCTCCCCCAAAAAGTTTGGGCGCTATATAGGTCTGGACTTTCTGAACAATACCGCTTTCGAGTGCTGACCAGTTTAAAGTGCCTCCTCCTTCCAGTAAGATACTGTCTATCTTTGCAGTTCCCAGAAGTTCCATTAGTCTGTTTAAATCTATGTGTCCATTTTTTTCCGGGACATCCAGAACTTTACATCCCATATCTTCATAATTCTTTATCTTCTGCTGGTCTTTACTGCTGGTTGCAAAGATTGTTGGAATTGTTGATGCCGTTTTCACAATTCTGGAATTCAGTGGTGTCCGCAAGTGGGAGTCACAGATAATACGCACAGGATTTCTGCCGTTTTCCAGTCTGCATGTAAGCATCGGATCATCTGCCAGCACAGTTCCCACTCCAGCCATAATCCCTGTATATTTCAATCTCTGTTTCTGCACATGCATTCTGGCAGCTTCGCCTGTCACCCATCTGGATGCGCCTGTATAAGTAGCAATTTTTCCATCCATGGTCATCGCATATTTCATGACTACATATGGCTTTTGATTCTGTATGTAATAGAAAAATGCTTCATTGAGTTTATCGCACTCTTCTTTAAAACGTTTTCCGTTACTTCGATCCCATGCTCTTTCAGAATCCGGATTCCTTTTCCTGAAACCAGGGGATTAGGGTCCGAGGAACCAATGATCACACGTCTGATCCCCGATTCCAGGATTGCATTGACACACGGAGGCTGTTTCCCGTAATGGCAGCAAGGTTCCAGAGTAACATATATGGAGGCACCTTCTGGCTGTTCTGTACATGATGCCAGAGCTTCCCTTTCTGCATGAAGTTCACCGTATTTTCTGTGATATCCCTGGCCAATGACTTTTTCCGCTTTTGACGATCACGGCACCTACCATTGGGTTAGGTGCTGTAAATCCCATTCCTTTTTGTGCCAGTTCTAACGCCATTTTCATATATTGCCTATCTTTTTCCATATCCGTTATATCTTTCAATCCCTCATCTCCTGTTCTTCTGATGGTACTGATGATACCAAAAAAGCCCCGGTGTCTTTCAACATCCAGGGCCTGTAAATTAATATCTGTTTGAATTATCTTCGTGTGAATCTGACTTTTTGCTTCATCATTAAAACTGCTTTGATGATATAAAAAAGCTCTGGAATAAATTTATTATTCCAGAGCAGTCGCTTTCACAGATCAGTTAATTCTTCTGTATCTCTACTACTATCTTCTTTCATCCAGACTGTACTGTCGGCTTCGGAATTGCACCGAATCATACCTTACGGCTCGTGGGCTTTACCACCGGTAGGGAATTGCACCCTGCCCTGAAGATCTTATTTTATTTTTATCAGCAATTTCTAAATTTTATCCTGCTGATGTCTGAAAGTATACTCTTAACTTTTATTTATGTCAAGATTTTTTCAAACATATAATTTCAATTTTTCAGGAAAGTAATTCTCTTACCATCTCTGCATTGAATGTCACACCTGTCAGGTGGTCTACTTCAATCTGGTACAGGGCATTGGCTGCAATATGCTCTGCCGCCTGTTCCAGGTCACGGATTCCGCTGGTGTTTTTGTGTTTCTCAACAATAGCCTCCAGACCGTCTTCTGTCACTACGCATTCTTCTGCTTTGAGGCTCATACGTTTCAGAACTTTCGGAAGTACATATTTGGAGAAGATAATCTTCTTCTCTTCTGAGGTGTAATCCGGAATATCGATCACTGCAAAACGGGACATCAGAGGTGCGCTGATCTGGGATTTATCATTTGCTGTAGCGATCGGATAAACGCCCACTGTCGGCACCATACATTCCATGTAGTTATCTGTAAATCCAAGGTTGTCAAGCAGTGTCAGAAGTACATCTGCCGGGTTTCCGTTGCCCTTGCCTGATGCTGCTTTATCAAGCTCGTTGATGATGAATACAAGGTTGGATTCTCCTGCTGCTGAGAAGGCTTCCATGATGATTCCAGGCTTTGCGTTTGCATAGATTCTGGAGCTTCCTGTGAGCTGTTCCGGATCGTTGATGGAACTCATATCCAGAGTTGTCCACGGAAGTTTCAGGATACGGGCAACCGCATAGGCAATCTGAGATTTACCTGTACCTGCCGGGCCTACAAGAAGAAGTCCGTATGCCGGAAGTGTATGGGTACGGTTGATCTGAATGATCGTCTCAATGATACGCTGCTTTACAGATTCCATTCCGTAGAGTTCTTCGTCAAGGATTCTGCGGGCTTCCTGAGGATCAATTGCTTCAAAGTAATTACTCTTCCACTGTACATTCATCATAATGGAAAGAGCTCGCTGAGCATGGCGTCTTTCCTCCGGAGATACTTCGTGGGAACGGGCAACTGCAAGGTTTCTTCTTGCCCAGAGACGGATGTTGTCCGGAAGGGTTCTGCCTGCGCAGGTCATAAAATCAGTGATGCTCTGAATACTTGTCAGCTTCATTTCATCTCCTGTTTCTTCCTCATCTTCGTCTTCTGCGATCTCTGCCGGTGCACTGCTTGCAAGAAGTCTCTCGATCATAAACTGAAGAAATCCGTCCTCTGCGGAGAGCTTTGTGCCGCCGCCGAATGCAGTCTCACGAATCTTATAAACTGCATATCCTTTCTCCTGATTCTGTCCGGAAAGACGTACATTGATGTGATTCTCTCCAAGCCATTTCAGAAGGCTTACGAATCTTGAATCAATGCTGAGAATATCTGCTGCGAAAGTTCCATCGTCCTCTTTAAACTCAAAGGAAGTACGTTTGATCGGGTTTGTAAAAATACCGCAGGAATGATGTTTCCACTGGCGGCTGCTGTTATCAAGAACCATGATCGGTTTCTCAGGGGATGTTTCCTGTTCATTGGACTGGAAAGTCGTGTAGGTACATTCAGACTGTACACCTGGTTTCTTGTCTGAAGCACCGCTGAAATCAAATACTGGCATGGTGTGTTTACTCCTTTTATCTTATCCTTATTCAGTGTAAAATTTTGTATAATTCCTTATTATTTTAGCAGAATCTTTCCTTTTTATCAATTATGGAAATGTATTTCCTGTATAATTATTCACAAATTTAGCTGCTTTTTGATTCTGACCACTTTTCTCTTCCAATATATCATAATACCATACAGATATATGGTATTATTTAGCGTACATAAAACCATACTGGTGTAACATAATACCTATTTATTCTCTCAAAATCATTGACGGTAACATTCGCAGGCTTTATAATAGGGATAACTGAGAATTTCCAGATACTCTCTGGGAAATCGGAATTCACTTTTAGGAGAGCAAAATGAGCAAAATTATTTTAAACCGGTGACCGTCCAACCGGCCGCCTTCATGTTGGACATTATGTTGGTTCATTATCCGAGCGTGTTCGTTTACAGAACTCCGGCTTATATGATGAAATTTATATTATGATCGCAGATGCACAGGCATTGACAGATAACGCAGAACATCCTGAGAAAGTTCGTCAGAATATTCTTCAGGTTGCGCTTGACTACCTTGCATGCGGCATTGATCCTGAGAAATCTACCATCTTTATCCAGTCCATGGTTCCGGAGCTTACAGAGCTTACTTTCTATTATATGAACCTTGTTACTGTAGCACGTGTACAGCGTAACCCTACTGTTAAATCCGAGATTCAGATGCGTAATTTCGAAGCAAGTATCCCTGTTGGATTCTTCTGTTATCCGATCAGCCAGGCAGCAGATATCACTGCATTCCATGCAACTACTGTTCCGGTTGGAGAGGATCAGCTCCCGATGCTTGAGCAGTGTAAAGAAATCGTACACAAATTCAATACCGTATACGGCGAAACCCTTACAGAGCCTGAGATCATCCTTCCATCCAATAAGGCATGTCTCCGTCTGCCGGGTATTGATGGAAAGGCAAAAATGAGCAAGTCTCTCGGAAACTGCATCTATCTTGCAGATGAAGAGGCAGATGTTAAGAAGAAAGTTATGTCCATGTTCACAGACCCGAATCATCTTCGTGTGGAAGACCCTGGCCGTGTGGAAGGAAACCCTGTATTTATTTATCTGGATGCTTTCTGCAAGCCGGAATATTTCGCAGAGTTCCTGCCTGAATACCAGAATCTGGACGAGCTGAAAGCACACTATACACGCGGTGGTCTGGGTGATGTCAAGGTTAAGAAATTCCTGAATAAAGTACTCCAGGCAGAGCTTTCTCCAATCCGCGAGAGACGTAAATACTGGGAGCAGCATCTTGATGATGTATATGATATCCTCAAAGAGGGAAGCAAGGTTGCTGAAGCAAAAGCTGCACAGACACTTCATGATGTTCGTTCAGCAATGCAGATCAACTACTTTGATGATAACAGCTTAATCAAATAATTGTATGCCGGTGGCTACAGCGACCGACAACAATGCGTAAATAAGAAATTCAAACGCAAGATTGTTCAAAAATCAACTTATTGACACATCAAAACAGGTTCAGGCAAAAGCATTCTGCTCACGTCTGAACCTGTTCTGTTATTTCTTCACTGACTTTCTTTCAATCTATTTTACAGATAAATCTATCCGATATCTTTCATATCTGATATCTTTCATATCTGATACCATTTGATCTCATTTGCCTCCATATGTAACCGGAAGCTGCTTCCATCACCTCTGTAAACTACTGTATCCTGTGGTTCGTAAGTGTTGTTGACTACGCAGTATTTTCCATTTTTTACGTAAGCATGTACTTCTACATTGTAGTTGGTTGAATACCAGCAGTGAAGTTCTTCCTCTGCGGATGCTGACCAAAGGACTGCACGATAAAGCACGCGGCTGTTCTTAAAGCTGTATGGAAGTCCGCTGATATAAACGCCTCTTCCTTTACCGAAAGTCTTTACAGCCATCTGCACTTCCTGGTCTTTCTGGATTAAGATTTCTGTTTCCGGTAAGGCATAAATGTTCTTCTTACCTTCACCGAAGTCAACCTCGCCTTCTGCATCTTTAAGGATGAAATGATCTCTGTGTTCTTCCCAGTTATATTTATCTGTATTCAGGTTAAATCCATGTTCTTCTTCTACTCCAAGTACATCATCTAACTGAATGAATCTGCCCTGCCACTGATGTGCTGCCGGTTCTCCTACACCGATAAATCCACCGCCATTATATACAAATTCTCTGACTGCTGTGATGATTGTTTCGTCGATCCAGTTCTCGCCGCCTGACTGTGCAGTGTCCGCATCTCCCACATTGATCACTACGTCAAATTTCTTCAGAATATCTTTGTCTGCTTTGATATCGTCAAAGCTGATAAATGATACATCAAACGGTGCGCCGCTTAATGCTTCGATAATTCCGAAATAAGAATAATTCTGCTTGTAATAGATGGCGTGATGTACCATATGGTTACCCCATGAGCGCATCTTTCCCCAACAGTTCAGGACTGCTACCCGTTTTACGCAATAAGGAGTCGTTCCCTGAATGTTATCATATAAAGTGCGGAACTCTTCGCAGACTTCTTTGATATACTGTACAAAATCCGGGAATTCCAGGGCAAGTTTCAGATATCCGCCGTAGCCTATTCTCTGGATCGGGCTTCGAAGGATTGCTCTTCTTGCTGTTACCCAGTTCACTTTTGCCTCCTTTACAGGATCGCCGCCTTCATGGAACGTATCCGGGAAAAAGTATGGCAAAAATCTTCCTTCTGTATATTTTACATTCTTAATATCACTGAACAGACGCAGGGTCGCACCATTTCCAACACTTCCAACTACAGCATCCAGTCCGATAGATGCAAATTCGTCCATAAACGGTTCCATGCCAATCCAGTGATCTCCCATGAACATCATGGCCTCTTTTCCGTATTCATGTACGATATCTACCATCTCTTTGGCAAGCTTCGCAACTTCACGTCTCTGAAATGCCTGAAAATCTTTGAATTCTTTTGAGGGAATCCGATAGGTATTGTTCATGTATCCCTGGTCAATGATATATTCCGGTCTGAAAGGATAGCCCACTTCTTTCTCAAACTGCTCCAGAATATATGGGCTGACTGAAGCTGAATAGCCAAACCAGTCTACATATTTCTCTCTTGCAAGTTCATCAAATATAAGAGTAAACTGATGGAAAAATGTAGTGAAGCGCACAACATCCACATACTCATGAGTATCCAGGAATCTGCGCAGACGTTCCAGGGAATAAGCTTTGTTTTTGGCTGTCGCACATCAAATGTGATCTGTGGCTCTACATCTTTCCAATCATTTACTACTGCATTGTACATGTGTACCGGATCCCACATGATATATGCCAGGAAACTTACAGTGTATTCATGAAACAGCTTTGCAGCTCTGATCACTACATTACCGGTTTCTTCATCATAGCTCCACAGCTCTGTTGATACCGGTTCCCCGGTAGTACGGTCTATAACTTCCCACCATCTGTGATATCATCTCTTGTATTCACTGCCAGCATATCCGGATATAAATGATCCATCAGGTGGATTTCCTAGCTTCTCCTCCGTTGCTGTATGGAAGGATGTCATGATATACATCTGCTGGATTTCCTCAGGATGTGCCTTTGCCCATTCATTATCCTTACGGGTTGTATAATAGGTTGCATATATCTTGGAGCCAGTATCTTTTAATTCCTTCGGAAATTCTGTTCCGTCACAGTCACGAATCGCATCTGCACCCCATTCATCCAGTATCTCCAGTGTCTGTGGCACTACATCCAGATTGGTTGGTATTGTTACACGACCTTTTTTCATTGTTGTTTGTCTCCTCTCTCTGTATAAACCTGTCTTATTTTTACTTATCTGACCTGATTCTGCTCTTTCTTGCGCCTTATCTGTCTATAGAATACGTTCTTTCCAAAACATTTTCAATTCTCTTTTTGCTTTGTTTTTAGAAATCTTGCTGTACAAATCAAATTGTGATATTATATAAAAAATGTTATCGAAAATTTGAAAGGAATTCTGTTTTGATTATAATACTCTATATTTTTTTATCTTTCTAAAGTTTTTTTATGCATTTAGTCCAATCATAGCAACTAAATGCAGAACAGATTCCCTCTATTTATTTTTGTTCTACTTTTTTGCATTAGACAAAATCACTAAATTATGGAGGAGGTAACTTTTTTATGAGTACACATTCTCTTCGCTTCAGCCCTGAAGATACTGCTCCACAGGAGGTCACACTTCTGAATGCATCTTCTTCCCTCTATGAAGGTGACTGGTCAAGCATTCCCCACTCCCATTCCTTTACCGAATTATTCTATGTGCGGGACGGACAGGGGGAATTCCTGCTTGAAGACAAAATCTACCCCATCTCAAAAGATGACCTGATCATTGTTAACCCTCACATTAATCATACTGAAATTTCCAGAGAAAATCCTCCTCTCAGCTATTTCACAGTGGGAGTAGACGGACTATCCTTCTCTTTTAATGATCAGAAAGAATATCGTATCTTTAACTGCAGAAAAAAGAAAACAGATCTGCTTTTTTACTTTAACTCCCTGTTCCAGGAACTGGACAATCAGTCTGAAGGATATGAAAAAATCTGCATATATATGCTTAATATCCTGATCCTTCAACTTCGGCGAATTACAGATTCTCCTTTCGAACTGATCACAGCACAACATCCAAGCAGGGAATGTGCAAATATCAAACGTTTTCTTGATTCTAATTACGGAGAAAACATCTCTCTTGATCATCTGTCTGCCATCAGCCACCTGAACAAGTATTATCTCAGCCATGAATTTACTAAATATTATGGGATTTCTCCTATGAACTATCTAAACCGAAAGCGGATTGAGGTATGTAAAGAGCTTCTGGAAAATACTGATTACGGGATTTCAGATATTGCGCATCTCACAGGATTCTCCTCTCAGAGTTATCTCTCCCAGAGCTTTCGCAAATCCTGTGGCATGACTGCAGGAACTTACCGTAAACTTAAGAAAAAAAGAAAGGATCCTATTTAATATCATGCAATACACATTTCCAAACTACTATAAAGAATTTTCCTGCATTGCAGGAGCCTGTCCGGATACCTGCTGCGCAGGATGGCAGATCGTAATTGACGATCAGACACTGAAGAAGTACCAGCACTTTAAAGGTCCGTTCCGCAATCGCCTGCACAATGATATTGACTGGAAAGAACATGTTTTCTGCCAGTATAACAGACGCTGTGCTTTTCTCAACGAAGAGAATCTGTGTGATATCTACACAGAAGCAGGACCGGAAATGTTCTGCAGAACCTGCAGAAATTATCCTAGACATATTGAAGAAATTTGAAGGTCTGCGTGAGATTTCCCCTGTCGCTCTCCTGTCCGGAGGCAGCAAGGATTTTACTTTCCCAAAAAGAAAAGGTACACTTTATCACAAAAGAAAAAAAGACAAAAGAAGAAGTATATGATGACTTTGATTATTTCCTGTTCACTGCGCTTATGGACACCCGTGATATGCTTATAGATATCATCCAGGACAGAACTGTACCCATGCAGAAACGTCTGTGGAAACTTCTGGCAGCTGCACATGATTTCCAGTTATGTGTAAATAAAAATGAACTCTTTAAATGGGAGGAAATACGAAAACGACATGAAGATTCCGGATACGGAGACAGATTTTGCAGCAAAATTTACTCTCGTATAAATGCAGATAACATAGAAAACAGTTCTGCTGCATCTGTCTGTGCAAATACACCAGAACAATTATTTAAAAAAATGTGGAAAGCTGTTGTCCCGGAAATGGAGGTTCTGCGCCCGGGATGGCAGGAATACTTAAAGAATTGTCTGACTCCACTGTATAATAGAAATACAGATCCGCAGTCCGACTCCGGAAATCTTTATTCCTGGCAGAAAAGTGAATTTGATTTCTCTTATCCGGACTGGCAGATTCAGGAGGAACAGCTTCTTGTTTACTGGATCTATACCTATTTCTGCGGTGCAGTTTATGATGATGAGATCTTCGCCAAGGTGAAAATGGCAGTTGTGTGCACCCTGTTCATCCATGAATTAAATGTGGGAACCTATCTGAAAAGCAATCGACAGTTTAAGCTGGATGACCAGATCCGTATCTGTTATCAGTTTTCAAGAGAACTGGAACACTCAGATCTTAACCTGAACAGATTCGAAGAATTGATGTCTGAAAAAGAGATCTTCTCTTTTGAAAATCTATTGAAAATCTGCTGATGCATACTTTTTCTGTCTTATCTGTGTCATCTGACACCTCATATCGTCAGATGAACATTTATGCTTTGTAAAAAAACCTTACTGTACAGAAAATATCTTTATACAGATATTGTTCTGTACAGCAAGGTTTTTATCGCTAGTACATTTTTAACCACACTCAGGCCAGTGCCAACAAATCTTTTCCTTCTTTCAGTCTCCCATAAAACTGTATGTAGAAATCCTGATTTTGATCATATGGTTTGAGATAGAATCTGTTCACCACAAAGAGGTTCAGATTTCTAATCAGGTCTGAATCCTCAGCATTGTACAGTACTTCCTGTACATCCAGCAGAAAATATGCCAGTCATTGACAAATTTCTCATAATTTTTCAGATCCGGTGTATCGATCCTATTTTTTTACCTTGATCTTACTTCTGTTTGTTTTGGGACATTCATGGATCTGAAGAATATATTTAAATCCCCCATCTTCATAAAGTCTTCCCAGAGGAAACAGTCTGCAGAAGCCTGGTCTGACAGCATGAATACTGCAACGGCCCTCTTTATTCAGAAATACACATTGTTCTTTTTCACCTGTCATCCGGAGATGAGGCAGGATATTGCCGTCTGATACTCCCAGTTCCAGACATTCCTGCAGAAGCTGTTCCACAGGCTTCTTAAGTCCCACAGATAATCTGTGTACATCATATGGATCCAGGATCACAGAATCTCCCATTCCCTGACAGCAGTCACAGCATCCTTCGCAATCGTGACAGTCTGCCTTTACCATGTCATTGGAATCATATAACTTTCCGTCTGAAATCTCTTCCAGTGTCTGTTCTCTTCGCATCAGAAAGCCTCCAGTCCTGTAACTCCCCAGTCTGAAGCAAGATCTTTCATACCTTCCAGAACTTCCTCCCTGGAATAATCATTATCATCCAGGAAATCTCCATCCATATCATTCAGATACAGATAAAAAGTCAGTGCCAGTTCCAGATAATCTACATCGTCTTCAACCATACCCATGTACAATTCGTTCTCTGCTTCATTGATCTTTCCTTCTTCTGCCAGCTTCATAACAGTTGAAAAAAGCTTATCTGCCTCTGTGTAATCTTCCTTATTTTCAGGAAGTTTGTAATTGGGCTGCTGCTCATGAAGCAGAAGCTTTGCGATCAGCCTTCCTACATCCTGAATATTTCTTATCATATGATCATCCTGTACTGCCATAATGTTATCTTCCCTTCTTTATTTAATCATTCCAGTTTTAATCCCGCCAGTGCCTGTGCAAATGCATTATTCACCGGCTCTTTGGCTTCTTTCTGCTGTTGTCTCATGTATTTCTGAACATCACGCTTATTAACTCCTGCTCCCTCTTTGGCTCTTCTCGCCTGAAAAGCAGAAAGCTTTTCTTTATAGCCGCAGGCACAGATAAATGTCTCTTCTTTGCCTTTCACATACATTTCCATACGTTTATGACACTTGGGACAACGGGCATTGGTAGTTCTGGACAGGGTTTCTTTATAACCGCACTCTCTGTCCTGACATACCAGCATCTTTGCATTCTTTCCGTTAACTGCCAAAAGCTTCTTTCCGCAGTTCGGACAGATCTTGTTTGTGAGATTGTCATGACGAAAAGTTCCCTGTCCGGTTTTGATCTCATCTACAATGTCACAGGTATAGTTCCTGATTTCTTTCAGGAAGGTTTCCTGTTTCATTTTACCTTTTGCAATATTTCCAAGCTTCATCTCCCAGTCTGCGGTCAGTTCCGGCTTACGCAGTTCCTCAGGTACCAGTTCCAGAAGCTGCTTTGCCTTGGAGGTCAGATGGATTTCATTGCCTTTTTTCTCCATCAGAAAGCTGTTAAACAGTTTCTCAATAATATCGGCCCTTGTGGCAACTGTTCCCAGACCACCTGTCTCACCGAGAGTTTTCGCTGCCTTCGTATCATGACTCTCCATATAACGCACCGGATTCTCCATTGCCGCAAGAAGCGTTGCTTCTGTGAATCTTGCAGGCGGCTTTGTCCTGCCTGTATTCATGGATACATTCTCTATATGCAGTCTCTCACCTTTCTTCATCTGTGGAAGCTTCTGATCTTTCAATTTCTGCGCATCGTCAGCAGTATCCTCATCCTCTTCAGTGTCGTCCGTATTTTCATACACATCTTTCCATCCGGCACTTTTTACAACTTTCCCGCTGGCAGCAAAAAATTCTCCAGCAACAATTCCCTCCATGCTCACCTGTTCATAAACAAAAGGCGGATACAGCACACTGAGGAATCTGCGAACTACCATATCGTAAATCTTACGTTCTTCATTTGTCATATGGTCAAGCTGCACAAACTGCTCCGTAGGGATAATTGCATGATGGTCGCTGACCTTTTTATCATCCACAAAACTTCCATTTGCACGAACAGGCTGATTCATCAGTGCGCCTGCCGGTTTTCTGTACGGTCCTGTTGCGCAGGCTCTCAGTCGTTCTTTAATTGTAGGAACAATATCCTTTCCAATATATCTGGAATCTGTCCTCGGATAAGTGAGTACTTTGTTGATTTTCATACAGACGCTGCATGATATTCAGAGTCTGCTTTGCAGAATATCCATATTTCCGATTTGCCTCTCTCTGCAGTGTGGTCAGGTCATACAAACCCGGTGCAAAGGATTTTTTCTCTTTGCTGGTTACGGAAGTTACTTCCAGAGACTGATTTCTGAGAACATCGGAAATCTCCTCTGCCCGTTCTTTATTAAAAGTTCTGAAGCTCTTACTCTTTGGTTCCTTCCATGTCCAGGTGATATCACCTGCTTTCAGGGTGATTCCGTAATATTCCTTCGGCTTAAATGCCCGTATCTCTTCTTCCCGTTTCGCAATCATCGCCAGTGTAGGAGTCTGTACACGCCCGCAGGAAAGCTGGGCATTATATTTGCAGGTAAGTGCCCTTGTACCGTTCATTCCCACCAGCCAGTCAGCTTCCGCTCTTGCCACAGCTGCTCTGTACAGATTATCATACTCATGTCCGTTTTTCAGATTTCCGAATCCTTCTTTGATAGCTTTGTCTGTAACTGAAGAAATCCACAGTCTGCGGATTGGTTTATGACAGTCCGCTTTGTCAAGAATCCAGCGGGCTACCAGTTCACCTTCTCTTCCGGCATCTGTGGCTATTATAATATCGTTTATGTCTTTTCTGTACAGCTGCGTTTTTACTGCATTGTACTGTTTACCGGTCTGTCGAATAACTACCAGCTTCATTCGATCCGGCATCATGGGAAGTGTGGACATTTCCCATTTCATATACTTCTTATCGTATTCCTCAGGATCTGCCAGAGTAACAAGGTGTCCAAGTGCCCAGGTGACTACATAATCTTTTCCCTCAAGGGTACCATTTCCTTTCTGTGTACAGTGAAGTACTCTGGCAATATCTCTGGCAACAGAAGGTTTCTCTGCTATTACTAATGATTTCATAAAATAAATAACTCCTTATAAAAATCTACAGTCAGGGTTTCTGATATCCCTGACCGTTGATTTCGGGCAGCTGTCCATTTATTTTGGCATCTGCTTATATTTAAGATGTCAGGATCAAAAGCTATTTTGCTTTGCTCTTTGCAACTCCTGCAATTCTCATATTTAAAAGTATAGCATAGATAAATTCCTGTTTCCAGTTATTCTTTAACTTTATTTCATATTAATTTTATATCCGACTCCACGAACTGTCTCCACCAGTTCACCGGCACTTCCCAGTTTCTGTCTCAATGTCCGGATATGTACATCAACGGTTCTGCTCTCTCCGTCGAATTCATACCCCCAGACCTGATTCAGAAGCTGGGTTCTGGAAAGTACAGTTCCGCTGTTTTTCAGAAGCAGACATAATACTTCATATTCTTTTAATGTAAGATTTACATTCTTTTTATCTACAGTTGCAATATGTCTGGAAGGGCAGACATAAAGGTTTCCTGTCCGATATTCTTCTGCGCCGTCATCTTCTGTTCTTCTTAATAATGCGCGGATCCTTGAGATTAGTTCCATCATGCGGAATGGTTTTGGAATATAGTCATCTGCCCCGCTGTCAAGACCTACCACTGTATCATATTCACTGCTTTTTGCTGTCAGCATGATAATAGGAAGTTTACGTGTATCCGGACGCATACGCAATTTCTTCAATATGGAAATCCCATCCTCTTCCGGCAGCATCACATCAAGGAGCAGAAGTGCAGGTTTTTCCTTTTCCAGGGCTTTCCAGAAGTGAGAAGGTCTTTCAAATCCTTTTGCTTCAAATCCCTGACTTTTCAATGTATAAATCACCAGTTCACGTATACTCTCATCATCTTCTACCAAATATATCATTTTTTGTTCTCCATTTACAATTATTTGCTGAATGCCATAAGCCGAAACCAGTATACAATCTCCGGAAACAACATGACATTTTCGAAAATCACTATAATTTCTCCGGCTCAGTTGATATCAGTATAATAAAAAGCCGTAAAATCTTTGTTCTGCTTTATGTTAAAACTTTGTAAAACGCTGAACTTTATTGAGAATTTTTTTATAAAATTTTTATATACTTTATGAGAAAATTTATTTGTAAAAGCAGTATGAAGATGTTATGATATGGTATGGTATGAAATAATTCTCCAAAGAAGGTGAAATTTTGAAACGTTTTATTTCCAAATACCGGCATGGACTTGTGATTGCTGTTTACAGCATCATTTATATCCTGCTCTTCAGTTACCTGGAGCACAGACCGGTTCACAGCTATCATATCGTACATACAGTATTTGATGACTGGATTCCATTTTGTGAATTCTTTATCGTTCCTTATATGCTGTGGTTTCCATACATGATCCTGGCTGTGATTTTATTTTATATTTTTTAAACAAAAACAAACATGAATACTATCAGCTGGCTATTTAATCTTAATGATGGGAATGACTTGTTTTCCTGTATTTGTTTCCTATTGTTTATCCAAATGCTCAACACATACGTCCGACCGAATTTCCAAGAGACAATATCTTCACAGATATAAGTAAATGGCTGTACAGTACAGATACTCCTACGAATATCCTGCCCAGGCATTCATGTGTTCAACTCTCTTGCAATACATATGTCGCTTACAAACTGCGAAACACTGCGAAATAAAAAATTTATAAAAGCAGCATCCTTTACCCTGACCGCGCTGATCATCATGTCCACCATGTTCCTGAAACAGCATTCTGTGATCGATGTATGCATGGGTGCAACACTTGCATTGTTTGGTCTTTCTGGTTTTTATCCGAGAAGAGTTTCCGTTTCTTCTGAATCTGTCTGCTTTAGAGAAGTAAAGAAGAAAAAGAGCGAGAATTAAGAAAGTAATTTAAAAAAGACAGAATCTTTAGAAATACTATTTTTGTTCTTTCAGAGATTCTGCTTTTTTTACAGTTATAACAATTTCATAAAATATTTTCCCAAAACCGATATCCGGATGTGAAGCTTTTACACATCAGTTAAATCCATAGAATTTCTGGCTGATTTTGTAGGCTGCCACTGACATTTTTCTTCCACTTCTTCCCGGAAGGTTCATAACTCTTCCGAAAAGACTGTGACGCAGTTTTCTGTATACCTGTTTATTCTCTGTCCTGATATATTCCAGAAGTTCTTTCTTCTTCTGAAGGGACTCTTCTGTATTGGCACGTATCAGCATAATGGAAGAAATAGTTGTAATAATATCCAGATAGCTGAACATATACGCTTTCAACTGCTTATTTGTATTTTTACAGTTGATATATGCATCTACCATGAGTTTGTTTACCC
>ENA-OQJC01000247-OQJC01000247.1-human-gut-metagenome-genome-assembly--contig:-NODE-247-length-16977-cov-3.323858_pt1 | contig 16977 bp, 15 predicted proteins | sample MGYA00242600_ERZ504766 | MGnify/ENA primary metagenome ERZ504766 (study PRJEB26092, sample SAMD00036364) | human gut metagenome | host: Homo sapiens | study: EMG produced TPA metagenomics assembly of...
CAGAGGGAGCTTAGGTCTTGTCAGTCCAGCACGCGCAGGATGGACGGGTCGCCGGTGACGAAGTCGAGCGCCTGCACGGCCTTGACGGTGTTGCGCAGGGTTTCCTCGTCGGTCAGGTGGGTCACGACGCGCAACTGCTGAATCTCGCCGTCGTAGCCGGGATCGGTCATGGTGGGCTTCAGGTCCTGGTTCACACCGTTGATGGAGACACCGTTCTTGGCGAACTCAGCGGCGATGGCGGCCAGCACGCCCGGCTTGTCGTGAATCAGGAAGCGCACGGCGAATGCAGCCTTGGAGGCGGTAATCGGAGCCTTCGGCAGATTCTTGTACAGCGGGATGGACGGGCCGGTGCAGCCAGCAGCAATGTGGCGGGCTTCGGTCACCACGTCGCCCACGACGGCGGAGGCGGTCGGAGCGCCGCCGGCGCCACGGCCGTAGAACATGAGGTCGTCGGCGGCCTCGGCCTTGACGAACACGGCGTTGAAGGAGCCGTGCACGGAGGCCAGCGGGTGGTTCTCGTCAATCAGGGCCGGGTAGACGCGGGCGGAGACGCCGGCCTCGCCGTTCTCGACCACGGCGAGCAGCTTGATGACCTTGTGCTCGGCGGTGGCTGCGGCGATGTCGTCGGCGGTGATCTTGGTGATGCCCTCAACGGACACATCGTCGATGGTCACGGAGGTGTGGAAGCCGAGGGTGGCCATGATGGCGGCCTTGTTGGCAGCATCGTAGCCTTCGATGTCGCCGGTCGGGTCGGCTTCGGCGTAGCCCTTGGCCTGGGCGTCCTTGAGCACGTCGTCAAACTGGAGACCCTTGGTGGTCATCTCGTCGAGAATGTAGTTGGTGGTGCCGTTGACGATGCCGAGCATGCTGGTCACCTTGTCGCCGACCAAGGACTCGCGCAGCGGGCGCAGGAACGGAATCGCGCCACCCACAGCGGCCTCGAAGTAGATGTCGACGCCCTTGGCCTCGGCGGCGGAGTAGATCTCCGGGCCGTACTTGGCCAGCAGCGCCTTGTTGGCGGTGACCACGGAAGCACCGGATTCGATGGCGGCAAGCACGAACTTGCGGGCCACGGTGGTGCCGCCGATGAGCTCGATGACGATGTCCGAGTTGGTGGCCACGCTCAAAGTATCGGTGGTGACGATGGACTGGTCGATCCACGGGAACTTCTCGGTTTCCTTCGGGTCGAGGCAGGCGACGCCGGTCAGTTCGATCGGGCGGCCGATACGAGCGGACAGTTCGTCCTTCTGCTCGACAATCAGGCGGGCGGTCTGGGAGCCGACGGTGCCGGCACCAAGCAGGCCTACGCGAATCGGGGTTTCGTTGTTGCGAGCCAATTCAGGGTCCTTCCAAAAAGTTTTCTATATCCCACCGCTATTTTACGGATTATTTCCGACAGCAGACCGAAAGTACTCATCAAAGCTGACGGCCCTTTTCGTATTATGACGGATTTGGCCGCACATTACAGACTGTCAGGCGCTCGCCTCTGCACGCCGATCACTCGCTGACGTCGAGGTTGAGTAGGTCGTCTACGGTCTGGCGGCGGAGCATGACGTGCGCGCCGGACTCGCTGACAGCAACCACCGCCGGAATCAGCGCTTGGTTGTAGTTGCTGGCCATGGTGCGGCCGTATGCGCCGGTAACCGGCACGGCGAGAATGTCACCGCGCTTCAAATCGGCGGGCAACTGCACCTCGTGAACCACGATGTCGCCGGATTCGCAGTGCATACCGCACACACGGGCAAGCATCGTTTCAGCGGAACCGGTGCGATTCGCCAGACGCGCGGTGTAGTCGGCACCGTAGAGTGCCGGGCGAATGTTGTCGGACATGCCGCCATCCACAGACACATACACGCGCTCGGCAATCGGGTTGCCGTCACTGTCTTTGGCATCGGACAAGTGCACGTGCTTGATGGTGCCCACGCGGTACAGGGTTACGCCGGCGGGCGCCACGATGTAGCGGCCGGGCTCGAAGCTGATGGCCGGGCGGGCATGCCGAGCGCACGGTTGGTGCTGTTGACCGCATCCGCCAAGCGAGTGAGTTCCACGTCAATGTCCATTGAATCTTCGCCATCGGTGTAGGCCACGGAGTAGCCGCCGCCGAGGTCGATTTCGGGCAGGATGTAGGCGTCGGCGGCCCACAGGGTCTTGCGCAGCAGCATCATGCGCTTGGCCGCGTGAATGAAGGCGTCCGCATCGTGGATGTTGGAGCCGATGTGCGAGTGGGCTCCGACCAGTTCGAGTACGTCCTGGTTGGCGAGGATGGTCTTGAGCACGGCGATGGACGGACCGTCCGCAATGGCTTCCATCGCGGCGGCCAGCGCCTTGTCTGTGTCGGAGACTTCCTCGTGGCTCAGGTCGTACGGGTACTTGACGTCGTAGTGCAGCTCGCGCTCTGATTTCTCGGTCTTTTCCGCGCCATTTTCCGGGGAATGCGTCGCAGAGATACGCGCGTTGGTAGCGGCAGGCGTCACGTCTTTGAGGTCGTTCAGCACGTCGAGCACGGCGGCGTCGGCCCCGGCGGCCAGCAGCGGCACGCCGAACTTCTGGTCCTCGTGAGCAGTGGAGATGTACTCGTGGCCGCCGGCGTGGACACCGACGGTGACGCGCAGCATCACACGGGCGCGTTTGCCGAGCTTGCGGGCGATGGCAGCAACGCGCTCCGGCTCGTCGGGCTCGTCGATCACGATTTTGGCGAAGCCCTGTTCGATGGCCAGCGCGATTTCCTCATCGGACTTGTTGTTGCCGTGCAGCACCAGACGACGTCCGGGAACGCCAGCGGCGAGGGCGATTTTCATCTCGCCCATCGTGCAAGTGTCCACAAACATGCCGGCCTCGGTGACCAATCGCACGACTTCTTTGGACAAGAACGCCTTGCCGGCAAAGCTCACGTGCGTAGTGGAGGTGTTGAATGCTTCGGCGGCAGCGCGCACGAAGTGCCTAGCACGTGCGACTACTTCATCAGTGTCGATGAGATAGAGCGGCGAGCCGAACTCGTCAAGCAGCGATTCGGCGGTACGACCATGAAATTCGATGGAGCCTTCGGCATTCACAGCCGTAGCGGCCGGCCAAATTGGAGAAATAGGCATAATCACATCTTTTCGGGGGCGTGACGCCGAGGAGGTCGAGGCCGTTGGCGATGACCTGCTGGACGGCGTCATTGAGCTTCAGGCGGGCGGCGGCACGGGCCGGCTCCGGGTTCTTGGCAATCTCCAAGGCCTTGCGAGCCTCGTCGTCGCCACGGGTTTCCGGATCGGTCAGGGCCATCGGCACCACGCGCTCTACGTTGTACCACTTGTGATAGGTGGCGGCCAGTTCTTCGAGGTAACGGGCCACCTTGTGCGGCTGGCGGTCGTCGGCCGCAGTGGCGAGCACGCTCGGGAATTGGGCGAGGGCGGCGAGCACTTCGCCGTCGGCCTCGGTGTCGAGCAGGGCCAGGTCGGCACCCTCGTAGCTGATGCCGGCAGCGGCTGCGTTGCGGTCCACGTTCTTGGAGCGGGCGTGCGCGTACTGCACGTAGTACACCGGGTTGTCGTTGGTGTGCGAGGCGAGCAGGGCCAAGTCGATGTCGAAGTTCTGGTTGTAATCGGAGCGGGCCAGCGAGTAGCGGGCGGCGTCCACGCCGACCACGGAGACCAGGTCGTCGATGGTCACGACGTTGCCGGCGCGCTTGGACATGCGCACGGGCTTGCCGTCCTTCATCACGTTGACCAGCTGGCCGATGAGAATCTGCATGTTCTTGCCGGGCTCGTCGCCGAAGGCCGCGCACATGGCCATCATGCGGCCGATGTAGCCGTGGTGGTCGGCGCCAAGCATGTAGATGGCCACGTCAGCCGGGTTTTCGGCGCGATGGCGCTTGTCCCAGTAGTAGGCGATGTCGGCGGCGAAGTAGGCGAACTCACCATTGGACTTGATGATCACACGGTCCTTGTCGTCGCCGTGCTTGGTGGATTCAAACCAAGTGGCGCCGTCCTTGTCGAAGATGTCGCCGCGGGACTTGAGCTCTTCGATGGCGGCGTCGACCTTGCCGTCGGCGTACAGGCTGTTTTCATGGAACCAGACGTCGAAGTTCACGCGGAAGTCCTTCATGGACTTCTGAATCTCGTCGAACATCATCGGTACGGCGCGCTTGCGGAATTCCTCGCGCACTTCGGTATCGGCCTCGCCGAGCGGTTCACCGTCATCGTTCAAGCCCTGATCTTGGTGGGCCAGTGCGGTCAGGTCCACGCCGTCGGACTCGGCTTCGGCCTGAACACGGGCGGCGATCTCGTTGATGTAGGCACCCTTGTAGCCGTCGCACGGGGTTTCGGTCTGGTAGCCGGCCTCACCCAAGTTATTGGCCTCGGCCCAAGCGGCGACCAGCGACTTGGCGAAGCGGTTGATCTGCTCGCCGTGGTCGTTGAAGTAGTATTCGCGCACCACCTTGGCGCCGTTGGCCTCGAGCACGCGGGCCATGGCATCGCCGACGGCAGCCCAACGGGTGCCGCCGATGTGAATCGGACCGGTGGGGTTGGCGGAGACGAACTCGAGATTCAGGGTCTGGCCGCCCAGATGGTCGTTGCGGCCGTATTCGTTGACCTTGTTGAGATGCTTGTCGGCGTCGGTCACGGCACCGGCGGCGAGTACGGTGTCCACCACGGCGGCGGCCGAGGCGGAGTCAAGCGTGATGTTGATGAAGCCGGGGCCTGCCACCTCGACCTTGGCAATGCCGTCGGCTTCAGCGAGCGCGGCGGCGAACGGCTCGGCCAGATCGCGCGGCTTCATGCCGGCCTTCTTGGCCAGCTGCATGGCGATGTTGGAGGCCCAGTCGCCATGCGCACGGTCCTTCGGGCGCATCACGGCGAGCTTGTCGACGGGCGGAATCAGCTCGTCGGTCAACGCGCCGGCCTGGCCGGCGGCGACGAGGTTGTGGGCAATGCTGGAAATCAGTTCACTTAAGGCTTCAGGACTCATTCTTCTAAGGATACTGAGAACGGCGACACTTGCGCCCTGGTATGCCTATATGCTGCCCCTGCTGGCGGGGGCAAGCACACAGCCGAAAGATACCAAGCGAAAAAGGGTAGGCGACAATCGCCGGAATCGTTGGAGGCTCGCCGAAACCGCTATACATACCGTCGGTCGGTATCTATAGTGATCTGCAACATCAAGCACAGTAGGGAGGCCACCATGGCACGTAACGCTCACCCCGAGGTGACGCGCACCCGCATCCTCGACGCCGCACAACGGCTGTTCATGGCCCAGGGCTATGAGCACACCTCCATCCAGGACATCGTGGACGAGCTCGGCGACCTCTCCAAAGGCGCGATCTACCATCACTTCAAATCCAAGGAAGCCATCCTCGAAGAGCTCATCAACCGAGACAACAATATGCAGGACGACTTCAACGAATCCGTCATGAATCGCACTGACCTTACCGCCCTCGAAAAGTTCCGCGTGCTATGGCGGCATTCGATGACCAAGCAAGACCACGTGCAGATCATGCGAGCCGCCATGCCGATGCTGAGCGATCCGGTTTCGTTCGCCGCGAATATGCAGGTATGGAGCAAGCATCTGCCCGAACGCTTCCTGCCGCTGATCGAGGCGGGCGTCAAGGATGGCTCCATCCCCACCGAGTATCCGCGCGAGGCCGCCGAGCTGCTTTCGTTGCTGCCGAATTATTGGCTGATGCCGTATTTCTACCCGGCGACCCTGCCCGAAATGGAGCATCGCATCCGCTGCTTGGCCACCATGCTCGACGCGATCGGCGTGCCGATTTTCGATGACGAGCTCATCACGGTCGCCGCGAAGGGCATGATGACGTTCGCAGGGGAGCCGGAGAAAGGCTCAGAATGAATAGCACAGTGAAACCCGAGAATGACATCGCCGGCACCGCCACCCAACGCCCGCTGCTGTCCCGCGACTTCGTGCTGCTGGTCGCCGGACAAGGCATCTCGCTGTTCGGCAATATGATGCTGCGATTCGCGATGTCGATGTGGGTGCTGGACGAAACCGGCTCAGCCACCATCTTCGCCTCGGTGCTGGCCATCTCCATCGTGCCGACCATCCTGCTCTCCCCGTTCGGAGGCGTGCTGGCCGATCGCGTCAACCGCCGCACCATCATGGTGGCGCTCGACGCCATCTCCGCCGTGCTCGTGCTGGCGAGCGCCATCGTCTTCGCCACCACGGGCTTCCATATCGTAGCCATCGCCACCATGCAGGTGCTGCTCGCCGTGCTCGGCGCCTTCGAAACCCCGACCGTGCAGGCCGCACTCCCCCAGATGTTCCGGCAGTACGGCCCGGCCACCATGCGCCAAGGCATGGCCGTGATCAATCAGGTCCAACAACTAAGCAGTCTGCTGCCGAGCTTCCTCGGCGGCGTGCTGTATGCGATGTTCGGCATCCGTCTCATGATGATCATCGCCATCGCAAGCTTCGCCGGCGCAGCCGCGCTCGAATGCTTCATCCGCCTCGGTGCCCCGGATCGCGGCGACGAGGAGCTGCCCACCCCACTTGAAGACCTCAAGGCAGGAGTGCGATTCCTCATCAAGGACCGGCCGAACGTGTTCAGACTGCTGTTGTTCGCGGCGGCGCTCAACTTTGTGCTTATCGGCTATTCCGGCGTCGGCTTCCCGTACACGATTCGTACAGTGCTCGGCTTCGACGCCACTGTCTACGGCATCGCCGACGGCCTGATCGGTGTTTCCGGCGTGGCGGGCGCATTCATCGCCGGCCTGTTCGCCGCCAAGCTCACGATGCGCTGGCTGCCGGGGCTGATGGCGACGCTTACGCTGGCCATGGTCCCACAGGGTATTGTGTTCCTGCTGCCGGTCGACGCATGGACCAAACTCGTGGTGCTGATCGTATTCACCTGCGGCACGATGGTCGCCAGTTGCTTCACGAATCTCATCGCCGTGCCCGCCATCCAGCTCAGTACGCCCGAGGCAATGGCCGGCAAAGTGATGTCCATGGCCGCGGCCGTGAGCATGTGCGCCCAGCCGCTCGGCCAGATGGTGTACGGCTGGGCCTACGACCAAATGCCGGTCGCCATCGTGCTGTTCATCACCACCGCCCTGTTCGCCGTGCTCACCGTGCTGATGGTTCCGCTCGCCAAGCAGTTCGAGGACTGACGATCGGCGCGCACGCCACATCCTGCCGCCCGGCCATAATTGAATCACCGCACGAAAAGGCACGAAAAGGCACGAAAGAGGTACCTATGGCCACGCTCAACCCCCAATCATTGGTCACGTTGTGGCAAATCGAACAGTATGGTTCGTTCTCCGCCACGGCCAAGGCCACGGGTTGGTCGCAGCCGGCCATCAGCCAGCAGATCAAAAAGCTGGAGGCACAGTGCGGTTCGACTCTGGTGCAACGCACCTCGCATGGTGTGGAACTCACCGCCACCGGTTCGATGCTCGCCCGCCACGGCGAGGCCATCGCCGATCGGCTGGAGCGGGCGGCCCGTGAAGTCGAGGATTATCGGCATCATCGGTTTGATCACCTGCATTTGGTGGCCCCACCGTCAATCTGCTCTACTATCGCGGCCCGTACCGTGGTCAAGCTCAGTATGTTCACGGACATCGAGCTGAGCCTGATTCAGATGGAGCCGCCGGAGGCGATCGGTCTGATTTCCCAAGGCAAGGCCGATGCCGCCGCCGTGTTCCGGTACAGCAGCATCCCGAACTTCCTGCACATCGGCGACGATCTGACCTTCCAGTCGCTGGGTTACGATCCGATGCGATTGTTGGTCCGCCGCTCCAGCGACATCGCCAAACGATTCGAGGAGACCGGCGAACCCGTGCCGCTGTCCGCCGCCAAAGACGAGCATTGGATCGCCGGCTGCCCCACCTGCCGCGCAAATTTGGTGAAACTGGCCACCCGTGCCGGATTCAAGCCGGATATCCGCCACTGCACGGATGATTACTGGGCCACGCAGAACCTGGTCGAGGTTGGCATGGGCGTCTCGCTGGTGCCGGCGCTCGATACACATATCAATCTGCAAGGCGATCTGGTGGCCTGTCCCATCGCCGACGATTTTGCGGCGCGCGAGGTCGGCATCGTGACTCGTGCCGGCGACCATCGTCCCGCGCTCGGTTCATTGCTCGAAGAGCTCGAGCGCACGTCACTCAAATATTTGAGTGCCAAGTAGTCGGACAGCGATAAGCAAGCTTGCGAACGCCATCACGATTTCGGGGAGCCAGACCGTTGAGCAGCCCTTCTGTACCAGGAACAATGACATGTTATGAGCATGAACAACATTCCCCAGTCAACGACTGTGAGCAACGCAACCGCCGACGTCTCTTGCTTTGATGCCAATCACATCGACGTGACGACCATCGAGGATCTGAAGCAGGTCGGTTCGGATAAATGGACCCGCTACCCCGGCTGCATCGGCGCATTCATCGCCGAGATGGATTACGGTCTGGCACCATGCGTGGCCGAAGCCATCGAAGAGGCCACCGAACGTGGCGCGCTCGGCTACATTCCCGACCCGTGGAAGAAGGAGGTCGCCCGCTCGTGCGCCGCATGGCAGCGCCGCTACGGCTGGGATGTGGATCCGACGTGCATCCGCCCGGTGCCGGACGTGCTGGAGGCGTTCGAAGTGTTCCTGCGCGAGATCGTGCGCGCCGGCAACTCCATCGTGGTACCGACTCCGGCCTATATGCCGTTCCTGAGTGTGCCGCGTCTGTATGGCGTGGAAGTCCTTGAGATTCCGATGCTGTGCGCGGGCGCCAGCGAGAGCAGCGGGCGCAATGATGAATGGCTGTTCGATTTCGACGCCATTGAGCAGGCGTTCGCGAACGGCTGCCATGCCTTCGTGCTGTGCAACCCGCACAACCCGATCGGCAAGGTATTGACGCGCGAGGAAATGCTGCGATTGTCCGATCTGGCCGCCAAGTACAACGTGCGTATATTCTCCGATGAGATTCACGCGCCGTTCGTCTACCAAGGCCACACGCATGTGCCATTCGCCTCAATCAACCGGCAGACGGCCATGCAGGCTTTCACCTCCACTTCAGCCTCGAAGTCGTTCAACATTCCCGGCACCAAGTGCGCGCAGGTGATTCTCACCAATCCGGACGATCTGGAACTATGGATGAGGAACGCGGAATGGTCCGAGCACCAGACGGCCACCATCGGTGCCATAGCCACCACTGCGGCCTATGACGGCGGCGCGGCATGGTTCGAGGGCGTGATGGCATATATCGAGCGCAATATCGCGCTGGTCAACGAGCAGATGCGCACGAGATTCGCCAAGGTGCGCTATGTGGAGCCGCAGGGCACGTATATCGCGTGGCTGGATTTCTCGTCACTGGGCATCGATGACCCGGCCGACTATTTCTTCAAGAAGGCCAACGTGGCGTTGACGGACGGCCGTGAATGCGGCGAGGTCGGGCGCGGTTGCGTGCGTATGAACTTCGCCATGCCCTACCCGCTACTGGAGGAATGCTTCGACCGCATGGCCGCCGCGCTCGAGGCGGACGGGCTGTTGTAGAAAATTGTGGCTCCCCTCAGAGAGGGGAGCCGAGGAACGGCCGAATTAATCGAAGTCGGCACCCAACGCTTCGAGTTTGCCGCGGAAGTCGGCGTAGCCTCGGTCGATCAGGCTGATGCCGTGCACGTCCGAGGGGCCTGACGCGGCCAAGGCCGCGATCAGATGGCTGAACCCACCACGCAGGTCCGGCACGTCGATGTCGCGTCCGGTCAGCGGGGTCGGTCCGAAGATCACGGCGGAATGCTTGTAGTTGCGCTGCCGGAAACGGCACGGCAGCGAGCCCAGGCACTCGCGGTACAACTGGATGGTGGCACCCATCTCGACCAGCGGCTTGGTGAAGCCGAAACGGTTCTCGTACACGGTCTCGTGCACGATCGACAGGCCGTTGGCCTGGGTCAGGGCCACCACGAGCGGCTGCTGCCAGTCGGTCATGAACCCGGGATGCACGTCCGTCTCGATCGCCACGGGCTTCAAGTCCCCGCCCGGATGCCAGAAACGAATGCCCTTGTCCGTCACCTCGAATTTGCCGCCCACCTTGCGGAACACGTTGAGGAACGTGATCATCTCCGGCTGGGTGGCACCCTTGACGAAAATGTCACCGTGCGTGGCGAGCGCGGCGGACGCCCAGGACGCCGCCTCGATGCGATCCGTCAGCGACGTGTGCGTGTACCCCTGCAGTTCCTTGACACCCTCGATGCGGAAGGTGCGATCAACGTCCACAGAAATGATTGCACCCATCTTCTGCAGCACGCACACCAGATCCATGATCTCCGGCTCAGTGGCCGCGCCCGACAGTTCGGTCTTGCCCTCGGCCAGCACGGCCGCCAGTAAAGTCTGCTCGGTGGCGCCCACCGACGGGTAGGGCAGGTGGATCTTCGCGCCGTGCAGGCCGTTGGGCGCGGTGATGTGGATGCCGTCCTTGTGTTCCTTGTCCACCGTGGCGCCCAGCTTGCGCAGCGTCTCCAGATGGAAGTCAATCGGACGTCCGCCAATCGCGCAGCCGCCCAACGCGGGAATGAACGCTTCACCCAAACGGTGCACGAGCGGGCCGGAAAACAGGATCGGGATGCGCGACGAACCGGACAGTGTATCCACGTCGGCCACATCGGCCAGCTGCACACGCGAGGCGTCGATGGTCACAATGCCGTTCGCACCGTCCACATCCACGTCCACGCCGTGCAGACGTAGCAAATCGGACACCACATGCACGTCACGAATCTCCGGCACGTTCTTCAGCACCGACTTGCCCGGTGCCAGCAACGCGGCGACCATCGCCTTGCTCACGAAGTTCTTCGCGCCACGCACCTTGATCGTGCCATTCAAAGGCTTGCCGCCCTCGACATGCAACACGTCATCCGGATTCTCAGCCACGCCACTCTCCTCAATCAATCAAGATTCAAAAAATGCTACCGTCCAGTTTGCCATAAGCCATGTGCCGACTCCGTGAAATGCACCCCAGCCGAACTTTGATCACCGTGCACAACGGATCCCATACCCCCGTCGAATCAAACCGATAACGTGATCTTCCTCACATTTGCCGCCACGGCGTTCTCCATACTTCTGCGCTACGATTCAGGGCAATGGCATCAGACGCCATGGCCACAAGCAAAGGAGCATTTATGACCACAGTCGCCGTCATCGGCTGCACGCACGCCGGCACGTTCGCCACCACCTCGATTCTCGCCGAGCACCCCGATTGGACCGTCCATGTTTTCGAGCGCAACGGTACGCTGTCCTTCCTCTCCTGCGGCATCGCCCTGTGGGTGGGCGACCACGTATCCGACCCGAAGAAAATGTTCTACTCCTCCCCTGCCGCTCTGGCCGAAGCCGGCGCGACCATGCATATGCGCACCGACGTGACGTCCGTGGACCTCGACGCCAGAACCCTCACCTACCGCGCGCTGGACGAGGCCGGAGACCCCGCCGAACAGACCCTCGCTTTCGACAAACTGGTCGTGACCACCGGCTCGCGCCCGGTCATCCCGCCGATCCCCGGCATCGACAGCCCGCATGTGCTGCTGTGCAAGAACTGGGATCACGCCATCGCCATCAAGGAAAAGGCGAAAACCGCCAAGTCGGCAGTGGTGATCGGGTCGGGCTATATCGGCGCGGAAATCGCCGAGCAGTTCAGCGTCACCGGCGTCAAGACCACGCTGGTCGACGGCCTTGATCGCCCGCTGGCCAATAATTTCGATAAGACCATCACCGATCAGGTGGCGGCCGCGTTCGAGGAGCACGGCGTCACGCTCGCGCTCGGCCAGAAGGTGGTCGAGTTCCGCGACAATGACGACGACACCGTCACTGTGGTCACCGAAAAGGGCGAGTACACGGCCGAAATGGCGATTCTGGCCGTCGGCTTCCTGCCGAACACCGACCTGTTCAAGGGCAAGGTGGACATGCTGCCGAACGGCGCGATCGTGGTCGACGACTACATGCAGGCGTCCGCGCCGGGCGTGTACGCCGCCGGCGACTCCGCCACCGTGTTCTACAACCCCACCGGCCAGCACGATTACATTCCGCTGGCCACCAACGCGGTGCGCCAGGGCCTGCTGGTGGGCCGCAACATCGAGACGCCGACCGTGAAGTACATGGGCACGCAGGCCACGTCCGCCGTGCAGCTGTACGATCTCTCGCTCGCCGCCTCCGGCCTGACCCGCGCCGGTGCCGAACGCCGCGGGCTCACAGTCCGCGAGACCTCGCTCACCGAGGATTATCGCCCGACTTCATGCTCACCACCCACCCCAGTCACGTCGATTCTGACCTGGGACCCGAAACCCGCAAGGTCAAGGGCGCCAGCTCTGTTCCAAGGCCGATATCTCCGGCGCGGACAAACGTGATTTCCATGGCGATTCAGGCCGCTTCACCATCGACCAGCTCGCCAACGTGGACTTCCTGTTCCAGCCGAACTTCGACAAGCCGGTCTACTACGTCGGCGCCGTGGCCATGAAGGCGGCGGCCGAGTAAGACGGCTGTACCCACCGCAAAAAGAAACCCCGGCGTGATGGGCGCCGGGGAGAGAAAGGAGAGAAGAAGAAAGAGGTTAAGTTATGCAGCTTGTTCGGCCGTGATTACATATAACAGCAACAGTTTCAATGCAACATGGGCACTGTCTGGGAATCGTCTGGGAATCACGGCCCGTACAGGCTGTTGCTTGTTTTTGGAGCCGATTTACCGGCTGGCCTTGATCTTGTGGGCCAGTTCGGCGTCCCACATCGCGCCGGTTGCGGACATCACCGAGTCCGCGCCGGCGTCACGGTACGCCTGGTAGTCGGCGGGCGAGACCACGCCGCCGACGCCGTTGATCGCGAAATCGAGCCCGAGCTTTTCACGAATCGCGGCCAGACGGGCGACCATGTCGAGGCCGGCGCCACGAATCGCATTGCCGCACACGCCTGAGCGATCGCGGCCCGCGCCGGGCAGGGCCTGATTGCCATTGGCATCGACCAGTTTGGCGGAAATCGTATTGATGGTGCTGAAGCCCTGCACGGTGCCGTGGCCCACGGTGGAACGCACCATAAGCTCCAGAGCGTCGTCGCTGGGGATGTAGGCGAGCTTGACCATCAGCGGGATGTCGCCGATCTCCTGCTTCACGGCCTCGGTGATGCGGCCCACGAGCAGCGGATTGTGGCATAGCAGGCGGTTGTGGCCCTCGTTGGGGCAGCTGGTGTTCATCACCATGAGCTTGGCACCGGTCTCCTTGACCAGGCGGGCGGTAGTGGCAGTGGTCGGCGATGTATTCCTCCTCGCTCATGCCCTCACACGCGAGCCTTGGAAGCTCGGGACCAGCACTTGACCGGGACCGGCGGCCTCGATGGCGGCGCGCATGTCCGGCTGCCAGGCATCCGGGCTTTGCGAGGGCACGCCGAAGCTATTGGAGATGGAGATCGGAGTCTCGTAATTGGTGTCGGCGAGCACGCCCTCGTCCAGTTCGGCGCTGCCCGGTGTTAGTGAACCGTCCGCCGACTTGGGGTGTACGGCGAGCACGTTCGGGAACGGTTGCAGCCCCAGGCGCGCGAACGCACGGTTTTGAGGTCGCCAGATCGAAGCCCATGCGGAAGGCGGCCGTGGTGAAACGGCTGTTGAGCAGCGGGCCTGCGGGAATGCCGAAAGGCAGGTTGACCGGCTGGCCCAAAAAGGTGGCCAAGGCACCCTCGGAGGCACCCTCGCTGGTGGTTCCGGCGGCATCGGCACCGTTGCCATCCTTCAGCGCCTCGGCAAACGCGCCGAACGGCCCTTGCTCATAGTTGTCTTCGTAGCTGCGGCTGACATCGTAAAACGGCTCAAAATCACTCATGCTTCAACGATAAGCCAACCTGCATGCGCACACGCACACTCAACCCATCATCGCGCCGACAAACGAAATAATGGCGAAAGCGGCATTGGCTACCACAAAGATGATGAACGTCGGAGCTGCCCAGCCAAAGTACGTGTCTGGAATACTACGATTCGTACGGTGATATTGGCGCAAACTTAAATAGTGCAAACACACCCTAGAAGAGATAGGAGGGAATGGCACTTTCTCGCGTTGTTGGTGGAAGTATTTGGGATGCTAAGCGAGTTGCCGCATTGGAACCAGACGATTGCGTGAAGTGACCCTATACGTAAAAGGTCTCACTGGCGAGAGCCAGTGAGACCTCTGTTTGATGCGATGCGAGCGACCCAATAATCTCAATCAGACACAGAGCCAACGGCCCTGGGCCTGCAATTATGGACTCGCCTTTCGGCGAGGCTCAATGCTGGCCTCGCTGCTGTCGCAGCTCGGCAGGCCGATCGCGGCTAAATAATGCCTCGATCGGCCAACGGCCCTGTCCAGTCTGCGTCCTCAGGCTCGCGGGCGGACTCGATTCTTTCTTCGGCCCAGTGTTTGGCGGGGATGGTCTTGGGCTTGAAGGGGAACTTTTCGGCGCGCATCTTTTCGTAGGCGGCGATGTCGTCCTCGTGCTGCAGCGTCAGATCGATATCGTCGTAGCCGTTCATCAGACGCCAACGCACGTAATCGTTGACCTCGAACGGCAGGGTCACGTCGCCGCAAGTGACAGTGCGGGTCTCCAGCGAGACAGTCATCTCACGACCAGGCTCTTCCTCCAGTAGCTTCCACAGGAGTTCGACGGACTCCTGCGGCATAATCGCGGCCAGCACGCCGTTCTTGGCGGTGTTGCCGTAGAAAATGTCGGCGAAGCTCGGCGCGATCACCACGCGGAAACCGTAATCGTGCAGCGCCCACACGGCGTGCTCGCGGGAGGAGCCGATGCCGAATTCGGGGCCGCGACCAGAATCTGGCCCTTACCGGCGTATTCCGGCTTGTTGAGCACGAAGTTCGGGTCTCGGCGCCATGCGTAGAACAGGGCGTCATCGAAGCCGGACTTGGTCACGCGCTTCAAGAACACAGCGGGAATGATCTGGTCGGTATCGACGTTGGAGCGGCGCAGCGGCACGCCCACGCCGGTCAGTGTGGTGAGTTTTTCCATAACAATTTTCCTTTCGGGGATCTCTCCCCCAGTCAGTCTTCGACTGACAGCCCCTCGTCAGAGGGGGCTCACGTGTATTGACTCAGAGATCGGCGGGAGACGAGATTGTGCCGCGGATGGCGGTGGCGGCGGCTACGGCCGGCGACGCCAGATGCGTGCGCGAGCCCTTGCCTTGGCGGCCCTCGAAGTTACGGTTCGAAGTGGAAATCGAGCGCTCGTTCGGCACCAGCTTGTCCGGGTTCATGCCCAGGCACATCGAGCAGCCGGCGTTACGCCATTCGGCGCCAAAGTCCTTGAACACCTTATCGAGGCCTTCCTTCTCCGCCTGCAGACGCACGCGGGAGGAGGCCGGCACCACCAGCACGCGGTGGATGTTCTCGGCCTTGCGGTGGCCCTTCATAATCGCGGCGGCCTGGCGCAAATCGTCGATACGACCGTTGGTGCACGAACCAATGAACACGGTGTCCACGGCGATGTCCTTGATCGGCATGCCTGGCTTCAAACCCATGTATGTAATCGCACGTTCGGCGGCGGCGCGCTTGGTGGCGTCGGCGATCTTGCCCGGCTCCGGCACGGAGGCGGTGATCGGCAGACCTTGGCCGGGGTTGGTGCCCCACGTCACATATGGACCGAGCTTGGTGGCGTCAATATCCACCACCTTGTCGAATACGGCATCGTCATCGGTCTTCAGCGTCTTCCAGTACGCCACGGCCTGATCCCACAGCTCGCCTTCCGGCGCGTGCGGACGGCCCTTCAGGTACTCGAACGTGGTCTCGTCCGGCGCGATCATGCCGGCACGCGCACCGGCCTCGATGGACATGTTGCACACGGTCATGCGCTCGTCCATGGTGAGGTTGCGAATCGCCTCACCACGGTATTCGATCACGTAACCCTGGCCGCCGCCGGTGCCGATCTTGGCGATGATCGCCAGAATGATGTCCTTGGCCGTCGCGTCCGCGGGCAGCTTGCCGTTGACGTTGACGGCCATGGTCTTGAACGGCTTCAGAGACAGCGTCTGTGTGGCCATCACGTGTTCGACTTCGGAAGTGCCGATGCCGAACGCCAGCGCGCCGAACGCGCCGTGCGTCGACGTATGCGAATCACCGCACACGATGGTCATGCCCGGCTGGGTCAGGCCCAGAATCGGGGCGAACGCGTGGACGATGCCCTGATCGGCGTCGCCCAGCGGGTGCAGGCGCACGCCGAACTCCTTGCAGTTCTTCTCCAAAGTCGTCAACTGCAACGCGCTCGTCTCATCCGGGTTCGGGCGATCGATATCAACGGTCGGCGTGTTGTGATCCTCGGTGGCAATGAGCTGATCCACGTGACGCGGCTTGCGGCCGGCCAAGCGCAGGCCCTCAAACGCCTGCGGGCTGGTGACCTCATGCATGAGCATCAGATCGATGTACAGCAAATCAGGGGCTCCGTCGCTGCCCTTGCGCACCAGATGATCGGCCCAGACCTTCTCGGCCAGTGTCGTTCCCATAGTGATTCCTCCAAAAAATTCCGCGCGAGGTATTGTGTTCGCGCCTTGTTCGTGGTATTAGCCTATGTGCTTGCGATGGGCCCGGCCATGAGCATGCCGGATATTGAGATACGGTCAAATGACGGCCTCAATATGACTCGGACCCGACTCGAACATGACCTAGTCATGACTCGGTTCCGCTCCAGACATGTCTCTTCGGCATCCACGAACGCCCTTTCAACTTCATGGCCACCCTGTGAGACACTTCCCCAATTTGCTATTTCACTATGTGAGATGGCATAATCGCCCTTATTATGACTGATTCCCAAGAAGAGCCATTGAACAACAGCTTGACCGAGTCCGAGCCGGTTGAAGACACCACCGCCAAGGACGATGGGGAAATCCATTCCGGCGTTGGCGTCCTTGATAAAACTGTAAAGATTCTTGACGCACTGGAATCCGGCCCGTCTACGCTGGGCCAGCTTGTGGCCGCCACCGGTCTCGCTCGACCGACCGCACATCGTTTGGCTATTGCACTGGAACGCCACCGTTTCGTACTGCGCGACCAGCAT
>ENA-OQJC01000254-OQJC01000254.1-human-gut-metagenome-genome-assembly--contig:-NODE-254-length-16794-cov-3.410692_pt1 | contig 16794 bp, 23 predicted proteins | sample MGYA00242600_ERZ504766 | MGnify/ENA primary metagenome ERZ504766 (study PRJEB26092, sample SAMD00036364) | human gut metagenome | host: Homo sapiens | study: EMG produced TPA metagenomics assembly of...
GGCAGATCAGATTGCTGTAATTAAAAAAGACAACAGAAATTATTGGAATATTTTCACCTCTGGGACGTTGTCTGAAAACCTCTTTTGCATTGACACTTGGACAGATACTTGCCAAAGAACGAGCCGTTCTTTATCTGAATATGGAAGAATATTCCGGATTTGAAGAATTGATGGGAAAAGGTTTTGCCCACAATCTGAGTGATCTTCTTTATTATGTGAGACAAGATAATCAGAATCTTCTTTATAAGATGAACAGTATGATACAGACGATCAATAATCTGGATTATGTTCCACCTGTGCAGATGCCGGCAGATATCCGTACAACAGCCTGGCAGGACTGGGAACGGCTTTTTCAGATGCTTATACTTGACAGTTCTTATGAAGTGATTGTGCTGGATATTGGATGTGGGATTGATGAAAATTTCCAGCTGCTGGATATGTGTAAGAAGATTTATATGCCTGTATTGTCTGATGCTGTTTCACAGTGTAAGATTGCGCAGTTTGAGAATCTGGTCCGAATCTGGGATTATCCTCAGATTCTGGAAAAGACGGAAAAGATAAATCCACCGTTTCATATGGCAACCTGCCTGTCACCTGCGTATGTTGAACAGCTGATGTGGAGTGAACTGGGAGATTATGTGCGGAACCTTCTGAGGAAAGAAAGCCAGAAAAAAGAAATTAAAAAAGTTCCGGAAAGATGCTGTAAGGGAAAAAGGATGAACAAAGATGTATTTAGAAAGCTGCGGCAGATGCTGATGGAAGAACTGGATCTGTCCAGAGAATTATCGGATAAAGAAATCCTTGATGTGATTGATGAGCTGATTCTGAACCAGATAAAAGATGTCCGTCTTGCGCTGAAAGAAAAGGTACAGCTTCGTCAGGAACTGTTTTATTCTGTCCGCAAACTGGATGTGCTTCAGGAACTGGTGGATGATGAGACAGTGACTGAGATCATGGTAAACGGGCCGGATACTATTTTTGTAGAACGGGCCGGCAAGCTTATGAAATGGCATAAAAGTTTTACTTCTGCTGAGAAACTGGAGGATGTGATCCAGCAGATTGTTGGAAAATGTAATCGTGTGATCAATGAATCCATGCCGATCGTGGATGCAAGGCTGGAAAATGGTTCCAGGGTAAATGCTGTAATTTATCCGGTTGCATTAAATGGTCCGATTCTCACTATAAGGCGTTTTCCTGAACACCCCATTACAATGGAAAAGCTGATCGCACTGGGAAGTATCACACAGGAATGTGCAGAATTTCTGGAGAAGCTTGTGAAGGCCAGATATTCCATGGTCATAGGAGGCGGAACCGGAAGCGGAAAGACTACATTTCTTGCAGCAATGTCGGAATATATCCCCAGGGATGAAAGACTGATCACAATAGAAGATAATGCAGAACTTCGCATCAGGGGAATCGACAATCTGGTCCGGCTGGAAGCAAAGATGGCAAACATGGAAGGAGCAGTTTCCGTTACGATCAGAGATCTGATCAAATCTGCATTACGAATGCGTCCGGACAGAATCATAGTGGGAGAAGTCCGCGGCGGAGAGGCAATGGATATGCTTCAGGCATTGAATACAGGGCATGAAGGGTCGCTGTCTACTGCCCATGCCAATTCTGCCAGGGATATGTTATCCAGACTGGAAACAATGGTTCTGATGGGCGTTGATCTTCCATTGGAAGCAATCAGAAGACAGATTGCTTCCGGAGTGGATATTCTGGTACATCTGGGAAGAATGAGGGATAAATCAAGGAAATTGCTGGAAGTAACTGAGGTGTGCGGCTTTGAAAATGGAGAAATCCGTATTCGGCCACTGTATCAATGGCAGGAAGGGAAAGGTCTTGTAAAGACAGCATCCCTCCTTCATGTGGAAAAACTGGAAAGAGCGGGGATTGAACTATGAAAGGGAAAGAAAAAGAACAGCTTTATCAGAAACGTAATTATGATCATTATCGTTTTTCTATGAAAGAACTTCTGAAATATATGGGACAGGCACTGGCGTTGTGCATAATGGCAGATTATCTTTTTTACAAAAGTAAATGGGTGTTGCTTCTTATGCTTCCCGTTCCTGTGTTTTATCTGAAATGGCAGAAAAATCGTATGATCAGGGAAAGACGGAAGAATTTGAATTATCAGTTTAAGGATGCACTTACTTCGCTGAGTGTTGCGGTTCAGGCCGGATATTCGGTGGAAAGCGCGGTAAAAACCTGTGTCAGAGATTTGGAGAGACTCTACGGAAAGGGAACGGATATTGTGGAGGAATTTCGCTATATTGAAAGCCAGCAGCATATCAGTGTTCCGCTGGAAGAGCTGTTTCTGGATCTTGGAGAAAGAAGTCAGATAGAAGATATCGAAAATTTTGCCTCTGTATTTTATACAGCCAAGCGTACAGGTGGTGATATGAACCGGGTAATTCAGAAGGTGTCTCGTATGCTTGGAGATAAGATTGACGTTAAAAAAGAGATAGAGGCTACACTGGCAGCAAAGAAGTCAGAACAGATGATCATGAGTCTTATGCCTGTGGGAATTATCCTGTACTTGCAGATGACTTCACCGGGCTTCTTAAGTGTTCTTTATGGAAATCCCTTTGGAATTGCAGCAATGAGTATCTGTCTTGTCATTTATGCTGCGGCATACTGGCTTGGCAGAAGGATTGTAGATATTGAGGTGTGACAGTACAAATGTGGGTACATGTTGTCATTTTTGTTATGATCCTGTGTGCACTGACCGGCTGGAAAAAAGGATGGATTCCATCTTCCGGGAATCGGAGGGAAGGATGGTATCAGACTTTTTGCGGTAGTAGCGATAGCCGGAAATCTGCTGGGCATGATCCTTACTTTGCAAAACGGTGGACAGGTGTATCCTCAGGGATACCGTCTGGAAAAGGAGGATACAGGATCATATGAGAAGGAATTTATGGTATCCGTTGACGGAGAAGAACCGGTCTCCATGTACATTCAGGTACCGGAGAAGGAACTGGAAGAGCAGGAGGAAGAACCGAAACAGAATAAGAAGCTGACCAGAAAAGAACAGGCACAAAAAAGTATTGCAGAGGCAGTATCCCGGTATAACGAGCAGCGCAGTGATCCGGATTATTATTATCTTCCGGATAAGCTGAATGGAAAAAGGTAAAATGGGAAAGTCCGGCAGACACTTCCGGAATGCTTCTGACAGGACTGTTTCTTATTGCGGCAATGGCAATTCTTGTGATGAAAGGGAGAGAAGAACAGGTTCAGCTTCAGAAACGGTATGAAGAACTTCTTATGGATTATCCGGGACTGATCATGAAATTTACACTTCTGGTTCAGGCCGGGATGACTGTAAGAAAGGCATTCCAGAAAATTTCTCTGGATTATGGAAGAAAGAGAAAGCGGAATCCAAGACCTGCGTATGAAGAGATACGGATTGTCTGTTATGAGATGGAAAGCGGAGTTTCTGAAAGTGAAGCATACAGAAGATTTGGAGAAAGATGTGGTCAGGCAAAGTATAAAACATTTGCCACGCTTCTTATCCAGAATCTCCAGAAGGGCAGCAGACAGATGGCTGATATGCTTGAAAGAGAATCAACCGAAGCATGGGAAGAACGAAAGAGAAAAGCACGTGTTCTTGGAGAGGCTGCAGCCACAAAACTTCTGGTGCCGATGATCATGATGCTTATTGTCGTTATGGCAATTGTCATGATTCCTGCTTTTATGTCTTTCTACGGAGAAACATGATAAGGTGCTGCAGTAAATTCTGTGCAGCGTAAAGGGTGCTTTTGGATATGGAGGGAAAAAATGGGACAATTGATAAGACAGATAAAAAGAAAAACGGACTGATACGAAGATTCGCAGAGGAAGAAGACGCTGTAGGTGTTGTGGAGATCATTCTGATTCTTGTAGTCCTGATCGGGCTTGTCATTATTTTCAAAGAGCAGCTGACCGAACTGGTGCAGAGCATTCTTTCAAAGATCGCCAAACAGAGTAATTCTATTTAAGATGAAAAGAGAAGGAGGTGTACTTCCTGTATGAAATATTGCGGAAAGGAAAGAGGAAGCATTACATTATTTCTTGCATTAATACTCAGTCTGCTTTTGTCTCTTGTATGTACAAGTATAGAATCTGTACGTATGGCATCGGCCAGAACCCAAATACTCAACAGTATGGATATCGGACTTTATTCTGTATTTGGACAGTATGACAGGAAACTTCTTGAGGAATATGATCTGTTTGCGCTGGATGGTTCCATGGGAGGCGGGCAGCTTAATCTCGCAAAGATCTGCGATAATCTGGAATCCTATATGAAACCGGTGTTAAAGCAAAACAGTCAGAAACTTGAACTGCATCAGAGCGGACTTACCGGTTACCGGCTTCTGACAGATGAGTGCGGAGAGGTTTTTTATCAGCAGATTGTGCAGTATATGCAGGAAACTCTTGGAAGTCAGGGGGTACAGCTCCTTCTCAACAAAATGTCTGATCGAGAGAGAAAAGCAGAAGAGGCGGATCTGAAAGCGAAACAGGCGGAGACAGGAGGCTCCATCGACAGATATGATTCAGAAATGAATCAGGCTTCTCAGAAAAGCCGGCAGGCAGCACAGGAAGCTGAAAACAGGCAGCAACAGGAAGGACAAATATCAACCCAGCCAGCACCGACGCAGCCACAGGCTGACAATCCCATCAGTATTATAAAAAGAATTATGAAAATGGGAATACTGGAGCTGGTTTTGCCACCCGGACGGGAAATTTCCACCCGGACAGTCAGCAAAGACACAATGGTTTCGGGAAGACAGCTGCAACAGGGAATGGAGATGCCGGACGGAGTGACAGCAGATAGCAGTTATACTTCCGGGGTTTTGTTTCAGCAGTATCTGATGAATCATCTGGGAAATTACACAGATCCGTCAAAAGAAAGTCTTGCATATCAGATGGAATATGTTTTTGGAGGAAGAGACAATGATATAGATAACCTTAAATCTGTGGCATCAAAGCTCTTGTTCATCAGAGAAGGCGTAAACTTTGCATGTTTGATGGCAGATAATGTAAAAAGAACAGAGGCACAGGCACTCGCTGCAGCCATTGCGTCGGGATTTCTGGTTCCTCCGGCAGCGGTAGTGATAGAGTCTGCATTGCTTTTATGCTGGGCATTTGCGGAGAGCGTACTGGATGTGAGAGAACTTTTTGCAGGAGGGAAGATTCCCCTTGTAAAAACTTCCGCAGACTGGCAGATTTCGCTGTCTAATCTTTCAAGTCTGATGGAAGGACTGGATTCCATGCGGAAAAACAATGAACATGGATTGTCCTATGAGGATTACCTTCAGGTTCTGATATTGCCTGTTTCAAAGGAAAAGAAAGTGATGAGAGCTATGGATATGATCGAAGATGCGATAAGAAAGAAAGGCAGGGCAAATTTTTATATGGATTCCTGTGTTGTAGCTCTGGAGGCATTTGCGGAGGTAAAAGCAAACAGGAAAAAGGAATTTCAGGTGATACGTCAGTATTGTTATGAATGAATTTCTGAAAAGAGGTGTGAAAAGATGCTTTTACAGAAAGAAAAACAAAGTATTGAAGAAATCGGAAAAAAAGATAAAAAAATTTATGAAAGGAGAAAAGTCTCTCTAAGCAATATTTACGATCTTTTATTCCCCCAAAAGAGTCGGAAATATTTTCGGACAAATGCAAAAGAACATATTGGAGAAGTTTCTTCTGTAAAAGTATCTTTCTGCACCTCTTTTCGGGGAAAGATTAAGAAGGGAAGTCTGGCAGTAGAAACAGCACTTGTACTGCCGCTGTTCTTCCTGGGAATGGTTACGCTGATTTCGTTTATGGATATATATAAACTGCAGACGGAACATCTGACTGCATTGTGTACGAAGGCAAAACAGGCGGGAATGTATGCGTATCTTCCGGGTGGGGACAGTGTTGATGATATTACGCTGCCGGATATCTACACGTATAAACCCTTTGGTGGACTGATACCTCTTCCGGATGTTGGAGTTTATAACCATGTAAAAGTCCATGCATGGACAGGAATCGAATTTCCTGACAATGGAGGAGAGCAGGGAGAAACAGAACCGATGGTTTATGTAACTGCCTCGGGCAGTGTGTACCATAAAAATCCGGGCTGCAGCTATCTGAATGTTTCATTAAAACAAATTCCCGGAAGTTCCGCAAAATCTGCATCCAATAAGTACGGGGAGCATTATTCAGCCTGTGAAATCTGCAGCAGGAATCAGAATCCGGCAGGAGTGGTATATGTTACGGAACAGGGAAACAGATACCATAATCTGGAGTCCTGCAGTGGGCTGAAACGTTCGGTAAGACTGGTAAAAGCTTCCTCTGTTTCGGAAATGGGAGCATGTAGCAGGTGTGGCTGAATTTTTCCGGAGAGATGTATATGGAGATGAATGGCGTAAAAGAAATATGTGTACTTGGATTTCTGGGAATAAATTCATGGATAGATATCAGAAAAAAGCAGGTTTCTCTTCTGCTGATCATAATATTTGCAGTCTGCGGAACTGTGTGGACAATATATAGCAGAAGAAATGTTCCGGAGGTTCTTATGTGCGTGGGGACAGGTTTTCTCTTTGTGCTGATCAGCATCCTTACAGAAGGTGCTGTGGGAATGGGCGATGGCTGGCTGCTTATGGCACTGGGGACAGTGCTGTACCCGGAAGAATTTTTTTCAACACTTTTTATGGGAATGATCTGCAGTGCAGTATGGTCCGGCATCATGATGATGGGATTTTGCAGAAAGGGAAGTACGGAGATACCGTTTGTGCCATTTCTGCTGGCAGGATATCTGGGAGGATTTTTGATATGAAAGATAATTTTTGTATAACAAATGAATACAGTATAATTCGTAAGGGAAGTTTTACAATCGAGACTGCCTGTGTCATGCCGTTGATCCTGCTGGTGTTGATGGGACTTATCTATCTGAGCTTTTTTGTACATAACAGGGCATGGCTGACAGCGGCAGCTTATGAATCGGCAGTAAGCGGGAGCATGGAAGGGATTAAGAAAAACGGAGAAATATATGATACTGCAAGGATGCGCAGTGAGGAGCTGGGGAGTATTGGCTTTTTCGGGGCGGAGAATTTAGGTACCCAGACAAATGTGGGAAAAGAAGTGCAGGTAACCTATGACCTGGACACGATCTCGTCGTATGGCAATCTGAGCTGGCATTTGAGGGCAGAAGGGAAATCCGCAGTGATAAATCCGGTGAAACATATCCGCAGACTGCGGGCGGCGCAGGCGGTACTGAGAGAAATGGGGGAATAGAATAGTATGCGGACAGAATATAAGAGGGATATGAATCATAATTATCTCATTGTCTATGGTGAGAATGAGATCAATACAGATTCCTATCAGGTAAGGATGCTTGCGGGAAATGTGATTCCCTCTCTTCTGAAGTGCAGGATACAGGGGATGGATGGCAGATTTTTTATCTATTTTGATATTACTTCGAAACAGGCGGTGAATGTGCTGTATGAAGAAAAGAAGATGGGAGTTGAAGATCTCAGGCTTATTTTCGGTGGTTTTGTAAAGGCTATGGAAGATGCGGCGGAATATCTGATCAATCCCGGACAGTTTATAATGTCGCCGGAATATATTTATACAGATATTGAAAAAAGACAGATTTATTTCTGCATGATGCCCGGATATGAGAAGGATATTAAAGAACAGTTTCAGCTTCTGACAGAATATATTCTGCCGAAAATAGACCATCAGGATCAGGATGCGGTAATCCTTGGATATGGAGTATATAAAAGAGCAATGGAAGACAGTTTTCATCTGGAGCATATTAAAGAAGAATTATATAAAACTCAGAGTTCAGATGTAAATGGGGAGAAGAAAGAAAAATAAATGCAAAAAAGACAGAGCAGGAGATGGAGTTTGCAGAAGAAGAGACTTTCCCGGAAGACAATGAAAACCGGAATGAATTTGTAAGAGAAGGAGAAGATTCAAAAGAACCCGGCCGACTGAACCCGGTCGGTGTTATTGTGCCGGCTGCTGTTCTGATCTGTGGACTGGCAGCTGCTATCTTGAAGGGATATCTGCCACATGTGGAAATGGAAACCATACTTGGTGTAATTGTTATAGCTATAGCGGGTATCATGCTGGGCCTGCGTATTATAAAGACAAAAAAAGTTTTAGCATCTCCCGGAACAGGCGTATGCATCAGGAGAAACAGTGAGACACATAGAAAAAATAAGAAATATGCCATCATGGAATAAAACAGAAAAGAAAACATCAGGGAAAAGATCAGGATGGAAAGAAGCAGAAGGAAAAGTGTCAGAGCAGAAATGGGAGGACAGATTATATGAAAACCTGTCCCAGACAGTGGAGAGAAATCAGCAAACAAATCAGAGTCAGCCGGTGAATGGGCAGAAAATGTCAGACTGTGGACAAAAAACTTCCGAATCATCCCGGATACATATGGACTATGGTGAAACAGTAGTACTATCTGCCGGAACAGTAAGCGGACCTGCAAGTCTGGTGAGCAAAGAACCGGGAGAACTGGCGACCATTTATCTCAATGAAGATCTGACTGTGATCGGAAAGCTGGAAACTGCCTGTGATGCGGTGATCAGCCTGCCTACCGTAAGCCGTATCCATGCAAAAATACGAAAAAAAGAAGAAAACTATTTCCTTAGTGATATGAATTCCAGAAACGGAACGTCTGTAAATGGAAGATTACTTCGTCCGGATGAGGAATATCAGCTTGAACCGGAAGATGAAGTGGATTTTGCACAGGCAAGATATATATTTCTGGAATAAATGTTTTTACAAAATACAGGAGGTCTGCTACAATTAGTAATGGTACATTGTTTTTGAGATAAAGAAACAGAAAAGAGGTAAAACTTGGAAGAACTGAAAAAGGCACCGGTTACAGTGCTTCTCATTCTGGCGAATATTCTTGTTTTTACTGCAGTGGAATTTACCGGAGGATCAGAGGATACCATGCATATGCTTCAGTGCGGAGCAGCATATACTCCCGCCATTATGCAGGGAGAATACTATAGGATCTTTACAAGTATGTTTCTTCATTTTGGACCGCAGCATCTTGGAAATAACATGCTGGTACTGTTTGTGCTTGGAGGCAGACTGGAGCGTACAGTTGGAAAACTGAAATATCTGCTGATCTATCTTCTGGGAGGAATGGGTGGAAATCTGCTGTGTCTGTTCCTGGAACTGGACAGTGCGGATTTTGCAGTTTCGGCAGGTGCATCCGGTGCAGTGTTTGCTGTGATGGGTGCAATGATCTATGCTGTGATCAGGGGCAGAGGTCATATTGAAGATCTTTCTGCCAGACAGGTAGTGATTATGGCTGCTTTTTCGCTTTATTTTGGTTTTACAAGCGAAGGAGTGGACAATGCGGCACATGTAGGCGGTCTTATCTGTGGATTCCTGCTTGCAGTTCTGCTTTATCACCCTTCGCAGCGTGCAGGATAACCGACCTTTATTCAGGGGATGCCGGCAGATAAATATAAAAGGCAGAACCCTGACCGGGAGTGCTGGAAACTCTGATCTGACCATGGTGTGCAGAGATGATTTCTGCTGTTACTGCAAGCCCGAGACCGGTTCCTTCCGGTTTATATGTAATGAAGGGATGAAAGATATTTTCAGTCTGCTTATGCGTCATACCACATCCGTTATCTTTAATACAGATGCAGATGCCGGAATCTGCAGGGGTGAGATTTACAATAATCTTTCCGCCTGGCTGATCGATGGCTTCACAGGAATTTTTGATCAGGTTAAATATGACCTGACGCATTTTTATCCGGTCAAGAAAAACAGGTGAAGAAGTATGTTCCACATGTATTTCCAGCCTGATTCCCAGATAGTCCAGAGTGTTTTTCTGACAGGATAAAACAGTGGTCAGAAATTCCGCGGGATTTACGGGAACAAGAGTAACTGTCTGCGCATGGCTGAAGTCAGAGAGTTCTTTCAGCAGTTCTTTTACATATTCAAGGTTATCCATAAGACTGTCCCATTGTCTGTAACTGCACAGTTCTGGGTGAGAGGAAGCCATCAACTGAAGTTCACTGTTGATCAGCGTGACCGGATTACGGATTTCATGTAGAAAGTCTAGGAATAAAAGAAAACGAAATTCTTTTTCTGCGCTGGCAAAGTGGCTGGAAGTTGCGCAGAGGATATATTTTCCGTACCCGCCGTCGATACACATTGAACCAAGGGAAAGAGATTCTCCCATAGTGGAGCATGCTCCGAAAAGACCGTAAAAAGGAATTTTCAGATCAGCGGTTCCGAAAGAAGAGGCTGATGTCTGAGCCAGCAGGTCGCCTGCAAAAAGAGCTGTATATCGGAACAGGTGAGGCCGTTTTTTTGATTGCCAGCAGAGCGGCCTGTTTTTGCAGAGTGCTTTCTGCAGCTTCCCAGGTATCTGTTCCAAACATGGGATCTTCACATATGGTATCAAAGTATGCGCCCAATGGCCCTTCTCCTTCTTTCCGGCTGACAACAGAAGCACAGCTCTGAACAAAGACAGGATTTTGAAATGAAATGCTGGATGTACCGCAGGTCATTTGTCTGTTCATAGGAAACCTCCTTGTATAATTGTATGATTCTTATGCAAAAACACCTCTCAGGATATGGATGCTGAATAGTTACGGGATCATTGTAAAAAGATAATAAATCACACCGAGAATCCATGAACTCAGGATTCCATAAAGAATTACGGGTCCTGCGATCGTAAATATTTTGCATCCGATGCCGAATACCTGTCCTTCTGCCTTATATTCGATCGCAGAGGAAGCTACGGAATTGGCAAAACCGGTGATTGGGACAAGGCTTCCGGCACCGCCGAATCTGCCGATTTTGGAATAAAGATTACATCCTGTGAGGATCACACTGAAAAGGATCAGGATAAGGGAACACCAGGAGCCGGCGGTATCTTTGTCCAGTCCAAGGTTATCTGCGTAATTTAAGATGACCTGTCCAACAACACAGATGACTCCGCCTGTGAAAAAGGCTTTGCACATATTCAGTGGCAGGCTGTGGACAGGAGTGACTGCTTTTACGTATTCTTCATATTGTTTCTGCTTTTTCTGACTGAGATTATTGTCTGACATAATATAAAACCTTTCTGATTGAAAATCCGGAATTTTGGCACACTGAGTAAAGAGTAATCGATTGCTGCTTTTTTGGCACTGATGTTAAAGATTAGCTGGAAATTATGGCAGCCATCCGTTATAATAGTAAATCAGTGCCCCGACAGTTTTGCCGGCGGCTATGCACAGGATTGTAAAAGAAAGACCTCTCTGGAATCTGCTTCTTCTGGCAAAGATAGGGAAAATATCTGCCATCTCTGCCAGGGCCATGATCCATCCACCAAGGAAAATCCCTGAAAAGAGCCCGTACAGAATCAGAAACGGGGTGCCGAACCGGATATTCCAGTGAAAAAGAAAGAACAGGTTTCCAAGTTCTGTTCCCCAGAATGTGATGTCTTCGTACAGCAATATATGATCTGCTGTGTGGGTAATTCCTGCATATCTGGGAATAATAGAAAGGCCGATCATAAGACCGGTTAATCCTCCGGCAATAATAAAACCGAAACATAGTCCTGTAAATCCGAGAAAAATACTGCTCTAACATAAGTGCCTCCGATCCTGCCGACAACAAAAGAAGTTTTCGGGTTAACTGTCCGGCAGTCTGTTATTGTGAAGCACCGGACAGATATATCTGTGATATGTATTATGGCAGAAATATAAAAATATATACACTGTCATTCATTTGTTACTGAGAACAGAGTGAACAGTAACCCTAGTACATCGTTTCGTAAATAACTATACCAATCGCGTAGGATGCGGATTCGAGTGTGCTGGTATAAAAACGCAGGCGTAGCGGGCTACGCTGAGGCTTTTAGACCTGTGCAATCGGATTCGCAGACAAGTGAGTGGTATAGTTATTTCGAAAACGATGTACTAGTAATATATCCGGTAGCAAAAGAGTGTATGAATAACTGTACTTTTGGAGAGAGAGATAGTATAATGTTACTGTTCACACACCACTATCCCGCGAGGTGTTTTGGCATGAATATGCCAAAATCCCGAGACATACAAGCCAAAATTCTATTGCCGCAGGCAATCTGGAATGAATTTTGGCTCAGTTACTGAGAACGGAGTGAACAGTAACAGTATAATGACTGTATTATCTGACGCTGCAGGAACTGATCGGAAAATTCGACAGAATGAAAACGTCAAAAGAAACATAATAAATCATAATAAATATAGAAAGATTGAGGAATGAAATCTGTGAATCAGAATATAATAGAGAAATTTAATGATCTGCTGGGAGAAGAGAAAGTGAGAGTGGATGAACCCATGAAACGTCATACCACATTTCGGATTGGCGGTCCGGCAGATTACTTTTTGCTTCCGTCTTCTGAGGAAGAACTGAGTGGGATTCTGAAGATATGCAAAAATGAAGAATTGCCATATTTTATTCTTGGAAATGGAAGTAATCTTCTGGTAAGCGATGAAGGATACAGGGGTGTCATTATTCAGCTTTACAGAAATTATGGCGATATTACAGTTAAAAGGAAATGAAATCCATGCAACAGCAGGAGCTCTGCTGTCACAAATCGCGGCGGCAGCCAAAAATGCGTCGCTGACAGGATTTGAGTTCGCCGGAGGAATTCCCGGCACATTAGGCGGTGCAGTTGTCATGAATGCAGGTGCCTATGGCGGTGAAATGAAAGATGTGCTGAAAGAAGTCACTGTTATGACAGCTGCAGGAGAAATTCTCGTACTTCCGGCAGAGAAGCTGGAAATGGGATATCGCACAAGTCTTGTGAAAACAAAAGGATATCTGGTGTTGAGCGCAGTGATCGTTCTTGAACAGGGGAATCAGGAAGCCATAAAAGCAAGAATGAAAGAACTGACAGAACAGAGAGTAAGCAAACAGCCTCTTGAATTTCCAAGTGCGGGAAGCACATTCAAACGTCCTGAAGGGTATTTTGCCGGAAAGCTGATCATGGATGCAGGGCTGAGAGGATACCAGACAGGCGGTGCACAGGTTTCCGAGAAGCACTGTGGGTTTGTGATCAATAAAGATAATGCAACTGCAGCAGATGTGTGCAGACTGCTCAGAGATGTACAGGATAAAGTAAAAGAACAGTTTGGCGTAACTCTTGAACCGGAAGTGAAATTTCTTGGGAAATTTTGATCTGACTGAATCGAAAAAGTACTGTGAACAGAGTGCAAAGACCAAAGGCCAATGAGCAACAGATGAGATTAAGAAGTGACGGGAGATAGAAAATGCGTTTTGTAATAGTTACAGGAGTATCGGGAGCAGGAAAAACATCTGCATTGAAAATGTTGGAGGATGCGAAGTATTTTTGTGTAGACAATCTGCCGATCCCTTTACTGGAGAAATTTGCATCACTGATGCCTGAGATACATGGAGAAGATGTGCAGAATGTTGCACTGGGGATCGATGCAAGAAGCGGGCGTTCTCTGGATGAGCTGGAGATTGTACTGGACAGAATGAAAAAGGCAGGGTATGATTTTGAAATCCTGTTTCTGGATGCGCAGGACAGTGTTCTGGTCAAACGTTATAAAGAAACCCGCAGAAGTCATCCTCTTGCAATGGGGGAAGAGTGGATGATGGAATCCGGATGGAAAGAGAGAAGATGCGTTTTCTGAAAGAGCGTGCGGATTATATCATTGATACCAGCAATCTTCTGACAAGAGAACTGAAACAGGAGATCGACAGGATATTTGTAGATAATCAGGATTTCTGCAATATGATGATTTCTGTACTGTCATTTGGATTTAAATATGGAATACCGGCAGATGCGGATCTCGTGTTTGACGTGCGTTTCCTGCCGAATCCATACTATGTGGACGAACTCAGACCGCTGACAGGGCTGGATGACAGGGTTTTTAATTATGTAATGGATTGTGATATAGCCAGGACATTTGCGGATAAACTGGAAGATATGGTCAATTTCCTTATTCCGAATTATGTGAAAGAGGGAAAGACAAATCTGGTGATCGCAATTGGATGCACAGGCGGCAAGCATCGTTCCGTCACGCTGGCAAGAGAACTTTATTCCAGATTGTCTGGAAATACAAAATACGGATTCAGGCTGGAACACAGAGATGCACAGAAAGACCGACTGGTCAGAAAACAGGAAGGATGATAAAGGAGAGATGTCTTTTTCAGGGATGGTGAAGGAAGAACTTTCCAGACAGATTGGATTGGCCAGACATTGCAAAATGGCAGAACTGGCTGCGATTTTATGTTCCTGTGGGAAAATGGAATGTTTTTCAGGGGACAGTAAACTGAAAATCCAGACGGAAAATGAAGCAGTTGCAAGAAAGTGCTTTACATTATTGCAAAAAACATTTAATATAGAAACAAAGATATTTGTACGTGAGAACAGTCACTTGAAACGGGTGAAGGTATATACAATAGAAATAACTGATCCCGAAGAGATCCAGGTAATTTTTCAGGCACTGCGGCTTGTCACGAACAGTATCGACCAGGGTACGCTTGTATTGTCGGATATGCTGGTGGTACAGCAGAATTGCTGCAAACGGGCGTTTATCAGGGGAGCTTTTTTAGCATCCGGTTCAATCAGTGATCCTGAGAAGGGGTATCATTTTGAGATTGTATGTTCTGATGCAAAAAGAGCAGAGCAGCTACAGACGATCATCCGCAGTTTTTCGGTAGATGCCAAAATCGTACAGCGTAAGAAATCACATGTGGTCTATGTGAAAGAAGGTGCGCAGATTGTTGACATGCTTGCTGTTATGGAAGCTAATGTGGCATTGATGGACCTGGAGAACATCCGCATACTGAAGGAAATGAGAAATTCAGTAAACAGAAAAGTAAACTGTGAAACTGCGAATATTAATAAACCGTAAATGCAGCCGTCAAGCAGATGGAGGATATTAAGCTGGTCCGGCAGAAAATAGGATTTGAGCAGCTTAATGAAGGACTTGCACAGGTTGCTGAACTTCGGATGCAGTATCCGGAAGCTACACTAAAAGAATTAGGAATGATGTTAAGCCCGCAGGTGGGCAAATCGGGAGTCAATCACAGACTGAGAAAGCTGAGTGCAATGGCTGACGAACTGCGGAGAAACAAGGAGGAGAATTATTATGATCAAAAAACCAATCACCATCAATTTATCTACAGGTCTGGAAGCGCGTCCGGTGGCACAGTTGGTACAGGTGGCTAGTCAGTTCAACAGTGAGATTTATGTAGAGATTGGAAAGAAGCGCGTGAATGCAAAGAGCATTATGGGTATGATGACGCTTGGGCTTGATGCAGGGGAAGAAATTACTTTATCTGCAAATGGTGAGGATGAGGAAGCTGCTATGGCAGGTATTGAGCAGTACTTAAGTAATCAGTGATCAAATAGTATTCAGGATAGAACACATCCGGAAGGGAAGACCGCTTTTCGGATGTGTTTTGTCGTGTATACGACAGCAATGTTACTGTTCACTTTGTTCACAGTAACGTAGCCAAAATTCATTCCAGATTGCCTGCGGCAATGGAATTTTGGCTTGTATGTCTCGGGATTTTGGCATATTCATGCCAAAACACCTCGCGGGATAGTGGCGTGTGAACAGTAACACAGCAATCAATTGCATTGCCATAACAATAACATTAGATTGACCATAAAGATAAAACAGGGTATAATGAGCGAAAAGAGTAGAAATGAGGAGCGTAACAAATGTCAAAATTTCTGAAATTTATTGTACATTTTATAGTGATATGCACCATTGTCTGTGTTGTCGGGCTGGCAGTTCCGCCGTTTTTGGGAATTACGACAGAGATTATGGATGATTCCGGCAAAGAAACGAATCTGCCCATGGGATCGGTTACTTATGCAATTCCGGTAAAGATCAAAGAGGCAGCGGTTGGTGATTCTATTCTGTATCAGACTGATTCTAAAGCATACCGTTATATGATTACGGAAATGGATAAAAAGAATCATATTTTTAAGGTGATAGATTCCAGTGACAAAGATGCAGAACCTGTTGCCGTTGAGGTGAAGGATTACATACCGAAGGTTGTGATCACAGTAGGATATGCAGGATATCTCCTTCTTGCAACAGAAAGCATAGAGGGACTTATTATTCTCGGACTTGCCGTCCTTTTCCTGGTAATTCTGTATATAGTTGCGGAACTTCTGAAAAAAGAACCGCAGGATGATTATGATGAAACAGATACAGAACCCGGATATGTTAAGAGCAAGAAGGAACTTAAGAGAGAAGAGAAGGCAAGAGAGAAGCGTTATAAAGAAGAGGAACGCCAGATTAAGAAAGAGGAAAGGGCACGCAGGAAAGGAAAGGCTCCGGAACGAAAGAAAATTAAAACAGGCGGTTTTGTGGATGAAATCTATGAAGATGAGTTGGAACCTGTGAAGCCTGCGCAGCCGGAAACAATTCAGACTGCGACAAGCGAAGCTCATGAACTTCTCAGAAAAGAGATTGCAGCAGCTACGGCGGATGTACCGGTAAAGCAGGAAGAATCTGTACAGACGAAACCGGATGCAGGTGATATACATATGGAGCCTGTTTCCGGAAAGACAGAAGTGATCGTGCCTCAGGTAAAAGAGCAGCTGAAACAGATGATGAATGCTTCGGATAGAAAACCGGTAGAAGCAGAGGAAACAGAAGGAAACGCACAGGAAGAAATCAGGCGTATGGTAATTCCGGCATGGTCGGCAGCACAGATTGCCGAGACAGCCAGAAGTCAGGGCGATGCGCCGGATATTGTGAGAGACGATGTTACAAAGGTTACATTATTGATTATTCCGATATCATTGCGGATGAG
>ENA-OQJC01000255-OQJC01000255.1-human-gut-metagenome-genome-assembly--contig:-NODE-255-length-16756-cov-3.995911_pt1 | contig 16756 bp, 11 predicted proteins | sample MGYA00242600_ERZ504766 | MGnify/ENA primary metagenome ERZ504766 (study PRJEB26092, sample SAMD00036364) | human gut metagenome | host: Homo sapiens | study: EMG produced TPA metagenomics assembly of...
TTTAGACTCTCTTTTTTTGTGCTTTTTTATTATTTTGGTGCTTTTAGTGTTTACACGATGATGAGACATCGGTGAACTTGTAGTGAGTGGTAAAAACGTGTAACCGTTCGCCTGTCCCCACTGGATGATCTGCTCGACCGCATTGACACTGAAATCCTTTATGTCGTGCTGCAATACAACTGATACGTTGTGGCTCTGTACTCCTGAAATGACATTCTGCACTACCTGTTCCGTGCTGATTGGCTTGTTGTTTGCATCTCCGCTCGATACATTCCAGTCACAGTATAAAAGCCCTCTTGCTGTCACATCATTTACGAGCTGTGTCATAATGCCCGGACAGTAATCCTTGCTCACAGTATTTGACGAGCCACCCGGGAATCTGATGATTGACGCATCATTTCCTGTCTGTGCCTTTATGATACTGTTCATCTGCTCAAGGTCATCAAAGAATGCCTGCTCGCTTGTATATATCTGGTTGTATTTGTGGCTGGCAGAGTGGATAGCCACTGTATGTCCTCTCTTTGCCTCCTCAGCTATCAGATTCTGATAGTCAGGATGCGTATTTGTAACAAAGAAGGTGACCTTTACATTGTATTTATCAAGTACATCTAATAGTCCCTGTGTATACTTTCCGGGACCATCGTCAAATGTAAGATAAATAATCTTGTTGCCCGGATTTACTGTGTCCGCCGTGGCAACCGGATCATACACACTGACCACTCTTGTAGCTTCAGCCTTATTTCCTGATGAATCTGAGACCTCATAGGTCACAGTATACTTTCCTGCCTTATCCTTATCTACCTTATCTCCTGATACCTTGACACTGTCTGTGATGTCTCCGTCACAATTGTCTGTTGCCGTGTATCCCGGATCTTTGTACTTATCACCTTTTTTTACAGACATAAAATCATCACCCGAAAGCTTTATCTGCGGTGCAGTGGTATCTGTGACATGCACAGTCCTTTTGACCTTACTCTCATTCTTTGACGAGTCAGCGACACTGTACTTTATCTCATAGTCTCCCGGCTTTGAAGTATCGACATCTCCTGTGACAGATACCTTGTCTGTCAGATCCCCATCATAGTTGTCAGTTGCCGTATATCCCGGGTCACTGAACTCGCTGCCTGCCTCTACAGTCATCTCTGCATCGCCATTTAATGCAATCTCCGGAGCCTTCTTATCCCTCACCTCAACCTTGATGGTCTGTGTCGCTGTTTTTTTACCGTATTGAGCAGTTACTTTTATCTCGTATGAACCTATCTTTGTTGCATCGACATTACTGTCTATAGTGCATTTTATCTCTTTTCCCTTTCGATTTATAAGCCTGCCTCTGACATACGCCTTGATTTTTGGCGGCTCAAACTTTTTGCCATACTCAACAGTAATACCGTTTTTGAACTTGCTGCTGAACTCAATATGTGAATCAAAGCATGTGATATACACTATAAACGCCACCACCAGAACTATTGCAGCCGTAAGTATGCCGATAATCATCTTTTATTTTTGTCCATTTTTCCAATCCTCTTTAGCATTTTATAATTATTCTCTCTATATTATTACTCAAACCTGATAATATTATTTCAAGCAGTATCTATTATAGCGTTAAACAATCTTTTTTGCTACTGCAAATTCCTTGAGAATTTCTTAATGTTGGCTTCATATATTTCAGTTGTGTTACAATTGTTTCTTTATCCCGAAAACCCGTGATAGAGTCGTAATATGTACTTAATTTATTTAATATCTTTGTTACTATTCAGTTCTCAATATGACTAACCACATATCTTTTTGCAGATATCCGCAATCACAAAAATCCCCCGAACAAGTCGGGGGATTTAAAAAGATTATGCTGTAACAATCATTTTATTACTGCTCCTTACGGTGCATCTCAAATGTCTCCATATGGTAGTTGGCGATGTTGTCACGAATCTTTCTGTCATCTGCTCTGCTTAAGAGATCATCACGGAACTTCTTGGTAGATACCATGTCATTGTATGAGCTTGGTCCGCCTACGCAGCCTCCCTCACATGCCATTCCCTCGATGAAGTTCTCAGGAAGCTTGCCTGCCTTCATGAGGAGAAGTGCCTTCTTACACTCTGCTGCTCCGTTTGCCTTGCAAACCTTACAATCAACATCCTCGCCTTTTTCCTTCATGCTCTCGATTACAGCTGCTGTAACTCCGCCTGAGTTTGCGAAACGCTTACCGAATACTGAGCCCTCCTGATATGAGGTATCATCAGCCTCAAGCTGTACTCCCTTTGCCTTCATAATAGCACGAATCTCGCTGAAAGTAAGTACATAGTCTGCATTGCCCTCTATCTTCTGATCATGTACCTCTGACTTCTTGGCAACACATGGTCCGATGAATACTGTAACTGCATCAGGATCCTTTGCCTTGATCATTCTTGAAACTGCACACATAGGTGAAACAGTTGTAGAAATCTTGTCAGCAAGCTCAGGATAGTGCTTTCTAACCATATTTACAAATCCAGGACAGCATGATGTAACCTTCTTCTCCCCTGCCTCGTATGCCTCAAGCCACTCGTCAGCCTCGTATGCTGCTGTCATATCTCCTCCGAGTGCTACCTCAACAAAACCGTTGAAGCCAACTGCCTGCATAGCCTTCTTCCAGCTGTTCATAGTGATGTTTACACCAAACTGTCCCTCTGCTGCTGGTGCAACCATAGCGTATACATGCTTGTTCTCTGACTTGATTGCATCGATTACATCTACGATGTATGTCTTTGATCCGATAGCTCCGAATGGACAGCTGTGGATACACTTACCACATCTGATACATTTGCTCTCATCAATCACTGAAATGCCGTACTCATTGTATGTAATGGCATTTACAGGGCAAGAGAACTTACATGGTCTCTTTAAATGAGCGATAGCGTTGTAAGGACATGCCTGTGCACAGCGTCCACACTCCTTACACTTCTGTGGGTCGATATGTGAGCGGAGACGTCCTGCCTCAATTGCTCCGAACTTACATGCATTGATACAAGCCTTGCCAAGACAGTTCTGACAGTTCTCAGTAACTGTGTAGCTTGAAATCGGACAATCCTCACATGCTGAGCTGATTACCTGGATGATATTGCCGTCATCGTTTGCGCTTGGTGCTTTACCCTCTGCAAGTCTGACACGTTGACGGATGATTTCTCTCTCCTTGTAGATACAGCAACGGAACTGAGGTGTCGGTCCCGGAATAAGTGTAAATGGGATGTCATCTCTGATCTCATCGAGGTTACCTGCAAATGCAGCCTTTGCGACCTCAAGCAAAACTGCATGTTTGATTTTGATTACGTTTTCGTCAGCGTACATATTATCTCCTTTTCCTTAAAATAATGTATATTTTGTTACCTAATTAATTACATACTTAGAAGAATCATTACATCATGTGACACTTCCCATATCACATGACCTGATTCCTCTAAAAAAATGCTCCTAGTACAGTATTTATTTACTAGGAACATTTTACAAAATTTTTAAACTTTTCTACCCTTGTATTCATCAAAATACAAAGAATTGTTATTTTTTTCACAATAGCAGCGATTTCAATAAGAATTACTCATGGCGCAGTGCATCAATAGGGTTTAGGTTCGCTGCCTTGTATGAAGGAAGCATACCGAATATGATTCCGATTGCCATGGAAAAAAGCACCGCAAGTATAGCTGCTGCCGGACTTATCGCTGTCGGCGTGCCGTTTAGCATTGAGATAACCTTAGAGAGTATCACTCCGACCAGCACTCCGACCAGACCTCCAAGACTTGTGAGAACAACTGCCTCTGTGAGGAACTGCCCAAGTATTGCTCCCTTTCCCGCTCCGATTGCCTTTTTAAGTCCTATCTCTGAGGTACGCTCTGTGACTGACACAAGCATGATATTCATGACACCGATACCACCGACCAGCAGTGATATTCCGGCTATCCATATGAGCATCATATTGGTTGACTGGCTGAGCTGCTGTATCTGCTTTGCCTGCTCCTGTAAATCCTGTGCCTTGTAGGTCACATCAGAGCCGTCTGTAACATTTAAATTGCTGTTAAGTATCTCCTCAGCAGCCTTTCCCACTGTAGCCATGGTATCCGTGCTGTCTGCCTTAAGCAAAAGGTTCTGCGGCTCATCATAACCAAATATAACCGGCCATGTTCCGCTTGGCACAAATACATTGCCCTGGCTGTCATCATAGGCATACATATAGTAATCATCAATTGAGTTTATTACCAGGTCATAGCTGTCCTTTTCCGTGACTACACCGACTACTGTAAACGGATATCCCTGTATCTCTACTGTCTTGCCGAGCGCGCTCTCTCCTGAAAACAGGCTGCTCTCCACGCTCTCATTCGATGAGTGCCACCCTGCGGGCCTTTGCATAGTCATTCTTTGAGAAGCCTCTGCCCTTCATGACTACATAGCTTGCAGTATCGAAATATCCGTCATCTACACCTGTTATATTGCCGCCCGAAAGCGCCGTGTTCAGATAATAGACTGCATTGTAAGCCTGTCTTGTACGGTAAAGAGCTGCATTTTGCACATGGTCGAGCTCCTTTATGCTGTCAAGTGTGGCAGCCGATACCTCAGTCACCCCCGCCGGCGCCGTATCATATGATAGATCCATATCATAGCCATCCTTCTGCAGTGTTACCTTTACATTATTACTTCCCGAACCTATGAGGTTCTTTTCTATCTGTTCGTTTGTGCCCTGAATTGTGGAAACAATCGCAATAATTGCTGCAATTCCGATGATGATTCCAAGCATGGTCAGAAACGAACGCATCTTATGTGACCAGATTCCCCTAAAGGACAATCTAATATTTTCAAGCATCTTTAATCCTCCCTGCTAAACTAATACATACCATCTTCGGATACCTTGGTTTTCTCGCCCTCCCTGACTCCATACGGGAATGCGATATAGTCATCATTTGTCAGACCTGACTTTATCTCCACATATGAGCCCCAGAGTGACTTGCCTGTTTTGACAGACTGCTTTTTGAGCTTTCCGTTGTCATCCTTGTATATATATGACTGTCCGTTCTCGGTTCTGACATATGACTTGTCGATATATAGTCCGCTGTCAGAGCCCTCTGATGATGTATCTATGGTCAACTCAAGTGAATCGCCCTTTTTGAGATTCTGCGGATTCTCAATGTATGCAGTGTACTCATAGAATGAGGAGTTTGGATTGCTGTCTCCATAATAGTTTACGCTGTCTGACGGCACATTGCTTATCTCGGATATCGTGCCCTCATAGGTATCACCTGTCATGTAGTTGACTGCTGATACGCTCTGTCCTACCTTTACCGTATCCAGATCCAGCTCACCGATTGTTCCGCTGATATACAGTCCCGATGCTCCCGAAAGCTGCAGGAAAGGTGTACCGTCCTGCGGTGGATTGGCAGGATCACAGACTGTTGTCACGATTCCATCCTTCTTTGCATATACCACGCCATCCTCAAGCTCGCTCTGCAGTTCCTTTAAATCAGCCTGTGCAATTCTCTTTTGTAAATCAACATCGGCAACACTTCTGGTCTGCTCCTTTATGGCATCATTAAGCTCATCTGCTGTGTATGTCTTTTCTTCTGCCGCGGTATCAGCTTCTGTCTGTGCGGTCTGTTCTGTGGCACTGTCTGTTTTGGTATCTGACGGCTCACTTCCTTCCGTATCATCAGAAGCATCTCCTGCTGTAGTTGTGCCTGCAAGGAAAAGCTTTATCTCATCGCTTTCATCATAGCCGCCAAGCCTATCTCCTCTTACGATAAGCTCCATATCAGGTGCATCCGCATCTCCTATTACAAACCGCGCTACCGCGCTCTTTTCTGAGAGTGTATTCAAAAGCTTCCCTGATACATATGAAGCTTCTGTACATGTAAATACATAAGGATCGTCCTCTGTACCGCTTCCTTTGACCTCTGACAAATCAGATATCACATCATGCTGTTCATCAGGCGCAGACGGCTGTGTGTCAGGCTGTGGCTCAGGTGTAACAGGAGTCTCGGGCTGCTTTTCAACCGGTTTAGTGTTCTTTAGCTTGTCAAGCTTCTGCTTTTCCGATGCAAGCTGGTTCTCAAGACTCTGTATCTCAAGCTGCTTCATCTCAACCGAGAGCGAAAGACTCGTCACATCATATGCAAGGAGCTTATCTCCGGCCTTTACCTGCTGATCCTTTGTGACATAAACCTCTGTCACCTTCTGTCCATCCTTTAAATTGATTGTCTGACATGCATCATCACACACCATTCCCCCACTGGTCATGGATGTGTAGTCGTTTGTCGTGCTGATCATCGAAACACTCATGACGGAAGCAAGCCCCTTGGAGTTCCTGTAATAAACAACTCCTGTGATGCTTCCCGCTGCAACTGCAACTACAAGGGCAGCTATTATAATGATCTTAATTCTCTTTTTCTTTTCATTACCTGCCTCCTGTCCTTCCTCTGTTATCTCGCCGTCTATGATGTGGACGATGCGCTTTGCCTGCTCGGCTACCTTTCTGTCATGTGTAATCACGACAACCGTCACACCGGACTCATTAAGGCTCTCAAAGAGCTCAAGCACCTGTTTGCCTGACTTTGAATCAAGTGCTCCCGTAGGCTCATCCGCAAGCAGAAGCTTTGGATGATTGACCATAGCTCTCGCTATCGCCACTCTCTGCTTCTGTCCTCCTGAAAGCTGTGTTGGCTTGAAATCAGCCCTGTCTGAAAGCCCTACACGCTCTAATGCCTCCATACCCATCTGCCTTCTGTCCTTTTTGCTCACACCGGCATATATGAGTGGCAGGCATACATTATCCAGTGCACTCTCTCTCGGCATAAGCTGGAAATTCTGGAATACAAATCCAATTGTATCCCGTCTGACTTTAGTAAGCTCCTTTTCCTTAAGCTCACTGACAGGTCTGCCGTCAAGTATATATGTGCCCGATGTTGGCAGATCAAGACATCCCACTATATTCATGAGAGTGGTCTTGCCGGAACCCGACGGCCCCATGATTGCCACGTACTCTCCCTCATCAATCTGAAGTGAGACATCCTTTAAAACCGGCACCACGAGCTTATCCTGGTCATAGTTTTTATAAATATGCTGGAGTTCTAGAATCATCTACTGTACCTCCGCGTCACCTGAACCGGTGGCATCTGCTGCACCTTCGTCCATTGTGCCATCATCAACAGGACCGCCCTCAGTACCCTCAAGCATCTGGTCATCAAGAGCTTCTGTACCCATATCGTCATAGACTGAATCTTCACCGCCGCCATTTTCAACGTACTCTTCCCATGTCTGCGCCGGCTCACCCTCATAAAGGTCATCAGATGCCCATACTATATAGTCATCCTTTGTAAGCCCTGACTTGATTTCATACATCATGAGATTCTCGTCATAGTCTCCAAGCTCAACCTTTGTCTTCTCAAGCTTATCCTTTTTATTAAGTGTCCATACATATGCATCATCGCCATCCTTTACGACATAGCTCTCATCAATCCATATACCATCCTTCACCTCTGTCTGTCCGAAATCCGGCTCCACATATACATGCTGTCCTAAAAGCATGTCGCCTGTGCCTGTAAGCTGCACATAGAAGTTGTACTTTGATGCCTTCTGCTCGCTGCTTCCATCATCATACATGCCGGAATTGCTGTTATCAGTCTGAGGATTCTCAGTATCAACCTTGCTGATGGTACCCTGCCATGTCTTTGACTCATCAACTCTCGAGCGCACTATAACTGCCTGCCCCTCTGCGAGCCCACTGTTTAAAAAGCTCTGCTCATCAATTGTGCCCTTTACCCTGTAATCACCGGTGGCAACGATTGTCATAAATGCAGTATCTGCTGTGTCTGCACTCTGATTCTCATTGATTTTCTTTACAACACCAATCATTGTGCTGTTTACAGTGGCATTTTTGATGCTCTCATCATACTTTTCTATATCTGCCTTCTTCGTGGCAATATCGTACTGAGTCTGCTTCTGCTGTGTCTGCGCCTGCTGAATCTGCAGTGTATAGTCAAGCTGCTGATCCTTTGGCGCTTCCTTCTTTTCCTTGGTGAGCTGCTCTATCTGTGCATCATAGCCGGAAAGCGTATTGTTTAAGCTCTCAAGCTCAAGTGTGGCGCTTTCCTTTTTCGCAGCAAGATCCTTTGTATCATAGGTAAAAAGAGGTGTGCCCACCTGTACCTCATCCCCCTCTGACACAAGAATATCCTTTACCGTTTTTTCACTGTCAGCCTTGATATCCATGGTATCGGCTGCTTCCACGACACCGCTGTACCTGTCAGTACTTCCCGCCTGATACATGACATCAGCGACCTTGTTTGCATAGACTCCCGATGCCTTTGCTGCATTCTTCCCTTTGTCATTGCAATGACAACAGCTGACACAATCACTGCTATGATAAGCACAGCTGCAATCACTGAAATGATTATCTTTTCTTTTTACTCATTTCGACCTCCCGGTTTATTATAATTAATTGATTGATTATGAATTAATCATACCAAATATATATTGCATCTGTCTTTTAAGATTTTTTTAATATTTTACTAATAAAAAATGGAGGTTAGTATGGAAATAGCATTTAGTGAGAAAATTTCTCCACAGCTGTCCGCCGCCCTGTTGTCCACCCCTTATGAGCTTGGTAAAGAAGGAGGGCTTTCAAGCGGCTATCTGCCGGAGAGTGACAGCTGGGAAGTGATAGTAAAATATGTCGGTGACATCGAAAAAATAAAGAAAAGTATCCTTCTGTACTCATCACGAGGCTGCTCGGAAACTATGCGGTGCTCGTAATTGAGAAATCACTTGTAAATACCGTTGCCCTGTGCGATGAAATCATATATATGGAAAAGCCAAAGCAGTTTAACTACGATGTGTACGAGGGCTCGCAGGCCTCATGCATCACTCCCGTACACACCAATCCATATAATCTGACCGGAAAAGGTGTGCTCGTAGGCATTATCGACTCCGGAATTTACTATGCCCATCCGGCTTTTATACAGGATGGGGTAAGCAGAATCGCCTATCTGTGGGACCAGACTGTTTCCGATGATTCCTCACACAGTGATATCATCCCTTTCGGCACCTTATATGACCGCGATACAATCACCAAAGCCATAAATGCAGGAAACAGCTTAGAAATGCAGCGCATCTGCCCAAGCATCGACATATCCGGGCACGGCACTCATGTGGCAGGAATCGCTGCCGGAAACGGAAATGGTAATGAACAAAACACAAAATACCGCGGTGTTGCTTATGAAAGCACTCTTATAATCGTAAAACTCAAAACCTCAGGCGGTGCCAGCTTTCCCACAACCACGCAGATTATGCTGGCAGTGGACTTTTGCATAAGAAAATCAATCGATATGAACATGCCTATCGCTATAAACCTAAGCTTTGGCACAAGTAACGGCTCACACAGCGGCACCTCACTGCTTGAATCATACCTGGACTATATAGCAGGAAACTACCGCTGCGCTGTCTCAGTCGGCTCAGGTAACGATGGAGCTGGCTTTGGTCATGCAAACGGCAGCTCATACCCTGCCGATGCAGAGCTTGCGATAGGCTATCCTGAGCCGTCTCTTTCCATTGATTTATGGAAAAAATACTGGGATGAGATACAGCTGCGCATTAGTGCACCAAATAATGATATGCTGGAGATTCCCGATACAATTACCAATCAGGCAAAGGGCTTTACATACAGATACAATCTCGATGGGACAGACATATATATAACAGGCGGCGGTCCCTCTCCCTACTCTCCTTTTCAGGAAATATTCATTGAACTCATGGGATCGGAATACATCTCACCCGGCATCTGGAAAATATCACTTAAACCCATATCTGTAAAGGACGGCTCATGGGATATATGGCTGCCGTCAGGTGCTCTGCGCAACGCACAGACCTCATTTATCCACGCATCGCCTGATATCACCCTGACCATCCCCTCAACCGCTCAAAATGTCATATCTGTCGGAGCCTATGACAGCCGAACAAACCGCACAGCCGCCTTTTCCGGCCGAGGCTATACCTGGGCCTTTGACAGCATAAAGCCTGATATCATTGCGCCCGGTGTAGACATTATTTCATGCTCAAACACGGGAGGCTACACTTCAAAAACAGGGACATCTATGGCTACACCGTTTGTGACCGGTGCGGCTGCGCTTCTGATGGAATGGGGAATTGTACGTGGAAATGACCTCTATATGTATGGCGACAAGCTTAAAGCTTCTCTCATAAAAGGTGCCGGTGAAAATGTATTTACAACTGCCTCACGGGCTGTCTCTGAAAACACTTCCAAAAACACAAAATACCCCAACCCTGTGACGGGCTGGGGTACATTGTGCTTACTGGATAGTATTCCTTAGTGGAAGGTGCTATTCGTATACATGCTTCTGATGCTTCTTTGCATCTGCCTTATTCTTTTTCTTCAATGGATGCTTTGGGTTTTTATCCATTATAATCGCTTCCTTCCGTTCGTTCTGACTACGTTATACACCTGCAATTAGCACTTGTCAAGCAAGAGTGCTATTTTTAATTAATTATTTATATTTAGTGTGAAATCTCAATCATTTTGATGTCAAGGCGTCGATTTGTATGCACAATTATTGACGGTTTGCTAAATTTAATTATTATCTCTTCATCACACTCTTTTTAAACACAGTCATCGCAATTCAAAAAAATACATCATTACATAGCTGCCAAATATACAAAATATGCCGCATAGCAAAGCAGCATCACCACTCCACATGGCTTTCTAAGCTCTTTATGTCTTATCGTTCCGACCCACAGGAGCACACCGCACAGGATTGCCACAACTGTATCAATCACAAACCTGCTCTCAAACGGTACCGGACAAATGAGAGCTACTGTTCCGACTACAAAGAGTATATTGAAAATATTGCTGCCGACTATATTTCCAATCGCTATACCGGCATTTCCCTTGCGTGCTGCTGAAACAGATGTAACAAGCTCCGGAAGAGATGTGCCGAATGCAACGATTGTCAGTCCGATAAAGCGCTCACTCATGCCGCAGGCTCTTGCTATGGTCGTGGCACCGTTTACGACAAACTGGCTTCCAATTACGACGCACACACCGCCCAGCACAATAAAGAGCAGACATTTCCATACCGGATATAGCTTTACCGACTGCTCATCACCGCTGTCATTGCCCTTTTTTGCCAGAATATACAAATAAAGCAGATATGCAATAAATAAAATCCACAGTATAACACCCTCAATGAATGTGATTTCATTGCCTGTCATTCCCATCACGAGAAGCACCGCTGTGATAAGAAGCATGTACGGTATCTCGCATTTGAAGGTGGTTTTTTGTATGGCTACATTTGTGATGAGTGCCGTCACTCCCAGGATTATAAGGATATTTAGTATATTGCTGCCGACTATATTGCCGACTGTAATCCCTGCATTACCCTTTATTCCCGCAGTGATGCTGACTGCTGCCTCCGGCAGCGACGTACCCATCGCCACAATCGTCAGTCCAATCACAAGCTGTGGAATACCAAATTTCCCGGCGAGCGCCGCCGCTCCATCCACAAACACATCCGCGCCCTTCACCAGTGCTACAAAGCCTGCTATAAGCAGTAAAATTGCTACAAAAATCATAATTTTCCTCCTTCTGCTGTCCTTTTTAAGGATGCATGATTAATTGATAGATACATCTATGTCTTATCAGCAGAAGGCTTTTATATACAAAAAAGGCGACACTTCTGCTGTATAAAACAACAAAAGTCTCGCCATTTAATCACTCTCCGGATTGCTGTCATATATGTATGATATGTATGAGCAATCGTACTGACGGATAAGTAAGCACTTTCGTGCCGGCTACTCCCTTTCACTTATATACTATGATATGTCAACGCAGGGTATTCGTCAAGAGAAAGTTTTTCTGCCTTTATCACACTAACGTGGTAGCATGGTTACTAAATAAACTATTAAAGAGGTACTACAAATGAAAACATCAGAAATTATTGTATTTATCGTCTATCTGCTGTGCATGCTGGGTATCGGTATCTTCTTCTTCGTGAAAAACAGAAACGGCGGAGAAAAGACCTACTTTCTCGGCGGACGTGAGATGGGACCATGGGTTGCGGCACTGTCAGCCGGAGCCTCAGACATGAGTGCATGGGTACTCATGGGACTTCCTACTTCTATCTATGCACTGGGCTTAGGTCAGGTATGGATTCCTGTAGGACTTGCAATCGGCTACACTATAAGCTGGCTGCTTGAAGCACCGAGACTGAGAAAATTCTCGATTGTAGCAAACGACTCAATCACCATTCCGCAGTATCTGACCAACAGATTCCTGTCCAAATCACTTGCACTGCAGGTGATATGTGCAATTGTGTTTTTGGTTGCATACACTATTTATGCGGCATCAAGCGTAAAGGCATGCGGTACTCTTTTCCACACTGTAATAGGAATGGATCCACAGATTGCCATGTATCTTGCAGCAGTTGTCATCGTAGGCTATACTTTCCTCGGAGGCTTCTCGGCTGTATGCTGGACCGATTTTTTCCAGGGCATGCTCGTGCTTGGTTCTATGTTTATAGCACCGATTTTTGCAGCATTTATGCTTGATACATCATCTATGTCATCACTCCCGGGCGGTTACTTAAATCCATTCTCAAGCTGGCAGGATATCGTGTCAGGACTGGCATGGGGACTTGGTTACTTTGGTATGCCACATATCATTATCAGATTCATGTCCATCAAATCTCAGAAGGATTTGAAAAAATCAGCAAAAATAGGAATCACATGGACTCTGCTTATTGTATTTTTTGCAACCTTAATCGGAGTAATCGGAAGACTTTTCCTTGGCTTTGACGAATCAATCAATGAAAACTCTCTTGTTTTCATACAGATTGTAAGAAAGATTTTCCCAGGTGTTATCTCAGGTATACTCCTCTCAGCAGTGCTTGCCGCTTCCATGAGTACCGCAGACAGCCAGCTGCTTGCTGCTTCATCTGCTTTCTCGAGTGATGTGTACAAGCCTGTCATCAGAAAAGGCAAGGCAAGTGACAAAGAGATGATGTGGACCGGCCGTATTGTCGTTCTTGGAATCTCTGTTGCAGCACTCATCATCGCATCAAACCCTAATGCCGGCTCTATCATGGCACTTGTTTCCAATGCATGGGGTATCTTTGGAGCTGCCTTTGGACCTGCAATCATGCTCAGCCTCTTCTGGAAGCGCTTTAACTTCAAGGGTGCTGTTGCCGGAATCATAACAGGTGCTGCCGTTGATATATTGTGGTATGCATTCCTCACATCAACCGGAATCTACGAGCTGCTGCCGGGATTTGTTTTAGGACTTATCGCAGCCGTTGTTGTGACACTTTGCACAAATGAGCCTTCAAAAGAGGTTTATGAGCTCTTCGATAAAGCCGAAAAGTTTGATGAATAATTAAAGTAATTAATCAGTAAAGCACATAAGTAAAACCGTCGTACCCTGCCATTTAAGACCCCGGTACGACGGTTTTATTTTTCTTATGCTTTTATGTTGTGCTTTTAGAAGAGCTGCTTTAGTACCTGCATTGGTATTTACCTTTACAAAGGCAAATGTGCTGAAATGGTCTGTCTCAAATACAATTCCTTTAACTTCTACAGATGAAGCACTCGCTCTTTAATCTCCTGGGTTCTTCCCTGATTCCAGAACTGTGTGCCGATATAGCCGCATGTACGGCGGGCTACACTCATCTTGTTCTGGTCACGATTGCCACAGTGTGGGCACTCCCAGATAAGCTTGCCTGAGCCCTCTTCCTCCACGATTTTGATTTCTCCGTCGTAGCCGCATACCTGGCAATAGTCGCTCTTTGTATTCAGCTCTGCGTACATGATATTGTCGTAAATGTACTGCATTACTGAAAGCACTGCAGGGATATTGTCCTGCATGTTTGGTACCTCCACGTAGCTGATAGCGCCACCCGGAGACAGCTTCTGGAACTGAGACTCAAACTTTAGCTTGTCAAATGCATTAATCTTCTCTGTTACATGCACATGGTAGCTGTTTGTAATATAGTTCTTGTCGGTAACACCCTTGATGATACCAAAGCGCTTCTGTAAGCACTTAGCAAACTTATAGGTGGTAGACTCAAGCGGTGTGCCATATATACTGAAATCGATGTTTGACTCCTTTTTCCACTGCTCACATGCATCGTTTAAGCGCTGCATTACCTTAAGTGCAAACGGTGTGCCTTCCTTTGGCTCTGTGTGTGATACTCCCTTCATATAGCGCACACACTCACAAAGTCCTGCATAGCCGAGTGAGATTGTTGAGTATCCGTTAAATAATAATGGGTCTATAACCTCTCCCTTTTTCAGACGTGCAAGTGCTCCGTTCTGCCAGAGAATCGGTGCTACATCGGATTTGGTACCAAGAAGCCTCTTATGTCTGCACATAAGTGCTCTGTGACACAGCTCAAGTCTCTCATCAAGTATCTTCCAGAATTTTTCCTCATCCTTTTCTGATGAGCATGCCACATCAACGAGATTTAAGGTGACAACACCCTGGTTGAAACGTCCATAGTATTTACGCTTGTTTGGATCAAAGTTCTTGGCATGTGCCACATTGCCTGCTGTCTGTGAGCATCTGTCCACTGTGAGGAATGAACGGCAGCCCATGCATGTATACACATCTCCGTCCTTAAGCTCCTTCATGACCTTCTCTGAAATATAGTCAGGCACCATTCTCTTTGCAGAGCACTGTGCCGCAAGCACTGTGAGATTCCAGTACTTTGAATCCTCTGTGATATTATCATCCTCAAGCACATATATGAGCTTAGGGAATGCCGGTGTGATATATACACCCTTTTCGTTCTTTACACCCTTTATTCTCTGGTGCAGCATCTCCTCAATGATTGCGGCAAGATCTGCCTTTGTCTGCGGATCGGATACCTCATTCAGGTACATGAATACTGTGATAAACGGTGCCTGTCCGTTTGTAGTCATGAGTGTGATGACCTGATACTGAATCATCTGCACACCACGGTTGATTTCCTCCTTGACACGGAGCTCTGCTACCTCGTTGATTTTTTCTTCATCTAAATCAAGGCCTACGCTCTCGAATTCCTTTTGCACCTGCTTTCTGAACTTCTCACGACTGACCTGTACAAATGGTGCCAGATGTGCAAGCGAGATACTCTGTCCACCATACTGTGAGCTGGCAATCTGTGCGATAGCCTGTGTAGCGATGTTGCAGGCTGTTGAAAAGCTCTTTGGTGTGTCAATCATAGTCTCACTGATTACTGTGCCGTTCTGAAGCATGTCCTCAAGGTTTACAAGACAGCAGTTGTGCATATGCTGTGCAAAATAATCTGCATCGTGGAAATGGATAAGCCCCTTCTCATGAGCCTCCACTATATCCTCAGGAAGCAGGAAACGGCGTGTGATATCCTTGCTCACCTCACCTGCCATGTAGTCACGCTGCACGCTGTTTACAGTAGGATTCTTGTTGGAGTTTTCCTGCTTTACCTCCTCGTTATTGCACTCAAGAAGGCTAAGAATCTGCTGGTCCGTAGAGTTTGACTTACGGACGATGGCTCTCTTATATCTGTAAGTAATGTAGTTTCTGGCTACGGTAAAGGCACGCTTGTTCATGAGCTGGTTCTCCACCATATCCTGTATCTCCTCAACGCTTGGAGAGCGCTTCATGTTCTCACATGCAGTCTCCACGTTGCTTGCAATTTCCTCAATCTGATCAGCAGTAAGCTTCTCATAGTCTAGCACTGAATCGTTTGCCTTTCTAATGGCAGCTACAATTTTGGCTGCATCAAATATATCCTCACTGCCGCTTCGCTTGATGATTTTCATGTAAATTTCTCCTCTCTGTATACTATATTCCATATAATGTAGTGTACTATATATAGTATTGTCATTCAATGCACATACTATATATATACATTTTATCATGTGTAATGGCACAAAATATGCAGCTATAAATGAGATGTAATCATTAATTCATGTCACTGCCCTGCAATGTAAAGCGGGCTTTTCACCAAACAATTACGATATAGCTACATATAAAATGCCATATTATTTAATACAAATCTGTGCATCTGTCTTTTGATGACAATCTAAATTATACAAGATATTGTTGCTATGTCAATACGCTCAACAATATTTTGTAGCATTTTGACTTATTGCACAAAAAAATCCACAATATTTATGCTACTTTTTCAACTCTGTAATTATTTTGTTACTTGTTAAGCTTTTCCATATTGTCAATCACTCTGTCCAAAAAGCCAAGCATCATGTTAAACTCCTCCTTAGAAAAGCCTTCGTGCATGGCTTCCTCTATTACCATTATATTTTCCCTTACCCTGTTTTCGTGGTCCAGTGCTTTTTGCGTCAGCTCAATCCTCTTAAGCCTTGCATCATTTTCCATAGGTGTGCGCACGATATAGCCGTTTTTTTCAAGACTTTTAAGCATATTTGTCACTGTGGCTCCTGACAGATGAAACTTTGCTTCGATATCCTTTTGAAATATATTTTGGCCCTGATTATCCATTATATATCCAATCATCATCCCCTGGCTTCGCGGTATACATTCTGTTTTACTGCACCTTTTTCTGTCAAAATATCTGTCTATACTCCTGCTGATGCGGTTTATCTTGTGTCCTAAGTATTTATCCGGTGTAAACTCCTTCATATCTGAAATCCTTTCATAGATTTTTCTTGACAATAAAAAAAGTATATATATAATATAGTTAGCACACTAACTAATTAAATGCAAGTATTTTTTTAGTAACCACATTACCATAAATGT
>ENA-OQJC01000256-OQJC01000256.1-human-gut-metagenome-genome-assembly--contig:-NODE-256-length-16670-cov-3.114429_pt1 | contig 16670 bp, 21 predicted proteins | sample MGYA00242600_ERZ504766 | MGnify/ENA primary metagenome ERZ504766 (study PRJEB26092, sample SAMD00036364) | human gut metagenome | host: Homo sapiens | study: EMG produced TPA metagenomics assembly of...
TCCTTTTGCTTTAGTATGCGGTTGGCGTTACCCGCTTCTAATTATAGCAAAAGGAGGTTCTTTTTCTACCGTTTCAACGCTACGGCTCTTTTCTTCCACAAGCATAGCTTGTGGTTTTCTATATGAATGCAAAAAGCTCTCCCTTTCGGGAGAGCTGGCATCGCGCAGCGATGACTGAGAGGGTTTTATGCATGAAAATAATCGTAGATGATCTGTGCCGTCTGTTTGCCCACGCCGGGGGTATTTTCCAGCTGGTCAGGCGTGGCTTCCTTCACCGCGCCCACGCTCTTGAACTGGGCCATCAGTGCCTTTGCCGTTTTGGGGCCGATGCCGGGGATCTCGGTCAGGGTGGAGGAATAACTCTTCTGCTTCATCTGTTGCTTGCGGTAGGCATTGGCAAAGCGATGGGTCTCGTCCTGAATGGCCGTGATAAAGGTAAAGGTGCCCCGGTTCATATTGATGGCAATTTCCCGGCCATCGCTGTCCACAATGGCGCGGGTGCGGTGGTGGTCGTCCTTCACCATGCCGTAGAGCGGCACATCCGCAAGGGCAGTCCCGGCCAGTGCATCTTTTGCCGCGCTCACCTGCCCCCTGCCGCCGTCCATCAAAAGCAGATCCGGCTTCTGCCCGAACCAGTTGCTGCAGGGTTCTCCCTTTTTGGCAAGCTCTGCGTACTTTTCATACTCTGCCGCCCGCCGGGAGACGGTCTCTGCCAGCGATGCATAGTCGTCAGTGCCCGCCACCGTCTTCATTTTGAATCTGCGGTAGCCCGCCTTGTAGGGCTTGCCGTCCTTGAAGGTGACCATGCCGCAGACGCTGGAGCCATCGCCCCAGTTGGAGATGTCGTAGCTCTCAATGGCACGGGGCGGCTTTGCAAGGCCCAGCACCTGCGCCAGCTCGTCCAGCAGCTTTTCCTCCCGGGCATAGCGGCCGCTCTCCCGGGCAAGACGCTCCACCGCGTTGGTGTGGGCCATCTCCACCAGATGGGCCTTATCGCCCCGCTGGGGCACGTACAGCTGCACCTCATTGCCGCGCTTTTCGTTCAGCGCCTGCTGCAAAGCGTCGCTGTCCGGCGGCAGCTCGTCCACCGCAATGATCTTGGGGATCTGTTCGTCATCCAGATAATACCGGGGCAGAAATTCCTCCCGCACGGCGGCAATGTCCGAGGTATCGTGGAACAAAAACTCCCGCTTATCGGTCAGCCGTCCGTCCCGGAAGCGCAGCACCGCCGCACACACGCTGTCCGGCGTGCCTGCCAGCGCCACCACGTCCATCTCCACATCCGGGTCCACAATAACCTTCTGCCCGGCGCTCACCTTGGTGATGGCTGCGATCTGGTCCCGCAGCAGCGCCGCCGTCTCAAATTCCAGCCGGTCCGAGGCCTCCTGCATCCGCTCATTAAGGATCTTCAGGATGTCCTTTTTGCCGTAGCGGATCAGGTGCACGGCGCTCTTGACGGCCTGATTGTAGTTTTCGCAGCTGATCCTGCCGCTGCACACTGCCATGCACTTGCCGATGTGCGCAGTTCAGGCAGGGGGCGGTCCTTTGCCGATCTCCTGCGGGAAGCGCTTATTGCACCTTGGCAGCAGAAAGGCATCCATGGCGGTTTCTGCCATCTGCCGGGCCGCAAAGCTGGAGGTATAGGGGCCGATATACTCGGCATCGTCCTCCTCTTTTTGCAGCACGAAGGAGAGCCGGGGCCATGGCTCCTTTGTCACCTTGATATAGCTGTAGCCTTTATCATCCTTGAGCAGGATGTTATACTTCGGCGTGTGGGCCTTGATCTGGCTGGCTTCCAGCACCAGCGCTTCGAACTCGCTCTGGCACACGATCACATCAAAGGCATAGGCATGGGCGATCATCTGGCTGACCTTGTTGTCGTGGGGCACGCCCTCGCGGAAGTACTGGCTCACCCGGATGCGCAGCCGCTTTGCCTTGCCGATATAAATGATGGTGTCCGTCTTATCCCGGATGATATAAACGCCGGGCAGCAGCGGCAGCATACAGGCTTTCTGATACAGTTCAGCTTTGGTCATGGATTCTCCTTGAAAACAAAAAGACGGCAGGTTCCCCCGCCGCTCCATTTATAGACACAAATTACTCAGCAAAACCGGACTCCACCAGCTTGATCAGGCCGTCAACAGCAGCCTGCTCATCAGCGCCGTCAGCGATGATGCGGATGGTGGTACCGCCCACGATGCCCAGAGACAGAACGCCCAGCAGGCTCTTTGCGTTCACGCGGCGTTCTTCCTTCTCGACCCAGATGGAAGACTTGAACTCGTTAGCCTTCTGGATGAAGAAGGTAGCCGGACGAGCGTGCAGACCAACCTGATTTTCAACGGTAACTTCTTTCACGTACATAGTAAAGCGCTCCTATCTAATATCGTTTTGGGTATAGAATCTGTATCCTGTGCCTGTTGCGTTACGATTATTTTAGCGCAAGTCGAAACGGTTGTACAGCCCCCCGGCGCATTTTTGGCGGTTTCTCCAATGAAAAGCGGCCCATTTTTCATTATTTATACAAAGATAATAAAATTATTCCCCGAAGGTTAGAGGGTAGATACAAAAGTTTTCAACATTTTTTCGACCATCGGGCAATATCTCGGCCGTTTTTGTGCGTTTCCAGCACCATACCCTCCGGTCCGAGCATCCATTTTCGTGCCTTTTTCGCTGTCCGATGCACCTGCAGCTGCCGCCCGGAGTTACTTCTGTGTGCTGCCCTCGTACCGCATCCAGACCAGCGCGCACTTTTTCACCACAGCCGGATATTGCTCCGGCGTGAACTCCAGCTCGGTGCCGCTGGTCAGCTTCCAGCCCATGCGGGTGTACAGCGCTATGGCGCGGGTGTTGGTGTTCAGCACGCTCAGCACCGGGTGCGGGTGCTCCGGCAGCTTCCTGCGGGCAAAGTCCAGCATCTTCATGCCAATGCCCCTGCCGCGGGCTTTTTCAGTGACGAACAGATGTTCGATGTGCCCCACCTTGTGGTTGATGCTCACGATGCCGTCCGGCACATCCTTGGTGGTGTGCAGGTAGCACACCCAGCCTGCGGCCTTTTCCTGCCGCAGCTGCAAAAGATATTCTTCCTCGTTAAGGCTGGCACAGTATTCCGGGGTCCAGTTCTCGGCACAGGTGGTGCGGCGGCCCTCCACAAAGATGCGGGCGGCAGCAGCAAACTGCTCGTCGGTCTTGACAAGGCGCATGTTCTCGCCGCGCTTCCACTTGGGCAGCTCGGTCACAGGGTGGGTCTCACACCACTTCTCGTACAGCTCCGGGCGGCGCAGGCGGGTGCGCTCCCGGCTCTGTTCCCCGCGCCATGCATCGATCTTCTGGTGGTCGCCGCCCAGCAGCACCTGCGGCACGGCGCGGCCTTCCCACACCTCGGGGCGGGTGTACTGGGGATACTCCAGCAGGCCGTCCCAGTAGCTTTCTTCCTCGTAGCCCTTCTGCTCAGCCAGCACGCCGGGCTTCAGGCGCAGCACACTGTCCGCCACCACAAGGCTGGCCAGCTCGCCGCCGGTGAGGATGTAGTCACCGATGGAGATCTCTTCATCCGCAAAAGCATCGATCACACGCTCGTCGATGCCCTCATAGTGGCCGCATACCAGTGTCAGGTTATCGTACTGGGCCAGCCGCTTTGCGTGTTCCTCGGTGTAGCGCTGGCCGCCTGCCGTCAGGAACACGATATGCGGGGCCGGACGGCCCTGTGAAGCCACTTCCTGCTGCACAGCACGCAGGCAGTCTGCGATGGGCTGAGCGTACAGCACCATGCCGCAGCCGCCGCCGTAGGGGTAATCGTCGGTCTGCTTCTGTTTGTTCAGGGTGTAGTCCCGGATCTGGTGGCAGTGGGTCTCAATAAAGCCCTTCTTTGCCGCGCGCCCGATGATGCTGGCATCCAGCACCTGCTGGCACATTTCCGGGAACAGGGTCACGATGTCCACACGCATTCCCATGGCTCACTCTTCCTCCCGTTCGCTGTCAAAGTCATCGTCCAGCAGGCCCGGAATGGGGGTGACGAGGAGATAGCCCTCCGGCGGGTTGCGCTCTTTCAGAAAAGCATCCACGCCCGGGAACATGTATTCCTTGCCGTTCGGTGCTTTGACGGTGTAGATATCCTGTGCACCAGGGTGATCCACGCTGGTCACAACGCCGTACACCCTGCCGGTGTCGGCATCCCGCACTTCGCACCCGATCAGGTCGGCCACATACCAGCGGCCTGCGGGCAGGGTGGCATCATTGCGGTCAAAGTAGAACACCTGCCCCCGCAGCGCACGGGCAGCATCCATATCGTCCACGCCTTCCAGCTGCAGCAGAGCCATCTGGCCCTGTGCGCGGATGGACACGATCTTATAGGCCCTGCCGCCCTGTGCCGAGGGGTACAGCCTGCCCACCTTTTTCAGAAAGTTGACGCCGTCGCACCAAAGCTCCAGCTTCATTTCGCCGCGCACGCCGTGGGTGGTAACAACTTTTCCCGCTTCCAGATATTGCTGCATAATCTTGCTCCTATAATCAAAAAGGCCCCTTGCCGCAAGGGCAAAGGGCCTGTAGGGTGCTCAGTCGATCTCAACAAGGACCTTTTCATCGACCCGCACAGCAGCCGCGCGCATCACCACACGAATGGCTTTTGCGATCCGGCCCTGCTTGCCGATGACACGGCCCATATCTCCCTCTGCCACGCTCAGGTGGTAGACGATGGTGCCGTCCTCGCGAGGCTCGTCCACCGTGACCTTAACGGCTTCCTTATCCTCCACGAGACCGCGGGCAACTGCCAGCAACAGCTCCTGCATGAGTCAGCCCTCCCTACTTACAGAACGTTGGACTTCTTCAGCAGGACGCGAACGGTATCAGTGGGCTGTGCGCCATTGGCGATCCACTGCTTTGCCTTCTCAGCGTCGATCTTGATCTCGGAAGGCTCCTTGTTGGGATCGTAGGTGCCGATCTCTTCGATGAAACGGCCGTCACGGGGGAAGCGGCTGTCAGCAACAACAACACGATAGAAGGGAGCCTTCTTGGCGCCAACGCGGCGCAGACGAATCTTAACTGCCATGGTAAATATCCTCCAAAAATTGTTTTGTGCGGCCCTTGCGGGCGCATGTTGATTATATTGTACAAACCCGCAAGGGGGTTGTATCACAAAAATTATTTCAGTCCGCGGAAGGCATTGGGGTTGCCCATCATGCCGCCCAGGCGGCGGGCAAAGCCCTTGGGGCTTTTCTTGAACTGCTTCATCATCTTCTGCATCATTTCAAACTGCTTGAGCAGCTTGTTCACGTCGGCCACGGTGGTACCGCTGCCTGCTGCAATGCGGCGCTTGCGCTTTGGGTTGATGATGGAGGGCTTCTCGCGCTCTTCCTTGGTCATGGAATAGATCATGGCCTCGATGCGGTCGAACGCCTTTTCATCGACCTGACTGGGATCGATGCCGCTGCCGCCGGGCAGCATGCTCAGCATCGCGCCTGCACCGCCCATCTTGCGGATCTGTGCGAACTGGTCCAGCATGTCGTTCATGTCGAACTTGTTCTCCATCATCCGCTTGGCGGTCTCTTCGGCAGCCTTTTCGTCGGCCGTCTCCTGCGCGCGCTCGATCAGGCTCAGCACATCGCCCATGCCAAGGATGCGGCTTGCCATGCGGTCCGGGTGGAACACATCCAGATCGTCCAGCTTTTCGCCGGTGCCCTGGAACTTGATGGGCTTGCCGGTAACGGCCAGCACCGAAAGTGCCGCACCGCCGCGGGTATCGCCGTCGGTCTTGGTGAGGATGATGCCGTCGATGCCTACCTTCTCGTTAAAGGTCTTGGCAACGTTCACGGCATCCTGACCGGCCATGGCATCCACCACCAGCAGGGTCTCGTCCACAGGAACGGCTTCCTTGATGTCCACCAGCTCCTGCATGAGCACATCGTCGATCTGCAGACGACCGGCGGTATCCAGGATCACGATGTCATTGCCGTAATCCTTGGCGTGTGCCAGCGCCTTCTTTGCAATTTCCGGCGGCTTTGCGCCCGGCAGGGTGAACACCGGTGCGCCCGCCTGTTTGCCCACCACCTGCAGCTGATCGATGGCCGCAGGGCGGTAAATATCGCAGGCCACCAGCATAGGGCGGCGGCCCTGTTTGATAAAGTACTTTGCCAGCTTTGCGGCGTGGGTGGTTTTACCGTTGCCCTGCAGGCCGCAGAGCATGATGATCGTCTGGCCCTTGTTCTTGATGTTCAGGCGGGCCGCTTCGCTGCCGCCCATCAGGGCAACCAGCTCTTCGTTGACGATCTTGACCACCTGCTGTGCCGGGGTCAGGCTCTCCATGACCTCCTGACCCATGGCGCGCTCGGACACCTTTGCACAGAAGTCCTTGGCAACCTTGTAGTTGACATCGGCTTCCAGCAGGGCCATGCGCACCTCACGCATCGCGGCCTTGATATCTGCCTCGGTCAGCTTGCCGTGACCGCGCAGCTTTTTGAACACACCGGCAAGGCGGTCGGTAAGGGATTCAAATGCCATTGTACGGTGCTCCTTTCACAGGTTTCAGCTCTCGTTCGCTTCGTCGATGGAGCGGATGAGCTTTAACATTTTGGTCAGCTGGTGTTCGTACTCGGTGGTGGTCAGGCCCTGCGGGCCGGTGCACTCGAACCGTGCATCGATCACCATTTGCTCCAGCTCTTCCAGCTTCTGCTGCACGCGGCGGTAACGCGCCGCAAAGCCGACCTTTTCCTCCAGCTCCTTCAGCGCGTTCTCGCCATGCTTGATGGCATCCCGCGCACCCTGACGGGTGATGCCGAAGTTCTCGCCGATCTCGCTCAGCGAAAGGTCATCGTTGTAATACTGGCGCAGCATTTCGCGCTGTTTCTCGGTGAGCACCTCGCCGTAAAAGTCCAGCAGATAGCCCATTTCCAGATCTTTTGCCATCCTCTGATCCCCCGGTTTTGTGCCTGTACTTTCGAGAAGCGATGTAAAGTTCATTTGCTTTACGGATGAAGTATAGCAGATGCACCGCATCCTGTCAAGAGCCTTTCGGAGATTTTTCCAGAAAATCCGCCAAAAATTCGCCGTTTTTGCTAAAACGCATCTTGACGCGCGCAGTCCTTTTGCGTTAGGATAATATTGTTGTATCCCATGAAAGGAGGGTCTTCGTGCCGATCTACCCCAATTTTTACCAGACGCTCAGCGCCTGCCCCATCGTGGAGCTGCGCGGCTATGCTGCCGCCTGCGGGCTGAAGGGACGGCTGTATGCCTATCTGGACTTTGCAGGCCCCACCGGCACGGCCCGGGACGGCCTTGCGGAAGGGATGCTGGCCCTTGCCATTGAAAAAAAGAAGCTGATCTCCGGTCAGCCCATCATTGAAGCGGCCTCCGGCCCGTTTGCCGCTGCGCTCACGCTGGCGGGCCTGACCGCCGGTCACCCGGTGGTTCTGGTGATGCCGGAGGATGCCCCCGCCCTGCGGCAGGAGACCCTGCTGCGGCTGGGTGCGCAGATCCGCCACAGCCCGGCCCGCAGCGGTGTGAACGGTGCCCGCCGTCTGGCGGCACAGACCGCCGCCGCCAACGGCTGGTACTACATGGACTGGCTTGCCAACGATGATAACCCGGAGTACCACCGCCGCGTTACCGGCCCTGCCATTGTGCAGAGCATCGCGCGGGAGGGCAAAAGCGCCGTGGACGCTATCGTGATCGGCGTGGGCAGCGGCGGCACCGTGACCGGCGTGGGCGAGACCATCAAGGCATGGACGAACGATGTGCGCATCGCCGCCGTGGAGCCTTACGAATCGCAGGCGCTGGGCGGCGGCCTGACCGGCCCCCACGGCATCAGCGATCTGGGCTACGGCTTTATGCCGGAAAACTTCAACGCCTATGTGGTGGACAACGTGGTGGCGGTGAACACCACCGACGCGCAGCGGGCCGCGCAAAAGGTGCTGCGCACCGATGCCATCCCGGCTTCGGTGGCATCCGGTGCCGTTTTGCAGGCGGCCGCACAGCTCATCCATGTAGGTGCCAGCCGCTCTGCCCTTGCCATCCTGCCCGGACGGCAGATCGTAAATACGTTATAAGGAGAAATCATAGAGTTCCCATGACAAACGACATGACAAAGGGAGCCATTACTCCGCTCCTGATCCGTTTTACCATTCCGCTGGTACTTGGCAACCTGTTCCAGCTCACCTACAACGCCGCCGACAGCATCATCGTGGGCAAGTTCGTGGGCGAGGAAGCCCTTGCCGCCGTCGGCACCTCCAACCCGCTCATGACTCTGGCCATCCTGTTTATCAACGGCATGTGTCTGGGTGCCGGCATTCTGGTCAGTACCGCATTCGGTGCCGGTAATACCCAGCTGATGGAGCGTCAGGTGTCCACCACCGCCATTGCAGGCACCGTGTTCTCGCTGGCATTCTCGGCGCTGTGCGTCATTCTGGCCACGCCCCTGCTGCAGCTGATGCAGGTGCCCGCCGATATCCTGCCCATTGCGGTCAGCTACCTGCGCATCGTGTTTGCAGGCCTGATCTTCACCTTTTTCTATAACTTTCTTGCCGCCACCATGCGTGCACTGGGCGACAGCAAGAGTGCCCTGTATTTCCTGATGATCAGCTCTGTGCTGAACATCGGCGGCGACCTGTTCTTTGTGCAGGTGCTGAACTGGGGCAGCAACGGTTGCGCCCTTTCCACCGTGGTCAGCGAAGCACTGTGCTGCGTGCTGTGCGTACTGTACATCCGCTGGAAGGTGCCCATCCTGCAGCTGGGCAGGCGTTGGCTGGTGTTTGACGGCAAGCTGCTGCGCAAAACGGTCAGCTACGGCTGGGCCAGCGCCATGCAGCAAGCCACCGTGCAGCTTGGCAAGATCGCGGTGCAGGCCATCGTGAACACCATGGGTGTCAACGCCATGGCTGCCTTTACCGCTGCTTCCCGCATTGACGACTTTGCCTATACCCCGCAGCAGAACATCGGCCACGCCATGACCACCCTCATGGCGCAGAACCGGGGTGCCGGCAAGCACGACCGTGTGAAACAGGGCTTCCACTGCGGTATGCGCATTGAAGCCGCTTACGGCGTGCTGATCGCCGTTGTATGCTTTTCCGGTGCGCCCTTTATCATGAAACTGTTCGTCACCGACCCGGAGGTCGTCCATCTGGGCGTGCGCTTCCTGCGCACGGTTTTCCCTGTTCTACCTGATGCCTGCTTTCACCAATGGCATTCAGGGCTTCTTCCGCGGCATTGGCGATCTGAAGGTCACGCTGGTGTCCAGCACCTTCAACATGGTGTTCCGTGTGGCGGCAGCTGCGGTGTTCGTGCTGGTGTGGAAAATGGAGATCGAAGCTCTGCCTTACAGCTATGCGGTGGGCTGGGTCGTCATGCTGCTCTACGAGCTGCCCATGCTGGTTCGGTATCTGCGCAGCCATGGAGACGAATTATGATCGTTTTATTTGATTTGTGATACGAAAAAGGCTCTGCATCGCAAGGATGCAGAGTCCTTTTTTCGTATTAAACTTACTTGCGGCTTGCCAGCAGATTCTCGATCTTCTTCAGCGGATCGATGATGCTGGAAACAGACATGTCGTGGTTCAGAGCCACCACAAAGTATGCAGCGTACTTGGAAACATCCACATCCACATACCAGTCGCGGGTGAGCAGCTCAGGCATACGGTAGGTCAGGTTGGTGCCCACAACATAGGTCAGCTTGCCCTCGGCCACAGCCTTGTCGAACTTGTCCAGACCGCTGGTGAACAGGGGGAAGGTTGCGTTGGCGATGATGTTGGCAGCGCCGCGCGCCTTCAGGTTGCTGGCGACCTCCAGCATGCTCTCGCCGGAAGCAATGATATCGTCCGCGATGAAGACGGTCTTGCCCTCCACGCTCTCGCCCAGATACTCGTGGGCCACGATGGGGTTGCGGCCATTCACCACGCGGGTGTAATCGCGGCGCTTGTAGAACATGCCCAGATTGCAGCCCAGCACGCTGGAGAAGTACATGTTGCGGTTCATGGCGCCCTCGTCCGGGCTGACCACGGTAAACTTGCTCTTATCAAAGGAGAGGTCCGGGTCCTTCTTCAGCAGGCTCTTCAGCACCTGATAGGTGGGCATTGCGTTATCAAAGCTCATCAGCGGCACAGCGTTCTGCACGCGGGGGTCATGAGCATCAAAGGTGATGATGTTGCGCACACCCATGGTCTGCAGCTCCTGCAGGGCCACAGCGCAGTCCAGACTTTCGCGCACCACACGGCGATGCTGACGGCCGCCGTACAGGCTGGGCATAATGACCGACACACGGTGTGCCTTGCCGGCCACTGCCTGGATCAGGCGCTTCAGGTTGGCGAAGTGATCGTCCGGAGACATGTGGTTCTCGTAGTTGAACAGCTTGTAGGTCACACTGTAGTTGCCGGGATCGACCACGATGAAGATATCGTCGCCGCGCACCGACTCCTTCACCAGACCCTTGGCATCGCCACTCTGGAAGCGGGGGCAGTCGCAAGGAATAATGAAGGTCTCTTTGTCAATTCCGGCAGCCTTGGCCCAACGGACCAGATGCTTGTCGATCAGGCCGGTCAGTTCCTCTGCACCGGGGCAGGAGATCAGCCGCATATCTGCCACGCTGGGCTGCTCAAAGAACGACTTCGGGGAAATTTCAATAGACATAGTCATAACTCCTTATTGCTGTTTACGATCCGTATCATGCACACAAGAGCGCATATCTGGTTTTATTTTATCACATTTCGTCGATTCTGCCATATCAATTTGTTTCATGTCAGGATTTTCTGCGCCTTGCACAGCTTGTTTTTCTTTTTTCTCAAAAGAGAATGTGTGTTTTCGACAAAAAGACAGCCGATTCTTTGCCATTTCGCAAATTTCGGCCGATTTTCGTGGAAAAGTAAGACTTTTCTTTGTCTGAGCAGTCTGCCGGGATCGCTCTTCCGGGAGATAAAAATGCAGTGTGCCGGGCAGCAGAGATGCTGCTGTTTTCGCTCGTTCGCCCTCCCCGGCAGAGCCGCAAAAACAAAGGCATCTGCAGCAAATTTGCTGAGCTTCAGAAGCTCAGAAGCGATCGTTGCAGATGCCTTCTTATTTTATATGATTGCGATGGGTGCTTTGTGTTCCGCTTACAGGGCAGCGACCGCAGCCTTCAGGGCATCCACGCGGTCGGTGTTCTCCCACTTCACGCCCAGATCCTCGCGGCCCATGTGGCCGTATGCGGCCAGCTTGCGGTAGATGGGCTTGCGCAGGTCGAGTTCGCGGATGATGGCGCGGGGGTCAGGTCGAACACCTTCTCCACAGCCTGCTCGATCTTCTCATCCGAGACGGTGCCGGTGCCGAAGGTGTCCACCATGATGGACACAGGCTTTGCCACGCCAATGGCGTAGGCCACCTGCACTTCGCACTGCTTGGCAAGACCTGCAGCCACGATGTTCTTTGCCACCCAGCGGGTCGCATAGGCTGCGCTGCGGTCCACCTTGCTGGGGTCCTTGCCGGAGAAGGCGCCGCCGCCGTGACGGGCATAGCCGCCGTAGGTGTCCACGATGATCTTGCGTCCGGTCAGGCCGGTGTCACCCTGCGGGCCGCCCACAACGAAGCGGCCGGTGGGGTTGATGTAATACTTGGTGTTCTCGTCCAGCAGCTCGGCGGGGATGGTGGCCTTGATGACCTTCTCCATCACGTCAGCGCGCAGCTGTTCCATGCTGACACTCTCACTGTGCTGGCTGGAGATGACCACAGCATCCACACGCACGGGCTTGTTGTTCTCATCGTACTCCACAGTGACCTGGCTCTTGCCATCCGGACGCAGATAGTCCATCTCGCCGTTCTTGCGCACCTCGGTCAGGCGCTTTGCCAGCTTGTGAGCCAGACTGATGGGCATAGGCATCAGCTCCGGGGTCTCATCGCAGGCATAGCCGAACATCATGCCCTGATCGCCTGCACCGCCCACCTGATCGTTGGTGCCCAGTGCGATGTCGGGGCTCTGGCCGTCGATGTTGGAGATGACGGCACAGGTGTCGGCATCAAAGCCGAACTTTGCGCGGGTGTAGCCGATATCTGCCACCACCTTGCGGACGACCTTCTGGAAATCCACATAGCAGTTGGTGGTGATCTCGCCCATGATGTGCACAAGGCCGGTGGATGCACAGGTCTCGCAGGCCACACGGGCATCGGGGTCGTGGGTCAGAATTTCGTCCAGAATGGCATCCGAGATCTGGTCGCAGATCTTGTCGGGATGTCCTTCGGTGACGGACTCAGAAGTAAACAGGTGTCTTGCCATTTGTTTTGCCTCCTAAAGTTTTTACAGCAGGGTGTGTATTTCTTGCTCCAACATTCCGTTCAAGCTTTTTTGCGCGAAAAATAAAAGCGCCCAGAGCCCGAAAGCTCTGAGCGTTGCACTCTTATCTCTCGGTTTCCCGCAGGATTTGGCACCTTGCGCTCACGCGCAGGTTGTCGGGCTTCACAGGGCCTGTCCCCTCAGCCGCTCTTGATAAGTCGGTATTCAGTTGGTACGTTCAGTATTCTATCATTGCTTCGTCAGATTGTCAAGAAGAGTATCACTCTTTTTAGACATTATTCTGAAATTGATGGAGCGTTCCCCTGCTCCGGTACGGCATGGCCGTTCCGGGCGGCGTGGAAGGCGCGCTTTTCCGCATACATCCGCTCGTCCAGTTCCGCCAGAAATTTCTCCACGCTGCCGCCCTCATACTTTGCCACACCGGTGGAGAAAGACAGCTGAAAGCTGCCCGCCGGGGCGGCGGCGTTATAGCGCTGCACCCGCTGCTCGATGGCGGCACAGATCTTATTCAGGATCTCCTCCGAGCCGTGCCGGATCAGCACCATGAACTCATCGCCGCTTATGCGGATAGCTACCGAGTTTGCCGCCAGCGCCCCGGACAGGATGTGACCGATCTCCTGAATGGCACGGTCGCCCGCACCATGACCGTAGGTGTCGTTGATCTCCTTGAAGCAGTTCACGTCCATCATGATGCCGTAAACATCCTTCTCCTGCGTGGCGTGGATGCGCTCCAGACAGTAGTTCATGTACTTGCGGCCAAACAGGCCGGACAGCTCGTCGATATAGCTGCGCAGACTGCGAAGCTGACTGTCCACAAACACAAAGGCGATGGCCACCGACAGCCAGCCGAAGGCCATACCCGTAGAACGCACCCCTGCAGCACCGTGCCCACCGCACAGGTGATCACAAAGTAGTACACCGAGAAAAACTCCACCGTAACGCCATCGCGCTTGGCCTTATGCACCTGCCACACGCTCTCGGCATAATAGCCGAACAGCAGCAGGTAAAGCAAACTGTTCAGCGGACCGCGATGGTAAACGTTGTCCGCGGAGATGGTAAAGATCCATCCTGTGCCGAAAAGGTTCGCCGTCAGCAGCGCCAGAACAGCCAGCAGCGGCGCGCCCAGGAACAGATGCCTTCTGCGCAGGCGTCCGGTGCTGCGGTAGACCCGGAAGTCCACATACAAACACCACGCAAAGCCCACGCTCACGGCAGCGCCGGTGCAGACGGTGTTCATGAGGTACAGCCAGAATCGGCTTGCCGCGCCGGGCACGCCGTCCAGCAGAAAGCTGATCGTCTCTGTCGCCTGTGCCAGCAGAGTCACCACCAGCATCTGGCAGAACAGCTCACTTCCAACACTGTTTTTACTCTCGCCGCGCACCCGCAGCAGAAACAGAAAGCATACCAGCACCGCCCCTGTGCCATTGGCCACAAGGATCTCGGGTATATTCATTGCATTTTCTCCCCTGCCCGCCTTATCCCATAAGGCAGACAGCCCCTGTTTTATACAGTATCTATCTGTATTATATACCCTGCCGCGCCCTGCTTGCAAGGCTTGGCATCAAAAAGGGCCGCTGCACAGCAATTTGTGCAGCGGCCCTTGGGAAAACCAGACGATCCAGAACAGCCTCCGCGTGCGCTCTGGTTCTGTTCTGCGGAAATATTATTTATAATTGCATTTTTTCGCAGAAAGATCAATAGCCCTTTGCCTGCTCGCCGTTCAGAATTTTGACAGCGCGGGAGGTGCCCAGACGGTCAGCACCCAGCGCAAGGAAGGTCTCCATGTCCTCCACGGTAGAAATGCCGCCGGCAGCCTTGACCTTGCAGCGGCCATGCACGCCCTTGACCATCAGCTCCACATCGTGGAAGTTTGCGCCTGCGGTGGAGAAGCCGGTGCTGGTCTTGATGTAGTCCGCGCCTGCCTCGCAGACGATATCGCACATTTTTTCCTTTCCTCGTCGGTCAGCAGGCAGGTCTCGATGATGACCTTCAGAACCTTGTCGCCCACCGCCTGCTTCACGGCGCGGATGTCCTCGCGCACGGCATCGTACTCCTTGTTCTTCAGGCGACCGATGTTGATGACCATGTCCACCTCGGCGGCACCATTCTCAATGGCAGTCTTGGCTTCAAACGCCTTGCTGGCGGTATCCATGGCACCCAGAGGGAAGCCTACCACGCAGCATACCGGGATGCGGCCCGCCATATACTCCACCGCCTGCCTGACGTAGCAGGTGTTGATGCAGACCGACGCGCAGTGGTTGGCGATGGCCTCATCGCAGAGGGTGCGGATCTGGGGCCAGGTTGCCTCGGGCTTGAGCAGGGTGTGGTCGACCTTGCTCAGCATTTCTTCCTTCGTGTATTTCATCGGAAATTTTCCCCTTCTCACAATGCTTGCACAGGCGCGCCTGATGCAGGCCCAGGGCAGCGAAAACGATGGAAGTGATGCTGACCGTGGCACCGATGATGCCCAGGATCAGCCCCACCAGACGGAATGCGTGACCGCGAACTTTCTGTTTCATAGGGGATGCCTCCTTTTGGGGACGTAGTTTTTTTGTGCACGAGCTGCCTGGCTCCATGGGTCAGCAGCGGGTGCTTGAGCACAAATTTTGCCACTTTAAAAATAAGCATGGTATACTCCTTCCGGATGATGCGTTACTTCTTTTTAAAGATAAACAATTTGCTGAAAACGTAGTTGGACACGATAACGATGACCTGGCTGAACAGCTTGACGCCCATGGCCCACAGCTTGCCGTTGGCCGCGGCAAACGCGACATGCGGTCCCAGCAGGCTGACGCCCAGCCAGATGATGACCTGATCCATGACCATCGTGGCGATGCGGCAGGAGACAAACTGCCCGAACTCCGCCAAGGCCGCCTTGCCCTTGTTCGCGCTTTTGAACACGAACGTGCGATTTGTCCAATAGGCAAAGAGGATGCAGATGCAGTTGTCCAGAATATTGCCGATGCCCGCGGCAAAGTCTGTACCGAACGCAGCCTGGAAGCCCGCAAAGACGACCAGGTTCAGCAGCGTTGCGACCCCGCCGAAAAACAGGTAGGCCAGACCCTCATAGTATTTTTGGATGATGTCTTTGAGTTTTTGCATGATGTACCCGTTTTACGTTTGTAGAGGCGGGCACTGCCCGCCCGCGGGGCGTCGAGGACGCCGCCCCCTACAGCGCGGTAAAAGCAAAATCTGGAGATACACCATGAAATTTCTGCACCTTGCAGACCTGCACCTGGGCAAACGGGTCAACGGGTTTGATATGCTGGAGGATCAGCGGTTCATCCTTGAACAAATTCTGACTCTCTGTGAAAAACACGGCGTCGAGGCCGTCGTCATCGCGGGCGACATCTACGACACGCCGGTGCCGCCCGCCGCGGCCTGCACGCTGCTGGACTGGTTCCTGACCCAGCTGGCCGCCCGCGCATCCCGGTGCTGGCCGTCTCCGGCAACCACGACAGCGCCGAGCGGCTCGACTTTGCCAGCAGTCTGCTGGCCGAACAAAACGTACACATTGCCGGGCGTTTCACCGGCTGCCCCAAGCAGGTCGTACTCAATGACCGCCACGGCCCCATCGAGTTCACGCTGCTGCCCTTTGTGCGGGCGGCCACGGTGCGCCACTACCTGCCCGACGCCGACATCACCGACTACGACTCCGCCGTCGGCGCGGCGCTGGCCGTCTGTGAGCCCGCCGCCCCGCGCCGGGTGCTCGTCGCCCACCAGATGGTGGTCCTCCGGCGTCTGCCCGCCGCAGCTCTCCGGCAGCGAGACCGCGCCCCTGACCGTTGGAACGGTGGATTCCATCGATGCAGCGCGGTTTGCGGGCTTCTGCTATGCGGCGCTCGGCCATATCCACCGCGCCCAGCGCGTCGGCATCGACGCCGTGCGCTATGCGGGTGCGCCGCTCTGCTACCATCTGGACGAGTGCGGGATGCAGAAATCCGTCACCCTCGTGCGGGTCGGCAAGCGCGGCGTGGAAAAAATCGAGCAGCTGCCACTGACGCCCCGCCGCGCCATGCGCCACCTGACCGGCCCGCTGGCCCGGCTGACCGCCCGGCCAACCGACACCGAGGACTACACTCTGGGCGACCCTGACCGACCCGACGCCGCTGCCCGACGCCATGGCGCAGCTGCGCGCCGCCTATCCCAACGCCATGCGGCTCGACTACCTGCCCCAAGGTGAGGTCGCGCACCCGCTGGACATGACCCAGGCTGTGCGCGGCAAGCCCTTTGTCGAGCTGTTCCAGGACTTTTTCTACCAAGATGAACGGACGCCCCCTGACAGTGGAGGAGACCGTGGCTGTGAAAAAGATTGCGCGAGGAGGCGTCAAAAAGCGAATGAAACCCCAAAAAGCTGATCCTGACCGCCTTCGGCCCCTACGCGGGCCGCACCGAGCTGGACTTCTCGGCGTTCGGCGGCAGCGGACTG
>ENA-OQJC01000259-OQJC01000259.1-human-gut-metagenome-genome-assembly--contig:-NODE-259-length-16497-cov-4.010446_pt1 | contig 16497 bp, 15 predicted proteins | sample MGYA00242600_ERZ504766 | MGnify/ENA primary metagenome ERZ504766 (study PRJEB26092, sample SAMD00036364) | human gut metagenome | host: Homo sapiens | study: EMG produced TPA metagenomics assembly of...
CCTGTACCATGGGCCTGACCCTGTTCGCCTCCCACAACCCGGATCTGGTCATTCTGGATCTGGGCCTGCCGGACCGGGACGGGCTGGAATTCATCCGCACCGTGCGGCAGAAGTATATGACCCCCCATCGTGGTGCTCTCGGCCCGCACCGACGAGATGGATAAGATCGAAGCGCTGGATCTGGGTGCCAATGATTACATCACCAAGCCCTTCAGCACCGGCGAACTGCTGGCCCCGCGTGCGCGCTGCCCTGCGGCTGAACCGCTACAGTGCCATGCACGGCGGCAATGCCCCGGCGGGTGAGTTCCGCGCACAGGGAATGCGCATCAATTATGACCGCCGTAAGGTGTTCGTGGACGAGCAGGAGATCAAGCTGACCCAGACCGAATACAACATCGTGGCATTCCTTTCCCAGCACGCGGGCCGCGTGATGACCTATGCGGCCATCGTCAAGGCCATCTGGGGCGATACCGACATCGGCAGCACCAAAAAGCTGCAGGTGAACATGGCCAATATCCGCAAAAAGCTGGGCAGCCGTCCGGGCAGCAATGCCTATATCCTCAATGAGCTGGGCGTGGGCTACCGCATGATCGACGAGGATGCCCGCAGCGGGGAGATCAACGAATGATACTTGCACTGATCCTGTTTGCTGTTACCTATGTATTGATGCTGCGGCTGCAGCAGTACCGCCCGTGGGTGGCATTGTGCAGTGCGGTGCTCTTTATTGTGCTGGGCGAGGCAGGGGTCTACGAGTTTTCACTCCGCGCCGCGCTGCAGGCCGTGGATTATAATGTGCTGCTCATGATGGCGGGCACCATGGGTACGGTGGCACTGTTCATCGAGAGCAAAATGCCTGCCCGCCTGGCGGAAATGCTTATCGTCCGTGTGCCGGATGTCAAGTGGGCGGTGTGTATGCTGGCGCTGTTCGCCGGTGTCATCAGTGCTTTTGTGGACAATGTGGCCACGGTGCTCATGGTGGCACCGGTGGGCCTTGCCATTGCCCGCAAGCTGAAGATCTCGCCGGTGCCGGTGCTCATTGCCATTGCGGTGTCCTCCAACCTGCAGGGCGCGGCCACGCTGGTGGGCGACACCACCAGCATCCTGCTGGGCAGCTTTGCCGACATGAATTTCTTCGATTTCTTCTGGATGCGGGGCCGTCCGGGCATCTTCTGGGGCGTAGAGCTGGGCGCACTTGCTTCGCTGGCAGTGCTGCTGTGGCTGTTCCGCCGCGAGACCCAGCCTATCGCCGCAAAGGTGGAGACTGAGGTGGAGGACGATGTGCCCACTGCCCTGATGCTGCTCACGGTGGGGCTGCTCATTGCGGCATCCTTCCTGCCGGAGCCTGCAGCCGGGCCGCTGCACACGGTGTACGAGCTGCGCAGCGGCCTTGTGTGCATGGGGCTGTGCCTGTTTGGCGTGGCGCGCGCCTGCCTGCGGGCAGGGTCAGCAAAGCCGCTGGCGCATGTGCTGGGCGAGCTGGACTGCGACACCCTGCTGCTGTTGTTTGGCTTGTTCATCGTGATCGCGGGCATCCACGCGGCGGGTGTTATCGACGCAGCAGCCCGGCTGTTCCATGCCGTGGCAGGGGAAAGCCCTTTCCGGCTGTTTACGATGCTGGTGGTGGTGTCGGTGGTGCTTTCGGCCTTCATCGATAACATCCCTTACGTGGCCGCCATGCTGCCGGTGGTGCAAAGCATCGCCGCCCTGATGAACGATGGCGTGGGCGTGGAACCCTATGTGTTTTACTTCGGCCTGCTCACCGGTGCAACGTTGGGCGGCAACCTGACCCCCATCGGTGCTTCGGCCAATATCGCGGCCATTGGCATTCTGCGCAAAAACGGCGAGACCGTCACCACCCGCGACTTCCTGCGCATCGGCGTGCCCTTTACGCTGGCTGCCGTGCTGGCAGGCTATGCGTACCTGTGGCTGGTGTGGGGCAAAGTCTGATCTTCTGGCCTCCGGAACGGCTGCCTGCTGAAGAAAAAAAACAAAGAAACTCCGACCCTCTGCACCGCCGGAAAATCGGCCTGCAGAGGGCTTTTTTCGCGAAAGTATGACGTTTTGTAGTGGGGAAAAAGTTTTTTTGGAAAAATGCTTGACAATTCTGCCATATCTGGTATAATAACTATCGTTCCGAGCAACACAGCTCGCGAACAAAACAGAATATGCGGATATGGCGGAATTGGCAGACGCGTTAGATTCAGGTTCTAATCGGGGCAACTCGGTGGAGGTTCAAGTCCTCTTATCCGCACCAAACCATGAAAATCCGAACCTTTTCTCGATAGGAGAAGGGTTCGGATTTTTGTTTTCTTCGGAAACGAGAACAATGGCTCTTCCCTTACGGCTGTGTGTCCAAAACCTTATCAGAAGAAAGACCGTATCACGAAGGTCACAACAGTAAGAGTGCCGTAAGGCAGAAGGGACGCAAGATTATGAAGTACGATGCAAGAGCCTGTCAGTTTAACATGGGCACCGGCTGTGTGGAGCTGCTGCTCCGGGATGGGCGCAAAATTTCCATCAACTGCACCGGTGTCGAGGATGCACTGGATGTTACCATGGCGCAGAGGTCTGAACTGGACTACCTCATCTACAATGACCCGCTGGCGTATGCAGAGCTAATTTTGAACGGTGAGCCAGAGGAGTATCTGAGAAATGCGGCTGGAAGTCACGGATTAGAGGACTGAACGCAAAAACAGGGTGCGCCCTGCCGGACGCACCCTGCAAAAATCCACACACGATAAGTAAGGCAGGGAGTTCCCCGACGGGAACTTCCTGTTTTTCTTTGGTTGCGATATGAGCCTGTTCCGCCTGCCATGCAGCAAATTCCCGTTGACCTTCCTCGCTGTTCCAGCAGGCAAGGATCGCCGGATAGAATGCCCGTGCCAGTCGTTCGATGGCTTCATCGGGGTAAGGGGAAATATTTGTGGACTTTTTCTTTTTGTTCAAACGCACACTCCTTTGGATTTCTGTTGACAGCATACAATGTGCCTGTTGTTATGCTGTCTGCTCATCCTCTGCGAGCGCAGATTCCAGCGAAGCAAGGTACTCCTTGTGCTTGTGGATGATTTCGAGAATGACTTCTCGCTGTGCTGTGTCTGGCATAGTTCTCAGAAGATAGTCAAACTCTGTGCGGAAACGTGTTGTAACGTGTTCCAGTGCGACATAATCATGCCGCACTTCTTCCGGGTAAGCATCGCTGTCGTAAACCGATTCGATTTTCTGAAACGGCAATACAGGTGCCTTTCCCGGTTCCCGGATGATGCCATCGGCATCCGGTTTCGGTTCAACTTTCAGTTCCGGGTGCAGGATTTCCTGCAAGGTCTGTGCGCGGGCATCATAGTTGGCTCGTGCAAGGCGGTGCATATCAGCCTTGCTGACTTTTACCTGTTTGTTCAGAATCTTCTCCCGCATACCGGGAATCAGGGATTCAGCAATTTCAACACCTTTCATGTACTTCGATGCGCGAAGTACAGTTGCCTTGCTTACACCATTTTCCTCTGCGATTCGTTCGCAGGTTTTCATGGCTTCACCGGAGTTATCAGTTTGAGAACTCCGGTGAAATCGGCCATTTTCATCATGCGATTCTTTGCGGGCTTCGCCATGAGAGGATTTTTCCGCTTCATATTGCTTCCCGATGAGGAACAGCTTCTGCTCCGGGGTGAGGTTACGCCGCCCCAACTGATTCTTGCAGATCCATGCGAGGACTTCTTCTCTGCTTTCAAATCGGAGCGGCATGGTGGAAAAGCAAATCTCCGGGTGCTTCTGGAGGATGGCATAACGGTTGTGTCCGTCAACAAGGGTGTTGTTCCAAACGATCAAAGGAGAGAGAAGCTTGCCTTCCTTGAGGATATTTTCTTCAAGCTGCTTGTACTCATCGTCCGTCAGCGGTGGGATCTGATTCTGGAACTCCGGGTCGATTTTCAGATTGATCATACGCACACTCCTTCTCTCTCATGATGTTGCGTCTGCTTTTCCTCCCGGAAGAACAGGGCAACATTCTGTTTTGCATCTTTCAGCTTGAGCAGTTCAGACTTGGCTTCCCTGTACTGCTCATAGAACTGGGCCTTTTCAGAAGCAAGAGCGCAGTATTCCGCTTCCAGCTTGTTCGGACTGGACAGGCTGGTGATGTTGTTTGCCTTGAGATAGGCTGCTGCTGTCCGGTATGCTGTCAGCTCTGCACGATGCTGTTCTTCAAAGACTGCTGGGTGTTTGACAGTTTTCAGCTTCTGTGCAAGCGGTCGGTACTGCTTGTAGTCAGCAGCGTGGCTGCGCAGCTTCTGATTGTCTGCCATGCGGGTTTCGAGGTCTTTCACTACGGCCAGCGATTCATGGAACTTGGTGTCAAGCTCTGCGATTCTCTGGTTGAGTGCGTCCTCGTTGAGCAGACCTTTCTCCTGCAAAAGAATCAAGGTCTGCGCCATGGCTTTGAGGTTGTGCTTCTTCGCCCAACGCTCATAGCCGATGCCCTTGCCCTGCTTCAGCTTCGCCTGAATGTCCACCAGCTTCTTGATTCGGTCGGGTTCTTCCTCAAGATTGCTGTGGAGGATAATGGGCTGGCTCTTGGCATTTTCTTTCAAGGTGGCAAGCACGAGTTCTTTCTCAAACTTGTCACCGAGGCTGTGTGCCCGGATAAACTTCTTTCTTCCGGCTGGCAGGTAGCTGAGCCGCCCACGGCTTTCCTTGACCGTGATGCCGTACCGCTGCAAGAGCCTGTCCGAGAAATCTTCAAAGCTCACTGCATTGTCCAGCACATCCGAGATCTGTTTCCGCAAAGTCTCCTTTGCGGTTTCAAACTCCGTTTGTGTGGGCTGCTGTCCGGCGGCAAGCAGGGCTGCGTTTTCACGGTCGAGTTTCATCTGACCGCGCCGTTTCATCCAGTACTCGCGCTCACTCACACGCTTTTTCGAGCTGAGCAGGTCGATCTGGTACAGCTTGGCATCCTGACACATTTCCATGACCGCGACACGCAAGTGCCGCATGGTCTGGGCTGTGCTGGAATGCTTCATGCCCTCACGCCAGTCACGGGGCTTCTGCATATAGGGCTTGCGCTCCACTTCTTGTGTCCGGACGCTACCGATCACGATGTGGACATGGATATTTCCCGAATGGTTGTGTCCGTCCGGGTGGGTGCAGACGATAGCAGGATGGCCGGGAAAGTTCTCTTTACAGAAGTTCAGGCCGAGGGCCTGTGCCTTTTCCATCGTCAGTCCATTTTCGACTGCATCCCGTGGGTCGAAGCTGATGATATACTGGTGGCTCTTGATATCATCCGGGTTGTTGTTCTTGTCGTACTTCCGATTTGCCAGCAGACAGGCCGTTGCAAACGAGGCTTCGCCGCATTCAAGGGTATCCAGAATGTACGATTCCCGCAGCTTGGGTCTGCCCTGTTCGTCCAGAATCTTCTTGCCGGAAAATTCATCGTGCTGGTAAACCAGATAGGTTTCGGCAGCGGAGTAGTCCGAGTTTTTAGAGGCGATATGCTTCAGCGTTGCCATACAGTTCACCCAGAACTTTCTCGGCGTTGAGCCGGAAGGTGGTCAGGTCTGCAAGTTCGTCCAGAAGTTTCGCCCGGAGCTGTTCGGTGTCGGCTCCGCCGGAGTTGAAGTGTCGTGCGAGTTGGTTCAGGTTGCCGCCCACCCTGCTGCACTGGGCAAGCAGAGTAGAAACGGCAGCGAGGGTTTCTTCTCCGCCGCCGGCAACGACAACGGTGCGCTCGATCTTCGCATTGTGCAGCGCACGGCGGATGAGGGTGGACAGGGAGAGATGAAGGAGTTTTGCTGTGCATTGGAGTTCCATCTTTTCAGTTTCCGTCACACGGAACTTGATGATGTGCGTTTTGTTGTTCGGCGTGTCGTGGCGGTGGGTCGTGCTGGGATTCGCTTTGACATTCGTTTTGTTCATTGAACCTCCTGTCGTCTTGCTGGCTCCTCGGTGGAGCTATGTAAGCACGACACGCCGTTCTTTCGCACCGCAAGGTGCGAATATGAGCAGGGTTTGGGGCAGGCACGCCCCAACAAGATCACATCAAAACTCGCAAGAGTTGCAGATGTGAAGTCCCGGTGGAGCACAAGATTTTCAAGAATTGAAAATTTGTGGCCACGGGACGGTTCTTGCCCTCTACCGCTGCGCTCAAAATCGTTTCCGGGTAATTGTTTCCGAATTGTTAAGGCGCAAAAAATAAGTAGAGGTGGTGCTGCTCATGTAAGGGAGTCACCGTTTGCTCCGAACGAAGTTCCTGCCTCTGTTTGTGCAGCGGCGTTGTCCGGCTCGCTCACGGAAGGTGTGAGGTCATGGCACGGTATCACGTTCAGACGGCTTATGCAAGATTCAAGGTACAATATGAAGAAAGCTGAGCGCAGTGCGGACACTACGTTCTGCTTCTTTCAAGCGCAAGAATAACACTTTACAGTTGTACAGTCAACAACAAAAAACAAATTTTGGAAGATTGAACAACTACATAAGATTTTATTTGTGAAAAAGAAAAATACCGCCCATGCAGCGCAGCGATGGATTTTGTCGGGTGAATCGGCGGCAAAATGAATCGGGTGTGTTGCGGGGCGGTAAATTCTTCGTGGACTTTTCCTCACGGAAGTGGTGGGTCTCACGGTGATAACCAACCACTTTCTGTGGCTGTGTTCAAAATGAACACGACCACATCTTGTGGATGGTTTCAAACCAATCCACAAAATCAGTGAGATTTGTGACAGAGAATATCATGTTTCGCAAGGTGCGTCAAGATGATTTTGAAAAATTTATGACGGTAAAGCATAAGAAGTCTTACTATTTGGCTCAAATTGAAGTCTACTTGACTTTTTTATTGAAGAGATGTCCGTTTTATGCTGCTGCATCTGTAACAGCCTGACGATAAGCACTTGCAGCGTTGTTATTTTATTCAACTGGCTGGGGGATAGTCCTCTGCATCGGGCGAAGTATTCCTCAGTACGGTTTCCACCGCGCACAGAGCAATCTTGGCAAGATTCAGCGTGGTATGGGGATTCATGGCGGTATGCCTCCGTCTATTTTTCTGTGTATAGAATACCACATAAACAAAAAGAGAACGGACGGTCGTTTCTGTTTACGAATTGAGCGCCTGCCACAACGCATCTGAAGCATCAAAACACTGCCACGCTGTACCCGGCAAAGCGGCTCTGGATATCAACAGTCTGGCTGCCATCGGCGGCAGTGTTGTAGCTGCCCAGTTCCAGCCCGGAAAGGCGGGCTGGCTGCGCCACGGGATAAGCTTTGTCTGCCATTCCGCGCCCAGCTTTTCGCTCAGTGCCCCATAGGCCTGTTCGAAGCCCTCCGGGTCATCCAAGATCCAGATTTTGCTCTCGCCGTTGGCAAGGTCGGTGTTCATCTGGGTGGCACCGGCCATCTGACCGTTCATGTCGGTCAGGGCGGCATCGGCGCTCCATGTGTAGTTGTTCACCTGCACCACCACAGTCCCGTCGCCGTTGGCGTCCTCCGCATAGTCTGCCAGCGCAGTCTGCAGGCGCTGCACGGCCTCGTCCGGCAGGGCCTCCGCCGTGACTACCGCCACGGTGTAGTCCGGGTCTACGGTAGTCAGCAGGCCGTGCGCCACATACGCTACGCCCACAATGACCATTGCCGCCACCGCCACGATGCCCCAGTTGTAATACCACCAGTTGGCGCGGGAGCGCTTTTTCTGCTCCTGTGCGGTCAGGGGCTTATCCGGCGCTGCCGGGCGCGGGATGCTGCGCACCTCTACGCCGTATTCCTGCCGCAAAACCGGGAACAGGGTCTGCATCGCTGCCAGCCCCGGCAGCCAGAAGCCGAACAGCACCGCCCAGAACACGCTGACCGGGAACAGCAAGATCATGCCGCCGATGCCCGCCAGCATGAGAACGCCTGCCAGGACGCAGCGCGCCGGGGCGACAGCCAGCAGCCTGCCCGCCCGGCGCAGCAAGCTGTCCGGGGCGGGCAGTTGCAGCGGCAGAACGGCAGCGCAAAGCGTAGCCAGAACCGCCAGCACCAGAAAATCCAGCGCCAGAAAAACGAGAATGGCAAGCCCGGGGTAATACCCCTGCTGCGCGGCGGCTTCAAACACAAAGGCCGATACAAAGCACAGCAGCCCCAGCACCAGCGTGCCAATGCAGCCAAAGCCGCAGGCGGCTTTCCAATGGGCGGCTAGGGTCTGCTTTGCCCGGGGCAGCCACTGGGAGGGGTCGTTCTGCAAGCTGCGCAGAGCGCAGTCTGCCAGCAGCACCATGGCAGGGCCGGTCAGCAGACCGGTGACCGCACTGCACACCACCGTCAGCGGCAGGGAGAGCAGGGTCACGCCCAGCGAGACCCCCAGTGCGGCAGGCAGGCAGAGCACGCAGACCATCAGGTTCGTGCCCAGCAGCTGGCCGAGGTCGCGGCCGACCATCTGGCAAAAGCGTGCAAAGCCTTTTTTCTCCGGCTCGTTTGGGCCTACGCCGTGGCCGTCCCGCCCATAAAGGGCATTGTAGATGCTCATTTTACTTCACCTCGGTGCCAAAGGCTTCGATTTGGGTCAGCGCCGGGAAGGGGGAAGTCCCCTCGGCCTGAATCAGATCCTTCAGCACAAGGCTGCGCACCCGCTTGGGCTCAAAGGCCACGCTCTGGGGTTTTGGCGCTTTTCACCAGCGGGATGTCCAGCTGGCTGCCATCAGAAAATTCCACCGTGGCCTTTACCCAGTAGTTGTCGTGTGGGAAATCTGCCCGCTCGGTGATGCGCAGCTCATCCAGCAGTACTTCCCGGCCAAAATCCAGCGTCAGGGCTGCGTTCGGGTCGCGGTTGATGCCCCAGCTCTGGTAGGGATACTCGCCGTGGGCGCTGTTCTCAAAAATGCCGTCGATGGCGTTGCGGGCGGCAAACACCGCCTCGCCGCGCGTTTCTACGTTGGCGCTGGCGTGGGGATAAAAACCGGTGTCGCCATGCTCGTCATAGCAGTTGAAGGCCAGATTCCGCCGGGCGGCAATCTCTTCCGGCAGTGCCAGCCGTGCCCGGATAACGTGACGGCTGCCCGCAAAGCTCTTGGGCGAGTAGGTGATGGCCTGCTCCCCGAAGGGAATGTGGAAGTTGATCTCCCGCTTGACCACATACACAAGGGCTTCGGGCATGGTGTCCTCGAACTGGATGACGCAGTACTGCCCGGGATGGTCGATCTCCAGCGCCACCCGGTCGCCGGGCTTGTAGCAGTTGGTGTAAACAAGGGATACGGCGGTGTCAGCGTCACAGGTCATCAGGGTGTGGCCGGCTTCGTCCAGAATTTTCAGCTTGATGGTTTCCATGGCAGTTCTCCTTAGTACAGTTCGAGCTTCAGCATTTTTTGGAAATGCAGGGTGATCTTATAGATCGTTTCCGGCCATGCGGTGCGCAGGCGCGGGTCGGTGATAGGCACCGCCGTAACAGCAGCCGTTGCGGCGTCCGGGTCAAAGCGGATGCCGCCCAGTGTGCCCACCGCAAAGCCGTCCGCAGTGGGGACGGGTTGCTTCTCGGTGAGCAGGGTCAGGTCTACTGTGCCGGGATAGTCTGTTTCGTCCCGCAGGGTGATGCCCTGTTCGCTGACAGATACGCTGCGGCGGTAGGTGGTAAGCCCCGGGATGGGCGGGTACGCGCCCGCCAGTTCGCCGGTGATGCTATTTTCCTCGGTGCACACCTCCCGGGCAGCGTATTCCGCGCCGGGCAGCTGCTGCACGCCGTCAAAGGTGGGCAGGTTGTGCCATGCGCTCTGCATCGTCCAGATCTCATACCGCTGAGGGCTGAAGGTCTTTTTGGTGTAGCTCTCCACTCCGATATCGATGAGAAACGGTCTTCCGTCCTTGTACACGGTAATGCTGCCGGTATCGTTGTGGTTGTGGCTGTCGCCGTTGGAGCCAAACTTTGCACCCAGCACCCAGCTGCCCTGCCGTGCGGCATAAATGCCTACACTGGGGTACCATACTGCAGAACGATGCTGGGGAACTGCGGCGTATTCCATCAGTTCCTGCTCGGCAAAGGCGGTGGTCAGCCGGTACCACAGGTTGATGTGGGTGCTGCCGTCCGGGTTCTGCAAATGGTCGGGGTCGGCATCGGCGCGGAAATCTGCCGCCGCAAGGGCCTGCAAAGCATCGCTGCCTACGGCCTGTCCAAAGCGGTATTCCCGTGCACCGCAGCGCCCGGCCAGGGGGCTGCAATCGCCAAAGTTCAGATAGTAAGGTCCTTCCACATGGACATTGCAGATGTACTCCGCGATATTTTTGATCTTTGTTTCTCTGAATAGCGGGCGGAAGGCCTCCGGCGCAACGTTGGATAAAATTTCAAGACAGCCCCACAGGGTCAGTCCGGCGTGGCGATAATACTGCGCACCCTCGTTGCAGCAGCCGTCCGCGCCGTAGTCCTTCAAAAAGCAGTCGAGGCTGTAGGCTGCCTGCTTGACGGCAGCTTTTCGCTGCTGCTGGGTGGTGGGCAGCAGAAAAACGGTGAGCAGCACATTCTGAGTGCACCAGCTCGTCCAGTTACACATAGGCTCTTCGCCGTTGCCCATCCACCAGAAGTGGCTTGTAAAATAAGGCGTCAGGATGCGGGCGTCCAGCTCCCGCTCCATCCTCGCCGTGATGCCCGGCGCGGCAGTATCCAGCTCATCGGGCAGTAAGTACCGGGTCAGCGCCAGAAGCGCGCCGGTCTCGGCGGCAAATAAATCCACGATGGGGGCGGGTGGTGTCCGGCAGGGGCAGCTGCGGGGTGTCCCGCACATAACTGTTGTGGGCGGGCAGCTGCCATGCACTTTCCTCGCAGATCGCCCATACGGTATCGGCAATTTCATCCAGAAAGCGCCCTTTGTGCTCCACACACTCGGCACTTACCAGCGCGCACAGCCGCGCCCGGCGGGAAAAGTAAGCCGTCTCCCATGGGGTGCGCCGCCCAGTGTGGGTGAAATCCAGCCAGAGCGAGAGCGGCAGGGGCGCAATGGGCGTTTGCAGCGCGGCTTCCCCGCCTGCAAAAAGCGCTGCTTTGCCCGCAGGGGCAGCCCCTGCCATGCGGTGTGCTCTTTGACAGGGGGAAAGGGCCGGTAATCGGGAAGAAATTCCGGCAGATGAGCAAGCTGTTCCTGTATCATAAAAGCCTCCGATTTTAAATACTTTGCTGGTATTCCCGCGGGCTGAGCCCCGTGACCTTTTTGAATACCTTGGAAAAATAGAAAGCGCTCTCGTACCCCAGTTTCTCAGCGATCTCGTATACTTTCAAATCGCCCTGTTCCAGCATCTCTTTTGCCGCAGCGATGCGGGTCTCGGTGATGTACTCCACAAAGCCGCTGTCGCCGTATTTGCCGAACAGCTGGCTGAGGTAGTTGGGCGAAAAATTGAATACAGCCGCCACATCGGCCAGCGTCAGTTTTTCCGAAAGATGATTCTTAACATACTCCTGCACCTGTGCCACCACCTGCATCTTCCCGGCGGTGGCGTCGCCCTCGTTGACCTCCACGAACTGGATGGGCTGCTCCACCGTGAGCAGGGGCTGTAGGTGGGCGTTTTCCCGGCAGCGGCGCGCCAGCCCCAGCAGGGAGCCGGTGGGGCGTCCTACCGCCCAGAGCAGCCGTACCGTGAAATAGTTGTATAGAATTTGGCTGGCGCGTTCCAGCAGCGGGCGCAGTACCGTCCGGTATTTTTGGCACTGGGCATCGGTCAGGCAGAAAAGCACATTGCAGCGCATGGCATCCGCCCCGGTCACATAGCAGGGCAGGTAGTTTTGCAGGGTGGTCTCCAGCATCCGCCCGCAGGAAAAACTCAGCTTCAGCTGCTGGGCGGGGTAAGGGCGGTGTTGGCGATGATCTCGCAGCTGGCTACAAGGTAGGCGTCGCTTGCAAGGTTCAGCTCCATGTGCTGCAAAGGCTGCTCCAATGCGGCTTCGTCCGGGAACAGCCCGGCGTACAACCGCACGAAAAAACGCTCCTGATAGCTGCGCACACTCTCGGCAAGATTTTCCTGTGCTGACAATTCGCCCAGCAAAGCACGCTCCTTTTTTACCTTTTCGGCGGCCTTGGCAAGGGCGGTTTGCAGGTTTTCGGGGGTCAGGTCCAGCTTGACCAGATAATCCACCACTCCGGCACCCATGGCCTGCTTGATGTAATCAAATTCTTCAAAGCTGGTCAGCATGATAAAGGCGGGCAGGGCGTTGCGCTCCCGGCAGGTGCGGGCAAGGGTAAGCCCGTCCATCACCGGCATTTTTACGTCGGCAATGACGATATCCGGCTTCTCCCGCTCAATGAGTTCCAGCGCCAGCTTTCCGTTGCGGGCGGTGCCGCAGACGGTATAGCCCAGCTTTTCCCATTCCAGCATCCCCTGCAGGCCGATGAGCACCAGCGGCTCATCATCCACCAGTAATATCCGCAGCATGGGTGTCTCCTTTCTGTTGATAGGGCAGCCGGATGGTGACCTCGGTGCCCACGTCCTCTTCACTTTCAATGGTCAGGCCGTAACCCTCGCCAAAGGATACCGGATGCGGCGGTTCACGTTCCACAGGCCGACATGACGGAACTTTTCAGCCTTTTCGGCACCCTCGGCGGGCTCGTCCAGAAGGTGAGCTACCTGCTCCGGCGGCATGCCCACGCCGTCATCGGTAATGCGCAGCAATACGTCTCCGGTATCCGGGTCGGTGGAGATATCCAGCAGCACGCTGCCGTGGCCGCCCTTGGGTTCCAGCCCGTGGAAGATGGCGTTTTCCACCAGCGGCTGCAAGGTGAACCGGGGAATCATGCAGTCCCGGCAAAGGGTCTCGCTTTCAATGCGGGAGACCTCAATCTCCAGGTCGCCGCCGTAGCGGTACTGCTGGATGGTAAAGTAATCGTTGAGCAATGCCAGCTCCTCCTGCAAAGGCACCAGCTTCTGGGTGCCTTTGGAGATGCTTTTGGTCAGCCGTGCAAAGGCGGTGACCATCTCGGCAATGCCGGGCGCGTGCTGGATGGTAGCCATCCAGCGGATGCTGTTGAGGGTGTTGTAGATAAAGTGCGGGTTCACCTCGTTTTGCAGCATCCGGTATTCCAGCTCCTGCTTGCGACGTTCGTCCTCCACCCGGCGGGTCATCAGGCTGTCCACGTTTTCAGCCAGCTGGTTGATGCCCCGGCCGATGTCGCCCAGCTCGTTGTTCCACTCCACCGTGCGGTCGGGGGCAAAGTTGCCGCTGCCCACGGTTTCGATGCGCTTTTGCAGCGCCTCCACCGGGCGGGTGATGACCCGCTCCAGCCAGTGCTGCATCAAAAAGCTCAGTCCCCAGATGATGGCAGTGCCAAGGGCGACCAGCCACAGGTACACGCCGTAGTGCAGCAAAAAGGTATTTGCGGGCAAAAGCTGTACCAGTGCCGCGCTGCGGCCGTTCAGTGTTACCTTGACTACATAATACTTCTGGCCGTCCAGCTGCACCTTGCCCTGCCATGCGGTCTGCTCTGTCACGCCGTTATTGCTGCCGGTGCGCAGGGTGTAGTCCACCTCCCGCAGCGGATTTTCAATCTCGGTCAGGCTGCCGTTTTCGATCTGCCACAGGCGGCTGCCCATCTCCCAGTACAACGCGCTGCCGTCGGTCAGGCTGTAACCTGCTGCCGGGTCGGTGATAATGGCGGTATCCAGCGCAAGGTAGGTGCTGCCCCGGTGCAAGGTGCCCTTGCCGCAGCGGACAGGCTGGCTGATGGCGATGCAGCTCGGACTGCCGGGCAGCAGCGGGTCGGTGGCGAACTGCATCCCGTACCCCTTGGTGAGAAACTGCTTTACGCTGGTGCGGTTGAGCGCCGCCGAGGAGTTCAGCGGGCCGAACTGCAAATGCCGGTCGTTCTCATTGGTAACAAAAAAGCGGAGGATATGGCTGTACAGGGTGCTGGAATAGTATTTTTCCTGCATGGCTTCGTAGGCGGCAATGGTCTGGGTGCCGTTGATATTTTCCTGCGAGATGTACCGCCGCACGGTGCTGTCAATGGAAGCCCAGTTCAAAAGAGCATCGGCGCTTTCCAGACTGGTCTCGATGGAGGTAGCCACCAGCCGCAGGTTGAACTCTGCCGCCTGCAGGGAGTTGGCACGCACATATTGGTTGGAGAGAATGAACAGCGCCGCGCCCACGGCCAGAGAGGTAAGAAAGGTAAAAAAGCGCATTCCCCACACGATCTGCCGCCGCAGCGGGAAACGGTGGCTGCTCTTCATAACGGTGCCTCCTTTCTGGTGACAGTTTGCATTCTTTCCTTTATACAGTACTGATTCCGGCGCGGTTTGTCAACGGCTTTTTTCATGAGAATTGTGTACTTTATATGCTTTTTTCTCTCGTCACGGATGCAAACTGTGCAAGAGAACAAGAAAGTGCAGACTCCAGTGTAAGAAAGTACATCTTTTTTAAAAGATACAGAAAAACTGCAACTCTTCCCGGAATTTTTCCATTCCGGTTTTTGCGTTTGTGCGGTATCCTAGTGTCAACAAAAGCGAGCGGCTCCCCGGCACGGGGGAGGCCGCTGCACAGAACAAACACACTGCCCTGAAGGAGGACACACTTATGAAAAAGATCTCTCGTCGTTCGTTCCTTACCGCTGCCGCTGCCTGCGGCGCAGCTGCTGCCCTGAGCGCCTGTGGCGGCTCTTCTGCAAGCTCCACCGCTGCTTCCTCCACTGCCGGTTCCACCGCTGCTTCCGCAGCCGCAGGCCCTGTTACCCTGCAGTGGTCAGTGTGGGATAAGGAGTCCACTCCCTACTGGCAGGCCATGGCCGACGGCTACATGGCAAGCCACAAGGACGTGACCATCGAGATGGTGGATCTGGGCTCCAGCGATTACATGACCGTTCTGGCTACCCAGCTGGCCGGCAGCGCTGATCTGGATATCGTGACCATCAAGGATATCCCCGGCTACGCAAACCTGATCAATCTGGACTACCTCAAGCCTCTGAATGAGGTGCTGACCCGCGACACCGGCGATTTCAACGGCACCATCGAGCAGCTGACCACCGATGACGGCAACTTCTACGCCGTGCCCTTCCGCAGCGACTTCTGGGTGCTGTACTACAACAAGGATCTGTTTGATGCTGCCGGTGTGGAGTATCCCTCCAATGACCTGACAATGGAAGATTACGATGCTCTGGCCCGCAAGATGACCAGCGGCTCCGGCGACACCAAGGTCTATGGCTGCCACTACCACACCTGGCGCTCTGCCGCTTCTCTGTTCTCCATTCTGGACGGCAAAAACACCATCATCGACGGCACCTACGACTTCATGAAGCCCACCTACGATATGGTCATTGCCCAGCAGAAGGACGGCATCTGCATGGACTACGGCTACCTCAAGACCTCTTCTCTGCACTACTCCGCAGCCTTTGAGAACCAGCAGTGCGCAATGGTCAACATGGGCAGCTGGTTCATCTCCACGCTGGAAGCTTACATGAAGGATGCCGAGACCAAGTTCAACTGGGGCATCGTCAAGTACCCGCACCCCGCCGGTGCAGAGGCTGGTTCTACGCTGGGCACTGTGACCAGCTTGGCCATCAACGCGGATTCTCCCAAGGCAGAGGCCGCTGCCGACTTCATCAACTGGTGTGTCTCCGAGGAGGGCGCACAGGCCATTGCCAAGACCGGCACCTTTCCCGGCCTGCGGCTCCGCTGCTACCGCCGAGATCATCAAGTCCACCGAGGGCTTCCCCGAGGACAGCAATTCTGTGGATGCACTGACCACCAGCAATGTCTATCTGGAAATGCCCTACACCCAGTACGCATCTGATATCGAGACCATTCTGAACGCCGAGCACGATGCTATTATGACCATGAGCGAGACCGTGGACGAGGGCATCCAGAACATGAACGATCAGGTTCCCGCAGTTCTCGGCTGATAAAGCGTTTTCCGCAATACGTTGCGGTTCTCCTTCTTCATCATTTTCGATCCCCATTCATTTTCCGGTGGACGAGCATCGGAAAAAAAGCCCTGTCCGAGCGGGGCGGGTATGCACAGCGCCCGCCCCGCTCATTTTTTGGAAAAATGGTTATACTTCCGGGAAAGGAGGCTCTTTTATGGCGAGTGCTGCTGTCCAGAATAAAACTCCCCGTAAAGTGCTAAAAAAATCGACCCGCGATTCTCTGATCGCGTATTCCTTCATTGCGCCAAACTTCATTGGCTTCTGCGTGTTTACGCTGGTGCCCATGGTGTTTGCCATTGCGCTGGCCTTCTGCGCATGGGACGGCCGCCACGCCATTGAATTTGTCGGCCTGAAAAACTTTGTAAAGCTCTTCACCACCGATAAAATCTTTCAGGCGGCTTTGAAAAACACCATCGTCTATGTCATCGGCACCGTGCCGCTTACGCTGGCCTGCTCGCTGGCCATGGCCGTGCTGCTGAACCAGAACGTGAAGCTGCGCAACTTTTTCCGCACCGTGGCGTTCTTCCCTTACGTTGCTTCGCTGGTGGCGGTGGCAGCGGTATGGAACATGATCTTCAACCCCTCCATGGGCCCCATCAACATGATCCTGAACCAGTTCTTCGGCGTGGCGGTGGAAAACCTGCCCCGCTGGGCTGCC
>ENA-OQJC01000262-OQJC01000262.1-human-gut-metagenome-genome-assembly--contig:-NODE-262-length-16355-cov-3.102107_pt1 | contig 16355 bp, 16 predicted proteins | sample MGYA00242600_ERZ504766 | MGnify/ENA primary metagenome ERZ504766 (study PRJEB26092, sample SAMD00036364) | human gut metagenome | host: Homo sapiens | study: EMG produced TPA metagenomics assembly of...
GTGCCTTGGAGGCTGCGGCAGCTTCCTGCGCGGCACGGTAATCCTCAGCAGTCAGGTAAAGCTTTTCCGCTTTTTCGTTCCACCCATGCACTCAGCCAGCCATTGCGGATGAATCTGCGCACCCGCTTGAGGGCCCGGGCCGTTTTTCTCGTCCACGGCTTCCAGCGGCAGGCCCTTTTTGTCAGTCAAAGCCTTCTGCTGCCTCGGCCAGACGGAGCAGCGTCTTGCTGGCCTTCAGGCGGGATGCACCGGCAGTGATCATCCACACGAACACGGCGGTGACAGCCGCAAAGCACCAGCCGGTGATCCGCACCGCCCCCAGCGCAAAGCTGCCCATGGCTGCAGCATTTTCAGCCATAAAGCTGTCCTGCAGAAGGGCCTGCAGAACCGCCGCATTGGGCGTAAACAGGCCCGCCGCACCCAGACAGGAAACCGCCGTGATGCCAAAGATCACCGTAAACGTGATGCCGACTGCCAGCAATGCACAGCCTGCGCTGTAGCGCTTTTTGGCACTGGTGCGGATCTCGTCTGCCGGGGTCGTCTCTGCCTTGCCGAACATCTGCCGGAACCAGCCGGAAACGCCTACGGCCTGCGCGTTGATATTGTCCTCATTCAAGCCCTGTTTTTTCGTATTCTGCGCATTCTGACGGCTGCGGTAGTATTCATCCCGGCTGCTGCGGAACGCCTTTGCCGCTTCGCCAAGGCCAAAGTTTGCAGCATTCACCGCCGCACGGCCCACACCATAGGCGCGGTCGCCAATGTCCTCCCCTTTGCCCTCAAAGCCATGGGCAAAGGCATCCGACATGGTATCGCCAAAGGCGCGCAGCTGGTTTTCCAGCTCCTGCTGCACCTGACGGCCCTCATTTTCTCTCATTGTATCGTTTTCACGATCGTTCATCAAATTCTTCTCACCCTTCTGCCGGTGCATACCGGCTGATGATGGCGCGGGCCACCCGCAGGCCATCCACGGCGGCGCTCATGATGCCGCCCGCATATCCGGCGCCCTCGCCGCAGGGATACAGACCTGCCAGCTGGGTGCATTCAAAATTTTCTTCCCGCTTCAGCCGCACCGGGCTGCTGGTGCGGGTCTCAAGACCCGTAAGGATCGCTTCCGGCGCGGTATAACCCGCAATTTTGCGCTCGTAGGCGCGCAGGCCCGCCCGCAGCGTTTCGGCCAGCTCCTGCGGCAGCAGTGTGCCGAGGTCTGCCGCAGCAACGCCGCGGTCATAGGTAGGTTGCACGCGTCCAATGTTCAGCTGGCCGCGCCCTTCCAGAAAGCTCTGGATGTTCTCTGCCGGAGCGGCATACTCCCCTGCACTGCGCCCAGCGGCGTAGGCTCTGGCTTCCAGCTCCCGCTGGAACGCGATGGCCCGGCGCGGATCGTCTGCAAAGTCCTTGCCTCCCACGCTCACCACCACGGCCGCGTTGGCATTTTTGCCATTGCGGGCGTGGAAACTCATGCCGTTGGTCACTACACGGCCTTCCTCGCTGGCCGATGCCACCACCTGCCCGCCGGGGCACATGCAGAAGGTGTAAACGCACCGCTCCCCCACATGCTGGGAGAGCTGATACTCGCCCCGCGGCAGAGCCGGATGCCCGGCAGCCTCGTGATATAAGCTCTTTTCGATCTCACTCTGCAGATGCTCGGCGCGGAAGCCCACACTGAACGGCTTGCATTCCAGCTGCAGGCCGCCGTCCATCAGCATCCCGAAGGTATCGCGGGCTGAGTGGCCCACCGCGAACACCAAAGCTTCGCAGGCAAAGGTGCCATTTGTGGTAAAAATGCCGGTGAGCTGACCTATTTTTTCTGTTCAAAGCCGGTCAGGGCCGTGTTGAAATGCACCTCACCGCCCAGAGCTTCGATCTCCTTGCGATAGAGTGATCACACCGCGCAGCAGGTCGGTGCCCACATGGGGCTTCTGCTTCCAGGCGATCTCCTCCGGCGCACCGTGCTGCAGGAACACCTCGGTAACAAAGCCGCACAGCTCATCGCCGATGCGGGTGGTCAGCTTGCCGTCCGAAAAGGTACCGGCACCGCCCTCGCCAAATTGAATGTTCGCATTCACATCCAGTTCGCCGGTAGCAGAAAAATGTTCCACCGCCTTTACGCGCTCGTCCAGCGCCGGGCCGCGCTCCAGCACAATGGGCTGATAGCCCTGCCGGGCCAGCAGCAGCGCTGCAAACAGGCCCGCCGGGCCAAGGCCGCACACCACAGGCCGATGTGCCAGTGGCTGAATGCCATTCTGCACCGAAAAATCCACCTTCTGCTGCAGAGAAGCATCACCACAGCGGGCTGCAAAAGCCGCTTCCTCGGCAGGTTCTTTCAGGGTGACAGCCACAGTATACACCAGCTTGGGCTGGCCGTGGCGGGCATCCACCGAGAGCTTTGCCACGCCCAGATGCTGCACCTTTCCGCGCGGGATGCGGGCGGCGTGCAGGGCTTTTTCAAATGCCTGCGGCTCTCCGGCAGAGAGCGGCAGACGGATGTTGCGAACCAGAATCATGTTATCGTGTGTTCCTTTTGTTTCAGTTGCTTTCGATGCGGCACTGCAGCACATAGCTGCCCAGTGCAAAGATCTTGCCGTTGGAGGGCACATACAGGCGGCAGGCGATGTTCTGCTCGCCGGTCGCCACCGAGAAATCCTCGGCATCGATCTCAATGACCACCTGCTCCGGGGTCAGCGTTTCGATCGCGCCCTTGGGGCCGCAGAGCGTTACATTCATCAGGCGTTCGGTCTGCACCGTCAGCTGGTAGGTAGAGGGCAGGTTGACCACCTGCACGCAGGTATTGGGCAGGTTCATGGTCTTGGTTCCCAGATTGGAGCAGTCAAAGCTGACCGTTATGGTGGAAATGTTATCCAGCAGATAGATGTCTGCGGGCAGGTCGATGGGCAGCTCATAGCTCTTGTTCAGTGTAAAGGTGGAAAGGTCGATATTGCCGATGGGCAGCGTGGACAGCATATCGATCTTATCTGCCGGACCTGCCACCTTGAGCTGCTTGCGGCTGAGTGCATATACCAGCATCGAATCATCAAAATCACGCGGTGCATTGATGAAATTCACGTCCACCGGCAGCGTTGCCATCTTGTACACCTGCAAGGTCACATCCACGCTGTTCTCTTCCAGCTCCGTGTACTCAAACTTGACTTCCTTGCCGCCGGAGGTATAGAAGCGCAGCGGCGTGTTCAGCGTGATGGACTCGGTCAGTTCGCCGCTGTAGGTCACCTCTGCAGTGCAGGTAGCAACTTTATTCAGCTCACTGCTGGGGCCGGAAAGGGTGATATTCTCCTTGGAAACATCCGTACTATAAAGGATATAACCGTCCGCGATGGTCAGGTAGTTGGTGGTAATGGTAACGGGCAGGGTCTTTTCCTCCACCACGTCAAACACCACATCCACCGTGTTGTCATTGCCTTCCATGGTCACGGTCACACCGTTCAGCAGGCCGTTGGCACCGCGTACCAGCAGGCGCAGGGTCTTTTCGCCGCTGTCGCGTACGCTGGAAAAATCCGGGTAGACCACAAAGTCGGAAGCCGTCAGCCCGCCGATGGTGTAGCCGTCGCCGGAGATTTTCAGGTTCACGGTCTTATCCTCGGCGCTGACGATGCTCAGGCCCCGGGAGGTGTAAGCAGCGGAATCGTAGGTATAATCCACCGGCACATTGTAGATGGTGTTGCTGGTGCCGGGCTGGACGATGATCGTGACCACCATCCATGCAACGATGGCACCCAGCACCGAAAGTGCCAGCCCGGATGCGGCGGTCGTCCAGAATGTTTTTCTTATGGGCGACCGCAGGCTTTGCGCCATTTTTCTTGTTGGGTTCGTTGTTCATTGCGCATCGTCCTCCTTCTGGCTGACCCATTTCCACAGACGGTCCAGCTGACCGCGCCAGCCGCTGACCGTCGTCTTTTCGGTGGTGGTCTCCTTGGGGATCATCTCATCCACCAGACGGGTATACAGGGTCTGGCGGTCAAAATGGCGGATCAGCACGCCGTTCTTTGCCATGGAGATGATGCCGGTCTCCTCGCTGACCACGATGGCGATGGCGTCGGAATTTTCGGCAATGCCAAGGCAGGCACGGTGACGGGTGCCCATATCCTTGCCAAGATCCAGATTGTTGGAAAGCGGCAGCACACAGCCCGCGGCTTTGATGCGGCCATTCTCAATGATGGCAGCACCATCGTGCAGGGGCGTGCCCTCGTAGAAAATGGTGCCCAGCACTTCCAGATTGACCGCACTGTTCACCGGCGTGCCGGTGCGCACGATCTCCGAAAGGTTCGTGTGGCGTTCCAGCACGATCAGTGCACCGGTCTTGGTCTCAGAAAAGCGCTCTGCCGCATCGCAGATGGCAATGATGGCACTGCGCCATGCACCTTTCAGGCTGGGATCGTTGTAGCGGCCTTTGACATTGAACAGCTTGGCGGCCCACTGGTCGGTCTGGCCCATGCGCTCCAGCGCACGGCGGATCTCCGGCTGGAACAGCACCACCAGCGTCAGCAGGCCCACCTGCAGCAGTGAGTTCAGCAGCCATGTGACGGTACGCATATTCAGCGTTTCTGCCACCAGATAGACGGCCATCACCAGCAGCGCACCCTTGAACAGCTGGCCGGCGCGGGTGCGGTTGACAATGCCCAGCAGCTGGTAAATCAGGAAGGAAATGATGATGATATCCAGCAAATCGACCAGTTTGAAGGTCTGGAAATTTGCAATGATCGCGTTCAGAGTCATTGGTACACGCTCCCGTTTACAGTGTTTCGATCAGGGCAACAGCGTGGGCGGCAATGCCCAGCCCCTCACCGGTAAAGCCCAGATGTTCCTCGGTGGTGGCCTTTACACTCACGGCATCCACCGGCAGGCCGAAGGCATCGGCCAGATTCTGGCGCATGGCCGGAATGTACGGCGCAAGCTTGGGCCGCTGACACAACAGCGTCGCGTCGATATTTTCAATGCGGAAACCGTGCTCCTTTAAAATTTCGGCCACACGGCGGGCAAGCTTCAGGCTGTCAGCACCGGAGTAGGCCGGGTCATTGTCCGGGAAATGCTGGCCGATATCCCCCAGCGCAGCGGCACCCAGCACAGCATCCATCACCGCATGGGCCAGCACATCTGCATCCGAGTGGCCCAGCAGGCCTTTTTCAAAGGGCACTTCCACGCCGCCCAGAATCAACTTGCGGCCTTCCACCAGACGGTGCACGTCATAACCATGTCCAATGCGCATTTTGTGTTCCTCTTTCTGTTCCGGCGGGGCAAGTCCTCGCGGGTCGTGATCTTATAATTGGCGTAATCGCCCTGTGTCAGCTGCACGGCGCGGCCGGTCAGCTCGAACAGGCTGCAGTCGTCGGTGACAAGGCGGGCTTTTTCGGCATCCAGCTCTTCCAGCGCAGCAAGGTACTCTGCGCGGTCAAAGCACTGAGGGGTCTGCACCGCATACAGGGTGCTGCGGTCGGGCGTTGTGTACACAAGGCAGGCATCCGGCACGGTCTTTCCGTTGCCGCGCGCTGCAGCCTTGATGGTATCCTTTACCGGTACAGCAGGTGCAGCTGCGCCGCACCGGGCCGCTGCTTCCAGCGCTGCTGTGATAACGGCCTGACTGACGAAGGGTCTTGCCGCGTCGTGCACTGCCACAAGCTCCCCTGCTGCCGCCAGCACGCCGTTTTTTGCGCTCTCGGCGCGGGTGGTGCCGCCCGTTACGATCTGCACAGGCTTTGTGCAGTCTGCTGCCTGCTGCTCCACAAAGGCGCGGTTCTTACCGGCCACCAGCACGATCTCCGTGACAAGCGGGTCCTGTTCAAACGCGCGGATGCTGCGGTGCAGCACGGTCTCGCCGCCCAGATCAAAGCTGAGCTTGTCAAAGCCCATGCGTGTGGAAGACCCCGCCGCCACCAGTACCGCGGATACTCTCTTTTCCAATTTCTTCACCTGCCCGATTCCTATAGTAAGCCATATTTTATTATAGCGTATAACTTCCCAAACCTGCAACCAATATTCTACAGCAAAAATGCCCCTCTGCACACAGCAAGGGGCACAAACTTGTTCTTGATGGAGTTTACTTCAGGATCGGCTCGATGGCAGCAGCCAGAGCATCCTTCTGTGCCTGTGCTTCAGCCAGATCCTTGCCCAGAGTGGTGAAGTAGGTCTTGATCTTCGGCTCAGTGCCGGAGGGACGCACCACAACGGTAGCGCCGTTTTCCAGACTGTAGATCAGCACGTTTGCAGCGGGCAGGCCGGTCTCCTCGGGCTTCTTGTAGTCGGTCACCTTGACCACCTTGTGGCCAGCCAGCTCGGCGGGCGGGTTATCACGCAGCTTCTGCATGATGGAAGCCATCTTCTCCATGCCGGTCAGGCCGGGGAACTCGAAGCTGTCCACCTTGTTCAGGTAGCGGCCATACTGTTTATAGATCTCTTCCAGACGCTGCTTGATGGAGGAACCGATGCTGCGGTAGTAAGCGGCCATTTCGCAGATCAGCATGGAACCGATGACGGCATCCTTATCGCGTACATAGGGGCCGGCCAGATAGCCATAGCTCTCCTCGAAGCCAAAGATGAAGCGGTCCACCTCACCGGCAGCTTCCAGATTTGCGATCTGGTCGCCGATCCACTTGAAGCCGGTCAGCACGCTGCGCATTTCCACGCCGTAGTGTGCGGCAATGGCATCGGCCAGAGGAGTGGATACGATGGACTTGACGGCCACCGGGTTTTTGGGCATGGTGCCCTTCTCGATGCGGCCTGCGCAGATGTAATCCAGCAGCAGAGCGCCCATCTCGTTGCCGGATACCAGCTCATAGCTGCCATCCGGACACTTCATGGCAATGCCCACGCGGTCGGCATCGGGGTCGGTGGCCAGCATCAGATCGGCACCAGTCTTGGTTGCCAGCTCCAGACCCAGCTTCAGAGCCTCGAAAATTTCGGGGTTCGGGTAGGAGCAGGTGGTAAAGTAGCCGTTGGGGTACTCCTGTTCGGGCACGATGGTGATATCGGTGATGCCCATATCGTTCAGCACATGAGTGACAGGCACCAGACCGGAACCATTCAGCGGGCTGTACACCAGCTTCAGGCCGGCAGTCTTGCACAGGCCCGGGCGCACCTGACGGGCCTCGATGGCATCATACAGTGCCTTCTTGCAGTCGTCGCCCACAAAGCGGATCAGGCCCTGCTCCACGCCCTCGGCAAAGGAGATGTACTTTGCACCGGTCAGCACATCCGTCTTCTGGATCTCATCGTACACGATGGCAGCAGCATCATCGGTCATCTGGCAGCCATCCGGGCCATAGGCCTTGTAGCCGTTGTACTTGGCCGGGTTGTGAGAAGCCGTGACCATGATACCAGCATTGCACTGGTAGTAACGGGTAGCAAAGCTCAGTGCAGGCACAGGCATCAGAGCATCGTAAATGCGCACCTTGATACCGTTTGCCGCCAGAACGCCTGCGGCGGTCTTGGCAAAGATATCGCTCTTCAGGCGGCTGTCGTAGCTGATAGCCACAGTCTGGCTGCCGCCCTGAGTCTTGACCCAGTTTGCCAGACCCTGCGTGGCCTGACGCACAACATAGATATTCATACGGTTGGTGCCAGCGCCCAGAACGCCGCGCAGACCAGCGGTGCCAAACTTCAAAGCCACAGCAAAGCGGTCCTTGATCTCGTCATCATTTCCCTCGATCTTGGCCAGCTCCGGCTTCAGATCAGCGTCTTCCAGCTCTGCAGCCATCCAGCGCTTATATTCATCCAAATACATCTTGCACACCTTACCTTTTGTAAATTTTTCCGCAAAAAAGAACAGGTTTAGTTAAACCTACTTATAATATAAACTCTCCGCGTTCATGTGTCAATTGCGTAATCTGCAACAAGATTTGCAGTTCAAAACCGGCATATGGCACAAAAATCCAAGTTTTTCCCGGTAAAGTCGGGAACCGTCCCGGCCACGCCTGCATTTTCCAGCAGTTCATAACTCTGGCCTGCATCGTCCAGAACGTCCAGCCACTGCTCCAACCCGATGCTGTTTTCACACAGGTAGCGCAGCAGCTGCATTGCCCGGGCAAAACTATCCTGCAACAGCACCGCGCTGCGGCGCACCCGGCCATCCTGCTCCTGCCGCAGCTCCATTACAACGCCCTGCGCAGCGGCGGCACCGCAATATACAAGGGTGTGGGCATGCTGCAGCCCTTCCAGTTCTGAATATGTACGGATATAGCGGCAGTATTCTTTGCTCATCATGGAAAACTCTCTCCTCTCTATCGCATTGACATCTTTCCTGCCCTTTACTATAATGAATTCAGAAGTATTTTTGTGTCGAAGTATGACATAATCATCCAATATTTTCCACTTTTGCCAATTCTTTTCCGTCATATCATCCGCTGGGATAAGGGAGAACAACATGTATTCTGTTACCAGAAGCTTTGGTCTGAACGGCCTGAGCGGCTTTGCCGTGGCAGTGGAGGCCGACATTTCCGGCGGTCTGCCCGCCTTTTCCATCGTGGGCCTGCCGGATTCCGCTGTGCGTGAAAGCGCCGACCGTGTGCGCGCCGCCATCAAAAATCTGGGCTTCAAGTTCCCGGACCGGCGCATTACCATCAATCTTGCCCCGGCGGATGTGCGCAAGACCGGCCCGGTGTACGACCTGCCGCTTCTGCTGGCAGTGCTCACTGCCAGCGGCCAGCTGGAGGATGTGCCTGCTGACGCGGCATTTCTGGGCGAACTGGCACTGGACGGCACCCTGCGGCCGGTTTCCGGCGTGCTGCCCATGGCGCTGGCTGCAGCAGAAAATGGCATCCACGCCCTGTATGTACCTGCCGAGAATGCCGCCGAAGCAGCCGAGGCCTGTGCCGACAGCATGGCCGTCTACCCCGCCCACACGGCACGCGAAGTTGTAGATGCCCTGCGCGGCATCTCCCCGCTTGCCCCGGCGGCTGTTGTTCCCTTTGACCCTGCAGACGCATGGGCACAGGTGCCGGATTTTGCGGACGTGATGGGCCAGTCGCTGGCGCGGCGTGCTATGGTCATTGCTGCCGCAGGCGGACACAATGTATTGCTCATTGGCGCACCCGGCACCGGCAAATCCATGCTGGCAAAGCGTCTGCCCGGCATCCTGCCGCCGCTCACCCGCGAGGAAGCCGTGGAGACCACTAAAATTTATTCCATTGCAGGGCAGCTGCCGCAGGGCCGGGCCTGATCTCTGCACGGCCTTTCCGCAGCCCGCACCACTCGGCCAGTGCCGCAGCTCTGGCTGGCGGCGGCGCACAGTTCCGGCCCGGCGAGTGCAGCCTTGCCAACTGCGTGTGCTGTTTTTAGACGAATTGCCGGAGTTCTCCCGCGAGAGTCTGGAAGTGCTGCGCCAGCCGCTGGAGGACGGCCAGATCACCGTGAGCCGAGCGGCAGGCAGTGCCACCTATCCCAGCCGCTTCCAGCTGGTAGCCGCCATGAACCCCTGTAAGTGCGGCTACTACGGCCACCCCACCCGGCAGTGCACCTGTTCGCCCAGTGCTGTGCGGCAGTACCGCAGCCGTGTGTCCGGCCCGCTGCTGGACCGCATCGACCTGTGCGTGGAGATGGACCCCATCGCCTTTGACGAGCTGCACGCCGTCGTCCCTTCCGAGAGCAGCGCCGATCTGCGCAAACAGGTGCTTGCCGCCCGGGCCATTCAGGCAAAGCGCTATGCCGCCCCAGGTTTTGAGGGTGTGCTCTGCAACGCCCAGCTCACCGCCGGGCAGGTGCGGCGCGTCTGCCGCATGACCCCCGCCGCCGAGCGGCTGCTGCGTGCCTCCTACGACGCTTTGGGCCTTTCCGCCCGCGCTCATGACCGCATCCTTCGGGTGGCCCGCACGGTGGCCGATCTGGCAGGCAAACAGCTGCTGGATGAGGACTGTGTGCTGGAAGCCCTGCAGTACCGGGCACAGGAAAAAGTGGAAGTATAAAAGCTTCTTCGTCTTTGCTTCGCAGATCCGCCTTCCCCGAAAAGAGAAGGGTTTGTGCAGCTTACCGTTACGCGCAAAAAAGCCATCTGTATCTCTCCAAATGCTCAATACGAGCAGGAGATCACAGATGGCTTTTTATAATTGCTTTTTAGAATCTACGCCATGTATCCGGCAGGAACAGCACCAGCATCGGGAAGATCTCCAGACGGCCGGCCAGCATGTCGAAGATCATCACCAGCTTTGCAGGGTTCGTAAAGCTGCCAAAGTTCATCATGGGGCCCACCTGCGCAAGGCCCGGGCCGATGTTGTTCAAAGTAGCTGCAATGGCTGTGAAGTTCGTCACCATATCAAAGCCATCCAGACTGATGAGCAGGAAGGATACCACGAAGATGAAGAAATACGCGCCCATAAACACATTGGTGGTGCGGATGGTCTCGTGGTTGAGCAGCTTGCCGTCCATGCGGACGGGGGCCACCACCTGCGGGTGCAGTGCCTGCTTGAGCTCCTTGCCCAAGGTCTTGCCCAGAATGAGGAGGCGGCTCACCTTGATGCCGCCGCCGGTGCTGCCTGCGCAGGCACCAATGAACATGAGCACCACCAGAATTTCTTTGGAGAGGGTGGGCCACAAGTCAAAATCGCAGCTGGAAAAGCCAGTGGTCGTGATGATGGAACCCACCTGAAAGGCTGCCTGACGCACCGCTTCGCCAAAGCTGTTATAAAGGCTGTAGATATTGGCCGTGATAATGCCAATTGCCACCAGAATAATGGCGAAGTAGCCGCGCACTTCCTCGCTGATGGCGCGGTTGAATTTGCGCAGCAACAGCAGGAAGTAGGCATTGAAGTTGACACCAAACAGGATCATGAAGATGGTTACGACCCACTGGATGTAGGGAGAAAAGCTGGTAAAGCTGTCGTTCTTGAAGCCGAAGCCGCCGGTGCCCGCCGTACCGAAGGCCGTGAGCATGGACTCAAACAGCGGCATGCCGCCCAGCAGCAGGAATACCACCTCCAGCACGGTGAGTGCAAAATAGATGCTGTACAGGATCTTTGCGGTAGACTGCACCTTGGGCACCAGCTTATCCACCTGAGGGCCGGGGCTTTCTGCCTTCATCAGGTTGACGTGGGAGCCGCCGGTCAGGGGCAGCAGCGAGAGCAGGAACACCAGAACGCCCATGCCGCCGATCCAGTGGGTGAAGCTGCGCCAGAACAGGATGCCCTTGGGCAGATCCTCTACCCCGGGCAGGATGCTGGCACCGGTGGTGGTAAAGCCGGACACCGTCTCAAACAGGGCGTCCACCGGGTTCGGGATGCAGCCCGCCACCACAAACGGAACGGCGCCCACGATGGAAATGACGATCCAGCTCAGCGAGGTAGCAGCAAAGCCCTCCCGCATATAGAACATCTTGCTTTTAGGCTTGATGCCGCGCAGGGCGTAGCCGATGGCGGCGCTGACTGCCGCCGTGATCAGAAACACGCCCAGCACGAACCATTCGCCGTAGATCCAGCTGGCCGCTGCAGGCAGCAGCAGCAGCGCACCCTCGATCAGCATGACATAGCCCAGCAGACGGAAAACGATCGCATAATTCATAGTCTGCCTCCGTCAACCCTCTGCGCCCTTGTCCAGAATATCGCGCAGGTCATGCAGACCATGCTCCAGCGTGACCACGATCACGTTGTCGCCTACCTGGATCTGGTCGCCGCCGCGCGGGATCAGGATCTGATGGCCGCGGGTGATGCAGCACAGCAGCAGATTCTTTTTCAGGTGCAGCTGGCTCAGGGGGACACCGGTGGCAGCGCTCTTCTCGTGGACGGTAAATTCCAGCGCTTCCACGCGGTCGTCCAGAATGCGGTACAGCGTCTTGATGTTGCTGCCCGCTTCGTTCTGCAGTGCACGCACATACTGCACGATGTAATCGCAGGTCATGTACTTGGGGTAGACCACGCTGCCCAGATCCAGACCGGCCAGAATATCATCAAATTCCAGACGGTTGACTTTGGTGACCAGCTTGCCCTTGGAGTGCTTTTTGGCAAACAGGGTCAGCAGCACATTCTCCTCGTCGATGTTGGTCAGGGCCACAAAAGCCTCGGTGGACTCCATACCCTCCGAGAGTAGGAATTCGCGGTTGGAGCCGTCCTCGTTCAGGATCTGTGCGCCGGGCAGCTGCTCGGCCAGCTCCATGCAGCGGGCAGGGTCGCGCTCCACGATGCGCACACGCACGTGGTTTTCCAGCAGCTCCTGGCTCAGATAGAAGGCGATGGCACCGCCGCCCACGATGAAGGCATTGCGCACCGGGCGCACCGGCAGGTGGATGCGCTGGAAGAACTCGTGGGCCTTATCCTGTGTTGCAAGGAAGGTGACCTGATCGCCGTTCTGCAGTACAAAGTCACCGTTCGGGATGATCACGCCGCCGCTGCGCTCCACTGCACACACCAGAATGTCGCTCTTCAGGCGGGTGGGGATCTCGCGGATGGCCACGCCATCCAGCCCCTGCTCTGCAGTGAGTGCAAACTTGATCAGCCGCACACGGCCGTCTGCAAAGGTGTCAATCTTGCTTGCACCCGGGAAGCGCAGCAGATGGGAGATCTCCTTTGCTGCAGCCATTTCCGGATTGATGATGGCCGAAATGCCGATCTGCTTTTTGATAAAGTCCAGCTCATGACTGTAGGACGGGTTGCGCACACGGGCAATTGCATGGCAGTGGCCTGCCTTTTTGGCAAACATGCAGCACAGCAGGTTCAGCTCATCCGAACCAGTCACGGCAATGAACACATCCGCGTCTTCAATGCCGGCCTCTGCCAGCGTGGTGATCGAGGAACCGTTGCCCACGATGCCCAGCACATCGTAGCTTTCAGTCAGGTGCTCCACACGCGCTTTGTTGGTATCCACAATGGTCACATTATGGTCTTCCTCACTGAGCTGCCGCGCCAGCGCGGTACCAACCTTGCCGCCGCCCACCAGAATGATCTTCATAACAAGTCCTTTCTCTTTCCGCGTCCCTTCTGCCGGGACAGCACAAATCCATCATAGTATACCATATCTCCTGCCAAAGTTCCACTGTTTTCCACATTATGCAACAAAAACCTGCCAAATGACGCAAAAAAGCCCCGGGAGATACCGTCCCGGAAGCTTTTATTTCATTTAATAGCGCGCCACGCCGTCCTTCGTTACAAGGGCATACACCAGCGGGGCTTCCTCCGGCTTCTCAGGGCCGTATCCAAGGCCGCTGCGGTACTCGGCGGCGGCAGCTTCAAACTTATCGGCTGCGCCGTAGAAGGTAGCCAGACTCTCGCCCTTCTTTACGTAGTCGCCGCGCTTTTTATGCAGGGTGATGCCGGCGGCAAAATCCAACGGGTCGCCCTTTTTCTGTCGGCCCGCACCCAGCAGTACGCTGGCAGAGCCAATCTTCTCGGCGTCGTTCGCCACAATGTAACCGTCCTGCTCTGCCAGCAGCTCAAAGCTTGCCGCGGGCTGCTCAAACAGGCTGTAATCGTCCAGCACGCGGGTATCGCCGCCCTGCGCCGCAAACATCTCCTTGCACTTTGCAAAGGCAGACCCATCGGCAATCACCGCCTCGGCCATGGCGCGGCACTCGGCAGGAGTGCCCTTATCGGCCAGCACCAGCATGTTCGCCGCCAGCTGCAGGCAGACCTCGGTCAGGTCGGCGGGGCCATGGCCTTTGAGCACATCCATGCTTTCCATGACTTCCAGACTGTTGCCAATGTTATGGCCCAGCGGGGTGTCCATATCGGTGATCATGGCAGCCACCCGGCGGCCGTGATGGGTGCCAATGGATACCATCAGCTTGGCCAGCTCAATGCTCTGGTCTACCGTTTTCATAAAAGCTCCGGTGCCGGTGGTCACATCCAGCAGGATGGCATCCGAGCCGGAAGCCAGCTTTTTGGACATGATGCTGGATGCGATGAGCGGGATGCAGCTGACGGTTGCGGTCACATCCCGCAGGGCATACTATTTTTTTATCTGCAATGGCAATGCCCTCGCTCTGGCCAATGACCGACAGACCGATCCTGTTCACCTGCGCAAAGAACTCCTCCTGTGAGAGGGCAGTTCTGGTGCCGGGCACGCTCTCCATCTTATCGATGGTGCCTCCGGTATGGCCAAGGCCTCGGCCGCTCATCTTGGCGATCTTCACGCCGCAGGCCGCCACGATGGGGGCAATGACCAGCGTGGTCTTGTCGCCCACGCCGCCGGTGGAGTGCTTGTCCACCTTGATGCCCGGAATGGGCGAAAGATCCACCATCACACCGCTGTGAGCCATCACATCGGTCAGCTCTGCGGTCTCTTCATCGGTCATGCCGCGCAGATAGACAGCCATCATCCATGCAGCCATCTGGTAATCAGTCACTTCTCCGCTGACATAGCCATTGACGATCTGCTCCAGCTCCTCACGGCTGTGCGTACCGCCATCACGCTTTTTTGCGATCAGATCATAAACGCGCATCGTATCACGCTCCTCGTTTTTTCAATAGTACGACATTATAAGATATAGTATAGCAAAATTCCAAACAAAAGCAAGTATCATTCTGTAAACTTTGCCCAATTTTAAACCAAAAAGGGCGCAGCCGCCCGGAAAAGCAGCTGCGTCCTTGTTTTGGGAACACGAACCGTCGTTTTAGCGGGATCCCTTGTCGTAGGGGATGCCCTCTGCCTTGGGTGCCATGCTGTTCTTGGAGGTAAACGCCAGAATGATCATGGACGCCACAAACGGCATCATGTTGTAGATGTTGCTGGACCAGTGCAGCTGTGCCAGGAAGGTGGAGTCTGCAATGTTTGCCAGACTCTTGAACACAGCAAAGAACATGGCTGCGCCAAAGATGTTGAAGGGCTTCCACTGGCCAAAGATCATAACAGCCATGGCAAGGAAGCCTGCGCCGGCCACGCCCACCTCAAAGTTCCAGGTCTGCACCGGGGGCACAATGTAGGCCATGCCGCCGATCGCACCCAGTGCACCGGAAATGACAACACCGGCATAGCGCATCTTGTAGACATTGATGCCCACAGAGTCCGCTGCCTGCGGATGCTCGCCGCAGGCACGCAGGCGCAGGCCAAAGCGGGTCTTGTACAGCACTACATAGCTGATGATCAGCAGAATGATGCCCAGCGGCAACAAAAATGCTCAGCTCCAGCCCGCCGATGCTGAACAGGAAGGGCCTGTTGGTGTAGTTCAGCTTTGCACTGCCGCTATCGCTGAAATTCTTGGCAAGGACCACCGCGATGGCCGTGGCCAGCAGGTTCAGGGCCGTGCCGCCGATGGTCTGATCCGCCTTCAGGTTGATGGAGCAAAGGCCAGCAGCAGACTGTACACCATACCCGGCCAGTGCCGCCACCAGAACAGAGATCAGCACCACGAGGAAGACCGGCATTTCGGCAGGCAGCATGGGTCAGGGTGAGAACACCCGCCACACCGCCAATGACCATGATGCCTTCCAGTGCAATGTTGATGATGCCGGAGTGCTCACTGAACATACCGCCCAGTGCCACCAGCATCAGAACGATGCCATACAGCAGTGTATATTTGATCAGAAGCAGCATATCACTTGCCCTCTTTCGGTTGCAGATTTTGCAGGAGCAGCAGGCTCTGCGTTCACATTGGTTTTATCGGCATTCTTGAACAGCAGTGCGTGGATCTTGCCGCGGAACAGCATGGAGAATGCACACAGGTAGATGATGATACCGCTGATCAGGTCCGAGATCTCAGTGGGGTAATACTTGGTGGAAAGGAAGGAGCCGCCCACGGAGATATGGGAAATGAAGATTGCCGAGAAAATGGTGCCAATGGGGTTGGAGCTCGCCAGCAGTGCAACGGAAATGCCGTTGAAGCCCATTGTCGGCAGGCTGGTGGAGTTCAGCGGGTTCCACTGGGACACATTGGACAGATAGTACAGGCCCGCACCAAAACCGGCCAGCGCACCGGCAATGGCCATGGAGAGGATGATGTTCTTCTTCTCGTTGATGCCGGCGTAGCGGGCAGCGCTCTTGTTCAGGCCGACTGCCTTGAGCTCGTAGCCGAAGGTGGTCTTGTTCAGCACCACCCAGATCAGAACTGCCACTGCTGCCGCCAGGAAGATGGCAATGGTGGTGCTGTTGGTCTGGAACAGCTTGTTCAGGCCGAAATCCGGGATGATGGACTGGGCGTAATCGGCGTTCTTGCTCAGGTTCATGGTACGGGTGTTGCGCACATCGTACATGGGGCCGGTGCCGTTCTGGTAAATGAGCTCATTGACCAGATACAGGCCGATCCAGTTGAACATGATGGAGGTAATGACTTCGTTGATGTTGAAGTAGGCCTTGAAGAAGCCGGGGATCGCACCCCAGATGCCGCCCAGAATGGTGGCTGCGATCAGACAGACGAACCACGGCAGCTTGAGCATGATGGCGCAGTACAGAGCGCCGTAACGCGCCCCACGCGTATACTGACCCCGCCCGCACCC
>ENA-OQJC01000264-OQJC01000264.1-human-gut-metagenome-genome-assembly--contig:-NODE-264-length-16321-cov-2.527294_pt1 | contig 16321 bp, 18 predicted proteins | sample MGYA00242600_ERZ504766 | MGnify/ENA primary metagenome ERZ504766 (study PRJEB26092, sample SAMD00036364) | human gut metagenome | host: Homo sapiens | study: EMG produced TPA metagenomics assembly of...
CCGTATTTGACGTCTGTATCCGCAATCGAATGTCCGCCTGCCAGAACACCGCCCGCCTCTTTGACTTTTTCTCCGCCACCCAGCATAATCTGCCCAAGTATGTTCAGATCCCAGTTTTCCGGAAAGCAGACAATATTCAATGCGGTTTTGACATCTCCACCCATGGCATAAATATCACTTAATGCATTTGCTGCCGCGATCTGTCCGAATGTGTAGGGGTCATCCACCATGGGAGGAAAAAAGTCCAGCGTCTGCACCACTGCCAGATCATCTGTCAGTTTGTACACTGCTGCATCGTCTGAACTGTCATATCCGATCATCAGGTTTTCGTCCCTCGTCTTTGGTATCTTTTCCAGAACTCTTGCCAGGATTCCCGGGCCCAGTTTTGCCGTGCAGCCCCCGCCTTTACAAAACACAATCTCTTCTTTGTCACTCATCTTTTCTTCTGCCTCCCTTTCATTTTCTGCCATCCGATCACTGCCGCACCGAGCGCACCAGTGCGCAAAACGCCTCCAACTGTTTTAAATTGATATTCACATCATCCCCCCTTTTGCTCTGTTTTTATTATACTGCATTCCCGGAAAAGAGACCAGCTTATGATCGATTTCTCCAATAACAAATTCTTATCTTTCTACATTTCACACATTACGATCACTTTCTGGGGCGTTGTCATCGGCGGTATGCTGAATGTCGTATTGGTATAATAGACTAACAACTCCATGTTTCTCGGACTGCAGGTAAATCTCTGCCCGTTCTGTGTCATGATATTTGTCACAGGACTGAGATTTAACCGAAGTGAATTATCTTCTGCCACCAGATTTTCATCAAAGAAATTCAGCATCACATTCTGTTCTCCCCGAAGCACTGTCACAATCTCTGCCCGGTATTGAGGAGGATAAATTGCCGGAACCGGAAGGCTGGTATCATAAAACGCGGCAACCCGCATTCCTCTTCGCAGCCTTACATTTTCGATCACCATTGTATCCGCCATCACGGTAAAGCGTACTTCTCCGTTTTCTGTATCCAGACGCAGAATCTGGCTGCAGCAGGAATCCCCTCTTTGAATCTCCCTTATCACTACCGTTTATTTGTCCATATGTCTCATATGCCTATTTTACGCACATTCCTTTTTTCCTATATTATGTTCTTTTTCTCCGTATTGTTCACACTTTCTTCTTGTACTTTTCCCTGAAATTATGCTATACTGTTTTTCGGAAATCAAAAAGGAAGCGAACGCAAATGAAAAGATCTGACAGAACATCTTTTTCAATTTCATATAATCAACAGACAGGCTGATGTGCAGCCTGTTTTTTTTCGCTTTACCATAGTAACTTAACGCATAATTATTTCAAAGGAGAGTGTCAAAACCATGAAAACCAATATTTTTAGGCCAAAAAATCTTTTCATGATTTTCCTTGGCAACACCACCATGGCACTGGGAATCGTCATGTTTGTTCTTCCCAACGAGCTGATGACCGGAGGAACCACCGGACTTTCTCTGATCATAAATCATTATCTGCATCTGCCGATTTCTGTCTTTGTGTTTATCTTCAACTGCATCATGTTTTTACTCGGTGCGCTGATACTGGGATTTGATTTTGCCCTGACCACACTGATCAGTACCTTTTACTATCCGATTGCACTTGGTATTTTTACCAAAATATCCCTTCGCTTTCCACAATCACGGATGACCGGATGTTATCCAGCATCTTCGGAGGACTCTTTATCGGATTTTCACTGGGAATCGTCATACGGTGCGGAGCTTCTACCGGAGGCATGGATATCCCTCCGTTGATCCTGAACAAAAATTCGGACTGCCTGTTTCTGTAATGCTCTATGTATTTGACTTTTTGATCCTGATCGGTCAGGCATTATTCTGTGACAAAGAGGCCATTCTGTACGGAATTCTTCTTGTCATGACCTACACCATTGTACTGGATAAAATTCTTGTCATCGGCCAGGCTCAGACGCAGGTCAAGATCATCAGCCAGAAATCCGATGAAATCAATGAAGCCATTACGAGGAAGATGGATCGGGGATCTACGCTGCTTCATACAGAAACCGGATATCTTCATTCCAGACAAAATATGATCCTGACCGTCATTTCCAACCGGGAGCTTTCAAAACTCAATCAGCTCGTTATGGAAATCGACCCTACTGCATTTATGATCATCGGAAAGGTAAATGAAGTGCATGGAAATGGATTCACGCTGCCGAAAAAACATGCCGTAAAAACAGAGAAATAACGCATGACCACACAAAAAAGGACAACTGATTTTGAGGGCTGTACTCAAAGTCAGTTGTCCTTTTTCATGAAACAATCTTATAAATTTTTCAGCAATTTATCGATGCTGACCAGTTTTACACTGAGTACAAAAATCTCAGCTGCAACTGCCAGCTCTTCCGGTGTCGGATAAGACGGAGCAATACGAATGTTGCTGTCTTTTGGATCTTTTCCATATGGGAATGTTGCTCCGGCGCCTGTCATCACAAGCCCTGCTTCTTTCGCTTTTGCAACGATTGCTTTGGCACATCCTTCCATGGCATCAAAGGAGATAAAGTATCCGCCACGCGGAGCGATCCACGAACCAATCTCGAGTCCTCCCAGTTCACGCTCTAATGTGTTGATAACCGTCTCAAATTTTGGTCTCATGATATCTGCATGTTTTTTCATGTGCTCGACGATTCCATGAATATCTTTGAAGAATCTGACATGGCGAAGCTGATTTACTTTGTCATGGCCGATCGTCTGCACTTTCATCATATTGCGGATGTCTGCAAGGTTCGCATCAGAAGCCGCGATTGCTGCGATACGGAACCCGGGAAACTGATCTTGGAGGTAGAAGAAAACTTAGTATACCATATCCTGGTTTCCTGCTTTTTTACATTCCATCAGAATCTCGAGCAGGTAATCCTGTTTGTCTTCGTACAGATGATGTACACAATATGCATTATCCCAGAAGATACGGAAATCCTCTGCTGCCGGCTTTAAGTTTGCAAAACGATACACTGTCTCGTCAGAATATGTGATTCCCTGTGGATTGGAATACTTCGGTACACACCAGATACCTTTGATCGCCGGATCTTCACTGACCAGTTTTTCCACCAGATCCATATCCGGACCTGTTGCTGTCATCGGAACATTGATCATCTCAATTCCAAAATGTTCTGTGATTGCAAAATGTCTGTCATATCCCGGAACCGGACATAAAAATTTCACTTTATCCAGCTTGCACCATGGAGTACTTCCCATGATTCCGTGTGTCATCGCACGGGCTACTGTATCATACATCACATTCAGACTGGAATTTCCGAATACGATCACGTTGTCTTTTGGTACTTCCATCATATCTGCCAGAAGCTGTTTTGCCTCTGCGATTCCATCCAGGCCACCATAATTTCTGCAGTCCACACCGTCTTCACAGACAAGATCTGTTCCACTGTTTAAAATGTTCATCATCTCCATAGACAGATTCAGCTGTGCTGCTGCCGGTTTTCCTCTGGACATATCCAGTTTCAGCCCTCTGGCTTTTACCTCTTCAAACTGAGCCTGAAGCCCGCTTTTTAGTTCCAATAATTCTTCCTTCGTCAAATCCTTATACGCCGTCATTGCAAGATTCCTCCAATTCTTTTATCACTGGTTGTTATTCTATCGACTTTTTGATGTTTCGTCAATCCTTTCTTGCAATTTTCTGCATTTTCCCGCATATTTTCATTGGAACGCGCCTATTTTTGAAGCAATTTATATGTATTCATTCATTTTTCTCCCTGATATTGTCTGATCAGTCCGCTGGACCACACGATCAGCTTTTCAGAAAGCTCATCAAAACTGCCTTTCACTTTTCCGCTTTTCTGCTTCATCTCGATCGCAATATACAAAATCTCCCGATCCAGTCCGTTCAGCTTCGGAAACAGCTCGGCTTTTCTTCTCAGATAATTCCCGGTCTTTAAAAAATATTCCGCCTGGATTGTAAATACCGATGTCTTATATAATTCCATCAGAACTTCCCGACTCTGCTCATGGAGCATATTGTGACAGGCGGCATGATACAGATTGCAGGCTCCCGTATGAACCGCCCGTCTCACGTCTGCCATATCCAGCTTTGCCACGATCTCATCCAGACTTCCTTTCAGCGGCATCGTGTCCTGACAAAACTGAAAAAGATCTGCTTTAGACCAGTTCTCCAGCTCTTCCCGGCCGGAAATAAATCCGCAGATCTTTTCCCGGTACGGAAGACGATTGAGCATCCCTCTGTAGATCCTCAGATCTGCCGGAAGAAGCGTATCCAGGATCAGAACTACATCAATATCACTCTCTTCTGTGGCTTCCCCTCTGGCATAACTGCCCTGTACCCCGATAAACCAGATGCGGTATCCAAATGTACTTACCACTTCATGCACATATTTTTCCAGCCAATTGTAAATTTGAAAACTCATATCTGATTCCTCCATGTCTCTTTTTCTGCCATCGAACGCCTCTTTTTATCAATTACTTCTATTATATGTAATTTTTATTCCCGCCGCAAGAAGGTTTTGGTTTATCTTTACGCCCCGGTACTCTGATACGCTTTCATCCCCTTCTTCCACACCAGAACGTCAATGGCACCCAATATGACACAGGCACCTGCTATATATAGCAAAATCCCTCTGCTGCCCGCTCCCAGCATGCAGACTGTCGGATAATAATTCGCCAGAGCGATCGGAATCAGCGCACTGACGGCTACCCGGATCACGGCATGGTAAATGTCGATCGTTTAACAGTTCCCCAATCTGCAAAAACTGTTCCAGTTCTTCTATAATTTCCTCATACCGTTCGTCCGATACCCGGTATATTTTCTTGTTTAACTCCAGAGAGTAAATAAAGGGAAGATCCCATACAAGAGAACTTTTCTGTCCAAAATTTGCCCCGATATATTCTGCATTTTTCTTGCGGAACTGAAAACTGTCCCTTCCGAACATTTTCGCTTCCCCGCTGTCCGGAGAAAGAATTCCCAGCATGGATTTGATCAATGTGGATTTTCCTGCACCGTTTAGTCCTACAATTCCGACCATCTCTCCTTCTTTGATCTGAAACGAAATATCTTTGATTGCTTCTTTTGTCTCGAATTTACTGCTTTTGAAGATTCCTTTCCCGCTTTTGATTTTTCTGCGGTATGTTTTGGTCACATGGTCCATTTCTACGATTGTGTTCATATTTTCCCTCATTCCTTCTTGATTTCAAACCGTAATCTGCAATTTCTCCTATTATATTATACCCCTCCCCGCAAAAACTGCGCAATAAAAAATCTCTGCTCTTTGGCTTTCATCTCTATTATCATTCGTGCTTTTTCATGATTCAAATGGGTATATAAGTTGTCAGAGATATCGAAACATGATAAAATATCACAGACATTCACACGAAAGGAGTCCCCTATGTCCTCTTATTCACAATCCGATATTTATCACAGTATCTTCTCAGACATTTACACTGTCTTTTGCGGAATGCAGGACTGCCCCCCTTCCTATTCCTTCGGGCCGGCAGTCCGGAACTGCTACCTGCTTCATCTCTGTCTGGAGGGAGAAGGTGTATTTTACTCCGGTGAAGAACGCTATCCGATCAAACAGGGACAGGGATTTCTCATTCATCCCGGTAAGCTGACTTTTTATCAGGCGGATTCAGTGAATCCCTGGAGCTATCTCTGGGTCGGTATCGGCGGTCATGATGCAGAAAAATATCTGCGGCTTGCCGGTCTTTCTGCCAGAAATCCGATTTTTTCCTGTACCCAGATCGATACCGCAAAATCCTATATCCTGGACATGATGAAGCATCACGCCTTAAGTGCCGCAAATGAGATTTACATCCAGGGAATTCTGATGCAGTTTCTCGCCCTTCTGGTGGAGGACGCCGGATGTACGGTTTCTCCTCAGCAGAATACATCCAGCGTATATATTAATCAGGCGATCTCCTACATCCATAAAAATTATCAGAATCCACTCACTGTACAGGAAATCGCGGACTATTTGTCTTTGAACCGGAGTTATCTGACGGAACTGTTTCTAAAAACCGTACAACTTTCCCCGCAGCAGTTTCTCACCCGGTACCGGATCACAAAATCCGAAGAGCTGCTCCAGTCAAGCAGCCTGTCCATCCAGAATATTGCCTATTCCTGCGGATATTCCAGCAGCTTTTCTTTTTCCAAGGCATTCCGTAAAGTGAACGGTCTAAGTCCTTCTGAGTATCGGAAGCAAAAAAAGAGGGGGATGAAAAAATCAATTCTTTTGCATCCCCCCTTCATTTTTTATTCTTCCTTTGCTTTCAGCAGATAAAGACGAGAGTAGAAATCTCCGTTCTCTCCATTATACTGCTCCGGATTTTGTCCGGACGCCACGTCTGATACGATCAGTCCGGCCTGCATCAGCTCATCTCCGTACAATGCCATTTCCATATTCGAAATCTGATACGGAAGCTTCGGATCCAGTCCCTGCAGTCTGACGCTCCGATATCCGATATTGATCGGCTCCAGGAAGCGATACCATCCCACAATCGCTTCTTTTTTGTCCTCAGACACAACCATCCATGCCATTTCATTTCCTGCAAACGGGCTCTGAAGTCGATAGAATGTTCCATACTGGATCAGGCTTCTGTGTTCTTTCATAAATGCCGTCTGTTTTTTGATTGCCTCCCGCTCTGCCTCTGTCAGACTGTTCGGGTTCAGCTCATATCCGAAGGTTCCAAAATACGCTACATCCGCACGCATTTTCAAAGATGTGTTGCGAAGCACCTGATGATTCGGCACTGCTGATACGTGAGATCCCATACTGCTCACTGGATAGACAAGGGACGTTCCATACTGGATCTTACAACGTTCCACTGCATCCGTATCATCCGATGTCCATGCCTGCGGCGCATAATACAGCAATCCCGGATCAAAACGGGAACCGCCGCTTGCACAGGATTCAAATAAAATTTCAGGAAATCTGCCCGTCAGCTTCTCATATAACCGATAAACACCTAGAATATACTGATGCATGACCTTACCCTGATCTGCGGCACTGGCTGTATGAGAGTATACTTCTGACATACAGCGGTTCATATCCCATTTGATATAAGAAATCGGCGCATCCTCCAGGATTTTTTCCATTTGTCCATAAATGGCATCCACCACTTCGGCTCTGGAAAAATCCAGAATATACTGATTTCTTCCATGGGAAATATGACGTCCCGGAGTAGACAAAATCCAGTCCGGATGCTCTCTATAGAGATTGCTGTCCTTGTTGACCATTTCCGGCTCAAACCAGAGACCGAATTTCATGCCTTCCGCCGCTACCTTCTTCGCGATTCCTGCAATGCCATCCGGCAGCTTTTCCAGATTCGGATACCAGTCTCCCAGAGAAGAATGATCATCCTCCCGTTTTCCGAACCATCCGTCATCCAGTACAAACAATTCGATTCCAAGCTGTTTTGCCGTGCGCACGATCTCCAGAATCTTTTCCTCATTGAAATCAAAATAAGTCGCTTCCCAGTTATTGATGAGAATCGGTCTCGGTCGGTCTCTCCAGTATCCTCTTGCCAGGCGTGCACGATACAGACTGTGGAATGCCTGACTCATCCCGTTCAGTCCGCGATCGGAATAGACCATCACCGCCTCCGGTGTCTGAAACTCATCTCCGTTTTTCATTTCCCAGGAAAACCGGTCCGGATGAATTCCCAGCGTCACTCTTGTGACATCGTATGTATCCACCTCTGCCTGCGCCAGAAAATTCCCGCTGTAAACAAGACTGAAGCCATACACTTCCCCGCACGCTTCCGTGGTATTCTCCCGACGCAGTGCCAGAAACGGATTAAAGTTACTGCTGCTGCATCCGCGCATACTGTAAATTCCCTGAATTCCATACTGCAGCTTTCGCTCAGTCACCGCACGCTCTCTTCCCCAGGCTCCCGTCAGCTCGATCATTTGATAGTCGTGATCCGGCAGATCCACACTGCAGCTCATTGCACGTTCCAGCACGATTTTCTCTGTTCCGTGGTAAATCACCTTTGCACTTCTTGTAATCGCCGGAAGCTCTTCAAAAATCGTATAGTACAAGATCAGTGTGGTGTGAATCAGCTCATCTTTCAGTTCGATTTCCAGTGTCTGTGCCTCTTTGGAATCTTCGGTATAGGTAGCCGGCAGTCCTGCAAGCGCGGGCTTCCCGTCATAAATCCGATGTGTCTGATACACAAAATTCGTGATACGGCTTCCATTCTCCTGCAGAATCTCCACCGCCGGATACCGCATATCCCCTGCTCCATAGGACGGATATTCCTGCTTGATATGTTCCATCGAGAATGTGGAATCCCCTTCGTAAGTACATACAGCCATTGGGCGGTGACGCAGCTCCAGCAGATGGGAAAAACTCTCCCTGTCATGCAGCTTTTTCCCAAAATACAGCTGTCCTAACTGTCCATTTTTTAAGATGGTGATCAGATAGCTGATTTCTTTGTTGTAAAGATGAAATTCCCGGGATCCTTCGTGATAACAAATGCTCATATTTCTGGTTCTCCTCTCCTGTTTCTATTTTTTATTATAAAGATTTCGAGGGGGACTGCCAGACTGTAATGTTGGAAAAACATATCCAAATGTTGGGTTCTATTTTATAACAAAAAATGATCGGAACTTTCGTCCCGACCATCTTTTGTCTACTGTACTGTCGCAATATCGATCAGTGTCAGTTTTTTAATATCTGTATTTTCAAGACTGGTGATCAGCGCCTCAGCGGTATCGATCGCTGTCAGTACATTGACCCCCGTCTCAATAGCGTTTCTTCGGATGACAAATCCGTCTCTGGAGTGCTCTGCCCCCTGCGCCGGAATGTCGATGACCAGATCGATTTCGTGTCCTAAAATGAGATCCAGAAGGTTTGGCGACTCCTGCTCGATCTTGCGGACCGGAATTGCTTTCACGCCTGCTGCGTTCAGCGCTTCTGCCGTGCTCTTTGTAGCAAAGATACGGTATCCGATCTTTTCAAATCTGCGTCCGATCTCCACTGCCTCCGGTTTGTCCTCATCACGGACAGTCATGATCATGTTTTTGAACTTCGGCAGCTTGATTCCTGCACCCAGGAATGCTTTATAAAGTGCCTCGTCAAATGTCTTGGCAATTCCCAGACATTCTCCTGTAGATTTCATCTCAGGTCCAAGGCTGATATCTGCACCACGGATCTTCTCAAAGGAGAATACCGGCATCTTCACTGCCACGTAATCTGCTTCCGGCTGCAGTCCCGGTGTGTATCCCAGTTCTTTGATCTTGTTTCCGATGATCACTTTGGATGCAAGCGGTACGATCGGAATTCCGGTTACTTTACTGATATAAGGAACCGTACGGCTGGAACGTGGGTTTACTTCGATCACATACACATCATCTTCTCCACATACGATGAACTGAATATTGATCAGACCGATGACATGGAGAGATTTTGCAAGTCTTCTTGTATACTCTGCAATCTTGTCTTTTGCTTTCTGTGTCAGGCTCTGTGCCGGATATACAGAGATACTGTCTCCGGAATGGATTCCTGCACGCTCAATGTGTTCCATGATTCCAGGGATCAGGATGTCTTCGCCGTCACAAACTGCATCGACCTCGATTTCTTTTCCCTGCAAATATTTATCCACCAGAATCGGATGATCCTGTGCGATCCTGTTGATGATTCCGATAAATTCATCGATATCATTGTCATTGATCGCAATCTGCATTCCCTGTCCACCCAATACGTAAGAAGGTCTTACCAGAACCGGATATCCAAGTCTGTTTGCAACTTCTTTGGCTTCTTCTGCAGTAAACACCGTTCCTCCTGTCGGACGTGGAATCTCGCACTCTTCCAGGATCTCATCGAATAATTCACGGTCTTCTGCTTTGTCTACATTCTCTGCAGAAGTTCCAAGGATCGGAACTCCCATTTTCATCAGAGCTTCTGTCAGCTTGATCGCTGTCTGTCCACCAAACTGTACGACTGCACCGTCTGGTTTTTCGATATCCACAATGCTCTCTACATCTTCTGGAGTCAATGGCTCAAAATACAGCTTGTCTGCAATGTCAAAGTCTGTACTTACCGTCTCCGGATTGTTGTTCACGATAATTGTCTCGTAACCTTCTTTTGCAAATGCCCATGTACAATGCACAGAACAGAAATCAAACTCGATTCCCTGACCGATACGGATCGGACCGGATCCAAGTACCAGAACTTTTTTCTTATCACGAGTCTCTTCTACTTCGTTCTCACTTCCATATACAGAATAGTAGTATGGTGTCTCTGCTGCAAATTCTGCTGCACACGTATCTACGATCTTGTATGCTGCAACAATGCCGTTTGCATGACGCATATCGTGGATCTCACGCTCTGTCTTTCCTGTCAGCTGTGCGATCACGTTATCCGGGAACTCCATCCGTTTTGCTTCTTTTAACAGTTCCGGTGTCAGCTCTTCGGACTTCAGTGCGTTTTCCATCTCTACGATAATTGCAAATTTATCGATAAACCACTCATCGATCTGTGTGATCTCGTGAATTTTTTCGTTAGCTTACACCTCGGCGGATTGCTTCTGCGATTCTCCACATACGCATATCATCCACGATCTCCAGCTGCTCTGTCAGTTCTTCCACAGACAGATCTGTGAAATCATAAGACATGAGGCTGTCTACATGCTGCTCCAGAGAGCGGATGGCTTTCATCAGCGCACCTTCAAAGTTGTCGCAGATACTCATCACCTCTCCGGTTGCCTTCATCTGTGTAGTCAGTGTTCTCTTTGCACTGATAAACTTATCAAACGGAAGTCTCGGAAGTTTTACGACACAGTAGTCCAGCATTGGTTCAAAACTTGCATATGTCTTCTGTGTGATCGCATTTTTGATCTCATCCAGTGTATAACCAAGAGCGATCTTTGCTGCAACCTTCGCGATCGGATATCCTGTCGCTTTGGAAGCCAGTGCAGAAGAACGGCTGACACGCGGGTTTACCTCGATTACACAGTATTCAAATGTCTCCGGGTGCAGAGCATACTGTACGTTACATCCACCCGTGATATTCAGCTCACTGATAATATTTAAAGCGGAAGTACGCAGCATCTGATACTCTTTATCTCCCAGTGTCTGCGACGGTGCCACAACGATACTGTCTCCAGTGTGCACACCAACCGGGTCAATGTTTTCCATATTACATACTGTAATGCAGTTTCCGTTCCGTCACGCATTACCTCGTACTCGATCTCTTTCCATCCTGCAATACAGCGCTCTACCAGAACCTGTCCTACACGGGAAAGACGAAGTCCGTTCTCCAGGATCTCCACCAGCTGTTCAGAATCATGTGCGATACCGCCGCCGCTTCCTCCCAGTGTGTATGCCGGACGAAGTACAACCGGATATCCGATCTTATTTGCAAATGCAAGACCGTCTTCTACGTTTTCTACGACCAGAGAAGCTGCAACCGGTTCTCCGATCTTTTCCATCGTTGCTTTAAATTCCAGACGATCCTCTGCCTTTTTGATTGTCTCAGAAGTTGTACCGATCAGGCGGACATTGTGTTCTCTTAAAAATCCTGCCTCTTCCAGTTCCATTGCCAGGTTCAGACCAGCCTGTCCTCCCAGTGTCGGAAGTACGCTGTCCGGCTGCTCTTTTAAAATCAGCTGTTCCACAACTTCTACTGTCAATGGCTCAATATATACTTTATCTGCGATATCTTTATCTGTCATGATCGTCGCCGGGTTGGAGTTCAACAGAACAACTTCGATTCCTTCTTCCTTCAAAGAACGGCATGCCTGTGTTCCTGCATAGTCAAACTCCGCTGCCTGTCCGATAATGATAGGACCGGACCCAATTACTAATACTTTTTTAATTACGACTGTCTCTTGGCATTATTTCGCTCCTCCCATCATCTCAATGAATCTGTCAAACAGGTATCCGGAATCCTGTGGACCCGGACATGCTTCCGGATGGAACTGTACCGTAAAAATGTTCTTTCCAACATAGGAAAGTCCTTCATTTGTTCCATCGTTGACATTCGTAAATGCCGGTACTGCCACATTCGGATCCACATTTTCTGCATCTACCACATAGCCGTGGTTCTGGGAAGAAATGTATACACGATTTGTCTGAAGGTCTTTCACCGGATGATTTCCGCCGCGATGTCCATATTTTAACTTGTGTGTAGTCGCACCTGTAGCAAGAGCCATGAGCTGATGTCCAAGGCAAATTGCAAAGATCGGAATATCTGTATTGTACAATTTTTTGATTTCTTCAATAATAGAGGTGCAGTCTGCCGGGTCTCCAGGGCCGTTTGACAACATGATTCCGTCAGGATTCGATGAAATGATCTCTTCTGCAGTTGTGTGGGCCGGGTATACAGTCACTTCGCAACCACGCTGATTTAAAGATTTGGCAATATTATTTTTTGCTCCTAAATCCAGCAGTGCTACTTTCTTTCCTGTTCCTTCCAGAACATATTTCTCGCTGCATGTTACTTTAGAAACAACATCACCTACTGTGTAGGCCTTCAGCTTTGGAAGAATCTCTTCCAGATTGTAATTTTCATTTGTAGTAATCATACCATTCATGGTACCTTTTTCCCGTAAAATCTTTGTCAGAGCACGTGTGTCCACGCCTGCGATTCCAGGAATATCCTGCTCTTTCAAAAAGTCCTGAATCGTACCTTCACATCTGAAATTGCTTGGCATACGAGACAGCTCTCTTACAATATAACCATCCGGCCATGCTTTTCTTGATTCCATGTCCGGTGTGATTCCATAATTCCCAATCAACGGATACGTCATTACGACTGCCTGTCCCGCATAAGAAGGGTCTGTCAACACCTCTAAATATCCTGTCATGGAGGTATTAAACACGATTTCACTAATCATATCTCTTGTCGAACCAATGCTTGTTCCTGTAAACACGGTTCCATCTTCTAAAATCAGAAATGCCTTCATCTGTTCACCTTATCCCTTCGTAAATTTTCTCAAATTGTAAAGATTATACTACATACCCGGGAATATTTCAACCTGTTTTTAGAAAATTAAAGTGTCATCAATTTTATCGTAATGCCTGCGAATCCATTTCAGCCCTTTTTCCATATTTCCTTCTTCCAGGGCATTTACAATTTCTTCATGGATCTGGCACCAGTCCTCATTTTTTGCTTCGTTTTGTACATGTGCGATTTCTTCTTCACAAAGACCGGACAAAGATTCCATCACTGCGACAAGCAATTGATTCTCTCCTGCACGGATCAGCTCCTGATGGAATCTTCGGTCATGCTCTGCGGTCTTTTCCGGTATCTGCATCTCTTTGATTTCTGCTTTCAGCCTCTTTAAAACTTCCGGATTTTTCAACCGCACTGCCTGTACAAATGCCTCCTGCTCCAGGATTCGCCGGATTCGGCTGACTTCCCTGTAGTTGCTCTGTCCGGTGAGCAGCATCATGGAAAACACATTTCCCAGACTTTTCTGCGGCATATTCACCAGAAAATTTCCTTTGCCCTGTCTGCTCTCCAGCATTCCGGTATGTTCCATTGTGCGAAGCGCCTCCCGGACAGAATTTCGTCCCAGATTCAGACTTGCCGCCAGCTCCCGCTCAGATAGGGATCTTGCGTTCCGCAGGAAAGTTTTCCTTCTTTGTATCTGCTGTTTCAGATATTCGATCACTCTCTCATATGTTTTCTCATTCATTACCCTAAAAAACCTCTGAATCTTAAATATTCTGTCAATACCTCAACTGTACCTTCGATCCCCAAAACGCCGCTGTCCAGACACAGTTCGTAATCCTGTGCCAGTCCCCACTCCTGCTTTGTATAATATTTATGGAAAGAAGCTCGTCTGCTGTCTGTATCCTCCAGAAATTTCTTTGCCTTTGTCTCGGAAAGTCCTTCCCGCTCCATGATTCTCTGCACACGGATCTTGGGGTCTGCATGGATAAAGACACGGACTGCTTCCGGATCTTCTCTGAAAATATGGCCTGCGCATCTTCCTATTATAATGCAGGACTCTTTCGATGCCAGCTCCCGGATTCTTCGAAACGGAATCCGTCCGACCTCCTGTTCAAACTGGCTCATAGCAATGGCATATAATAAACTGTTTACCGGCTCTTCCTCATAAAATGACTGCACCTCTTCATAATCATCCGTACCTTCTGCAATCTTTTGAAGTTCCGATTTTCCATAGCATGGAATTCCAAGTTTCTCTGCCAGAAGTTCTCCAATTTTTCTTCCACCGCTTCCGGATTGTCTCCCAATGGTAATGATAATATGTCTCATATATTTTACCCCCTTATAAACATCCTGCAAAAACAGATGCAAAAATCACCGTTAAAAGTCCTGCCACTGCAATAGCCAAACTACTCATAGCTCCTTCTACCGGCCCCATCTCCATGGCTTTTGCAGTTCCAATTGCATGGGAAGCGGTTCCCAGTGCCAGCCCTTTTGCCACTGGTTCTTTGATCCGAAATACCCGGTACACCACATCTGCGATTATATTTCCCAGTACTCCGGTAATGATGATCACTGCAACGGTGATCGTAACAATTCCCCCAAGTTCTTCCGACACTCCCATTCCAATTGCTGTTGTAATTGATTTCGGAAGCAGTGTCACATACATATCATGAGAAAGCCCGAATAAATAAGACAGGCCAAGAACACTGAGTATACTTGTCAAAACTCCGGATAAGATTCCCGCCGCTACTGCTTTTAAATTCTTTTTCAGTAGATTTAACTGCTGATATAACGGAACTGCCAGACAAACGGTTGCCGGCGTGAGCAGGTAACTCAAATACTGTGCACCCTGATTGTAATCATCATAAGAAATATCCCCTACTGTCAGAATCGACCATAACACACAAAATGGCGATCAAAAGCGGATTAAAAATTGCCATCTTGAACTTTCGTTTTAAAAGCAGCCCCACCTCGTAACCGACCAGACTGACTGCTGCACCGAAAAATACGGAATGTACTAAAAACTCTCTCATCTTACTGTCTCCTGTTCTGCTTTCTCTTTCTTCTTTTTGCTATTCTGTATGACAGCCTGCGTCACTTTTGCAGTCACTGCCATTACCAGGACCGTAGTCACGACCGTGATCACACTGATTGGAATCCACACGGGCTTCAATACTCCCCATGCATTCAAAAGACCGACTCCTGCAGGAATAAACATGACCGGCATGATCTCGATCAAAAAGACTGCCGCATCAGAAACCTGACTCAGCTTGAGCACCCCTGTTTTCAATGCCGCCAGCATAAGGATAAGCCCCCACACGCTTGCCGGAACAGGCAATGGCAGCGCAGCTTTTAACAGTTCTCCCAAAAAAGAATCAGCAGGATGATTACAAATTGTCTCAATATTTTCATTTTCTCATTCTCCCTTATAACCAACTGGTAGTACCAGTTGATTATAAAAAAGAATTTTCTCGATGTCAAGAATTTTTCACACGGAATCATTCCTAATTCAATTCTGCGATTCTGGAAACACCTACATAAATCTGTGAAATCTTATACCATGTTCGGTAATCCACAGTTCCTGTCTGAGGCAATCCGAAAATGGACTGAAATTCTCTGACTGCTGCAGCAGTTGCCGGACCATATACTCCATCTGCCTGGATCTTTGGCAATGCCGGGTATGCTCCTGCAATCACATTCAACTGTTCCTGCAGCTGCCGGACCTTTGCCCCGCTGGACCCATTTTCCAATGTATAGCCAGGCCAGGAAGACGGAATACCCGAAATTTCTTCTGCTGTATTGATATACATATCACTTCCGTAAAAATAACGCAGAATCTCAATCGGAGTATATCCCTGATCTCCCAGCTCCTTTGACCCCCATTGTGTCATCCAGTCGGGACAGCTCACCCTGGTACCATCACAATACTGCGTCAGAATCGGCTGCCGTACATTCGGACGGGACAGATAGTTTGCAAAAATCTCATCCACTACCGCCGAAATCGTATCGTACACATTTCGTTCCGGAATCCACTTGTGATCAAATGCTGTAGACGATGTGATCGTAAAATCATACCCTTTATTCCGATACCATTCTGTGTATACCCTGTTCAATGTAAATGACATAATCGCCAGCACATTTGCGCGGATCGTACTGTCCGGCCAGGTTGCATAAATCTCACTGGATGCCACATTTTTGATATAATCCCGATACCGAACGTAATAATTTCTCGCTGTAGAATCTCTCGGAGAACCATCATGTACTACGACAAACTCCGGAATCACCACACGGCTGAGCACAATTTCGCCGGATTCTGTCACTGGTTTGATCTCGTCCTCCGCAATTTTCGCCGGGTATTCTCCATACAATGTGTGTGCAGGAATCACAAACACTT
>ENA-OQJC01000266-OQJC01000266.1-human-gut-metagenome-genome-assembly--contig:-NODE-266-length-16303-cov-2.534186_pt1 | contig 16303 bp, 13 predicted proteins | sample MGYA00242600_ERZ504766 | MGnify/ENA primary metagenome ERZ504766 (study PRJEB26092, sample SAMD00036364) | human gut metagenome | host: Homo sapiens | study: EMG produced TPA metagenomics assembly of...
GATGCTATTGTAGAAATGACATTGCCTAAGGATAATAATCAGATATTTGCGAGTAAATACGAAACGGTACTTCCTAGTAAAGAAGAATTACAAACAGTGTTGGAAGACAAAAATTTTGAATAAATAAATGATGAATACTCGACGGAGTATTTTGCATTCCGTTACGAATATATTTGAAAATGTGGCTGACAGTAAGCATACGAAAAGTCACACATGGAGGATTTTGCTATGGATAGATTCATTTTGAAAGCCCCATATAAGCCAACCGGAGACCAGCCGCAGGCGATCGAGCAGTTGGTAAAAGGTTTCAAGGAAGGCAATCAATGCCAGACTTTACTAGGGGTTACGGGTTCTGGAAAAACTTTTACGATGGCAAATGTGATTCAGCAATTACAAAAGCCGACACTTGTCATCGCTCATAATAAAACACTTGCTGCGCAACTCTACGGAGAATTCAAGGAGATGTTCCCCGAGAACGCAGTGGAATATTTTGTATCCTACTACGACTACTATCAGCCCGAAGCCTACGTCCCATCCTCGGATACCTACATCGCCAAGGATTCAGCAATCAATGATGAGATTGATAAGCTGCGGTTATCTGCTACGATGGCACTGGCAGAGCGCAGAGATGTGATCATTGTGGCGAGTGTTTCCTGTATCTATGGACTGGGAAGTCCGGTAGACTATCAGAACATGGTGATTTCTCTGCGTCCGGGGATGATCAAGGACAGAGATGAAGTTGTAGCAAAGCTGATTGAGATTCAGTATGATAGAAACGACATGGACTTTCATCGTGGAACATTCCGGGTTCGGGGAGATGTTTTGGAAGTGATTCCGGCATATGAGTCAGACGTTGCGATCCGAATTGAATTTTTTGGTGATGAAGTGGATAGAATCACAGAGGTGGACATTCTTACAGGAGAGATTAAAGACGAGTTAAAGCATGTAGCGATTTTCCCGGCATCTCATTATGTGGTGGATAAAGAGAATATCAACCGCGCCGTCAAGGCGATTGAAGAAGAGCTGGAAGAGCGCGTCAAAGAATTTAAAAGACAGGATAAGCTGTTAGAAGCGCAGCGGATTGCTGAGCGGACAAATTTTGATATTGAGATGATGAAAGAGACAGGATTTTGCTCTGGGATTGAAAACTATTCCCGTCATCTGGCAGGATTGGCGCCCGGACAGGCTCCATATACACTGATTGATTATTTCCCGGATGATTTTGTAATTATGATCGATGAGTCTCATAAGACGATCCCGCAGATTGGAGGAATGTATTCCGGGGATCAGTCGAGAAAATCGACACTGGTAGATTATGGATTCCGTCTTCCTTCTGCGAAAGACAACCGCCCGTTGAATTTTGAAGAGTTTGAAAGTAAGATCAATCAGGTATTGTTTGTGTCAGCAACCCCGGGAGTTTATGAAGAGGAGCATGAGCTTCTGCGGGCAGAGCAGGTGATTCGTCCGACAGGGCTTTTAGATCCGGAAGTAGAAGTGCGCCCTGTAGAGGGACAGATTGATGATCTGATTGGAGAAATCAAGGCGGAGATTTCCAAGAAAAATAAAGTGTTGGTGACAACATTAACAAAACGTATGGCAGAAGATCTGACAGACTATATGAGGGAAATTGGAATCCGCGTAAAATATCTGCATTCCGATATTGACACGTTGGAGCGAACAGAGATCATTCGTGATATGCGTCTGGATGTATTTGATGTACTCGTGGGGATTAATCTTTTGAGAGAAGGTCTGGATATTCCGGAGATTACGCTGGTGGCAATTCTGGACGCAGATAAAGAAGGATTTTTACGTTCCGAGACTTCTCTGATTCAGACGATCGGGCGTGCGGCACGAAATTCGGAAGGTCACGTGATCATGTACGCAGACAAAGTGACAGACTCGATGCGTCTGGCAATTGATGAGACGGAAAGACGACGCAAGATTCAGATGGCATACAATGAAGAACATGGCATTACGCCAAAGACCATTCAGAAGGCGGTCCGCGATCAGATCAGTATTTCCAAAAAAGTAGCAGCAGAAGAACTGAAGCTGGAGAAAGATCCAGAGTCTATGAGCAGGAAAGAACTGGAGAAGTTGATCGGAGAAGTTACGAAGCGAATGAAGAAAGCGGCAGCAGAGCTGGATTTCGAATCAGCGGCAGAATTAAGAGATAAATTGATTGAGCTGAAACAGATATTGAATGAGATCGAATAATTACGATATAAATGGGAAAGGAATTTTACATGGGAAAAAAGATGGACGCCAGACAGTATATCAGAATACGCGGCGCGAATGAGAATAATTTGAAAAATATAGATGTTGACATCCCCAGAAATGAACTGGTAGTGCTGACAGGACTGAGTGGTTCGGGAAAATCATCCCTGGCTTTTGATACAATTTATGCCGAGGGGCAGAGAAGATATATGGAATCGCTTTCTTCCTATGCAAGGCAGTTTCTTGGTCAGATGGAGAAACCGGATGTGGAAAGTATAGAAGGGCTTTCTCCGGCGATTTCTATTGATCAGAAATCGACCAATCACAATCCTCGCTCTACCGTGGGTACAGTGACAGAGATCTATGATTATTTCCGACTGCTCTATGCGAGAATCGGGATTCCACATTGTCCGAAATGCGGAAAAGAGATTAAAAAGCAGACGGTGGATCAGATGGTAGATCAGGTGATGGCACTTCCGGAAGGTACAAAGATCCAGTTGCTTGCTCCTGTCGTAAGAGGCAGGAAAGGAACCCATGCAAAGCTGTTTGAACGGGCAAAGAAGTCAGGATATGTGCGTGTTCGTGTAGACGGGAATCTGTATGAATTGTCAGAGGATATCGCACTGGATAAAAATATCAAACATAATATTGAGATTATTGTAGACCGTCTTGTTGTGAAACCGGGAATTGAAAAACGAATGACAGATTCCGTGGAAAGTGTACTTTCACTTGCGGAAGGGCTTCTGATCGTAGATATCATCGGCGGAGAACCGATGAATTTCAGTCAGAGTTTTTCCTGCCCGGACTGTGGAATTAGTATTGAAGAAATTGAGCCGAGAAGTTTCTCGTTCAACAATCCGTTTGGTGCCTGCCCGACTGTTTTGGGCTGGGATACAAGATGGAATTTGATGAGGATCTGATGATACCGGATCCGACACTCAGCATTCAGCAGGGAGCAATCGCAGTGATGGGCTGGCAGTCCTGTACAGAAAAATCAAGCTTTACACGTGCAATTTTAGATGCGTTGTGTGAAGAATACCATTTTGATCTGGAGACGCCGTTTCAGGACTATCCGAAAGAGATTCACGATGTTTAATTTACGGAACAAACGGGAAATCTGTGAAAGTACATTACAAAGGACAGCGTGGAGAAGGTGTTTATGATGTGGCATTTGAAGGACTGATCAAAAATGTGGAGCGCCGCTATCGCGAAACGGGGTCTGAGACAATGAAGGCAGAGTATGAAACCTTTATGCGGATTACTCCATGTTCCGAATGTAAAGGTCAGAGATTGAAAAAAGGTTCTCTTGCGGTAACTGTGGGAGAGAAAAATATTGCAGAACTCACAGCGTTTTCAATCGATAAGCTGCAGAAATTTTTACAGGGGCTGGAACTGACAGAGACGCAGCTGATGATCGGAGAACAGATCTTAAAAGAAATCAAAGCGCGGATTCAGTTTTTGCTGGATGTAGGACTGGACTATCTGACGCTTGCCAGAGCGACAGGGACACTATCCGGCGGGGAAGCGCAGAGAATCCGGCTGGCAACTCAGATTGGTTCCGGACTTGTTGGTGTGGCCTATATTCTGGATGAACCGAGTATCGGATTGCATCAGCGGGACAACGACAAGTTGCTTGCCACATTGAAGCATCTCCGCGATTTGGGAAATTCTCTGATTGTAGTAGAGCATGACGAAGATACGATGCTGGCGGCTGACTGCATTGTGGATATCGGCCCGGGAGCTGGAGAGCATGGTGGACAGGTTGTTGCAGTGGGAACGGCTCAAGAGTTGATGGCAAACGAAAAATCAGTGACCGGAGCGTATCTGAGCGGACGCCTCAAGATCCCGGTTCCGGAAAAAAGAGAGAAACCGACCGGATATTTGAAAGTAGTAGGCGCAAAAGAAAATAACCTGAAAAATATCGATGTCAAGTTTCCGTTGGGAATCATGACATGTGTGACAGGAGTGTCCGGTTCCGGAAAAAGTTCTCTTGTCAATGAGATTTTATACAAAACACTTGCCAAAAAACTGAACCATGCAAGAACAATTCCGGGAAGGCATACGAGAATTGAAGGGCTGGAGCAGGTAGATAAAGTGATCGACATTGATCAGTCTCCGATTGGAAGAACACCGCGTTCCAATCCGGCAACATATACGGGTGTATTTGATTTGATTCGTGATTTGTTCGCAGCAACACCGGATGCAAAAACGAGAGGCTATAAAAAAGGAAGATTCAGCTTCAATGTGAAGGGCGGACGCTGTGAGGCCTGCAGCGGAGATGGAATCATTAAGATTGAGATGCATTTCCTGCCGGATGTATACGTACCGTGTGAAGTGTGTGGAGGAAAACGCTATAACAGAGAAACTCTGGAAGTGAAATATAAAGGAAAGACAATTTATGATGTATTGAACATGACGGTGGAAGAGGCGTTGGAATTTTTTGAACATGTTCCGAGTATCCGGAGAAAAATGGAAACACTCAATGATGTTGGTCTGTCTTATATCCGACTGGGACAGCCATCTACGACATTATCCGGAGGAGAAGCCCAGAGAATCAAACTGGCAACAGAGTTAAGCCGCAGAAGTACAGGAAAGACGGTATATATTCTGGATGAGCCTACAACAGGACTGCATTTTGCAGATGTGCATAAGCTGACAGAGATTTTGCGACGTTTATCAGGTGACGGCAATACGGTGATCGTGATTGAACATAATCTGGATGTGATCAAAACAGCAGATTATATTATCGATATTGGTCCGGAAGGCGGAGATAAAGGTGGTACAGTTGTAGCGAGCGGGACACCGGAAGAAATTGCAGCAAATGAGAAATCGTATACAGGCAAATATATTGCCGCAATTCTGAATAAAAATAAAATGTGCAAAAGGGGTTTCCAAGTGAAATTAATTTTATTATACTTAACTATGCGAGTATTTGAAGCCGAAGAGAAGATAGACTATAAATGAACTGAGAAATACAAAAGAGGGGAAAAAGAATTTGTAAGGCTGGAGGAGAAAAGATGGCTGTAGATATCGGAATAGATTTGGGAACCGCAAGTGTTCTTGTATACGTGAAAGGAAAAGGGGTTGTTTTAAAAGAACCATCTGTAGTAGCGTTTGACAGAGATACGAATGTAATAAGAGCGATCGGAGAGGAAGCACGGCTGATGTTAGGCAGAACACCGGGCAATATTGTGGCAGTACGTCCTCTCAGGCAGGGTGTGATCTCAGATTATACAGTAACTGAAAAGATGATTCAGTACTTTGTAAGAAAAGCAATCGGAAAAAGAACGTTTAAGAAGCCAAGAATCAGCATTTGTGTACCGAGCGGTGTGACAGAAGTAGAAAAAAGAGCTGTAGAAGAAGCTGCGTTTGCGGCAGGAGCAAGAGAAGTACATCTCATTGAAGAGCCGGTGGCAGCAGCAATCGGAGCAGGAATAGATATCGGAAAGCCATGTGGTAATATGATCGTGGATATTGGAGGCGGAACTGCAGATATTGCTGTAATTTCGCTGGGTGGCGCGGTCGTGCATACCTCGATTAAAATTGCCGGGGATGATTTTGATGAAGCAATTGTACGGTATATGCGGAAAAAGCATAACCTTCTGATCGGGGAGCGGACTGCTGAAGATATTAAGATCAAAGTCGGCACGACATATCCTCTGATTGAGGAAGAGAGTATGGAGGTCAGAGGGAGGAATCTGGTGACAGGGCTTCCAAAGACGGTAACAGTGACTTCCTCGGAGACAGAAGAAGCACTTCGCGAGACATCAGGGAAGATTGTGGAAGCGGTTGTTTCGGTATTGGAACAGACTCCGCCGGAGCTGTCTGCCGACATTCTGGATCGGGGGATTGTTCTGACTGGCGGTGGGGCAATGCTGCGAGGTCTGGAAGAGCTGATAGAGGAAAAGACAGGTATCAATACAATGACGGCAGAAGATCCGATGAAAGTAGTAGCGATCGGAACCGGACAGTTTGTGGAATTTATGAGTGGCAGGAAGGATTTCTGAGAAGAAATCAGGATGGGACAGGCTGCTTCGGCAACAGAATGAAGATTCTGTATGTCGGGGGAGTCTGTCTTCTATTGTAGGACTGTTAAACAGAAAAAATATGCAAGAATACATGTATACAATGTTGAGGCTGCATAAAATGGGAGGAAGAAGTGGAGATTGTAACAGGATACGTGGAACATATTGTGTTTCGCAATGAAGAAAATGGATATACAGTATTTCAGCTGGAAAGTGAAGCGGGCGAAGTAACCTGTGTAGGAACCCTGAATTTTATCAGCGAAGGAGAGCGCCTGGAAATTAAGGGAGATTATGTGAATCACAATATTTACGGAAGCCAGTTGAAAATCAGTTCTTACGAGATGAAGGAACCGGAAGATCTGATCTCCATAGAGCGGTATCTTGGTTCCGGTGCGATCAAAGGAGTCGGTGCAGCTCTGGCAGGAAGAATTGTAAGGAAGTTTAAAACAGACACCTTTCGTATTATAGAAGAAGAGCCGGAACGGCTTGCAGAAGTGAATGGAATCAGCGAACGCAAAGCAAGGGAGATCGCGCTGCAGGTGGATGAGAAAAAAGGAATGCGCAAAGTGATGATTTATTTACAGAACTTTGGAATCAGTACAGCACTGGCAGCAAAAATCTATCAGAAGTATGGCAGTAAAGTGTATGAGATCCTGGAAACCAATCCTTACAAACTTGCGGATGATATCGAAGGTGTTGGGTTTAAAACTGCGGATGAGATTGCGGCAAAGATTGGAATACATACAGACTCTGATTTCCGGATCCAAAGCGGGATTTTTTATGTGCTTCAGCAGTCCATGACAGAAGGACATGTATATTTGCCGAAGAATGTTTTAGAGGTAAGGACCTCCAGGCTTCTTGGTGTTGAGATTGAAGGAATTGAAAAATATATCATGGATCTTTGCATGGAACGAAAGACAGTTATGAAAGAAATAGAAGGAGAGATCCGTATCTACCCGTCCCGCTTTTATTATATGGAACTGAATGTTGCCCGTATGCTGAATGATCTGGATATTGACTGCGCGATGCCGGAAGATATGATGGAAAAACGACTGCGAAAAGTGGAGGAGCTGGAACAGATTTCACTGGATCCAATGCAACATCAGGCGGTGATCGAATCGATCAAGCATGGACTTTTGATCCTGACAGGAGGACCCGGAACCGGAAAGACAACAACAATCAACACCATGATTCAGTTTTTTGAGAGCGAGGGGATGAGTATTCTTCTGGCAGCGCCGACAGGGCGTGCAGCAAAGCGCATGACAGAAGCGACAGGTTATGAAGCGCAGACGATTCATCGTCTGCTTGAAGTCAGCGGAAATCCAGAAGAAGAAGGAAATGTCAATGGATTTTTAAGAAATCGCGACAATCCACTGGAAACAGATGTGCTGATCATTGATGAAATGTCCATGGTAGATCTGACCTTGATGCATGCACTCCTTACAGCAGTTGTGCCCGGAACAAGACTGATTTTGGTGGGGGATGTCAATCAACTGCCGTCGGTAGGACCGGGAAGTGTATTAAAAGATACGATTGCATCGAATAAATTTCATGTGGTTACACTGACAAAGATTTTCCGTCAGGCGGGAGAAAGTGATATCGTACTGAATGCGCATAAGATTAATGCGGGTGAGCGCGTGATCATAAATAACAAAAGTCGTGATTTCTTTTTCCTGAAGCGACAGGAGGCGGATGTGATCATAGGAGTTGTGATCACACTGATCCAGAAGAAACTTCCGAAATATGTGGATGCATCTCCGTTTGACATTCAGGTGATGACACCGACAAGAAAAGGTCTGCTTGGAGTAGAGCGTCTGAATGTAATTTTGCAGAGATATTTAAATCCTCCGGATCCGAAGAAAGAAGAAAAGGAAGCAAACGGAAGGATTTTCCGTACTGGTGATAAAGTGATGCAGATCAAGAATAATTATCAGCTGGAGTGGGAAGTTTGTACAAAGTATGGGGTGACGGTAGATAAAGGGATGGGGATTTTCAATGGGGATATGGGAATCATCCGGGAGATCAGCTCCTATAAAGAAACTCTGACTGTTGAGTATGATGAGAAGCGACTGGTAGAATATCCGTTTGAGCTGTTGGATGAACTGGAACTGGCATATGCGATCACGGTTCACAAATCCCAGGGAAGCGAATATCCGGCGGTGGTAATTCCGCTGCTTCCGGGACCAAAGCTGTTATATAATCGGAATTTATTGTATACAGCAGTGACAAGGGCAAAAAAATGTTTAACGATAGTTGGGAGTGAAGATACATTTCAGGAAATGATAAAAACAAAAACGAACAGGAACGATACACAAGCTTGGACGAGCGTATACAAGAGTTTTAGAGCTGTTGTACCCTTCAGTTTGTCCATTTTGCGAAAATGTATACAAGTATGGAATCTGTCCTTCCTGTAAAGAGAAGATCGTGTATATCCGTCAGCCAAGATGCATGAAATGCGGAAAGCCATTGAGAAAGGAAGAGCAGGAGTACTGCCGTGATTGCCAGAAAAAGAAGTATGCGTTTGAAGCCGGGAAGAGTATCTGGGTGCATAAAGCACCGGTTTCGCAGGGAATTTACAGATTTAAATACAAAAACAGAAGATGCTATGGAGAAATTTTTGCTACGGAAATGGCTGCAGAATTAGGAGATACTGTGAAACAATGGAAAATAGAAGAAATTATACCAGTTCCGCTTCACAGATCCAGACAGAGGATAAGAGGTTACAATCAGGCACAAATTCTGGCGGAAGAACTTGGGAAAAGGCTGGATCTTCCCGTGAACAAAGATGCAGTAAAGAGAATTCAGAAAAACGCAACCTCAGAAAGAGCTTGGGAGCAGAGACAGGATTCGAAATCTAAAAGGAGCATTTGGTGTCACAAAATCCTGGATTCCGAAAAAATGTGTGCTGGTCATCGATGATATTTACACAACCGGAAATACCATACACAGAGTGGCAAAGGTGTTGAAAAATGCAGGAGCACAAAAGTATATTTTTTGACCATAAGCATTGGACAAGGACTCTGACAGTATGATATACTAAAAATGATGTTTAAAAGGCAATGGATCGAGGTGGAAACATGTTGGATAAAGAAAAATACGATTGATGATCAAGATGGCTTCTTATGAAAAGCAGGGAGCAGAAGAGGATCTGAAAATCAGCAGTTATTATAAAAAGGATTATGTGAGTATGAATGTGTGGGCTACGGCAATCTGGTTTACCATCGGTTATGCAATCGTAGCGGCACTGATCGCATTCTGCACGTTGGAGCAGATTCTGGAAAAGCTTACGATACTAAAGCTTCTTCTTTTGATGGGAACGGCAGTGGGCGGTTATCTGATTCTTTTGATTCTTTATTGTACCGGTGCAAGGATGTTCTACAAGAGAAAACACAATCTTGCCAAGCAGCATGTGAAAAAATATTATCGGGATCTGTCCCGTCTTGAAAAGATAAACATGAAGGAGAAAAAATAATATGAGCACATTACTTGTATGGAAGGATCAGATAGAAAAAATTTATGCCAGATATTCTTTTTATATTGTAAAGATACTGCAGTTCGTGTTGGGATTATGTGTGTTCGGACTGATCAATTCCAATATAGGATTTATGAAAGCATTATCCTCTACAGTTTGTACAGTTGGTCTTGCTGCTGTTACGGCCTTTCTTCCGGTCGGGATGCTGGCACTTGTAGCAGCCCTGCTTGTTCTGGTACATCTGTATGCGCTGTCTTTGCCGGTAGCGGGATTATGTCTGGCAATTTTTCTGGTGATGTATATTTTTTATGTAAGATTTACACCTAAAAAATCATGGCTGGTGGTAGTGGCGGCAGTAGCAGTTGCTCTGAAGGTCCCATATGTGATCCCGGTTGTATTTGGGTTGCTCGGAGCGCCTTCATTTGCAGTTTCGATGATGCTGGGGACGATTGTTTATTATATGCTCCACACAGTAAAGCTGACGGCATCGGCATTTCAGAGTGGAGGGGTAAAAGAACTTCTGGACGGAATCATGGTATTTACAAAACAGATACTGGCCAACAAAGAGATGTGGATGATGGTAGTTGTTCTGCTCCTGGCGATGATGGTAGTATATGGGGTGAGAACAAGAGGCATCAGTCATGCGTGGAAGACAGCTTCCGTTGCGGGAGCAATCGTGGCGGCAGTGCTTCAGGTGTCAGGCTGTATGACATTGGATGTTTCCTTCCAGGCAAGTTTATTTTACTGGATCTTGTGGTGGCAGTAGCAGCAGGTCTGATAGCAGAATTTTTCTTCCTTTCTGTGGATTATTCAAGAACAGAGACATTACAGTTTGAGGACGATGAGTATTACTACTATGTAAAAGCGGTGCCGAAAGTAGGGGTTACATTACCTGAAAAACAGGTGAAGCATATTACAGAGCCTCATGAAGAACAGCCAAAGGAAGTAAAAGCAGCAGTAAATCTGAAGCCGGAGCCGATGGTTCAGGAAACGGTGGCGATTGATACGAGCCAGATCCAGGAAGCAGATCTGGAGAAAAATGTAGATGAACTTCTGCTGACGCAGAGTTTAAATGAAGAATTGAGACAGAATCAGAACGAGCCGGAGGATGACTTGAGTCTTACGAAAAGCCTTGGAGATTTGTGGACCAAGAAGCCTGGTTCTGGAGAATAGGATGAGGAGGTGACTGGATGGAAGACTGGATCAGAATTTTTTTAAACAATTACATAAATGGTTTATACTTTCCAACGGTACACCTGACAGATGTGATAGAGATATTGATCATTACAGTGATCGTGTATGAGATCATGCTGTGGATCAAGAATACAAAAGCGTGGATGCTCTTAAAAGGGATGATCATGCTGGGGGCATTCTTTTTGCTTGCCGCGATCTTTAAGATGCATACGATTTTATTTGTGGCAAAGGAGTCGATCGGCGTACTTGCAATAGCGGCAGTTGTCGTGTTCCAGCCGGAACTTAGAAGAGCTCTTGAAAAGCTGGGCGAAAAGAATTTTCTTACGAATGTTACTCTTTTTGATAAAAGCAAAGAAAATCAGCGCTTTTCCGATGAAACCCGAGACGGGATCGTGCGCGCATGCTTTGAGATGGGCAGTGTCTGCACAGGAGCGTTGATCGTTGTAGAGCAGGCGATTCATCTGACAGAGTATGAGGTGACGGGAATTGAACTGGATTGCAAGATCTCTTCACAGGTATTGGTCAATATATTTGAGCATAACACACCGCTTCATGACGGAGCAGTGATCATACGGGGAAATCGGATTACCTCAGCAACGTGTTACCTTCCTCTTTCAGATAATATGCAGATCAGCAAAGAACTGGGAACAAGACACAGAGCGGCGCTCGGAATGAGTGAGGTCTGTGATGCGCTGGTGATCGCAGTTTCGGAAGAGACAGGTCAGGTATCTGTTGCAATGGGCGGACAATTAGAGAGAGGAGTGTCAAAGGAGAGGCTTACAGAACGACTGAATCGGATTCAGTACAGATCAGCAGAGAAGAAAGCAAAAAAATGGAAAGGATGGCGCAGGAATGAAAAAGCATAAATACATGGAAAATCTGAGCTTGAAAGTGATTGCCCTGTTCTTCGCTGTATTTCTGTGGCTGATCGTGATAAACATTGATGATCCTGTTGACACACAGACGTTTGATAATATTCCGGTGGAAGTAAAAAATGAGCAGGTTGTAAAAAGTAAAGGAAAAATGTATCAGATTTTGGATGGGACAGAGAATGTAAGTGTAAAAGTGACGGCAAAGCGTGAAATACTGGAGAAACTGACATCTTCAGATTTCAGCGCGGTTGCTGACATGCAGGAAATGCAGATCAACAGTCTGATCCCGATCAAAGTTTCTGTAAAGCGATATAGCAGTGAGTGTAAAGCTGAGGCTTCGCCGAATAACCTGGTAGTGGAGATCAATGATGTCAAACAGAATGTATTTCCTTTGACAGTCAGTGTGTCAGGAACGCCGCAGAATGGATGTATCATTGGCAACATGACTGTAAATCCTGAAAAGATTACGATCAAAGGCTCAGAACCGCTTGTAGAAAGCATTGAAAAAGCAGTGGTTAAAGTGGATGTAACGGGACGCGCAGATTCGGGAACTGTTCAGGGAAATCTGGTACTTTATGACAGTCAGGGCAATATTGTGGATCAGAGCAAGTTGAGCAATAACCTGAACACGGAGAAGGGAATTCAGGTAGAGATCCAGATGCTGAATACAAAAGATGTACCGATTACATATCAGCAGCCGGAGAATCTGAAAGAGAATTATATTTGCACAGGATGGACCTGTGAGCCGCAGACAATACAAGTCAGCGGTACAAAAGAGATGCTGGATACGATATCGGAGATAGAAATTCCGACATCGGAAATTGATGTCAGTGATGCTACTAAAAAAGTAGAAAAGACAGTGGATATCACGCAGTATCTTCCGGAGGGAATCAAACTGGTGGATGAGAATGCCAATACGATTTTGATCACTGTTATGATTGAGAAGGAGGGTTCCAGGATTATAGAATTCCCGGTAGAAGGAATTCAGGTTAATAATCTGAAAGACAAATATGAGCTTACGTTTGAATCAGATGAAGTGATCGAATTGAAGTTTATCGGAGAACAGACAACACTTGATCAGCTGGATATTACAAATGCAGTTTCGATTGATCTGCAGGACTGTAAATCTACAGGAGAGTATGAGGTTCCGGTATCGATTGAAGTGCCTGACGGAGTAGAATTGGAAAAACAGCCTACAATAAAAGTAAGCTGACAGAAAAGGAGATGAAACAGATCAGAAAGCCGATAAGAAATCTGACAGTACACAGGAGAAATCGGAAAAATAAGGGAGGAGACATAAAATGGTCAGTGGAAAGACAAAAATCAAGAATCCTACAGGACTGCATTTACGTCCGGCAGGATTATTCTGCAAAACAGCAATGCAGTTTGCAAGTAAGATCACGGTCAGAAAGCAGGCTCGAAATGAGGAGGTCACTGCCAATGCAAAAAGTGTACTGAGTGTACTTGGGGCATGTATCAAAAGCGGAGATGAGATCGAAGTGATCTGTGAAGGCTCTGATGAGACAGCAGCTCTTGCAGAGATGATCAGGATCATTGAGGATGGACTGGGAGAATAAAGGTTACAGAGCAAAGGAGAAAAACATGAACAAAGCAACATTAGTCGTAATGGCGGCAGGGATTGGAAGCAGATTTGGCGGCGGAATCAAACAGCTGGAACCGGTGGGACCAAACGGAGAGATTATTATGGATTACTCCATTTATGATGCAATGGAAGCCGGATTTGATAAGGTTGTATTTGTAATCAGAAAGGATCTGGAAAAAGATTTTAAAGAAGTGATCGGAAACCGGATTGAAAAGGTTGTAGAGGTTGCTTACGCATATCAGGAGGTAGATGATATTCCGCAGGCGTATCGGGAACGTTTTTCAGGTCGCACAAAGCCATGGGGAACCGGACAGGCAATTCTCTGCTGTAAGGATGTTGTAGACAGTCCGTTTCTGGTCATTAATGCAGATGATTACTATGGAAAGCAGGCATATGTGGAAGCGTACGAGTACCTTACAAGAGAGACAACATCAAAGGATGAGATCTGTATGGTCAGCTTTGTTTTGAAAAATACACTGAGTGATAACGGTGGGGTAACACGCGGAGTCTGTAAAGTAAATGAAAACGGATATCTTGCAGATATCGTGGAGACGTCCAATATTGAGAAATATGAGAGCGGAGCAGCCGTTCACAAGGGAGAAGAGTACATTTCAATCGATATTGAATCCAGTGTTTCCATGAATATGTGGGGACTTACGCCAGAATTCTTCCAGATTCTGGAAAGTGGATTTGAGGCATTTGTAGCAAATACCCCGGCAGATAACTTGAAAGCAGAATATTTACTGCCGACGATCATTGGTGATCTTTTGGCGGAGAAAAAGCTTGCAGTAAAAGTGTTGACATCAAAAGATAAATGGTTTTGGTGTGACTTATAAAGAAGATAAGGATTCCGTTGTTTCGGAATTGCAGGCTTTGATTCATGCAGGAGTTTATCCGAAAAAGTTATTCTGAAAGAAAAAATAAGAGAGGGGGCGCAGCAAATCAGGCTGCGTTCCCTTTTGCCGCGTAAAAGTGGTCAGTATAAAAGTTGGAATTAAGGAGAGGACATAAGATTGCAGGAGTTAAAGAAAAAGCATAGAAAGAAGCCGAAAAAAGAGTTAGACAGAGGGGCGCAAAAAGAGCAGAAGAATCTGACGGATATAACGGAAGAACAGTTGAAAGTGAATATCGGGATTGTTCGTTTGGGAAACATGATAAAGGTGATTCAGATTGTGATGAAAGTGCTGTTGTGTATGTTAGCAGTGTTATTCTCATTTCTGGCAATCTTGCTTCATGAAGCGGCAAACTGGATGCTGGCGACATGGACAAATCTGTCTATGGAGGAGCTTGTCGCTCAGTTAAAGACACCAATCCAGGGCACCAGTCATGAGGTACTCTGGGATTTTGTAGAGACTTGTATACCGGCTGCAGTGATGGCAGTGTTTTTTGTAGTATTGGTAATTGTAATGGTGCGAAAAACAAAGGTTACAAAATGGGTGGTACAGATTGGAGCCGTTGCAGGTTCGATGGCACTGATCGTATCATCCGGACAGATGGTGTGGAATGAACTGGATGTTGGAGAATATCTGGAAAATCAGGATACGATTTCGATGTTTTTGCAGGAGAATTATATGGATCCGGCATTGGTTCCGGTTACATTTCCCGAGCAGAAGAGAAATCTGGTGTACATTTTTATGGAGTCCATGGAATCCACGTACGCTTCAACAGATGTAGGCGGCGCTTTTGCAGAAAATGATATTCCGGAGATGACGCAGCTGGCAATGGAAAACGTTAATTTTTCGACGGGCGATATGCTGGGCGGTCTGATTCCTTCTGATGGTGCCACGTGGACAATGGGAGCTATGGTGGCGCAGACATCCGGGTTGCCGCTGAAGGTAAAGCTACGCGCGGAGAATATACAGGAAGATGTGCAAGTGCTTCCGGGAGCAACTGTTCTGGGTGATATGTTAGCGGTACAAGGCTACAAACAGGTTGTTATGTTTGGCTCAGAAGGGGAGTTTGCCGGAAGAAAACAGTATTTTGAGGGACATGGAAATTATGAAGTGAAAGATTTGCTCTACGCTCAGCAAAACGGTCTCATACCTCCGGATTATCGAGTGTGGTGGGGATATGAGGATCATAAATTGTACGATTTTGCAAGGCAGGAAGTGACAAACCTGGCAAACAGCGGTCAGCCGTTTAACTTTACAATGCTGACGGTCGATACTCATTTTGAAGACGGCTATATCTGTGATCTGTGTCAGGATGATCATACGGGCAATCAGTATGCAAATGTTATGTCCTGCGCCAGCAGACAGGTCGTGGATTTTGTGAACTGGTTGAAAGCACAGCCATTTTATGAGAATACCACGATTGTGATAGTAGGAGATCATTTGACGATGGACAGTGATTTTTGTCAGGATGTGCCGGAAGATTATACGCGAGGGGTATATAATACGATCATCAATGCTCCAATTGTTCCGGTCAATCAGAAAAACAGAATAGCGACGACAATGGATATGTTTCCAACGACAATTGCGGCATTGGGAGCACAGATTGAAGGGGATCGCCTGGGACTCGGAACAAATTTGTTTTCAGCAGAGCCGACTCTTGCAGAAAAAGTGGGAATGGATACCCTGAATAAGGAAATTAGAAAACGTTCTATTTTTTATGAACAGATAGCAGGAAAAGAAAATATTGATGATTCAGTCATGGATATGGACTAGGAGAATAGAGAATGAAAGAGTTTTTTGAATTTTGTAGAAAAAGACTAGATTTACTTATCTTTAACATATCTATTGTAGCAGTGGTCTACGGATGTAGAATTTTTAATTTATCTGTTACTATGGATACCGATTTTTTTATTAATACGCCTAGAAGTGTTTATAATTGGTTAGATATTGGCAGATATGGATTGATTTTTACAGAAAAAATTTTTGGAATACGTTGGTATAATCCCTATATAAACTCAACACTTGGTTTT
>ENA-OQJC01000267-OQJC01000267.1-human-gut-metagenome-genome-assembly--contig:-NODE-267-length-16281-cov-2.941501_pt1 | contig 16281 bp, 17 predicted proteins | sample MGYA00242600_ERZ504766 | MGnify/ENA primary metagenome ERZ504766 (study PRJEB26092, sample SAMD00036364) | human gut metagenome | host: Homo sapiens | study: EMG produced TPA metagenomics assembly of...
GATTCAACGACAAGCCCCGAAACCACCGACGCAACAGCATCAAGCCTGTCTGACCGGACCAGCGCATCGAATCCGGTGGCATACGTATGTGAGCCCAGCACTACGTCCGCAGGCAGTTGTGCCAGTTCGTCTGGACCGCCCTTAACCAGGCGGAACGATTCCTCAAACTCGTCTTTCGGACCGGTGTAGTAGAGACGGCCATCGGTGATGTAGGTAATGAAGTCAGCAGCACGTTCGAGGTCGGCAGTGATATGGGTGCTGAACAGTACCGAATGCTCGCCATCCTCAATGTAGGCATGCAGGATATCCATGAGTTCGTCGCGGGCAAGCACATCGAGTCCGCTGGTCGGCTCGTCGAGAATCAGCAGCTTGGCATCATGACTCAATGCGATGGCCAGCATCAGCTTCATCTGCATGCCGCGGGAAAGATCCTTGATATGTTTCTTGCCGTTCTGTGCGCCACCAAGGCCAAAAGTATCCAGATACTTGTGATAGCATCCACCGTCCCATGATGGATACAGTGGCGCGACAATACGTTCAATGTTCTTGACTTGCCACTGTTCATGCATGTAGCTGAAGTCGAACACCACGCCGAGTTGTTCTTTGACGGGCTCCTCGTTGGCGATGTTGTCGAGGCCGAGCACGTGAATCGAACCGGCGTCGCGGTGAATCATGTTGAGGATGAGTTTGATGAGGGTGGATTTGCCGGCGCCGTTCGGGCCGATCAGTCCCATGATGTAGCCCTTGGGCAGGTCGAAGGTCACGTCGTCCAGCGTGAAGCCGGAATCATAGTGTTTGGTGACGTCGGTGACCTGCAACGCCATCGCGTCGGATTCGGATATGGCGGTCATGTCCATGGTCCTTTCTTGAGGTTATTCCTTGCGGTATTCCTCTTCGAGCATGCGGTCCAATGCGTCCAGCGGAATGCCGGCGGCTTTGGCGCCCCGGCTTGCCTCGGCCAGGCTTTCACGAATCTGGGTTTCGAGCTGACGTTGCATCAGTTCGTTGCCCTTGTCCATCACGAAAGTGCCTTTGCCTTGGATGTTCTGCACCACGCCCTCATCGGCCAGTTCGTTGTACGCCCTGGTGACGGTGAGTACGGAGATGCGCAGCTCCTTGGCGAGTTTCCTCAAGGAAGGCAGGGCCTCGCCCGCCTTCAACTCGCCGCTGAGCACCGCCGAACGGATTTGGGTTTGATTTGCTCGTAGATGGGTTCTCCGGACACGGATGAGATGATCAGTTTCACCTATGCCCCTTTCGATTGTGGTTGACTAGCACCCCAGCTGTTTAGCTGTTATACAACACAGTATAACTGTTCTGCTTAACTGTCAAGGTGTGTTACATAACAGTTGAACAGTGAGCAAATACATCGTCAACTTATAGTGTCGAAACATGACTCGTGCCTACAATGGCCTCGGAAAGGGGTACCCATGCCCAACAACGCCCCGCCGACAGCCCCGCCAGCGGGGTGTAACTTTTTTATCACAGCACGCGCGGAGCGTCGTGGAAGTCGAAGAGGATACCGTCGGCCAGGTGGCAGATCTCGGGCCAATCGGAGGCGGAGGAGTCGTCGTGCATGGCCCAGACCTTCATGCCGACCGATTTGGCCGACTTCATGCCGACCAGCAGGTCTTCGAACACCGTGCAGTCGACCGGCGCGGCGCCTAGGCGCTTGGCGGCGAGCAGATAGACGTCGGGCTGGTCCTTGCCGACGTCGTTCGCGTCATCGACGGAGACGATATCGTTGAACAAATCGAACATGCCGACGTGGCGTAGCGCCGGCTCACGCAGACGCGGGGGCAGCGAGGTGGCGACACCCAGTTTGACACCGGAGTCTTTCAGATCGCGCAGATAGTCAAGCGCGCCGGGTTTGGCTTCGACCGTGGTGGAATAGGCGACGCTGGCCATGTCGTCCCATTCCTGCATGAGCTCTTCGGGCGTGTCTGTAAGGCCGAAGCGTGCGATGGTGTATTCGGCGATCTGGCGGAATTGCATGGCGGAAACTTTGGTCATGTAGTCGGGCGGCACTTCGATTCCGCGCTTGTTCAGGAAGTCGATGTCGACTTGGTCCCAGACTCCCATGGAGTCTAGGAGGGTGCCATCGAGGTCGAATATGGCGGCCTTGGTCATTTGCTAATCTCCATCTTCTTCAACCACCCTCAGTCGCCTGCGGCGCCAGCTCCCGCCAGCGGGAGCGTAAGTCGAGAATCGGATAGGAGTTCTCGGGCGTGGTCCAGGGAGGCTTCGGATTCGCTGCCGGAGAGCATGCGGGCGATTTCGTGGACGCGGGTTTCGCCGTTGACTTCGGCGATGGTGGTGACCACGCCCAAATCGTCGTCATCGGCATCCGGCGGCTCCTTGGTGACCACGAACTGCGCGTCCGACCACGAGGCGACCTGCGCCAAGTGGGTGACGACGATGACCTGCGCGCTGCGGGCCAGCCGTGCCAGACGTTTGCCCAGTTCGACCGCGGCCTTGCCACCCACGCCGGCGTCAACCTCGTCGAAGATGAAGGTCTGGTCGGCACCGCCGCGCGTGTCGGCGGCCACCAGCTCCAAGGCCAGCATCAGTCGGCTCAGTTCACCGCCCGAAGCGCTTTTGCCCATCGGCAACTGCGGCGACCCCTCGAACGGCGTAAACAGGAACGCGATATCGTCGCGACCATACGGGCCGAGCGGATCATCGGCCTTGTCTCGCGGCGTGACGCGCACTTCCAAGGAGGCGCCCAGCATGGCGAGCGAGCCGAGTTCTTCAGTGACGCGCGCACCCAAGTCGGCAGCGGCAGCCACGCGCGCGGCGCTCAGCACGTCGGCGGCGGCGAGGGCCGCATCGTACAGCGTCTGCCGTTCGGATTCGAGTTCGGCGACCTTTTCCGGCGAGGCATCCAGATCCTCCAGATCGAACGCCGCCTTGTCCCGCCAAGCGAGCACGTCGGCCAAGGTGGGGCCCCACCGACGGGCGAGGTCGCCAAGCTCGTGGATACGGCCGTTGATCTGGTCCAGATCCTCCACGCTGCCTTCGTCGCCCAGCTCCTGGCTCAGGGCGAACACCACGTCGCCCAAAATCGGCATTGATGGATTCAAGCCGATCGGCCTGCTCGGAGAACGTGCCGCCGACGCGAATCGCGCGCAACGAGGTCACCGCATGATTGATGAGTTCCACGGCCGAAGCGCCGTCGGCGGCGTCCACATCCACCTGCGAGGCATCCAGCGCGCCCAGCGCCGAACCCACGCCTTGGGCGATGTCGGCCGCGTTTTCGATGCGTTCGCGGCGCGCCTTCAGCTCCTCATCCTCCCCCGGCTGCGGGTCGATTCGGTTGATGCGGTCGATGGATTCGCGCAGGTAGTCGGCCTGTTGGCGGGCAGAGGATTCCTGCGAGCGCAGGCGTTCCAGCCGCTCATCCATGGCGGCCAGCGCATCCCACGCCTTGCGGTAGGCGGCCAGTTCGGCTTCGTCTCCGGCCACCCGGTCCAGAAACTCGCGTTGCCGTGAGGAGGCCGCGATTTTCAGCTGATCGGTCTGGCCATGAATGGTAACCAGTTCGCCGGCGATGGCCCCCAGCACCGAACGCGGTACGGACTTGCCGCCGAGCACGGCCCGCGAACGTCCGGAAGCGCGTACGGTGCGGGAAAGACAGTTCGCCGTACTTCGGGGTCGACGCCCGCGTCATGGGCCTTGGGACCACGGCCGCGGCAGCACCGGTGAACCCACTGTCGGCATCGCCAGAACCGGACATCGTTGGTGTCGCCGGAATGTTCAGATGCGACGGCATCATCCGAGAGCGCGAAAATCGCCTGGGCCCAAGCCTCGTCCGCCCCGGCCGAGACGCGCGAGGATTCGGCGGCCCCGCCGGAGACCAGTCGGATCGCGGAGAGCAGCATGGATTTGCCGGCACCGGTCTCACCGGTGATGGCGGTCATGCCTGCGGCCGGCGCAATGGTGGCTTCTCGAATCGGCCCCAGATTGCGGATATCGAGTTCTTCGAGCATCAGGATCCTGCCTTGCCGTCACGTTCGCCCGGCTTGTCGGGCTCGGTACCAGCGACGCCAGCGTCACCGGCAACGGCAACGCCAGCCGCATACGCGGCCGCCGGGAACGTGTGCCCGTGATGCAGCGACTGGCTCGAGGCCTCGTTGCGCGCGTGCTCGCGCCAACCGACCACGGGCAGATCGAACTTGGAGACCAGACGGTTGGTGAACGGCACGCCGGAGAGCCGGGCGAGGCGCAAGGTATCGCGCGATTCGCGCACCATGACGCGCGTACCCTGCGGCAGGGCGCGCTGACGGCGTCCATCGCAGCAAATCCAGCCTTCGGACATGGAATCGTCCAGAATATCGATGGTGAAGGTCGAGCCGGAGCCGATGATCAGCGGCCTGGCGAACAGGGCGTGCGCGGCCAACGGAATCAACTGCAGGGCCTTGACGTTCGGCCACATGACCGGACCGCCCGCGGAGAAGGCGTAGGCGGTGGAACCGGTGGGCGTGGAGACGATGACGCCGTCCGCGCCGAACGAGTTCATCTCCACATCGTCCACGCGGATGGACAGTTCGACCATCTTGCCCCGGTCGGCGCGTTCCAGTGTGATGTCGTTCAGCGCCCAATCCTCAATGGGCTTGGTGGCGCCGGGCAGCCAGACGTCCACATGGGCGATCATGCGTTCGTCGATCGAATAGTCGTGGGTGGAGACCCGGCGGATCGCCTCGTCGATCTGGAAGCTTTCGAATTCGGCCAGGAAGCCGACATGCCCCATGTTCACGCCGAGAATCGGCACTTGGGTGCAGTGGACGAGTTCGGCGGCGCGCAGTATCGTGCCGTCGCCGCCCAGGACCACGACGATTTCGGTGTCGTCCGACACGCACGGCGGCTGCACGCCGAAATCGGGGGCCTCGGTGTTGTCGATGATGGCGACTTCGAAACCGGCCACTCGCAGCTGGCTCACCGCCTCGGCCACTACGGTTCCGGTCTGCCTGAGCCTGGTATGCGTCACCACCACCGCGTTGCGCTTGGCCATGGCATCCTCCTGTCGATTCGGTCGCACTGCTCATTATTCTAACCGCAGACACCGTCATCAGTCGTACAGGTGTTCGAAAAATGCTGCTTCGTGGCGCGTCGCCGGCAACGTTCCACAGAGTCGATTATCGTAAGGCTTCGGCATACAATGGCGTACAGCCGCGCAATCACCGTACGCGTGCCGTGCGCAGCGCGATGGCATGCCGTATGACCGTACAGCAGTATCAGTTGAGGAGCTTGAGGACCCATGGCCAATGACTTCGACGAATCCTCCGCCAATGAGGAGGCCTCGAAGGGACTGTCATGGTGGTATTCAGCCGATGTACTGAGCCGAGACAAAAGCGATAAAACCGCCAAGCGCATTCGACGTATCAGCATCACCGACCGTCTGCTCAGGCACCCGGGCCGTCTGTCCATGGTGTATTTCGGCGCACTGATCATCATCGTCACCGGTTTGCTGCTGCTGCCGATCTCCACATCGGACATCATCTTCACCAATTTCCCGATCGCGTTCTTCACCGCCGTCTCGGCCCTGTCCACCTGCGGCATTCCGGTGGTGAACACCGGCGAATACTGGTCGATGTTCGGCCAGGTCGTCGTCCTGTTCTCCATCCAGTTCGGCGGTCTGGGAGTCATGACCTTCGCCTCGATGGTGGCTCTTGGCGTTTCCCGCAGACTCAAGGTCTCCCAGCGTATGCTCACCGCGAACGAGCTGGGCACCACGAAGCTTTCCGAGGTCAAAGGCGTGCTCACCGTGGTGCTGGGCACCTCCATCATCGCCGAGGTGCTGACCTTCGTGCTGCTGCTGCCCGACCTGTTCCGCGTGAACCATGGCAATATGGGGCGTACCTTGTGGCAGGCGCTGTTCTACGCGGTGTCGGCCTATAACAACACCGGTTTCACGCCGGATGCCACTGGTCTGCATGTGAACCGTTGGGGCGTGGGGCTGCCGATTCTCATCAGTGCATTCATCGGAACGCTCGGCTTCCCCGTGGTGCTGAATCTGGTGCAGTGCGCACGCCGGCGGCTCAGCCCGAAACGTTGGACATTGCACACCAAACTCACTTTGGTGACCACCGCTGTGCTGGTGCCACCTCACTGGCTTGGTTCCTGCTGGTCGAGTGGAGCAATACCGGCCTGTTCCCCGCAGATGACCCCGGCATGAAGATGCGCCGTGCGATGAGCGCCGCCGTCATGCCCCGCTCCGCCGGTTTCGATATTTCCTGGGTGCCCGAAGTCACGAATGAGACCAAGGTGTTCATGAGCATACTCATGTTCATCGGCGCAGGTTCCTCATCCACCGCTGGCGGCATCCGTGTCACCACGTTCGCGGTGATTCTCTTGATTTGCCGCGCCGCATTCACCGGCCATCGCGATGTCACCGTGTTCCGCCGCCGTATCCCCCGCCGTATTCAGATGACCGCCGTGTCCGTGACCACGGCCTGCTTTGCGTTGGTTATGGTCGGTGCGATGATGCTGATGTTCACCACCGGCTGCGCGTTCGTGGACGCCGTGTTCGAAGCCTGCTCGGCCTTCTCGTTGGGTGGTTATTCGGTGGGCGTGGCAAGCGCCGGCAATCCGGCCAGCCTGTTTATTCTGTCCGCCGAGATGATTGTCGGACGACTTGGCCCGTTGACCATCGCCTACTCCATCAGCCGACCGATGGCTCCCGAACCTATTCGTTATCCGCAGGAAAACATTATCGTTGGCTGATCGGCCATTCAATCGGCGCCCAGCAATCTGACATAGAGAGGACCATCATCATGGCAGCAAAACCGAGCGGCAACAAAAGCGTGCTGGTCATCGGACTGGGCCGTTTCGGCGGGTCCGTGGCCGCCACCCTCGACCAGATGGGTCAGGATGTGCTCGCAGTGGACAAGAACCCGGAGCTTTGTGGCCCGTTGGTCCCGCGCATCTGCCCACCATTCAGGCCGATATGACCGATGTGCTGGCCATCGAGCAGATCGACGCCTCCCAGTTCGACACGGCCGTCGTGGCCATCGGCGACAGCATCGAGGCTTCGGTGATCATCACCGGCAACCTGCTGGACGCCGGCGTTTCCGACCTGTGGGCCAAGTCCGTGTCCCAGGAGCATGCGCGCATTCTGCAGCGCATCGGCGCCCGCCACATCATCAACGCGGAGACCGATGCCGGCAAGCGCGTGGGCCATCTGGTGGCCGGCAATTATCTGGATTACATCGAAATCGACGGGCCGTACACCGTCGTCAAGGTCCACACGCCCCTGTACGCGGTAGGCCGCAGCATCGAGGACGTACAAGTACATGACAAGTACGGCGTGACCGTGGTGGGCCTCAAGGCCCCAGGCAAGGAGTTCCAGTACGGCTCCAAGGAACTGGTCATGCATCGCAACGACGAACTCATCCTCATGGGCAAGCAGGATCAGATCGACCACTTCATCCAAGGCTAACCCCCTAACTGCGCTCGCTATACCCCCTATCTGCTCACATCGTGACCGATATAACCCCCTCAACATGGATGCGCTCATTATTGTGGCAATAAGCCATAAAGCTGTACGTCCATATTAATAAGGGAGTTTTATCATCATGGGCAAGCATACGCAGAATTGCACGCTGATAGGCAAAGGAGTCTACGGCACCATAGGAGTGGACCAACGTTCCCGTCTTGCCGATGGCGCGCATTTTCACACCATGATTGTGACCAGCACCCTCGAGGCCTCAGTTATAGAAGGGGACAAACTGGTCATCAAAAGTGGCATTGTGCGGTGTGATGGTGATATTCGCGTATCCAGCATCAGCGGCAGCGGCGACATCGAAGTCGGCGGCGACATTATTTGCGATGAAATAACCTTTACCGGCAAACTACGATGCAACGGCGATATCGTTTGTTCCGGAAATCTGTCCGTCAATGGCTCCCTAGGCACCCGTCATATTAGCGGTCAGACAGTCCGCTTGAACGGCGTGTTGAAGGGTCATGACGTCAACAGCAGGGCTCTGGAAGTTCATCCACTCCGCAGTACGATGTTTTCCCGTTTTGATATGGATGGGTATGAGGATGGCAGCACGGTTCGCCATATCACAGCCGTCACGGTTGAAGCCAACCATCTGCAATGCCGGACTTTGACGGCGGACTCCGCCATGCTACGCAACGGCAGTGCGGTGGAAAGCGCCACGTGTGCCACCGCACTAGGCATCGACCGTACCTCCAGCGTGCTGCTGGTGAACGGAGACTGCCAACGCATTCATCTCAAAACAGCGTAAAGCAGGTATTCCTCATTACCGTGGGTGCCGATGATGGGACTATCGGCAGTGGCCACCACGTCAAGTCCGTGCTGTTCAGCACAGGCGACCACGTCGTGTAATGCCCGCTCCCGCAATGCCGGATCTTCAACGATGCCGTTTTTGCCGAGTCCTGCCCGGCCGACCTCGAACTGCGGTTTGACCAGTAACACAATCTGCGCACCGGGAGCCGCGATGCGCGCGATTACCGGGATCACATAGGTCAGGGAAATAAAGGAGACGTCGGAAACGATCATCGCCGGCCGGTAAGGCAGGTCGTCGGCCTCTACTTCGCGAATGTTGACGCCGCTCATTTCGATGACGTGCTCGTCATTGGCGATGCGCGGGTCGAGCTGGCCGTGCCCAACGTCGAGCGCTACGACTTTGGCCGCTCCCCCGCGCAACAGTACGTCGGTGAAAGCCACCGGTGGAGGCACCGATATCCAGACATTCCAAGCCTTCGGCCCGGTAAGGCCATTGCCGGCAAAGGTTTCGAACGCGACCCAAGAGTTTGTAAGCGCCTCGGGAGACGTAGTCGTCGCCCTTATCCACGGCGAGTTCGCTGTGCCCGGCTTTGACCATGAACGATGGCTTGGTGATGGTCTCGCCGTCCACGCGCACATGCCCGGCCTTGATGAGTCGCTGCGCTTTGGCCCGCGATTCGACCAGTCCCGAAGCCACGAGCATCATGTCAAGTCGGTCAAGTGGAGTCGCGGGATCGATATGCTGCTCGGTCATATATCTTCCTTTCGGCCCACCATCCACCAACGGGGTGGCTCGGCATGGAGCCACCATCCAGCACTTCACGTCATCTTCCGCTGGCGGGAGAATGAATCACCTCTGCTAGCTGCGGCTGTTATCAAGCTCGTGTTGTAAGGATTCCAGCACGTTGCGATAGGTCTCAAGCTTGCGGTCGTTGTCTTGTTCATCGATATCCGCAAGTTCGGGGTATCGCTCGGTGACCGGCGCATGTTCGCTATCCGTAGGCATAGGACTATGCCTCGATGGCGAACACCGGTACCGTGGCCTCGCTAAGCTGTGCGCCTTGGTCGGCGGCTTCCCATGCGGCGCATACGGCGGCGCGCAGGCCGTCCATACTGGTGGGGTCGCTGACGTGTACCTGGCCGTTTTCAAACCAAGCGCTAGCCTTGCGGCATTCCCAAGTACCGCTCTCATCGCGGACCGGCTCCGGTTGGGCTTCGCCGAGTTCACGCAGATCAGGGGCATGAATGTGGGCCTCAGGTGTGACGGAGCCAGCATCAGTTCGGTCGGGTTGGTGACACCGGTCAGCACCGCCAGCGAATCGTAGTCGCCGCGGTTACCAGCCTCGATATCGGTGTCGAGTCGGTCGCCAATGGCGATGGACGCCTCCTTGGGCACCAAATCGTGGCCTTCGGCGGCGTTCAGTTCGCGGGCCTCATCGTACATGTACGCTTCCGGCTTGCCAGCGGAGGCGACCGGTTCGACGCCGGTGGCCGTGATCACGGCGCGAATCATCGATCCGCAACCGGGGGCGATGCCCAGTTCACGAGGAATCGTTAGGTCGCGGTTGGTCACGAAATACGTGGCTCCGGCCTCGACCGCGAACGCAGCATCGGCCATCATCTGCCAAGTCATATCCGGATACCAGCCCTGAATGACGGCCTGCGGGCGGTCCTGAGGACCGTCCACGATGGTCAGGCCGTTGCGGGTGACCTCATCGCGCAAATGCTCGGCGCCCAATACCTGTACGCGCGCGCCGGCGGGCAACGCCTTGGCCACCATACGGGCGGCCACCACCGAAGAGGTGATGACCTGCCACGGCTCCACGTCCAAGCCGAAGCCCTTGAGCTGGTCGGCCACCACGTGCTGGAAGCGCGAGGAGTTGTTCGTGGTGTATTCGATGGTCATGCCGGCGGCTTCGGCCGCACGAATGGAATCGGCCGCGTATTCGACCGGATTCTTGCCGCGATACACCACGCCGTCGAGGTCCAGCAGCGCAAGCTGATAGGCCTCGGCGAGCGGGCGATCGGTGCCTTTGAGGAAACGGGTCATTACGCCGTTCACTCCTCGGTTTCGGTTTCGGGTTCGGTGGAGTCGGAGTCGGCGGATTCGGCGGAATCGTCAGCCTCGGCGTCATTGGCGGAATCGGTCTCGGTCTCGTCGGCCTCATCAGACTCGGCATCACCGTCTTCAGCCTCGTCATCCTCATCGCCGTATTCCTGCTCCGGATCCGGGGCGTACTGCGCCTCATCCGGATCGATGCCGAGCTTTTCGAGCACGTCGGAGTCGTCGGTGATGTCTTCGAGATCGTGATCGATCACCACGTCGTCGCTGTTTTCGTCAATCTCCTCGTCGGCATACTGGTCCTCAAGACGGTCCAGCAGGTCGTTGAGCTGCTCGGCTTCCTTGCTGCGGCCGGCCTCTTCAAGGAAGTACTGCTCGGCCTGCACGGCACGCATGCGGTACTCACCCGGCAGCCCCTGGGAACGGCCGACGGCGTGAACCACTTCAATGGCCTTGTCCCACATCTCCAAATCGCCAAGGGCACCGGCGTACACTAGGAACATCTCGACCTTGGGAGCGCCATGCAGCTGCTTGCCCTCATCGGACAGCGCCAGTTCCACGGCCTTCTTCGGCTCTCCGACGCCACGCTCGCAGTCAGCGATGAACGGCAGGTAGTCGAGGAAGCCGTTCATACGGTAGGCGGTGCGGAACTCACGCAGGGCCAGCTTGTAGTCGCCCTGACGGTAGGCCACGAACGCAAGCGTCTCGCGGGCGAAGTCGATGCGGGAGGCCTGACGGGCCACCCACTTGGCGTGCTCCAAGGCAAGTTCGGGGTCGCTCTCCTCCAGCGCGAAAGCGGCGAGGATGTGCAGACCAATGTTCTCCGCGTGCTCCTTGGACAGGCCGCGCAGACGTTCGCGCTCATCCTTGGACAGCATCGACCATTCCATGCCCTTGGGCATCTTGGGCTCGTCGGGACGACGGTCGGTGTACGGGTTCTGCGAGGGGAAGCTCATCGTGCCGTCGGAGTTACGGCGCGGGCGCCTCATGTATTCAGAGCGCTTCTCCTCACGGTACTGGCGCTTCTCTTCCTGCGAAAACTCGCGGAATTCGCCGTCACGACGGTTGTTGTCGCGGCGATCGTCACGGCGGAAGTCACGACGATCATCGCGGCGGTCGTCCCTGCGGAAGTTGCGGCGGTCGCCATCACGGCGATCGTCGTCGCGACGGAAGTTGCGACGCTCACCATCGCGGCGGAAATCACGACGATCGTTATCCCTGCGGTCATCGCGACGGAAGTCACGACGGTCATTGTCACGACGGAAGTCACGACGGTCCCCATCGCGACGGTCGTCCCTACGGAAATCTCGGCGGTCGTCGTTGCGGCGGAAGCTGCGACGCTCACCATCGCGGCGGAAATCACGACGATCGTTATCACGGTGCTGGTAGCGCGGATTCTCGCCGTTCTCGCCTTCGTGGGAACGGTAGCCGCCTTCGCGGCGCGGCTTGAAGCCTTCGCCGTCACGGCGCGGACCATTGCCGCGGTAACCGCCCTTGCCGCCGAAGCCGGAGCGGCCGCCCTTGTGGAAGCCGCCGGACTTGCCGTACGACTTGCGGTAGCCGCCGTGGCCCTCGCCATCACCGTCACGGCGCGGCGCGTAGCCCTCGCCATCCTCACGGCGACGCGGCTTGAAACCCTCACCATCATGACGCGGCTTGAAACCGCCCTTGCCGCGCGGCTTGAAACCCTTGCCGCCGCGGTTGCCCGGTCGGCGATCGCCATACCCCTTATGGCCGCCGCCGTAAGACTTGCCGGAACGCTCGTTACCTTCTGCCATTACTTGTTTTCCTTAATTCGTTGTTGATTAACGGTTTTCCACGGCGCCGAGCGCCTTCTTGCCACGACGGATAAGCGCGAAGCGGCCTGCCAGGAAGTCGGCTTCGGCCAGCACCTGCTCCTCATCCTCGATACGGTTGTTGTTGAGATACACGCCACCGGACTTGATGGCGCGGCGTGCCTCGGAAGCGGACTTGAACAGTCCGGCAGCCTGGGCGGCGTCGATTACGCGATCGCCGGGCTTGGAGACGGGGAAGACGTGCTCGCCGTTCTCGTCGACCACCTTGAAACCGTCGAGCACGGATTCCAGCGTTTCCTCGTCGATGTCTTCGAGGTTGCCACCGCGGCCGAACAGCGCACCGGAAGCATCGATGGCAGCCTGGGTAGCGGCCTCGCCATGCACGAAGCTGGTGACCTCCCAGGCAAGGGTCTTCTGGGCCTCGCGCTTGCCGGGGTTGGTCTTGGATTCCTCGACCAGTCGTTCGATTTCGGCCTTGGGCAGGAAGGTGAACGCCTTCAGCAGGCTTTCCATCTCCACGTCCGGGCGGTTGATCCAGAACTGGTAGAACTTGTACGGGCTGAGCATCGTGGCGTCGAGCCAGACGGCGTTGCCTTCGGACTTGCCGAACTTCTTGCCGGAAGCATCGGTGATAATCGGGCTGGTGAACACGTTGACGTCCACACCGCGCACCTTGTGGATCAGGTCCAGGCCGGAGGTGAGGTTGCCCCACTGGTCGGAGCCGCCGAGTTCCAGCGTGCAGTGGTATTCGTCAAACAGGTGGAGGAAGTCGTTGCCCTGCAGCACCTGGTAGCTGAACTCGGTGAAGGAGATGCCTTCCTCAGAGTTCAGGCGGCGGGCGACCGTGTCCTTGGCGAGCATGGTGCCCAGACGGAAGTTCTTGCCGACGTCACGCAGGAAGTCGATGACGGTCATCGAGGCGGTCCAATCGTAATTGGACACGAAACGTACGGCGTTCGCGCCTTCGGTGTCCAGAATGCCGCCGATCTGATTCTTCAGGCGATCGGCCCAGCCGGCCACCACGTCCTTCGGGTTAAGCGTACGTTCGCCGGACTGGCGCGGGTCGCCGATGAGTCCGGTGGCGCCACCGACCAAAGCGATCGGATGATGGCCCGCAAGCTGCAGGTGACGCATGTTGATGAGCTGCACGAGGTTGCCGATATGCAACGATGCAGCGGTGGGATCGAAGCCACAATAATAGGTGATGGGCTCGCCGTTCAGTGCTTCTGCGAGTCGATCCCGGTCCGTGGACTGGGAAATCAACCCGCGCCATTCCAGTTCCTCAAGCAGGGTGTTGAAACCCGCTTCCTTGAAGTCGGTGACGTGAGCCATAGCTTGTCGCTTCTCCCTATCGAATTGTGAATAAGACTGCCCAATTGGGCACAGTCAAGTTTCGCAGAACATGGCGACAGTGCCGAACACCAGCCGAGCCGCGCGATTCAGTAAAACGCCTTATTCTAGCGGCGCGGGCCCATAAGTTCGCGCAAAGAGTCGATGATGTCCTGACGATCCGGCACCTGGAACTTCGGGAAGGACTTGAGCATACGCTTCTGCTGTGCGTTGATGACGCCATTGACGGCCCAGCGCAGACGCTCAACCGTATCCTGCGAAAGCTCACGCATCCTGTCGGATACCGCACTGGAGCCCCACTGCCACGTGCCACCGGCGCGTGCCGCCACATCCTGCACCACCTGAGAGACGGAATCGAGCACCTGCTCGAATTCGAGCATGCCCGCAACCGTGACCGCCAAGTCGATGATGGTGATCAGGGCCAGTACCGTGACCAGCGTATGCAGCATCGGCAGCGGAATCATATCCGTGACCCGCTCGACATATGGCTGCGAACCAAGTACCACGCCCACGCCGCCGAGGCCGAAAATCAACGCGCCCAGCAGGCAGACGCGGCCTTGGAGGTTGAAGCGGAAGTTCGAGTAATCCCACCAGCGGGCGTGGAACAGCTGCTCCATGACCCACGAGGTTGTGTATTCGAGTATCGTGGCGCCCACCATCGAAATCAGGAAGATGATGATCGGGTTATGTACGTTGCCGAGAATGGCGACGCCGAGTATCGCGCCGGTGCCGTAGATCGGGCACAGCGGGCCGTTGAGGAACCCTCGGTTGACCAAGCGGTGCTGTTGGCAGGAGACGAGAATGGACTCGTACATCCAGCCGACGAAACTGTAGAACAGAAACCAGAGGAAATAATGTTCGAGTGTGATGATCATCGACGGGCTTCGATCTCGGCGTAAGGCTTCGCGGCGGGCAACGCGCGCTTGTTGAACCGGTCGAACGAGAAGGTCTCGGCGGTGGCGGAGCATTTGTCCGCCAAGGTGACCAGATAGCCTTCGATATAGCGCGGCGGCACCGGGGTCATCGGGAACATGTGGTTCTCGATGCTGTTGCGTTCGATATCGTTGAGCTTGAAGTCCTTCAGGGCATTGACCAGGGCGGCGTGGCCATGGGTGAAGCCATGCCACTGGTGTTCGCCGTTATCCCAGTCGTGCCAGTCGTACAGGAAGTAATCGTGCAGGAGGGCCGCGCGAATCAGGGATTTGAGGTCGACGCGGTACCACAGGCGTGCGCGGTCGGCCATCCACACAGCCAGGCAGGCGACACGCACGGAATGTTCGAACGTGGTGACATTGCCGTGCTGGTAGCAGCAGCGTTCGATCTGCATGTGGCGATGCTCGATGACCTCACGGCCGTGCTTGGCGACCAGGCGTTGAATCTGCGTTCGGGTGAGCAGATGTCCCACGATTTTCGGTCCTTCCCGTTTTGGGTTGGTTCAGTGCAATCCCCTGTTGTGAATTACGATTACCCGGCGATATTCAAGAATCCATCGAGTAATACCGTGACCGATTGTAGGGCACAAATATGTCCGTGCACACTCATCCAAAAGAACGACAACGGGAACCGTTAATCGTGGTGGGTTTCAAGATAGTCGAGATAACCTTGAAAACCGCCATCGAGGCTTGCTACATCGTAGCCGCGACCGGCAAGGATTTCAGCTACTTCCTCGCTCCACCATCCTTGAGCACAATAGACTACGACAGTTCGATCTGTGGGCACGGTTTTGAGCACATGGGCCAGAGGGTCGAGTGGTGCATTGATGGCACCTTCGACCGGGTGGGCGGCGAAGTCGGCTGGTTCCCTCAAGTCGAGCAGCGTGACCGTATTCGGGTCGAGCTTGGCAAATTCCGCCGGCGTGATGCGGCGGTACGATGCTTCACTGCTCTCATCGTCATCGACCGCATTAATGCAAAAGCAATAGGCATGTTCTTCCCCTCTCGTTCTGATCTTGGCACCCCTCAAGGAGGGGCACCACATAGCTCTAAATCGCGCAGGCCGGCTGAATATAGTTGGCCGGATCAATAGCAGTAATGGTCGGCTGCTCACCGCACACCGGGCAATCCGGCACATGCTTTGGCAGTGGGACCCGTCGAATATTCATGGTCAGGGCATCCACAGTGAGCATGCGAGCCACGAGCGGCTCCCCCACGCCGGCAATCAGCTTGACGGCCTCAGTCGCCTCCAGACTGCCGATCACGCCGACCACCGCGCCCAGTACGCCGGCTTCCTTGCAGGTCGGAATCTCACCGGCGGCGGGCAGGTCGCGGAAGATGCAGCGGTAGCAGGGGCCTTCGCCGGGAATGACGGTCATCACCTGACCGGCGAATCCGACCACGCCGGCATGGATATACGGCTTGCCGGCCAGCACGCAGGCGTCATTGATGAGGAATTTTGCGGCGAAGTTGTCGGTGGCATCGATCACCAGATCGTACGGTTCGATGAGGCCGGCGATGTTGCTCGCGTCGACGAGCTCGTAGTAGGTATCAACCGTCACATCCGGGTTGAGCGCGCGGATGGCTGTGGCCGCGGATTCCACTTTGGGCGCTCCGACACGTGCAGTGGTATGGATGATTTGGCGTTGCAGATTGCTCATATCCACCACATCGCCGTCCACCAGTCCGATATGGCCGACGCCGGCCGCCGCCAGATACAGGGCGGCCGGAGAACCAAGACCGCCCGCTCCGATGATGAGCACGCTGGAGGCCAGCAACCGCTTTTGCCCTTTGACCCCCACACCCTTCAAAATCAGATGGCGCGCGTACCGCTCCACCTGTTCATCAGTCAATGCCATGTTTTTCTCCATGTTTCCATCTCCCCTCAGT
>ENA-OQJC01000268-OQJC01000268.1-human-gut-metagenome-genome-assembly--contig:-NODE-268-length-16270-cov-3.191910_pt1 | contig 16270 bp, 16 predicted proteins | sample MGYA00242600_ERZ504766 | MGnify/ENA primary metagenome ERZ504766 (study PRJEB26092, sample SAMD00036364) | human gut metagenome | host: Homo sapiens | study: EMG produced TPA metagenomics assembly of...
ATGATCAACGGCTCAATCTCTGGTACTTTATCTGCCCGGAACCAAATCCCCAGTGTTCCAAATCTGGAAACCGGTAGCCCTTCCTTGATCTCATACTGTTCTGTCAGTGCATATCCCATTCCCATGACAACACGCCCTCAATCTGGCCTTCCACACTGATTGGATTTACGGCTTTCCCCACATCATGGGCTGCCACCATTTTCTGAATCGTTCCATCTTCATTCAAAATACAGACCTGTGTTGCATATCCATATGCCACATGAGAAACCGGATTCGGAACATCACTGCCCATTTTATCCGTCTTTGCAAGATATTCTCCGTAGTATTCCTTTCCTTCCAGTTCCTGAAGTGAATGTGTCTTTAAATCTTCACACAATTTTTCACAGGCCCGTTTTGCCGCCTCTCCTGTAATCAACGTCTGCCTGGAACCGGATGTCGTTCCGGAATCCGGGGAATCGGATGTGTTTGCCGGACAGTACCTAATCTGTTCCACCGGAATCTGCGCAGTCTGTGACACCACCTGTGTCAGGACTGTTCCAAGTCCCTGACCGATACAGGAAGCTCCCGCATGAATCTGTACCATTTTATCCTGCACCAACAGACGGCATCTTCCCCAGTCCGGCAGTCCCACGCCTACACCGGCATTTTTCATCGCACAGGCGATCCCCGCATACGGCGCCTGTTCATAAATCTCTTTGACAGCCTCCAGTGTCTCTGCAATTCCTGTAGAGGCATCTGCGATCTGTCCGTTTGGAAGCACCTGTCCGGGCCGCACCGCATTCCGATATCGGATCTCCCATGGAGAGATTCCCACCATCTCCGCCAGCAGATCCAAATTCCGTTCTGCTCCAAAACAGGTCTGTGTCACGCCGAATCCGCGAAATGCTCCAGCCGGCGGATTGTTGGTATACACGGCTTTTCCGTCAATGTCAATGGTCTGGAAATTGTAAGGCCCTGCCGCATGGGTACAGGCTCTTTGCAGAACCGGTCCGCCCAGAGATGCATACGCACCTGTATCCGATACAACTACAGCTTTCATTGCAGTCAGATATCCGTTCTCATCACATGCTGTGGTAATATCCATCCACATCGGATGCCGTTTGGGATGCACGGTGATACTTTCCTGTCTGGACAGCTTTACTTTAACCGGACGCTTTGTCAGGTATGCCACCAGTGCGGCATGATGCTGTACACTGACATCCTCTTTTCCACCGAATCCGCCGCCTACCAGCTTGTTTTCCACAATCACTTTTTCCGGCGGAAGTCCAAGCATCATACTGCATTCATGCTGGGTATCGTAGGTTCCCTGATCCGAAGAATAGATAAATACTCCGTCATCAAACGGCATGGCCACTGCACACTCCGGCTCCAAAAAGGCATGTTCCGTCCACGGAGTTTCATAATGTCTGGTCACTTTATATTTCGAGTTGGCGATCACTTCTTCTGCATTTCCTCTGACCAGATGCTCATGGGCGAGTACATTTCCATCCGGCTGGATTCCCGGATGAATGCGGGGTGCGTCCTCTTTTAATGCTTCAAACGGATCCAGCACCGGTTGCAGCACTTCGTAATCCACCTTTACCAATGCCTTTGCACGTTCCAGAATCTCCGGTGTCTCTGCTGCGATCAGACAAATGGCATCTCCCAGATAATGTGTCACATGTCCGACCGGGATCATTGTATCCCAGTCCGGTTTCAGATGTCCCACCTTCACAGAACCCGGAATATCATCTGCCGTATATACTCCGATCACACCTTCTAATTCCAATACCTTCTCTGTATGGATCGCCAGCACTTTTGCTCTTGGATATTCGGAGCGCACCGCACTGGCATAGATCATATCATCCAAATACACATCATCCGGATACTGCCCGGTTCCAAGAACTTTCTCCTTTGCATCCACACGCAGGATCGGTGCCCCGACAGAGACCACGCCGCTGTTCTCTTTGGCCGGAAGATCTTCCCGAAACATCTTTGCTGAGAGCAGGATCGCCTCGATGATCTTTTGGTATCCGGTACACCGGCAGATATTATTCCGAATGGCTGCCGCCGCCTCAACACGGCTCGGGTCCGGATTCTGATCCAGAAGCCCCTTGGCGCACATCACCATGCCCGGAATGCAGAATCCGCACTGCACCGCGCCGACCTTTGCAAATGCATATGCATAAACTTCTTTTTCCCGTTCACTCAGCCCTTCCACTGTGACTACAGATTTTCCCTGCAGCTTGGAAAGCATTGGAATACATGCCCTTGTGGCTTTTCCATCCACCAGCACCGTGCAGGTTCCGCACGCGCCCTGGCTGCATCCGTCCTTTACTGAAGTAAGCCTTAAATCATCCCGAAGAAACCGCATCAGCTTCGTATCCTGCTCCACCTCATAATCTTTTCCATTTACATGAACCATCAGCATATGAAAACCTCCTTTGGGGTACTCCCCGTTTTATTCCTTCATGTCTTCTCTCCTGTCAATGTCTTTTAATTCTTCCGGCGCACACTCCACGATCCGGATCTTCTCTTCATATTGCTTCATCAACTGTCTGCCGCCCGTATCCCCGGTCAGATGCATAAGCTCCTGAAAATACGTGCTTCCCCACAATACCGGATTTCCGCGCATTCCATCATATCCGGCACAGACAATGCTGTTTTTATGAAGGCATCCCTCGTTTAAAATCTTCTGGATTGTAGCAGCCTGGATTCCCGGCTGATCGCAGACCAGAAACAACACACCCTCCAGGTCTGGATTTTGTGAGAGCAGTTCCTGCAGCGCCAAACTGACAGAATGTGAAATTCCCTGTTCCGGCTGTCTGTTCTCTACAATATGGATCCCCAGGCGCTGCGCTTCTTCTGCCAGTGCTTCTCTTGCGGTCACGACCACCCTGGAAAGTCCCGAAAATGCTTCCAGCTTCTCAAGTGCATGCCGATAAAGAGGGATTCCCTGAAATTTTTCCGACAACTTGTCACTTCCAAACCGTTTTGCTTCCCCTGCTGCCAGAAGTGCCACTCCATAATTTCCATAGATCTGTCCAAACAAAGATACCGCTTCCAGCACACCGCCTCCGACTGCCCTTGCTTTGTCCGAGATCGTACCACAATGCTCTGGTTCACATCTGGCATCAATGTCTCCGATCTTCAATCCTTCTGTGACCTGTACATCCTTCTGGAGCATTCCGCGGACAATTCCGCTCATCTTTGCATAGACCGGCTGCTTCCCGGTCCTGGCAACAAGCTGGCCTTTTTCTACGGTATCTCCGATTTCTGCCACAGGCTCCATGATTCCATCTGCACTGGCACGGATCAGACGCTCGGTTGTAAAGCCGCCTATATTTCCCGGAACTCCGGTATTTGGGATTGCTTCTTTTTCCCAGATCACACTTCCCAGTGTATGTCCTCTTTTTGTCTCGATGACACAGTGACAGTCTTTTCCTGCGTAAAATCCCGGTCCTACACCGATGACAAACGGCGCGTCCGTGATCCGGGTTCCCAGATTCTTCTTTGCCAGGATTGCATCCACTACTACATCCGGATGAAACGACCTGATAATATCTGCTTCTGGATCCACCAGTACCGGAATCTCTCCTCTTTGTAAGATTCTGTCTGCTTCTGCAGCATCCTTTACCAGCACCCCTTTTAAATCTTCCACCTCTGCCTCGTTTTCGTAAACTGCTCTGGAGAGCGCCACGCTTCGCCGCACGGTCAGCGGAACCGCAATCTCTGTCATCACGATCTGATGTCCTGCATGGTATAAGCGAGAGGCAATTCCTGTTGCCAGATCTCCTGCTCCTTTGATTACAATCTTCATTTTTCTTCCTGCCTTCCTTCTGCTGTCACTGTCACATCTGCAAACCCGCGTTTTTCCAATTCCCGGCAGATTTCCTGCGCAAACTGTCTTCTTCGCCTGGTGTCTGCTTTATTTAAAATCACCTGATACCGCATGGTTTCTTTGACATTCTTTTTCCCGCCGCGGCTTTCAAGTGCCAGCCGCGCGATATCCAATGCTGATATCGGGTCTGTTATCTTCTTCTCCAAAATTTCTGCTGCCAGCCCGGGACGAAAACACGCCTCCCGAAAGGTCTTTCCCACTGCGTCCAGACCGTAAACTGCCAGCACCCGTGTACTTTTTTGATAGATGACCGGCTCCCACGACTCCGGTACTTTACAGGGAAGCCTTCTGGCTCCGTCTGCCTCGATCAAAAACAAATCCGGACCATACTTTCTCACCTCATCCAGAAGCGCTTCTGAAACACCTCTGACCTTTTCCGGATGATCATCCTGTTCTCCAAACCACACCTGATGAGTCTGCCCCCATCTTTGTGCAATGCGCTCTGCATCCGCACCGAGTAAAAACTGCGGTTCTTTTTTCATCCGTGTGGTCGTGGTCACTGCCACATTTTTCTGTCTTTTTTCCATTTCATCCGTAAGCCTGCGGATCGTAGTTGTTTTTCCTCCTGCTCCCACTACAGAGATCACTTCTTTTGCTGTCTCTGTAATCTGCAGTCCATCTAAGAGGGACTTCTTGATCTGTAGATTTCCGCTTTCCCATTTCCATATACTTGTCATGTCTGTTTGCTGTCTCTTTCTTTTTTAGGGCTTCTTCATCAGAAGCCCCTTTCACTTTACCGAAATCCCACAGATCCTGCAACCTTTGATTTTACCGAATCAAATAAGAGTAATCCCTGCACACAGTTTCAATCATGCGTCCCAGTCCATCCGGAAGAGCTGCCGGTTTCTCCGGTTCCCAGATAAAGGTCTTCCCAAAGAAGCGTACCTTACAGCGTCGGGTCTCTTGATCCAGAACTGCAAATCCCTGATTCTTACTGTTTTCCATATCTGCTTCTGTTTCGAAAAGTGTGAATTTATCCAGATATGGAGCGCTGGAATATGGACAGAAACTCTTACAGTTGCCGCACTCATTACACAGATAATCTACATGGATGATCTGGTGTTTTTCCATCCCCGGTACCTGAATGGCAATGTTTGCACGGTTTGGACAGACTTCTACGCAGTTTTCACAGATTGTCGAGCATCCCAGGCATCTGCCTGCCTCTTTTGTCTCTTTCTGTTCCTCTTTTAATACCCCTCTCTTGGCATAGACCTTTTCTTCCTCTGCCAGTTTATCAAAATCACGCGCCAATACTTCTCCTGCAATTGCCTCAGCCACTTTTCGTCCGTCCCGGATCGCCTCTACAACTGTTGCCGGTCCATACAGACCATCGCCTGCTGCATAGACATTGTCATCACTGGTTTTTAATGTCTTTTCATCGACATATAATCTTCCCTTTTCCGATACTGCCAGACCGTTTGCCTGATACCAGTCTGTCGGCACTTTTTCTCCAACTGCAGCGATCACCGTATCTGCCGGAACCCAAACTGTCTCCCCGGTCTCTGTCACTCCTCTTCTGCCCGATACATCATAATCGGAAAGCTGCATCACTTTGCAGAGAAGCTGGCCGTTTTCCAGTTTTACAGGAGACAATAACTCTTTGAATTCCACTCCATCTTCCAGGGCCATCACCAGTTCTTCTTCATCCGCCGGCATATACCGTCTCGTTCTTCTGTAAACCAGATAAACATGCTCCACGCCTACGTTTCGTTTTGCCGCTCTTGCAGTATCCATGGCTGTGTTTCCGCCTCCGATAACAACCACATGTTTTCCAAGTGAAACCTTACCGTCTGTCTGTTTAAATTCTGCCAGAAATTCCAGTGCATTTTTCGGCATTCCGCTTTCCAGCTTTAAGCTTCCCTGAACCGGAGCTCCCACTGCCAGTACGATCTTTGTATATCCCTGCTTTTTCAGTTCTTCCAAAGATTCCAACTTTGTATTGCAGTGGATGTCCACCTGCATCTTTCTTAAGATTTCCGCATCTTTTTCAATGGCATCCTCCGAAATACGAAATGGCGGAATCACGTGACGTACTACGCCTCCTAAAGATTCTTTTGCCTCAAATAGCGTAACTTCCATACCACCTTTTCTGAGGAAGTATGCAGCCGCCATTCCTGCCGGGCCGCCTCCGATGACTGCCGCTTTTCCTGCCTTTGTCACTGCCGGCACCGGAAGTTTTTCAAGCAGCGCCTCATATCCATTTTCTGCCGCTTTTAATTTCATCTCCCGGATATGAACAGGTGTCTCATAAAAGTTTCTGGTACATTTGCTCATACAGTTATGTGCACAGATCGTTCCTGTAATAAACGGAAGCGGGTTCTTCTCTGTGATCACTTCCATTGCTTCCTCATACTTTTCTTCTCCCACAAGCTGCAGATACGTTGTGATATCCTGATGGATCGGGCATCCCTCTTTACACGGCGCCACGAAACAATCCATGAGCGGAACTTCTTTTTTCTATCTTTCTTGACGGCAAAGGCTTCATTGCCTTCACATGATGCGGGTCTTTCACCGCTTCTTCTGCAAGTTTTCCTGCAGATTCTGCGTCCACTTTTTCAAACGGAGCATTCTCCTTGTCCAGAAGCTTTGCCATCTGTGTCAGCCTCTGATAACCGCCGGTTTCAAAAGAGTCGTTGCCACAGTAACCGGCCAGATGCCTGCATCCACAATTCTTTCTATATTATAGTAATCCGCTCCTCCGGAATAGGAAATACGAAGCCTTCCGTCAAATTTCTTTTGCCTAGTTTTGCTGCCAGTGAAATGGACAACGGATACAAGGATTTTCCTGACATATACATCTCTTCGCTTGGAAGCTCATTCTGTTTCACATCCACAGGGAACGTATTGGTGATCTTCACACCAAACTCCAGATTTCTCTCTTTCGCCGTATTCATCAGGCGTGTCAGCATCGGAACTGCATCTTCATACTGCAGGTCATCCTTAAAGTGGAAGTCTCCAAACTGTATGTAATCATATCCCATCTCATCCATGGTCTTTCTCGCAAACTCATATCCAAGCAGTGTCGGATTGCATTTTACAAAGGTATGGAATCCTTTTTCCGTAAGCAGATACATGGCGATTCGTTCAATCTCCTGCGGAGGACATCCATGCAGTGTGGAAAGTGTCACGGAATTGCAGATTTCCGGCGGGATCTGCTCGATATCTTCTGTTGTCACGTGCTCAAACCAATCCGCATGTTCCAGTAAATATGCCTTGCAGTGCTTGAAAATCTCTGTATCTTCTGCGTGTTTCATGGAATTCAGGAAGGTATCCACCTTCGGGGACTGGATGCCTGCCAGATCATATCCCACACTGACATTAAACTGAAATCCATTCATATCTCCAAGTCCAAACTCTCTGGCGATCACTTTCAATAAGAACCAGGCTTTGATATACTCTTCCATTGCCTGCGGTACTGTCAGCTCTGTGGACCACTCGCAGTTATATCCTTCATCATCCGCCTTGATACACGGACGGTTGATGCATGCCGCCAGCTCTTCTCCATCCATGATCTGTACGGTCTTCAATTCAAAGAAACGACTGCCGGCATAGTAGGCTGCCACAATATTCTGTGTCATCTGCGTATGCGGACCGGCTGCCGGTCCAATCGGCGTCTCCAGAGTACGCCCGAACATCGTCCGGTTATGTGTTCCATCTGCCCGGTACGCATGATGCTGTCCGAACACGGTTCCTCTTTTTTCTTTTCCTGCAATACCCAGTCCACCAACTGTTCAAATGACATCGGTGTCATAACTTCACTCATCCTCATGCCCTCCTTATGCGTTGATCCTCTCAGCCAGCTCTTTTGCCGCCTGTCTGCAGTCTGCCATCACTTTTGCTTCATCTATAGATACAAGTTCTCTGTCTTTCATCAATACTTTTCCATTCGCCACTGTGGTTACTACCTGTTTTCCAGTCATACCGAATAAAATGTGGCTGTTTGCATTGTCCCCGTTCATCGGTGTCAGCGGATCATAATCCACAACAATCACATCTGCTGCAGCTCCTTCTTTCAATACACCAAGCTTCTGCGGGAAATAACGCTCTGCAATTTTGACATTTCCATCAAAAAGCATCTGCGGAACCTCTCCCCATGCGGCATTCGGATCACACAGATGATGCTTGTGCAGTACGTTTGCCACTTTGTAAGACTCTGTCATATCATGAGTATATCCGTCTGTTCCAAGTCCGGTCAGGATCCCTCTGTGCACCAGTTCCATCGTCGGCGGACATCCGCAGGCATTGCCCATGTTGGATTCCGGATTGTGTACCACCATTGTGTTCGTCTCTTTGATCAGATCCATCTCATGGCCGTTGATATAAATGCAATGTCCAAGCAGTGTCTTTTCTCCCAGGATTCCCCAGTCCATCAGACGATCCACGATCCGCTTCCCATAATGTTTCAGACAATGATGCAGATCTTCGATCCCTTCTGCCACATGGATATGATATCCCACGCCGTCCGGCTTGTTCGCTGCCGCCAGCTCCATCGTCTCATCAGAAATCGTAAACTGTGCATGCATTCCCATCATGCCCGCGATCATGCCGGTATCCTCTTTTCGTGCATGACGGATAAACTCTGCATTTTCCATAACGGAATCTCTTGCCTTATCCTTCCCGTCACGATCCGAGATCTCATAGCATAAACAGGAGCGGACTCCGGTTTCTTTCGCAGCCCTTTCAATCTCATATAAAGAACCACGGATGGAACCAAAGCTTGCATGATGGTCAAATACCGTTGTCACACCATTTTTGATCGAATCAATATATGTAGCCATGGCGCTTAAATATGTATCATGCAAGGTCAGATTGCGGTCAATCGTCCACCACATCCCATCCAGAATATCTAAAAATCCTTTTGGGTCATATCCTTTGACGGACAGTCCTCTTGCGAATGCACTGTAAATATGTTCGTGTGCATTGATAAAGGCCGGCATGATCACCTTGCCCTTTGCATCCAAAAACTCCGCATCCGGATACGCCGCCTTCACTTCCGAAAGCGTACCAGCCTTCACGATTTTTGTCCCGTCAATCACCACTGCCCCGCATTCCAGATATGGATTGTCCGCATCTCTTGTGATCATCCTGCCGTTTCCTAAAATAAGCATATCAACCTCTCCTTTTCTTTTTGAAAGTCTTCTATTTTTGTGCATATCTTCCAGAACCGCTTTTGCTGTTTATAGAATACCATCAAAACTGCACAAATGCAACACGATTCTAAAACTTTTTTTAGGTATTCTAAAACTTTTTTAGAAAAACTATTGATTTTATGGATTTTTATGATATTATGAGTTTAGAAGCAGTTGTTTTTGACATATTTTACCAATGTTTTTCACAAAGGGAGGGATGACTATGGATCATACACTCAAGCTTCTAAAGCAAATGGCGCATGGTATTGCAAAACAGTTCGGAACTTCCTGTGAAGTTGTCATTCATGATCTGAACAAGGATCTGGAGACCTCCATCGTCCACATTGAAAACGGACAGGTGACAAACCGCAAGTCCGGAGACGGACCTTCCGGGATCGTACTGGAGACCTTGCACAAAAACGCTGCCAAAGTACAAGATAAGCTTTCTTATCTCACACGCACGGAGGACGGCCGGATTTTGAAATCCAGTACCCTTTACATACGGGATGCCGATGAAAAGATTTCTTATATCTTTTCCATCAACTATGACATCACAGCACTTCTTACGATAGACAGTGCACTGGGGTCGCTTCTTCATACCGAACCGGAAACAGATACTTACACAGTCAGCAAGCCGCACTCGCCGCAGACGATCACACGCAATGTAGAAGAGCTGTTAAACGATCTGATGCAGCAGGGCGTGGCACTGGTCGGAAAACCGGTGGCTTTAATGACCAAGGAAGATAAGATCCAGGTGGTCCGCTATCTGAATGATGCCGGTGCGTTTCTGATCACAAAATCAGGAGATAAGGTCGCAAATCTTCTCAATATTTCTAAATTTACACTTTACAGTTATATGGATGCAGGAAAATAGCAGATCATAAGGAGGTTTTACACATGGAGACAATCAAATGGGCAGTCAATCATATGCCGAAGACCGAGGATGCCAACCTTCCGGTCATGGCACTTTCCGAGGTGGAAAAAGCCCGCACGTTCCACGAAAGTTTTCCGCAATACAGTGTCACACCACTCGTAAAACTGAACCACATGGCCGAAAAATTAGGACTTGGTTCACTTTACATCAAGGATGAGTCTTATCGCTTCGGACTCAATGCATTTAAGGTGCTGGGAGGCTCTTTTGCCATGGCGCGCTACATTGCACAGCAGACCGGCAAAGATGTCAGTGAACTTCCATATCAGGTACTGACTTCCGAAGCTTTAAAAAAAGAATTCGGGCAGGCTACTTTCTTTACTGCAACAGATGGAAATCACGGACGCGGAGTTGCCTGGGCTGCCAACAAGCTCGGACAAAAGGCAGTTGTCCTGATGCCTAAAGGAAGTACACAGACACGGTTAAACAACATCCGAAAGAAGGCGCCACTGCTACGATCGAAGAATGCAACTACGATGAATGCGTGCGCATGGCTGCCGATATGGCTGCCAGAACTGAACATGGTATCATCGTGCAGGATACTGCGTGGGACGGCTATGAAGAAATTCCGGCATGGATCATGCAGGGATACGGAACCATGGCCATGGAAGCCGACGATCAACTTCATGAAGACGGCTGCGAAGCCCCGACTCATGTATTTATCCAGGCTGGTGTCGGATCCCTTGCCGGTGCTGTTCAGGGATATTTTGCGAACCGCTATCCCAAGACCCGCCGAAAGTGGTCGTTGTGGAAGCCGAATCTGCTGCCTGTCTTTACAAAGGAGCTGTTGCCGGAGACGGAACGATCCGTATCGTGGACGGTGATATGCCGACCATCATGGCAGGTCTTGCCTGCGGCGAACCGAACACCATTTCCTGGGATATCTTAAAGAATCATGTGGATACCTTTGTTGCTGCACCAGACTGGGTCGCTGCAAAAGGAATGCGGATGCTCGCCGCACCGATCAAGGGAGATACGCCGGTCACTTCCGGAGAATCCGGAGCCGCACCGTTTGGAACGCTCGCCTGCATCATGTGCATGGACGAATATCAGGAATTAAGAGAACACCTGGGCCTGGATGAAACTTCCCGGGTACTGCTTTTCTCCACCGAAGGAGATACCGATCCTACACGTTACGAATCCATCGTATGGGACGGCAATGAACGTTAGATCAGGAAACCATTTCATTATGTTTATCAAGGAGGATTTTAAAATGGATTTCAACAAAATCAAAGAAGCTGCACAGAACTATGAAGCGGATATGACAAAATTTCTCAGAGAGATCGTAAAATTCCCGGGTGAGAGCTGTGGGGAAAAGGATCACATTGAACGGATCGCTGAAGAGATGCGGAAACTGGATTTTGATAAAGTCGAGATCGATCCGCAGGGAAATGTACTCGGATATATGGGAACTGGAGAGACACTCATCGGATTTGATGCACATATTGACACCGTTGGTATCGGAAACCGTGACAACTGGGAATTCGATCCATATGAAGGATTCGAATCTGACACAGAGATCGGAGGACGTGGTACTTCTGATCAGCTCGGAGGTATCGTCTCTGCAGTTTACGGTGCAAGGATCATGAAAGATCTGGGGCTTTTAAGTGACAAATATACAGTCCTTGTCACAGGAACCGTACAGGAAGAAGACTGCGACGGCCTCTGCTGGCAATACATCATCAACGAAGATAAAGTCCGTCCGGAATTTGTGGTATCCACAGAACCAACTGACGGCGGGATCTACCGCGGACAGAGAGGACGTATGGAGATTCGTGTGGACGTCAAAGGTGTATCCTGTCACGGCTCTGCACCGGAGCGTGGAGACAATGCAATCTACAAGATGGCTGATATCCTGCAGGATGTCCGTGCACTGAACGAAAACGATGCCGAAGAGACAACTGAAATCAAAGGACTCGTAAAAATGCTGGATGAAACATATAATCCTCAATGGGAAGAAGCAAGATTCTTAGGACGGGGTACCATCACAACTTCTGAGATTTTCTTCACTTCTCCAAGCCGCTGTGCGGTTGCAGACTCCTGCTCTGTTTCTCTGGATCGCCGTATGACTGCCGGAGAGACATGGGAAAGCTGTCTGGATGAGATCCGTGCACTTCCAAGCGTACAGAAATATGGGGAGGATGTAACGGTTTCCATGTACAACTATGACAGACCATCCTATACCGGACTGGTATATCCGATCGAATGCTACTTCCCGACCTGGGTCATTCCAAAAGATCACAAAGTCACAAAAGCTCTGGAAGAAGCCTACAAGGGACTTTACGGAGAAGAAAGGATTGGAACACCAGAGACTGCTAAGATGAGAAAAGCCCGCCGCTGACTGACAAATGGACGTTCTCTACAAACGGCGTTTCCATCATGGGACGAAACGGCATTCCTTGTATCGGATTTGGGCCTGGAGCAGAAGCACAGGCTCATGCACCAAATGAAAAGACCTGGAAGGCAGACCTGGTCGTATGTGCCGCTGTTTACGCTGCACTGCCGACTTTATATTGTAAATAAATTTTCAAAATAGCAAAAAACACAACAGGCACAGCCTGAGTATATGGAGGAATTACACTATGAAAACATTACAGGATTACATCGATAAACTGAACGCACTCAACTTCAAAGACATGTACAACTCTGACTTTTTCCTGACCTGGGAAAAAACAGACGACGAACTGGAAGCAGTATTTACACTGGCAGACGCACTCCGTTTTATGAGAGAAAACAACATCTCCACAAAAGTATTTGAAAGCGGACTCGGAATCTCTTTATTCCGTGACAATTCCACACGTACCCGCTTCTCATTTGCTTCCGCATGTAACCTGCTCGGCCTTGAGGTGCAGGATCTGGATGAAGGAAAATCGCAGATTGCACATGGTGAGACGGTTCGTGAGACAGCCAACATGATTTCTTTCATGGCAGATGTCATCGGAATCCGTGACGATATGTACATCGGAAAAGGAAATGCTTACATGCACGAAGTCGTAGATGCTGTGACAGAAGGACACAAAGACGGGATTCTTCAGCAGAAACCAACGCTTGTCAACCTGCAGTGCGATATCGACCATCCGACACAGGCAATGGCCGATATGCTGCACATCATCCATGAATTCGGCGGTGTGGAGAATCTGAAAGGAAAGAAGATCGCCATGTCCTGGGCATACTCTCCTTCCTACGGAAAACCGCTCTCTGTTCCACAGGGTGTGATCGGACTGATGACACGTTTTGGAATGGACGTTGTACTGGCACATCCGGAAGGATATGAAGTCTTCCCGGAAGTGGAGGCTGTTGCTGCCGAAAATGCGAAAAAATCCGGCGGTTCTTTCACAAAGACCAACAATATGGCAGAAGCTTTCAAAGATGCCGACATCGTTTATCCAAAGAGCTGGGCGCCGTTTGCTGCCATGGAAAAACGTACTGAATTATATGGAAACGGTGACTTTGCGGGAATCGATGCTCTGGAAAAAGAACTTCTGGAACAGAACGCACAGCACAAAGACTGGGCTTGTACAGAAGAACTGATGAAGACGACCAAAGACGGTAACGCGCTCTACCTGCACTGTCTGCCTGCAGATATCACAGGTGTCAGCTGCGAATCCGGTGAAGTCGATGCCAGCGTATTCGACCGCTACAGAACACCACTTTATAAAGAAGCCAGCTACAAACCGTATATCATCGCAGCCATGATCTTTCTTGCAAAATTTGCAGATCCTGCTGATATCTTAAAGAAGCTGGAAGAGAAATCCACACCTAGAGTTTTTGAGTAAAACCTGTTATACTAGAACACGATGCGAAATGGATTATATTCAAGGAGGGACTAAGCTATGCTAAAATATGTAGAAACCAAAAATGCACCGGCAGCAATCGGACCTTATTCTCAGGGAATCATCTGTAACGGAATTGCGTTTTTCTCCGGTCAGATCCCGCTCTCTCCGATAACAGGAGAAGTGGTCGGAACCACGATCGAAGAACAGACAGAACAGGTGATGTTAAACATCAAAGCGCTTCTTGAAAGCCAGAATGCGGATTTTACAGATGTGGTAAAAACAACCTGTTTCCTTGCAGACATGGGTGATTTTGCTGCATTCAATGAAATCTATGCAAAATATTTTACAGGAAAACCGGCGCGCTCCTGCGTTGCTGTAAAAGATCTTCCAAAAGGAGTTTTATGTGAGGTAGAAACAATCGCATCAGTCGGGGAGGAATAAAAATGGCAAGGAAAAACGAATTGTCATTGCCCTGGGCGGAAACGCCCTGGGCAACACCCTTCCGGAGCAGATGGTCGCTGTCAAAATCACAGCCCGCGCCATCGTCGATCTGATCGAGGAAGGATGTGAAGTTGTTGTCGCACACGGAAACGGCCCTCAGGTCGGTATGGTCAACAACGCAATGCTCGCTCTGACTCACGAAGACGCACAGCAGCCCAATACCCCTCTATCTGTCTGTGTTGCCATGAGCCAGGCTTATATCGGTTATGATCTTCAGAATGCTTTAAGAGAAGAACTTCTGAATCGCAATATTGCAGATATTCCTGTTGCAACCATGATCACACAAGTACGGGTTGATGAACATGATCCTGCTTTTGCCTGTCCGTCCAAACCGATCGGACGTTTTCTTACAGAAGAACAGGCAGAAGAAATGTCGCAGAAATATGACTACATTATGAAAGAAGATGCCGGAAGAGGTTACCGCCGTGTGGTAGCTTCTCCAAAACCACAGGAGATCATTGAAATCGGAACCATCCGGACCATGGTGGATTCCGGTGATCTTGTCATTGCCTGCGGAGGCGGGGGCATTCCGGTGATCCGTCAGGGCAATCATTTAAAAGGTGCCAGTGCAGTCATAGACAAAGATTTCGCCAGTGCTCTGCTTGCAAAAGAACTGGATGCAGATTTTCTGATCATCCTCACTGCAGTAGAAAAAGCCGCCATTCATTTCGGAACTCCGGACCAGAAATGGCTGGATGATATCACGGTAGATGAAGCAAAACAGTATATTAAAGAAGGACATTTTGCACCCGGCTCCATGCTTCCAAAGATGCAGGCGGCCGTGGAATTTGCAGAATCAGCACCCGGAAGGAAGTCTTTGATCACATTACTAGAAAAAGCCAGAGAAGGAATCCAGGGTCTTACAGGCACCAGGATCCATCTCGAATAAAGGGGGACACCTTACTTATGAAACATCAGACAACCCGCTCTACTATTTTTGATCTGCATGGAGTACCTGCTTTCAATCAGGCATTTCCACTTGCACTTCAGCATGTTGTCGCAATGATTGTGGGCTGTGTAACACCTGCCATCATTGTATCCGGTGTAGCCGGACTTTCCGAAGCAGACTCTGTCATATTGATCCAGGCGGCCCTGGTCACTTCCGCCCTCTCGACACTGCTTCAATTATTTCCGTTTATCAAGACCAGATATTTTGCCATCGGCTCCGGCCTTCCGGTCATCATGGGAATCAGTTTTGCCTATGTGCCGAGCATGCAGTCCATTGCTGCTGAGTATGATGTAGCCGCCATTTTAGGGGCTATGATCGTCGGCGGTGCCGTTGCCGTTATTGTGGGACTTTTTATCCGCAGTATCCGCAGATTCTTCCCACCGCTGATTACGGGAACCGTTGTATTTACCATCGGTCTTTCCCTTTATCCAACCGCAATCAATTATATGGCCGGCGGTACCGGAAGTAAAGATTACGGCTCCTGGCAAAACTGGCTGGTAGCGTTCTTAACATTGACGATCGTAACAGTATTAAATCATTTTGGGAAAGGCATCTGGAAGCTTGCATCCATCCTGATCGGTATTATCGGAGGATATATCATTGCGCTGTTCTTCGGAATGGTTGACTTTTCCCCAATTCAGGATGCATCATTTTTCAGATCCCAAGTCCGATGCATTTTGGCATTCGTTTTGAGCCGTCTGCCTGTATCGCCATCGGCCTGTTATTCGCGATCAACTCGATCCAGGCGATCGGAGACTTTTCTGCAACCACAAGCGGTGGTATGAACCGTATGCCGACTGATCAGGAACTTCAGGGAGGAATCGTAGGATATGGAATCTCCAATATCCTGTTTTCATTCCTTGGCGGGCTTCCGACTGCAACCTACAGCCAGAATGTTGGTATCGTTGCAACTACAAAAGTCATTAACCGCTGTGTACTCGGCGGTGCCGCTTTGATCCTGTTAGTCGCCGGACTGATTCCAAAGTTCTCGTCTCTTTTGACGACGATTCCATATTGTGTACTCGGCGGCGCTACGGTTTCCGTCTTTGCATCCATCGCCATGACCGGAATGAAACTGATCACATCACAGAATATGACGTTTCG
>ENA-OQJC01000270-OQJC01000270.1-human-gut-metagenome-genome-assembly--contig:-NODE-270-length-16234-cov-3.048799_pt1 | contig 16234 bp, 16 predicted proteins | sample MGYA00242600_ERZ504766 | MGnify/ENA primary metagenome ERZ504766 (study PRJEB26092, sample SAMD00036364) | human gut metagenome | host: Homo sapiens | study: EMG produced TPA metagenomics assembly of...
GTCCACATCACATGAAGGGGAAACACCATGAGCACCGCAACCACTACTACTGCCGAAAATGCCGGTTTGCCAGCAATGCTGGACACCAAAGACGTAGCCGAGATGTTCAAACGCTGCAATCTCGCCGTCTATGCCGAAGCGAGACGCATATATTATCGCGAAGTGAATCTGAACCCATGCAAAAAGTATCCGAAGCAGGTACTGCAAAGGATCGAATGGTGGTTCTGGGATTGGTTTGCCTATGACTGCGCCGTCAGCGGTATTGGACTGACCGGCAATGAATCCGAAGATTTACGTATCGAATTGCAGTACGGTCCGGGCGCAGGTATCTCGCCATTCCTAGCCTTGGCCGAATTCATGTATGACAAGGACGAACGTATCGGCACACGCGAGATACGTGATTTTCGCGAACTTGATGACACCAATTTCGCTTCGATGTTCTGGATTCGCGATGCCAGCGCGGTCAAAGGTCGTCTGACAGTTGAGGACATCATTCATGGTGGTGTCTACGAGGTGGCGGACGTACATGCCGCCTCGCAATACGATGGTGCGCACGGCGGCATGATCGTCAATCGCATCGCACATGTGAGAGGCGTGTGGCGATCCTGTTCCATCCCGATCTATGAGGCACGAAGGCCTGATGACCCGCAAATCGGTGATTCGCTGGCCCGTTCATTCCGGGAAACCGGATATAAACCGGACTTTGCCGGTCTGGTGCGGTTTTTCTACGGGAGGGCCAAAGACACCGGTCTCGACTGGGAAGATGTGGAAGCCGCGCGCCAAGCCGGTACTTTGGACGCGCTGATCAAGAAGGCCAGCAATCGGTGAAGGATTCGCCTAACGCTGCTGTCCAAGTCGGCGGCCGCGATCACGAATGAAGAGTGACGCAACCAAACAGACCGCGCACACAATGGCGACCGTGCGGAACGAAGCCCGCACTCCAATGGCCGATGCCGCCGCTTCCGGCACTCCGGTTCGCATGGCCGCCGCGGTGTGCGTGTTCATGATGGTGACCAGCAGCACAGCCGCAAACGTCATGATCGCGAAGCCCAGCAAGGCGAGCGGCCGGCCACCGATACGGTCATACATCTTGCCTGCCACCGGGTTCAGGACGCCCATGGCGATGTCGCTCGGCATCATCACCAGACCGGACACCAGTGCATTATCGCCAAGATCATTCCGCAAATATGCCCATCGCGTACAGGAACAGCTGGCGCGTGGTGAAGGTCTCGATGAGGAACGCGGTGATCGGGATCATGATGCCGTTGGTAAGCATGAATCCGGTGGTCAGCCATTGCACGGTGCTGCTGGGCACGTCGAACTCGTGCATCAACGTGGGCAGGGCGGAGATCATCAGCGTTTGGTTGAGGATGGCCACAAACGAGCCGATCATCAGGGTGATGACCATGGCGGTGGTGTTGGCGGGGGTGTGCTGTTGGAGTTGGCGGGGTGGTGGAGCCGGCCTCAGCGGTGGCCGGCGAGGAATTGCGTGACGTCAATTATCAAGTCTCGTTTCCTTGGCTGAGTTGTCTTTCTTGGCTTGCCCACTACTACTCTGTGCCTTGACTGCATTCGAAAACCATTGCAATGACTAGCAACACGCTGAGACGCGGCGTATTAATTCATTCATTTGACAAACTTAGTTCGTTCGTTTTATTATTGGTCCTGCAATCCGTAATATCGCCTACTGCAAAGGAGCGCCCAAATGGGTCTGTGGGATGTTGACAAGATCGAGTACGTCGGCCGCGCCAAAGGACCGAAGGAAGACTTCGCCTTCCATTACTACGATGCCGACAAGGTCGTTGCCGGCAAGAAGATGAAGGATTGGCTGCGTTTTGGCGTCGCTTGGTGGCACACCTTCAACCAGGAACTGGTTGATCCGTTCGGCACCGGCACCGCGCACCGCCCGTACTACAAGTACACCGATCCGATGGACCAGGCTCTGGCCAAGGTCGACTACGCCTTCGAGCTGTTCCAGAAGCTGGGCGTCGAGTACTTCTGCTTCCACGATCGTGACATCGCCCCCGAAGGCGATACCCTGCGCGAGACCAACGCCAACCTCGACAAGGTCGTCGACAAGATCGAGGAGAACATGAAGTCCACCGGCGTCAAGCTGCTGTGGAACACCTCCTCCCTGTTTACCAACCCGCGCTTCGTGTCCGGCGCCGCCACCTCCCCGTTCGCCGACATCTACGCCTACGCCGGCGGCCAGCTGAAGCACTCCCTGGAGATCGCCAAGCGCCTTGGTGCCGAGAACTACGTGTTCTGGGGCGGCCGTGAAGGCTACGAGAACCTGTGGAACACCGAGATGAAGCGCGAGACCGACCACATCGCCAAGTTCTTCCACATGTGCGCCGACTACGCCAAGGAAATCGGCTTTGAGGCCCAGTTCCTGATCGAACCGAAGCCGAAGGAGCCGACGCTGCACCAGTACGACTTCGATGCCGCCACCGCCATCGAGTTCCTGCGCAACCACGACCTGACTGACGTCTTCAAGCTGAACCTGGAAGGCAACCACGCCAACCTGGCCGGCCACACCTACCAGCACGAGATCCGCGTGGCCCGCGAGTCCGGCTTCCTCGGTTCCCTCGACGCCAACCAGGGCGACAAGCTCATCGGCTGGGATATGGATGAGTTCCCGACCGACCTGTACGAGACCGTCGCCGTCATGTGGGAAGTCCTGCAGGCCGGCTCCATCGGACCTCACGGTGGTCTGAACTTCGACGCCAAGCCGCGCCGTACCTCCTTCTACGAGGAGGACCTGTTCCGCTCCCACATCGCCGGCATGGATGCCTACGCCGCCGGCCTGCTGGTTGCCGACAAGATGAACCAGGACGGCTTCATCCAGAATCTTCAGGCCGAGCGCTACAGCTCCTACGACTCCGGCATCGGCAAGGACATCGACGAGGGCAACGTCACCTTGGCCGACCTCGAAGCCTACAGCCTCGACAAGCCGCAGTCCGAGCTCATCGCCGCCACCAAGTCCGATCACCTCGAGTCCGTCAAGGCCACGATCAACAACTACATCATTGATGCCCTGGCTGAGGTCGAGTGACCATCGGTCTGACCGATTGAATTCGCTCCATCGGGCGTGTACACATCAATTATGATGCCAGTGCGCCCGATGGGCTGATTCGATAGTTTCGCCATGTGCGGTGTTGTGTTATGCCCGCATGGCATCTTTCCATTCCTTCTTTCTCCTTTCTCTCCTTCCGCTGGAAAACCGCCTGAGGCAACGTCGCCAAGGGCGGTTTTCTGGTTGTGGCGGGGCTGGGGGTGGATTGGGGTGGGGACGAACATGTTCGCGGAGGGGTGCGTTGACGGTGACGTGTTGGCGACGGTGAACATATCGGCGGCAGGAGAAGATAAGCTGTTCTCAGGGGAACATCAGCACAACAAAGGAGTTACGCATGCGAGATTTCATTTTCCACAACCCGGTGAAGATCTACTTCGGCAAAGGGCAGGCGCGCCATATCGCACAGGAGGTGGAGCGTGTCGAGGGCGCCGTTCTGGTGGTGTATGGCGGCGGATCGATTAAACGCAACGGTGCCTATGACGATGTGATGGCTGCGCTGGCAGGAACCGGGCGCAAAATCATCGAGCTGCCCGGCGTTACGCCGAACCCGCGATTGGACAAAGCGCTGGAAGGCGTACGACTGGTCAAGGAGCATGGCGTCGGCCTGATTCTGGCCGTTGGCGGTGGCTCGGTAATCGACTGCGCGAAATTTATTTCGTTGGGTTCCGGCATCGGTGACGATGAGGATTTGTGGGATGACTACATCGAAACCGGCAAACCGGCACCTGAAGGGCTGATTCCGGTTGGCGTGGTGCTCACCACCGCGGCAACGGGCTCGGAAATGGGAGATGCGGCCGTGCTCACCAATTGGGAACGTAACCGCAAGCTCGGCTATACGTCGTTCCCGCTGATGCCCAGGTTCTCCGTGCTGGATCCAAGCTACCTGATGACATTGCCCGCCGAACAGACGGTGTATGGCTTCGAGGACATGTTCTGCCACACGTGTGAGCAGTATTTCTCCTATCCGGTGGACGACAACCTTTCCGACGAAATCGCCGAGGGAATCCAACGTCATATTCTGCGTTCGTGGCGAGCGTGCTTGTCCGATCCGAAAGATTATGAGGCTCGCTCCAATGCAATGTGGGATTCCACGTTGGCTCTGAACCGCATTATCTCGCGCGGCAAGGAAGAGGATTGGGCGACGCACGGCATCGAGCACGCGCTGTCCGCATACACCGATATCGCTCACGGTGCTGGTCTGGCTGTGGTCCACCCGCATTGGATGGCATACGTGTATTTGGTCAACGATGAGGTGACGGCTCGCTTTGCCCGCTGGGCGGTCGACGTGTGGGGTGTGACGCCCACCGGCAAAACCGATCGCACGGTGGCCGAGGAAGGCATTGATCGCTATGTCGATTTCCTGCGTCGCGTAGGTGCGCCGCTGACTCTTTCTGAGGCCGGCGTGCCCGACGATCCCGCCTCTCTCGACAAGTACGCCGATCATGCCGGTGAGGCCGGCGGCTCATTCGTGCAGATTCACCGTGACGATGCCCGAGCGATTCTCGAGGCATGCAAGGAACCGGTGTCGTTCTGACGGTTGGACTAATCCCGTGATTTGAGCCGCCGCGTGCTGTCCCGCACCACCAAAGACGTAGAAAGAACCACGCGCTTCTGAATCTTGCGTCCTTCATTGGTATCGATGACCATGCGGGCTGCAGTGGCGGCCATGTCTTGCAATGGCTGGCGGACCGTGGTCAACGCCGGGCCCATGTACGCGGCGGTCTGTATATCGTCGAATCCGATAACGGACAGATCTTCGGGGATACGGATTTTCAGTTGACGGGCCGCCTCGTAAACGCCCATGGCCTGTAGGTCATTGCCTGCAAAGATGGCGGTCGGGCGACTTTGTTCGTCTTCAAGTAACGCCATGGCTCCTTCGTAACCGCCTGGCGTGGTGAAATCGCCTTCGATGATGAGTTCGGGAGAGGTGGGGATATTGCGTTCGGCGAGGGCCGCCGAATAGCCGTCAAGCCGGGCACGTGAGCAGAGCATTTCATCCGGTCCGGTGATGATGCCGATGCGCTTGTGGCCGAGTTCCAGCAGATGACGGGTGGCGATGACGCCGCCATCCAGTTGTCCGCCTGTACGGAGAGATCATCTAATGCCGGATTGCCGGAAGGGTCGAAGACGACGAAAGGAATGCCGTGTGATTGGAACATGCTGCGTTCCTTGTCCGTCAAGTTGGAGAACACCAGAATAGCGCCAATGGGCTGGCGGTCGATGATGCCTTCAACCCAGGAAGAGTCGGGGTGCTGCCGGTCGCCACTTTCCGCAACCATGACATTGATGTTGTGCGGCTTGGCCTCCGTGATGATGCCCCTGAGCACCTCCAGCGCCCAAATGGTCTCAAAATCCCGAAATACCACCTCGATGGTGCGTTGTTTACGGGAGAGGGAGACGCGGCGAATGTAGCCGTTGTCTTTCAGGGCTTTGTCAATGGCCTGCCGGGCCGCCTCCGAAATATCCGCCTTGCCGTTCAGGGCTTTGGACACGGTGGCCAGTGAGTAGCCAGTCTGTTTGGCGATGTCTGCAAGTTTGACCTTGTTCTCGCCGTTGCTTTTGCGCTGTTCTGCCGACGCCATCATTGACCGCCTTCATCAGAGAATGTTGATATCAGTATATTCGAAACTTTCGTAAAGTCAATTTGACGATAAAGAATGGTATGTATAGATAAAAAAGGTTGGAATTTCAACGATTTTGATGTAAAAAAGTACGATATAAATTTCGTTTGACCGTCAAACTAAGGCTCTCTATGATAGAGATATCGAAAACATAAAGCGAGTTTTCGATAAAGTTAAAGAAGGTTGATGGAATAGGTGAAACGGCGAGGTTTCACTGAAAACATCATTAATTACCAGCTGTTAGATATGTAACCGGCTGATATACCTTTCGAAACTTTCGTAAAACGCGGATCGGTTTCATGCTGGTCAAGAACAATAAGGAGACGATAATGAAGTTCAAGTCCGTGGCCGCCGCACTTCTGGCGGCGGTAACCTGTGTCAGCATGGCCGCTTGCGGGAGCGGCGGCGACACGAATGCCGATGGCAAGGTGGAAATCACCATGTGGCACAACTCCACCACTGGCGACGGCAAGGCATACTGGGAATCCGCCGCCAAGGCGTTCGAGAAGGAAAACCCGAACGTTACCATCAAGATTGAAGCCATTCAGAACGAGGATATGGATGGCAAGCTGCAGACCGCTCTGCAGGACCCGAATTCCGCCCCCGATATCTTTATGGCGCGTGGTGGCCAGAAGCTACGTGATGTGGTCGAAGCTGGGCAAGCCATGGACCTGACCGACAAGATCTCCGACACCGTCAAGAACCAGATGGCCACTGCTGAAGCCACCGGCACCATCGATGGCAAGATCTACAGCGTGCAGCAGTCAGTGCTTCCCGGCGGCATCTGGTATTCCAAGGATCTGTTCGAGAAGGCCGGTATTACTGAAACTCCGAAGACCTGGGATGAGTTCAAGACCGTGGTGCAGAAGCTGAAGGACGCCGGCATCACGCCGATTGCCGTAGGCGGTAAGGACGCCTGGCCGGCCGCCCACTGGTGGTACTGGTTCGCACTGCGCGAATGCTCTGCTGACACCTTCGACAAGGCCCAGTCCGATAAGGACTTCAGCGATAAGTGCTGGACCCGTACCGGTGATGATGTGCAGGCGCTGCTCGACCTCGATGCCTTCAACGATGGCTTCCTGACCACTCCGGCCCAGCAGGGCGCAAGCTCCTCCGCCGGCCTGCTCGCCAACCACATGGCAGCTATGGAACTCATGGGCGGCTGGGAGCCCGGCGTGATCAAGGACCTGACTCCGGACAAGAAGGACATGGCCGACCTCGGCTACTTCGCATTCCCGACCATGGACGGTGGCGAAGGCGATCCAACTGCCATCATGGGTGGTTCCGATGGCATGGCCGTGGGCGAGTGGGCGCCTGAAGAGGCTGTGGACTTCCTCAACTTCGTCTCCGAGAAGGAATGGCAGGAGAAGTACGCTGAGGCGTTCTCCACCATCCCGGCCAACAAGGAAGCCCAGGATGTGGTGACCAACGAGGCTCTGAAGCAGGTGCTGACCGTCTACAACGACGCATCCTCCGTGTCCATGTGGCTCGACACCGTGTTCGGTCAGAACATCGGCAACGCACTCAACGAAGGCGTGGTCAACATGATGGCCGGTCAAGGTTCCGCCCAAGACATTGTCAAGGGTGTTGAAACCGCTGCGGCCAAGGGCTGATTCGCTCTGCCCCGACCGTAATTCCCGGGCCGCGGCGAATGCTTGCACAGCAACAACCGCGGCCCAATTTGTTTTCTTAGGAAGGCCTCAACAATGTCAGTTTCAGCAGGCGCGAAGGTACAGCGCCGCACGTCGGGCTTAAGCGACAAGGTTCGCAAACGTATCGAAATCACCATCCTTTCGCTTCCTGCCCTGATCATGTTCCTCGGATTCGTCATCCTGCCGGTGTTCATGGCCGGCTACTACGGATTCTTCAAGTGGAAGGGCTATGGCAAGCCCACCGTCAACGGCCAGTTCATCGGTTTTGAAAACTACAAGGTCATTCTGACCGACCCGAACTTCCAGCAGGCATTGGGACACACGCTATTCGTGGTCGTCGCTTCGCTCGTCATCCAGGGGCCGCTGGCCATCCTCTTCGCCCTGCTGCTCAACCAGAAATTCAAGGGCCGCGCACTGATTCGTACCCTGATTTTCGTGCCGTACGTCGTTTCCGAAGTCATCGTTGGCACCGGCTGGAGTCTCATCCTCCAGACCACAGGCGCATTGAACGCGCTACTCAAGAAAATAGGACTTGGCGGGGCGGACTGGATCTCCGATCCGAAAATCGCCATCTGGACATTGATGTTCATCATTTCGTGGAAGTACATCGGCTTCGCCGTCATCCTGATGATTGCCGGCATGCAGTCGATTCCCGAAGACCTCTATGAAGCCGCGAAGGTGGATGGTGCTGGATTCTGGCGTCAGCAGTGGAGCATCACCCTGCCACTGCTCGGCCCACCATTCGTATCTGGGCATTCATGTCGATTATCGGTTCTCTTCAGCTGTTCGACTTGGTCTACATCATCTGGGGCCAGTACGTGTCGTCTACCGCAGGAACGTCCACCATGGCAACCTACATGGTGCGCGAAGGTCGACTCGCCAACAACTATGGTTACGGTTCCGCCGTGGCCGTGGTGATCTTCATCATCTCGCTGGTCATTGCCTTGACCTACCAGCGGTTCGTACTTAACCGAGATCTCGAAGGTGCGCTCACCGACGAGAAGGATGCCAAGCGTCGTGCCAAGCGTGCGGCGAAGGAAGCGGCCAAGCTTGCCAAGGCCAATGGCAATGCCGCAGCAGTTGCAAATGAGGTGGTTTCACAATGACGACCGCAGTCTCCCCGTCCGTGGGCAAGGGCAAGAACAAGACCTATGATCCGTATGCATTGAGAAAATCCGCAAAGACCCCGTGGGGCAACCCGGTCGTCTACTTCTTCTCACTGCTGCTTGTGGCGCTGTGCGTTGGCCCGGTGCTGTACATCATTATCGGCGGCTTCCGCACCAATGCGCAGATTACGAGGGACCCGGCCGGCTGGCCCGATCCATGGAACTTTGAGAATTACAAGACGGTGTTCACTTCGAACATCTTCTGGCCGGAACTCGTCAACTCCCTGATCGTCTCCATTGGCACAATGGTGGGCATCGTGGTGCTGGCCTTGATGGTGAGCTTCGTCATTGCCCGATACGAGTTCAAATTCAACAAACTGCTGTACTCGCTGTTCGCCGCCGGCATGATGTTCCCCATCACCGTGGCCATCACCCCGTTGTATCTGCTGCTGCGCAATCTGCACCTGATCAACTCGCATCTGGGCATTATTCTGCCCCAGATAGCATTCGGCCTGCCACAGGCCATCATCATCCTGGTGCCATTCCTCAAATCCATTCCTAAGGAACTGGAAGAAGCGGCAGAGCTGGACGGCTGTTCTCGCATCGGCTTCTTCGGCCGTATGGTGCTGCCGTTGAGCTGGCCCGGCGTGGCCACCGTCGGCATCCTGAGCTTCGTGAGCAGCTGGAACGCCTACATGCTGCCGCTGTTCCTGCTCAACGATTCCAGCAAGTACACCTTGCCGCTCGGCGTGCAGATGTTCAGCTCCCAGCATTCGGTCGATACCGCTCAGGTACTGGCCTTCACCTCGCTGTCGATGATTCCCGCGCTGATCTGCTTCACCATTTTCCAGAAGAAGATCGTTGGCGGCCTGACCGGTGCTGTCAAGGGCTAGTCGCAGCAACCATAACCGTGCCGTGGAAAGGTACATGGCTCTTTGGGCCGATTCCTTTCAACCTCTTCCTTTCCTCCTTCCCACGGCACCCATTCTTTTCAATGAGGAGAAAACCATGAAGATCTCCAATCCCGTACTCCCCGGATTCAACGCAGATCCCTCGATGATTCGCGTCGGCGACACCTACTACATCGCCAATTCCACATTTGACTGGTGGCCGGGAGTCCGTTTGCACGAATCCCGCGACATGGTTCACTGGAATCTGCTGCCCGGGCCCTTAAACCGCGTTTCCCAGTTGGACATGAAGGGCAACCCGTCTGGCGGCGGCATCTGGGCGCCTGACCTGTCCTACGCGGACGGCAAATTCTGGCTCATCTACACGGATGTGAAGATCGTCAACGGCGCGTTCAAGGATTGCGCGAACTATCTGGTCACTGCCGAGGACATCCGCGGCCCGTGGAGCGAGCCAATCCGTGTCAATGGCGTGGGCTTCGACGCCAGCCTGTTCCATGATACCGATGGACGCAAGTATCTGGTGCAGCAAACCTGGGACTTCCGTGAATATCATCATCCGTTCGACGGCATCACCTTGACTGAATTCGATGTCAAGACCATGCAATTGAAGCCGGAAACAGCCCGCACCATCTGGCGCGGCACCGATGTGAAATTAGTCGAAGGGCCGCACCTCTACACCATCAATGGCTGGTACTACCTGTTTTGTGCGGAAGGCGGCACCCAATACGAGCATCAGGAGTCCGTGGCCCGTTCGCGAACCTTGGATGAGCTTTCGTTCGAAAGCATGCCGAGCAATCCGTTCATCTCCAACTTCGATACCCCCGGCACCTACCTGCAAAAGCAGGGGCATGGAGCACTCGTGGATACGCCCGGCGGCGAATGGTATTACGCTTCACTGTGCGGCAGGCCCTGGCGGCACGAGAACGAGCCGGCTCATGGCGTGCGCGGCTGGTGCACGCTCGGCCGAGAGACTTCGATTCAGAAGGTCGAGTGGGATGGCGATGGCTGGCCGTATGTGGTCGGCGGCCATGGGGGAGAGCGTTATGTCGAAGCCCCGGCCGACGCCATCGCAACTGAGGCCCCTACGGATCATAGCCAGCATGACGAGTTCGAATCGAGCGAACTCGACCTCAACTGGAACACCCTGCGTGTGCCATTCACCGAGACCATGGGCCGCGTGGGCGGCGGCTCGCTGACCTTGCGTGGTCAAGGGTCGCTGGCAAACCTGTTTGAACTGTCGCTGGTAGGACGCCGTTGGCAGGCGTTCGATTTCAACGCCGAAACCAAGGTGACGTTCGAGCCGAGCAACTACATGCAGATGGCCGGCCTGACCAACTTCTACAACCACCTATGCTGGTCGTGGGTGTTCGTCACTTGGGACGAGAAGCGCAACAAACGTGTAATTGAAGTGGCTCAGAACGACTTCGACACGTACACGTCGTTCCTCAAAGACACAGCCATCGCCATTCCTGATGACATCGAATCCGTATGGTTGCGAACCAAAGTGCGTACTCGTACCTACACCTACGAGTATTCGTTCGATGGCAAGACATGGCATGAGATTCCGGTGACGCTGGACGCCGCCGTGCTCTCCGATGATCATGTGGCCCAACGTTATGGCGGATTCTTTACCGGCGCGTTCGTCGGGTTGGTGGCCGTGGACCTTTCCGGATACGGCAAAGAAGCCATTTTCAGCCATTTCGATTACATGGAAATATGATGACGCCAGGCGGCTTTCCTGATAATCAGGGAAAGTCGCCTGACTATTCGGCACTGGGGAATGAAAGGCGACACTTGTGGCAAGCGACAATGAACATTGCGGCGACCGTGGCCGCGAATGTACCATAACCGTCTCCAACCCGGTGCTGCGCGGCATGTACCCGGACCCGTCCTGGATCTGGGATGCGACGCGCGAGGAAATCGTGCTGGTCAACTCCTCGTTTGAATTGGTGCCGGGGTTGCCCATTCATACGACCCGTGATCTTGTGACGTGGACGCACACGGCGAATGCGGTGGATGAGGCGATGTCTCATCGACTGCTCATTGATGGCGTCGAGGATTCCGGCGGCCTGTACGCGCCGACCATTCGCCGTATCGGCGGGCGATATGTGATCGTATGCACCGTGGCCCGCGTGAATGAGGTGAAGGCGCTCGCTGCAGGATGCTCGCAGAAGGATGTCGATGGCTGTCGCGCCGCCCAAGGCAATTTCGTCATCGAGGCCGATGAGTTGACCGGACCATGGCGCGGTCCGTACTGGGTGGCCGGGGCCGAAGGCATTGACCCGGACATCTTTGAAGACGGCGATGGCACAGTGTGGTGGACGCAAACGCGCCCGGCATTACATCCGCAGTGGGATGGTCAAACCGAGATCTGGACGCAGCCCATCGCCCCAGGCACGTGGACGTTGCAAGACCATAAAACCGTGATTTGGCGCGGCTATGGCATGGATGCGGTATGGGCTGAAGGGCCGCATTTGTACCGGGTGGGCGATTACCTCTACCTGATGACCGCCGAGGGCGGCACCAGCTTCGAGCACAGTGAGATGATAATGCGCACGCACGCACCGCGCGGATTCGCGGCGGCGCTCGCCGGTTTTGAGAAGAACCTTGCCGCGCAAGATATCTGGATTGAGCCGGCGCGTGACGGTGAACGAAGCGTGGTGGGTCACGATAACCGGCTGTTTGAGGCTTGCAAACGCAATCCGATCCTCACACACCGTCATTTGGGAGCGGGGGAGCCAGTCCAATGCGTTGGGCACGCCGATCTGCTGCTGCATCCGACCGTCGGCTGGCTGCTCGCGTGTCTTGGCATACGCGAGACTCCGGGCGAGGAACCCGGAGAAACGTTCAGCTACTGTGGCCGGGAAACGTTCGTGGCACCGGTCGTATGGCAGCACAATCCGGTCTCGTGGAAGCTGGACGGTGGGGAGCCGAATAAGCGTATCGATATCGTCGATCCCGGTTGGCCGGTCGTGGCTCCGGGGCTTGGCCGGCTTCCCGAGAAGTTGGTCGTGGACGTTGACGAGGATGGATTGCCATGTGCAGTGAGGGGTGTGGATTCTGCGGGGTGTGATTGCGCTGCTGGTAATAATGCCGCATGCCCTGCTGAGCTCATCCAGCTCGACGATACCCGCCTAGTCGGCGTTCGAGGCCGTGACGATTACCGGTTCCTGCGTGTCGACGGGCAGGAATATGCCGCGTTCACCCGGCCCGAATACACGATGATGATACATCAGGATTCCACCCATGCTGTCATGGTCATGGCGGAAGCGGAATCCGGCCAATTGACGGCCGAAATCACCGATAGGGGAGATAAGCGGTGCATTGCGCTTGGAGCGCTTGGGGCCAACGAATGGTTCGGATTGCGCTTGCATGGCAATCGTTTGGAATTCCTTGCCGGGCAGCCTGCATCTGACAGCATTGATGAGGGAACAATGCCTGATATTGCACTAATTGCGCACGCGGACGTTACTTATGCTCGTATCATGGCAGATTGTGATGCGCGATTCCTCAGTACCGAATGGGCCGGCGGATTCGTGGGTTGCCTGATCGGCGTAAAACGGCGGTAATGGTCTCAGCCCGCTCTACAATATTGTACAATCATATTGTTTAATCGTTAAACAAATGCAAGGGGGCAATCGATGGCGCACGATCTCGAACAACTCAAGCAAGATCACCCGGATGTGGCGAAACTGTTCGCCGATGACTGGTTGCAGTACCGTAAGTCGGAGATTTTGCCGGAACTTACGCGCGAGGCGCAGTCCACGTGCGACCGCATCAATCGCATCTACTTTGAAGACACCGCCGAAGCTGAGCGACTGTTCCGCGAACTCGTGCCCGAGGCCGGCGAGGGCGTGGACTTCCGCCCGCCAATCCGGCTTGATTACGGGCTGGGCCTGAAAATCGGAGACCGTACGTTCATCAACATGGACCTGCTGATTGTGGGCGGCGGCCCGATCTCCATCGGCTCCGATTGCCTGATCGGCCCGCGCGTGAGCATCTATACGCCAAACCACGCCATCGCCCGCAAGCCTCGACTGGAAGGCTGGCAGCACAACGCCGACGTGACCATCGGCAACAATGTGTGGCTGGGCGGCAATGCAGTGATCTGCCCCGGCGTCACCGTCGGAGACAACTCGATTATCGGTGCGGGCGCAGTCGTCACCCATGATATTCCCGCCGATTCCATCGCCGTGGGCAATCCCTGCCATGTGATTGCCGAAGTCCCGGATGACTGGACTCCTGAAGAGCGGGCCGCTGCCGAGAAGCAGTAGGTTTGCCGCTCTAACCCAACTGTCGCGGCGAAACCGGGATACAGGAGAGAAAGGAACAATGCAATGACGCAATATCATGTTTCCGCGCAGGCGGCGAAGACGAACGGCGCCGGCAGCGCGGCCGACCCGTTTCTGACCATCGGCCAAGCGGCGGCCATCGCCCGAGCCGGCGATGAGGTGGTTGTGCATGCCGGCACCTATCGGGAATCTGTCGACCCCCGATTCGGCGGAGAGAGCGCCACGAACCGCATCGTCTACCGCGCGGCCGCGGGCGAACCGCGCCCGGTAATCACCGGCTCCGAACGTATCGACACATGGCAGCCCGAAGGCGATGGCGTGTGGAAAGCCGTAATCCCGAACGCATTCTTCAACGGATACAACCCGTACGTGGAAACCGTATTCGGCGATTGGACCGTATACCCGGACCCAAAGGTCGAGGTACGCCACCTGGGCGATGTGTATCTGAATGGCAAATCCTTCTACGAAGTCGCCTCGCTGGACAAGGTGTGCAACCCACAGCGTTGGGATACCGGCCGTGACGCCGCCACCGATTCCATCGTGCCGCTGATTGATCCGGATGCCACCGTGAACGTGTGGTGCTGTGCGGTCGATGATGAGGCCACAACCATTTGGGCCAATTTCCATGAAGCCGACCCGAATGCGGAACTTACCGAAATCAACGTGCGCGAGACCTGTTTCTACCCGAGCCGCCCGTTCGTCAATTACATTACGGTCTCCGGCTTTGAAATGGCGCAGGCGGCCTGCCCTTACACGCCGCCGACTGCCGATCAGGTCGGGCTGGTGGGCCCGCATTGGTCCCGCGGGTGGGTTATCGAAAACAATCGCATTCATGACGCGAAATGTTCGGCGATCTCGCTGGGCAAGGAGATTTCCACCGGCGACAACGAATCGACGCGCACCCATCGTAAGTCCGGGTACCAATACCAAAAAGAGGCCGTCTACAAGGCGCTGCATGCCGGCTGGGAGAAAGGCGTAGTCGGCGGGCACGTGGTGCGCGGCAACGTAATCTACGACTGCGGCCAGAATGGTGTGGTTGGTCATATGGGCTGCGCCTTCTCGCTGATTGAAGGCAACCACATATACCGCATCGGCGCCAAGCGCGAGTTCTTCGGCTGGGAAGTGGCCGCCATTAAAATGCACGCAGCCGTCGACACGGTGGTGCGCGGCAACCGGGTGCATGATTCGGTGCTGGGTATGTGGCTCGACTGGCAGGCGCAGGGCACCGTGGTGGATTCGAACGTGTTCTACCGCAACACGCGAGATGTGATGACCGAGGTGACCCACGGGCCGATTACGTTTATGAACAACGTGTTTGCCTCCGAGTTCAGTTTCGACGATTATGCGCAAGGCGCGGCGTTCGTCAACAATCTGTTCGCCGGTCGCATTCGTCACACCGCCGTCTTGGACCGATCCACGCCATACCATTTCCCGCACGTCACCGATGTGGCCGGCGAGGCATTCGTCTACGGTGGCGATGATCGGTACGTCAACAACCTGTTCTTGGCTGTGGACGATTCCGCCAAACCGTTGTGTACCGCGGATGCCGCCGGTGCGGCCGGTATGGCGGAAGCTGGAACCGCGTTCTTTGACGGCTATCCGCGCTCGCTTGAGGAGTATGAACAGCTGATTGAAGAGGCTGGCCTTGGCGATGAGGAGTTGTATCGCAGCGTGAAGCAGCCGGTATTGCTGTCTTCGAACGCCTATGTTTCGGGCGCGAAGGCCGCTTCCGGCGAAGCCGAGGCCGTGGTGAGTGGTGACGGCTCTTCGTTGGCATTGCGCGAAACCGATGATGAGCTATGGATGACCGTTTCGTTGCCCGAATCGATTCGGTCGGCAACTGGACCGGTGATCTCCACTGCTGATCTTGGCCAACCGCGTATTGTCGAGGAGTATTTCGAGAATCCTGACGGTTCGCCGATTGTTGTGGACCGGGATATCACCGGTGCTGCGCGCGGCGCATGCTCGGCTCGAGGCCCATTGGCGGCGTATGGCGATGGGGAAGTGCTCATCTGGTCGAAGTGACGGGATCGCGGTTTCGACTGTTGCCTCTGCCTCGGCCTTTGTGTGGCACTGAGTGGGGCTGGGCTGCCAGTATTTGGCAGGCCGGCCCCTTTTCGATTTGCATTGGTAACAAATATGATATATGGTTAAATCATTAAACTAAATACTGTAAGTCCATGCATACCTACGCAACGTCAATGGAGATACTGCTATGCGCGCACATCATGTTCTGCTGCTGTCGCTCTGCCTGTTGGCCGCAGCCTACGCCGTACTGCTATTCGTTTCACCAGCCGCTGCGCCGATTGGCGTCACGCTAACCGTTGTTGGTCTGGTGCTGGTCTCGACGCGCTATGCGTGGCGCGCCAAATTCCTGGCTCTATTCAACGAAGCATGATTTGATGAATCTTCTTCCTCTCTTCTCCTTTTAAGCCCGGCCGCTCGCCGGGTCTTTTTCTTTGACCGAGGTCGAAGTGGGGGAAGGGTGTGCTATGGGGCACTTTCGTGTCGGGGGTGCCGTTGTTCTCGACAACGGCCTACCGACTTGGGGGTGTATTTCGACAATATGATTCGGCGAT
>ENA-OQJC01000274-OQJC01000274.1-human-gut-metagenome-genome-assembly--contig:-NODE-274-length-16113-cov-4.490930_pt1 | contig 16113 bp, 19 predicted proteins | sample MGYA00242600_ERZ504766 | MGnify/ENA primary metagenome ERZ504766 (study PRJEB26092, sample SAMD00036364) | human gut metagenome | host: Homo sapiens | study: EMG produced TPA metagenomics assembly of...
ATTTTTGATATATTTGTAGTTTGGAATATACTTATTTGTTGCACGTGCTGAAAAATGAGATTGCAGTCTATTAACACTTGCCCTCGAATTTAGATTCGTTTGCATAAGGGCTAATACTTCTGTATCTTTCTGTGTACGAGAGTTTTGTAATGCCGTATCAAATGCAGATTGTAAAGAACGGCATTCAGCAAAAGACATATCGTATTCGTTATGAATTACTGTGTGAACAAATTTATCACCCGACAGTTGATAATAGTTAAGGGGTCCAAAGTAGTATAAGTTTTCTGAAAGTCCCAAATATGGAGAAGGCGAATCTAATGCTTCTTCCAAATACTTGCCTGATTGTGGGTCGAAAATCATATATCCTGTATCACCCACTTCGACAAGTTCAAAATGATTATCACTTAGATCCGACAGAATCTTTGTTGTCAGAGTAACATTTTGACCTGTTTCTGCAGCAATCTTAGCGTTATGAATGATTTGATGCTGATTCGCACTGACCAACCAATTATCTGCATTAGTCTCAGTTTCCATAGCAAAAGCGGTGGCACTTGTCGAAAGCAATAATAAAGAAGCAAGCAAAACACTTAATATCTTTTTCATTATAAGTCTCCTTTCACTTAATTATCTGAAAACATCCTGCTTTGTCTTTCCTAAATATGCGCATAGCAATATTTCATGTATAAACTATGCGCCTATCCTGCTGATTTTAAGTCGCAGCCTCCATAGTGGGCAGGAGAAATAAGCAGCCCCGCGCATAATCCTATGCAGAGTAGTAACCTGTGTCATCGCTTATTTCACCTCCTGTCGTGTCCTTTTACTCATATAACGGTCAAGATCAAAAAAAGGGCAAACTTTTTTGAAATTATTTTGATTATTTTTGATTCATACCTTGTTAATGGGTTGCCACTTTCCTGCGCAACATTCTTGTGGTATAATTTGAAACAAGCAGACGCTGTAACGAATACCCATAATGTGCAAGAATAAATTTACTTGCTCACTTAGAATGGATGGCTGCAGGGCTATCCATGAGGAAACTTATATGATGATACTCCTATTTAGTGTTTTGAATGATGAACAACGTGCGCTGGTAGAGCGGATATTCCATGAGCATCATATCCACTTCCAGCGCATTTCGTTTAATATTGTGAAGTCAGAGGAAGCCGCAGAGGATGTCGTGTCCACTGCATTTATAAAAATCATGGACAACATCGAAAAAATTTCTGATTTACCCTGTCCCCAAATGACCGCTTTCTGCGTTACCATAGTGAAAAATGCTTCTATTGACGTACTACGTCAATTACAACAGAGTGTTCACATTGATTACTGGGACAATATTTCGGACGAGGACACGGACGATATTGAAGATGAATGTATTCACAATGCAGATGTACATAGGCTGACTGAGGTAATAGATCAGCTTAATCCCGATGATCGGCATTTTATCTATCTTCGCTATACGCTGGAAATGGGATATAGAGAGATTGGTGAATTGCTGAACATTTCGGAGGATGCCGCAAAAAAACGTGGGCAGCGGCTCGTCAAGAAGCTCCAAAAACTGTATGAGGAAAGGTGACGATATGGATATGAATTGGCAAACCATGCTGCATGAAGCAGCAAATGCCAGCTTTGAAAAGGATATAGAAGTTCGCTCTGCCGCCGATAATGACGCCTACTCCTGTGTAGATTTACCGAAAGCAAAGATCCGAGAATTAAGCGAAAAGATTCTGCACTTGCCGCATCAGGGAATTGTTCTATTATTTAGTAGATACTGCTTCCGGCTATCTCCCCAAGAAACTGAAAAGTTTTTCCAAATGAAAAATGCAAAGGGTCGCTTCCGCTTTTACCGTGAACTACTTTCTACAAGCATGGGGCTTAGCTCGGAGCAAGTGATTTCGGATGCTTCTCTCAATCGCGCCTGTAAAATTGCTATGAAAGACTATTTACGCACGGAGCTAAAAGAGGATGCTGCTGTAAGTAGTACCGGAAAGAGCCGAACGCATATTGTGTTCAGACGGTTCGGCAAAGCTGTTGCAGTCGCAGCAATTACCATAACCCTGTTGTTCTCAACGGCTATGGTAACTAATGCAAAGATCAGGGAAAAAGTGATTGCGTGGATAGTCGAGACATTTGAAAAATACAGTATCTTTGAACTGCAAAGCGACGGGGAAAACACAAAGCCCGATTTGCAGAGCTATAAGCCTACCTATCTTCCCGACGGGGCGGAATTGAAGAATACGGTTGAACAGCCGGAAATGCTTGCCTATGAATATGCCATCAACGAATCGAGTTATTTTAATATTCTTCTTAGTAAATCAGATACAAGGATTTACGCCGACGCAGAAAATACAGAAATTGAATCGTTTGACAAGGATGGTGTGATTGGCTACTACTTCAAGAAAGATGATTTGAATTATATTTGCTATGAGCGGGATGGCGATTTCTTTTCTATATATGGCTCTATTGATATGGACGAACTGATAAAAATTGCCGCTGGTATAACAACAGAATGATATACTCATCTTAGCTGAACAAATCAAAATTTCAGGAGGTATAATAAAATGTCAGACGTATATGAAAACTGTCCAGCTTTTGAAAATGATAAATTTCTACTGAGGTTTTCGCAACTTGATGATGCCGAGGATCTTGTAAGCGTGTATAGTGATAAAAATGCACTACCGTTTTTCAACAGCGATAATTGTCATGGAGATAATTTCTATTATCCAAATGAAGATCGAATGAGACAAGCTATTAAGTTTTGGCTTAGTTCCTATTCATCCAAATGGTTTGTCAGGTGGACAATTATTGACAAAGAAAAGCATGAAGCTATCGGCACGATTGAAGTGTTTCATCGTAGTGCAAACGACAACTTTAATCATGTGGGTGTTCTTAGACTTGATTTGAAAAGTGAATATGAAACTTCAGAAGAAATTTTTACAATTATGAATCTTATTGTACCACCTACATTTGATTTGTTTGAGTGCGAGGAAATAATTACAAAAGTTCCTGTTTATGCAGTTGAAAGAATTGAAGCAATGAAAAGAGTAGGATTTAAGAAGTCAACGAAGCTGTTGGTTGGGACAATGGACGGTTACGCTTATAAGGATTATTGGACAATTAACAGAGGAGTATATATCCCTCTGGATGATTTGGAAGCAAAAGAAAAGGCGTGACCGAAGTCGCGCCCAATCTTCCCCATTGCGGGAGCATTTGCAAATACTGTTTTATGGGAACACGAAAGCATTGTCCCTTTTTTCCTCCTTGTGCGTTATATGGGTGATACCAATAATGCACAAGGAGGATTTTATTTATGAAGAAAAAAGAAATTGTCACATTGGCACTAACTACCGCTCTACTGATGACCGCTCATGCCGTACCCGCATCGGCGGCATCAAATGCGCCTGAGAGTATGTCGCAAACAGGTTCGATACAAACCATTACTCCCCGATGGGAAAGCACCAATGTTGTTGTCCCGTCTATCTCAATCTCTGGCAAGCAGATTTCTGTGTCGGTATACATTTCACCAAAAAAATCGACGACATCATCCGTAGGTACCCTCTATCTGGAAAAGAAAGTTGGGAATGGTTGGACACCCGTCACCTCATGGTCGATTGATGGAACTGGATCGGTTAGCATTACCAAAACTTACACCGGCACAATGGGTATTACATACCGCACCAGAGTAGTTGTCACAACTGGGGTAGACAAGATTGATGCAACTTCTACCGAACGCACCGTCTAAAAAATTTAGAAAAAGATTGTCCCTTTTTCTGTGTCTGTCCGTTATACAAGTAAATCCACAAAACAGGAGGTGAAATAAGCGATGGCAACGGTAAATACTTTATGGGAGCATTTGTGTGGGTCTGCTTATTTCTCTTGCCCACTATGGAGGCTGCGACTTAAAATCAGCAGGACAAGCGCATAGCTTATATAGTCGATGTTTAGGTTATGCGCTGCCGATGGTTTTATCTACTAATTTTCCATGCTCTCAATGGGCATTGATACCAAACGAAAGGAGTTAATCTATGAAAAAAGCATTATGTGTCCTGTTATCCGTTGTTATGCTACTCTCCATGAGTGTTACCGCCTTTGCCGCAGATACAAAAGGAGCACCGTCGCAAACATTACCATCTTGGCTGCCTGATGATGCACCTGCGCCTGATCCAAACTCCGAGATTTCTATTGTTCACTTTTACATCAATGAGGATGGCGAAACTATTGTTTATGATCCAGAAACGGAAGTCATTCCTTATTCAACAGCATACGGTGATGCAGGAACAGCAGCCATTTATTGGGTTAACCGTTCACAAATTTATTGGGGCATTACTTCTTATACCAAAGGACTTATGACTTTTGCAGGAGATGTTACCACGAATCGTGGAGGATTTTACTTGCTTGGAGATATTGAGTTTGACGGAAGTGCTTCTGGCAACATCATGGGAGTAACAACAAAGCGTGGAACCAATACGGCAACACTCAGCGGTTTTATGATTGATGCTAAAGGAGTTTCTTTTACCGCACCTGATGTATCATCTTCTCTGACTTATTGATTATGTCTGTACTTATTATCGAGGAAAAGCCACCTCATTTTACAGATGTGGAGTTTGAATACAAAGGAATTGAATTTAAAGCACAAATCTGTCTGTTAGACACCGGAAAAGTGATGATTTCTTTTCGTGTACCCAAAAATGAATTAGAGCAAAACCTGTGTAAAGGTTTGCTTAATTCTCGTGGTACAAAATTGGATATAAAAATAAATCATTTACCAATGTGTGCAAACGTAGATACTTGCTCCTTTGCAATTCTCAAAGGCTCATCATTATTCTCCGATTTCAGCATTACTGTCGAGAACAATCTGATTCTCAGAGAGGATAGTATCTGACCTCAAATTTGTAATCTTCCCTCTGGCAGAAAATCGAGTAGGAGGCGGTGACTAACCGCCGTCCTCTCACACCACCGTGCGTACCGTTCGGTACACGGCGGTTTCAATAGTTGACGTGCACAGACTGATAGGCTGTGGCTAAATCATAAAAGCCACTGTTTATCAGTCTTTCTTTCCTTCATACTCAAGTACATCGCCGAAAAGTGCCGGAGTTGTTGTAATCTCCTTAACACCTGTGACAAATACCTGAGAGATTGTTTTCATCATTGACCAGCCATGATCAATACCGATTACTTCTAACTTGTTATTCATGTTCCTTTCACTCCTTTTCTGTATTGTCTGCATTATTGTTTTGCAAAATTTCATATAATTACCCACACCCTTTCAAGTGCTCAGTTTTGTCAGATGCAGGAATATCATCAGACCTGCCATAAAAATGCTTTCTCACTAATTTCTCATACAGTTCATCACTCTCTGCCTTAACTTTCATAAGACAGTAGAGAACCACTGTACTAATAATGATTACGAACCAAATTAACACCTTGCCCATTCGACCACTCCTCTCAAATAAAAAGAGGACCAAATCAGCTGATGGAATATTCCATCTCAAGTGCTAATTTAGTCCTCACTAAATGTTTTTGATATAAAATTGTACCTAATCTAAGCGCACAGATTCACTCTCAGACTGATTGTGGACATCTGTGATGCTGACTTGAATTTTCGGTTTAATATTGCAGCGCTGCCCTATCTTTACCGCTAAAATGGTATAAAAATAAGGACTAAATTAGTGCTAACCCCTTGATTTTACTGGGTTTCTCTAACTTTGTCCTTATTATAACGCGCTCATCATCTAAAATTATGCAATCAAAGTCATCCGGTGCATATTTTCTCAAGTGCTCATCGCGATTTAAGGTCTGTACTGTTGCGAAAACATAGTCTCTATCATAGTCACTGTACCCTGCACCTACAAGTCCCATAGAAACTGATTTATCAAAAATCTTTTCGTAGGATTTTTTGGTCTGTCTTGCAAGCTGACCTCTGTGTACGAGAAACAGCACTCGTTTAAAGCCCAGCTCACGCATTGCAAACGCAGATGCATATGTTTTTCCTGTACCCGTAGCCGAGATGAGAAGCGCCCTGTCCTCACCTTTTTCCAATATTTTTCTCAGATTTGTGATAAAGCCAACCTGCATTGCATTCGGCTTTAATCTGTATTTCTCAATAGACGGAGTTTCCTCGCTCTTAGCGATTTCACGCTGTCTTTTTATGATACGATAGCGCTCTTTATACTCTTCGTAAAAGCTGTCAAAGGAAAGTGCGTATTGAGAATTCCAAAGCTCATTATATTCATCAACAATCTGCTTTGCCACCTCTCCCTGCTCTGTAGATACAACCTTTGTATTCCACTCTCTGTTACTCGTAAGCGCGGCGCTCGTCATGTTTGAGCTTCCGATAATGATTCGATAAATCTCTTCTTTTTTGAATATATATCCCTTTGTGTGAAAGCCCTCAGCGGCCTTCTCCACATCATACATTTTGAGCGTGATATTCGACAATCCGTGAAGCTTCTCAAGCGCCTTTGGTTCACTGAAATTCAGATAATTTGTGGTAAGAATTTCTCCCGGAATACCATTTTTCTCAAGCTCCTTAAGTGTCTGTAGCAACGGCGTAATGCCTCCCATTGTGATAAACGCAACACTTATCTGAAATTTGTCACAGGCCATTAACTCATCTTCTATTGAGGATAATACTTTTTGCCTTCTTTATGGTTGTTTGACAAAAAATGAGGCTGATAAGCCAGGCTTGAATTATATCCACTGTTGATGAAGCCGGTTTCCAAGCCGGCACGTAGTTCTGTTATTTTTTGTTGATTCATACTGCCTCCCACAGCTCATTCCATCCGGCATAGCCCATCGATACAAAGTATCTAAACCATACGCGCCATGCATCATAAAACAAGCTGTCTTTGTTCTCCTCCGCCAATATCACCAGGTCAGCACACCTTACTACATAGTCCTTATCCGGTGTAAAACGACCTGTTAATATGCCATTTTTGTATAGCTCATACAGATTTTCAAGGGCAGCCTTTGCTGTTACCAGGTCAAAATTATCGACTTTGCTTTCGTTGATTTCATTGAATTTAAGGCACTCCCTATAATTTTTTTCTATAACGTTATCTGATACTTTATTTTCCATATTATCACATTCATCCCTTGAGCACCATCTCATGCCACTCTTCTCCACCCCAGGTAGAGTCAGCAATCCCCAGATCCTGCAATCCAAACTTCTTATACATCTCTACCTTCTGCTCTAAGCATGTCAGAAACAGATTTTTTCGTCCGTTTGCCTTTTCACGCTGGCTGTAGCGGTACACGAGCTCTCTGGCAAGGCCCTGTCCACGATACTCCGGAAGCACGTCAAGGCCAAGAAGCATCACATTTTTACCGTTTTCATCACATAAATCGATGTCCGTGAAGAACTCATCCCTGAACTTTTCCTCGTCTGTTGCCACACCATTTAAAAAGCCCGCCAGCTTACCGGTTGATTTGTCAATTACCACGAGAAATAGCTGTGGTACCTTTGCAATTCTCTCTGTCATTGCCTTTGGAGAACATGCCTCATTCGGTGGGAAACATATCTGCTCAATTGCTATTGCCTGTTCTACCTCGTCTGGGTGTATACTTCTAAACTCAAAATTGTCTGTCATTTTTTAATACCTCATTCTTCTTTTTATCATATAATACGTGTTTTTTCCGATATAATCAATAATCCTGTAAATACCAAAATCAGCCACAAAAGCATTTTACTGCTTTTATGACTGATTTACGTTGCAAATTCAATTATGATTACCTGCCATTAATTATGAAAGAATGATAATGCTTCCTTCAATCCATCAGACTCATCATTCATATTTCCTGCCATTTCTGAGACTCCGTTCATCATGGCATTGAGCTCCTCGATGTTGGCATTCATCTCTTCGGTTGCTGCGGCATTTGCTGCGCTGACATCTGTCAGGCTGTTGCTGCTCTTCGTGATGTCATCATTGAGCTCAATCATCGCAGTGACAAGCTCTTCGATTTCATCAGCTTTTTCTGCTGTCTTTTGAATCTGCTCATCAAGTGCGCTGAATTCATCGAGCACTGCCTTGATTTCTTCCTTCTGCTTGGCATTGTCCTCGACGATGGTGCCGGATGCCTGTACACAATACCTGCACTCTTCAACCAGTGATGATATTATCTGCTTGATATTCTCAAGCTCCGTATTGGTATTGTCTGAAAGCACTCGAATCTCCTGTGCCACCACTGCGAAGCCTTTTCCTGCATCGCCGGCCCTGGCTGCCTCTATAGATGCATTGAGTGACAAAAGATTGGTTTCACTGGATATTTCCTCAATGACAGAGACAATATTGCTCACCTTGTCAACCGTAGTGTTTACAGTTTCTATGCGTTTTGAAATTGCTGAGATACCCTCATCCATCTTGTGACTGCTATCCTGCATGGATTTAATCTTATCATTCATGATTTTACTGCTATCCTGCACTGCTGTCGTCTGATTTCTGATTTCATTGACAGATTCGTTTATATCCTTTGTCTCATTGCTCATCTCCAGAAGATTTTCATTAATCTTGGAAATAGATGCTGCCATGCCTGTAGAGCCCTCTGCAACATCCTCGACTGCCTTGGATATCTCGTTATTTGCAGCAAGTGTCTGACTGCTTGTGTCATTGAGCTCATAGCTGTTTGATGACATCGTATCACTGGAATTTCTTATCTTTCCGACTATATTTCCAAGTGACTGCGTGAGCTCCTTCATCTTTTCTATAATCAGGCCTATCTCATCATTTGTCTCCTTGACCATGCCAAAATCTGCGTTGATATCACCATTGGCAATTTCTTCAATTATTGTGCTGACCTTTACGAGCGGTCTCATAAGCCTGCGTCCCAGTATGAAGCATATAATAATGGCAAGCAGCACAACAATAGCACTGATTCCAACAGCAACTCCTGTTACAGTAGTGATTCCTGCAAGTGCCTCAGACTCATCTGCTGTAAGCACAAGTATATTTTCATTGTTCAAAATCGTATATGCCGAATACTTTGTTGTTCCATTGAAATCATATTCTACAACAGCCGTGCCCGGTTTTTTGCCATCCTGAAGCTGTTGTACAACGCCTTTAATTACAGCATTCTCAACAGGCTGTCCAACCTTTTCCTTGTAGGATGATAAAGCATTGTGCCATCATTTTGAACCACATACATGTATGCGCTGTCCATGCCTTCAAGCTTTACATCTGAAAGATTATTGGCATAACCATCATAATCCAGATCATCAACACCTGAATTACTAATCTCATTTTCCATGATTTTTGACGTTGTATTAATAACATCTACCATTGTATGCTTGACACTGTCTGTAATTGTTTTTTGGAGCTTTCAAGAATAAATACCATACAAATTACATTTGAAACTATAACAGCTAAAATCACCATTACTATGATTTTGGCTGCAAATGTACCTCTTTTTTTAGTTTTACTCTGTTCCATATGACCATCTCTCCTATCCTACTGCTACTGCTACTCCTTTAGCTTAAAATTATAAGACAATATTACCATTTTTGGTGAAATTATACAATAGTTTATCAGTAAATAAAAAATTTATCTACATTTTGCCTTTGATTAATTTGTCGCGCAAATAGGGTTAATGTTCAATCATAAACAGTTATACTACCTATTCCACATTCTTTAGTGCCATGTCCATCGGGATTCTCTTTATTCTCCTGAAATCAAATACTGTCACTATCAGGTAACCGATGAGCACAAACGCAAACATCTTTACATAGCCGACAGGTGTCATATGGAATGAAAACCATCCGCTGAAGGTCTGAAGCATTATGCGCCATACAATGTCCATCACCTTTGCACCAAGCACTACGCTGATGATATCCGAGATGACCACCACAATTGATGTTGAGACCAGATAAAGACTTGCAATTTCTCTGTTGTCGTAGCCTAAAATCTTGGTCATAGATATGGCTGTCTCATTTTTCTCGATGATGAGCTTCGTGAGCAGATATATCATAACGGCTGATAGCAATATGCAAAGCACCTGGAAGTACTGCATGTATGAGCCCATGGAGTGGTCGAGCTGGTCTGCCATTTTGGTGATGTCGCGTATCGTGATTGTTGTCGCGATATCGCTCTCATCGATATCCTTTATCTTTGTATCCGACAAAAATCCGCTGAATCTGCCATCCGCAAAATCAAAGGTATCCGCGAAATGCTCTATAGGCATAAGCACCGCGATGCTCTGGGATTTATCGTAGGTTCCCTTCACCTTGAATTTGTATGTTTTTTTCTCGTACTGTGCATCAAGCTTTATTGTATCACCCGGTTTTATACCATATTTATCTGCAAATGAATCCGATATGTACACCTCGTTATCCTTAAGCGAATCCATGTCCTTAAGCTTTACGTATGCACTGTCTGTTTCCACTCCGTAGACAGACACCTCCTCGTCAAAGTCATCTGTTCTCCTCAAGAGCGATGCCATGTCAAATTTCTCTGCGTCACTGTTGTCGGTTTCAAGCACGTTTCCGTCTGCATCGACATAGGATTTGAGTACGTACTGATATTTTGCAAACATCATACTGTCGGTATTTTTCTTGTAATAATCAAGTGTATCCGGCATGCCGACTGCCATCGCGAGCATTACCATGATGAAAAATATTCCCACAAAAAGTATCAGATAGTTTGCCACATTCTGGAACATGATTCTCAGTCTGAAACGGCTCATGAAGCTCCAGCGCGGAAGCCGCATTGCTTTTTTTCGCTTTGTTTTCTTAAGGTCATGACGCAGAAACTGAAGCGGTGTGTGCTGCATCATGCGAATTATTACAATAAGATTTACAACCAGCATGATAATCACCGGAGCAAGCGTTGTTTTTATGAATGCGCCCGGATTCCAGATTGTGTGATATGTCGGCAGGCTGTAGCTGTTGTAATACATGCCCACAACCACATCCTTGAATACCGTATAGCCCAGTATATTTCCTGCTACTGCTGCCAGAAATGTCACAATGACAGGCATTGAAAGGTAATGCCTAATAAGCTCTCCCTTTGTGTAGCCCGACGCGCGAAGCGTGCCTATCGCTGATGATTCATTTGCTATCGTATTGCTTATGGTCACTGCAAAAATGAATGCGATTATCACGATAAGAATGTCTAAAAGCACTCCTCCCATGGCCTTGTCTGAGCCCATATCGTCCGTGGCAAAATTGATTGCCGGATTTGAGTAGCGCGGTGTATAGTCCTCCACCTCATTGCCCGCTGCCATAGCCTGTGACACCATCGCCTCAAGAAAGTCATCTGATTTTTCCTTCTGCTCTATGTCGTCAGCCGGCTCATCCTTGTATTTCCATGCATATGTATAGTGAATACTCTTGTCCAGGCGGTCAAAGCCCTCCTTTGTCACCATTGCCACGTCAAACTTTATCGCATCAAACATCATATCGGTCTTCTTTTCATGCAGTGTGGAGTAATTGACATATGCGATAAGGCCCGATACCTTGAATTCTTTTCCGCTGACCTTTATCGTGTCACCGACCTTCATCCCCACGTTGTCTGCATGCATTCTGTCCACAGCGATTTCGTTCTCATTTTGTGGAAAAGAGCCCTCGATGAGACATGCGAGGTTGATATCCCCGGTCTTTGTGTATACACGGATGGTTCCGTCCTTTTTGCCGTCTGCGTCGTAGTCCTCAGTCTCATTGCGATAGAAATTCTCGTAGAGCTTGACAGGAGTTTTGCTGCTATCGCTGTCTTTTTCGTCTGGAGCTGTTTTTACCTCGCCTGACTCGATAGCCGTAACAAGCTCGCTGTCAGCCTTATCCTTAAGCTCAAAATGTCCATCCTCCTGCTTGTACTTACTTACTCCCTCATCCGCAGAGGTGAGCATACTGTCGTTTGCCACATACATTCCGGATACAAAGCCGATTGTCAGCACGAGGAAAAGAAATACAACGAGATATTTCTTCCAGTCACCGATAATTTCCTTTGGTATACGCTTTATCAGAGGATTTTTTATCTTTTTCCTGCCCATAGGTCAAATCCTCCTTACCACTCAAGCTCTTCGGCCGAAACCTTATTTGTATTGATATCGTTGTGGCGCACGGCTCCGTCTCGTAGCTTTATCACGTGGTCTGCCATGTTTTTGATGGCCTCATTGTGTGTGACCATGATTATGGTGTTTCCGTACTTTTTGTTGACATCCTCTATGAGCTTCAAAATCTCCTTTGAGGTGTTGTAATCAAGTGCTCCTGTCGGCTCGTCGCAGAGCAGTATATCAGGGTTTTTCACGATTGCACGCCCTATTGACACACGCTGCTGCTGTCCTCCGGATAGCTGATTTGGAAGCTTATAGCGGTGCTCGTAAAGCCCCAGCGTGTGAAGCAGCTCATCGATATCCAGTGCGTTGTCAGACAGATAAGCGCCAACCTCGATATTTTCCTTTACATTCAGGTTTGCAATCAGATTGTACATCTGAAACACATATCCCAGGTGCTTTCTGCGGTACTGTGTGAGCTTTTTCTCGCTCATATCCTTCAGCTTGTCTCCATTTATGCTGATATATCCGGAATCGGCGCTGTCGATGCCTCCGATGATATTGAGCAGTGTAGACTTTCCGGAGCCTGACGGTCCGAGCAGCACACAGAATTCACCCTTTGCCACAGAAAAATTCATGCCTCTCAGCACCTCCTGGCGCGTCTCGCCGCTTCCGAAGCCCTTTTTCAAATCCACTATTTCTAAGAACTTTCTCTCTTCTTCTGACATATGATATCCTCTCTTTCAACATTTCAAATTACATTTACCTTATATAAGGTTATACGTTTAAAACAATTATTGGTCAGATTGTACTTACTGTAGTTACCTGTCATTTATACATGTTAGTGTTATCTAACTTCATGTAATAAGAGTAACGCTATTCTGCCTTTCTTGTCAATAAAAATTTTATAATCAGCTTGGTAAAATCTCTTTTTATTTTCTGACCGGATTAACAGCTTCAAGGCGTATGCATAATATAAATTAAATCTGTTTTTACGGAGATATGAATTTTTATGTGTGGTATTGCCGGATTCTGTAATTTTAAAGAAGACTTTGAAGAGAACACCGATTACTGGAACTTTCGTCTTGAGAAGATGCGTGCTGTGCTCGCCCACCGCGGCAACGATGCCAGAGGACGCTACCTTAAAAAGCATATTGGTCTGTCACACAGCCGTCTGGCCATCCGTGATATCCTGTGCGGCGACCAGCCAATGACGCGCACCCACAACGGCTATGAGTACACTATCTGCTATAACGGTGAAATTTACAACACTGATGAGCTGATTCCCGAGCTGTCCGAAAACGGCTTTGTATGCTCCACAACCTCAGACACAGAGGTTATTCTGTACGCCTACATCCATTGGGGCGCTGATTTTGTCAATCGCTTAAACGGCATTTTTGCATTTGCCATATGGGATGCGGCTAAAAGCCGGCTGCTATTATACCGCGACCGCGTAGGTGTCAAACCGCTTTTTTATGCCATCCGAGGGGATTCTCTGGTGTTTGGCTCCGAGCCAAAGGCCTGCTTTGCTCACCCTGCAGTAAAACCTGAGCTTGACAAACAGGGCTTGCAGGAGCTTCTTGCTATCGGGCCTGCACACACGAGCGGGCTTTCCCTGTTTAAGGATTTGTTTGAGGTTTTGCCGGGACACTTCATGATTTACTCACAGGATGGGCTGCACGATGAAACCTACTGGGAGCTTACAAGCCAGGAACACACCGAGAGCTATCGGGATACCGTTGCTCACACACGTTTTCTGGTGGAGGATGCTATAAAAAGGCAGATGGTTTCCGATGTGCCGGTATGTACTTTTCTGTCAGGCGGCATCGATTCAAGCATCGTGACCGCCATCGCCGCAAACTATATGAACACACGCGGTAAAACGCTCAACACTTTTTCCTTCGACTTTAAGGACAATGACAGATATTTTAAGGCAAACGCCTTCCAGCCGGAGAGGGATCTGCCCTATGTCAATCGTATGCTTGAGGAGTATGAGACAGCCCACTCATATCTCGAGTGTGATGAGAACTCTCTCTTCAAGGCGCTATTTGCCGCAGTCGATGCAAAGGATATGCCCGGCATGACCGATGTGGACTCGTCACTTTTATATTTCTGCAGCCTCGTCAGCCAAAAAAACAAGGTAGCTCTTACCGGTGAGTGTGCTGATGAAATCTTTGGCGGATATCCGTGGTTTTACCGCAAAGAGCTGTTGGAAAGATATGGCTTCCCATGGTCATCGGATGTCGCTCCACGCCTTGCTCTTTTGCGCGATGATGTGGGTTTGGAGCTTGATTTATCCGGTTATCAGGCTTTTCGATATGAGGAGTCCAGGTCAAAAGCACCTCTCCTTTACGGCGAGGCCGGTGAGGACGAAAGCCGCCGCATAATCGGATATCTCAATATCAAATGGTTCATGCAGACGCTTCTTGACCGCATGGATCGCACCAGCATGTACTCCGAGCTTGAGGCCCGTGTACCTTTTGCCGACCATCGTATCATTGAGTATGTCTTTAATGTGCCTTGGCATATGAAATATCAAAACGGTGTGGAAAAGACTCTGCTTCGCGATGCTTTTTCAGATGTCCTGCCACCTGAGCTTTTGCACAGAAAAAAGAGCCCATATCCAAAGACTTATCATCCCGGATATGAAGCTCTCCTTATAAAGGGAATGGAGGAGATATTAGACTCCCCTAACGCCCCTGTGCGCACTCTCATTGACGCTGACAAAACGCGCGAATTTTTAAAGGCACCGGCAGAATACGGCAGTCCGTGGTTTGGCCAGCTCATGGCAGGTCCGCAGCTTATCGCATATTTCATCCAGATTAATTACTGGATGGAGAAGTATCAGCTGTCTGCCTAATGCTCATCCATGACTAATTGACCTTGCGCTCTATATCAATGATGTTATTCTCTATGATATTGTTTTCTGTAATGTTGTTATCTATGCTCTCTGCCGAAGAGGTGCTTTCACTCTCCTGCTCTTTCGGTGTAAATCTTCTCACCTTATCCATGAGCTGAGTCTTCTTCAGCTCATGCTTAAGCTCAACACGCTCACTCTTCTGCTGTCGTTTTTTCTCCTTAAGCTCGTACCTGGCCTGCTTCTTTGCGAGCTTATTCTGCCTCTTCTGCTCCTTTATGGCAGCCTTTGTCTCTCTTTTGGCCTGCTTTGCCGCAAGCTTTGCTTCTTTTGCTTCGTTCTTTATGCGGCTCTTTTTGTTCTTCTTGACACTCTTTTTAGCCACCTTATGTAATTCCTTGAGGTCTGACTTTGCAGCCTTTATATTTTTTCTGTCCTTGCGGTATGGATTGTGCACAAAGTATCCCACAGTGCCTATCATCATAAGAAGCAGTGCCAGCGCCTCTCCAGCCATCGTGACATACTCCAGATACTGCGGATACAGCTTGTAGCCTGCCATCTCCGCCGCTATCAGGATAAGCGGAATGAAAAACAATATATTCTTTCGCTTTTGGGACAATAACGCTCCCTCCGCACCTACACACATGAGTACATACAGGCACAGCTGTGAAGTCGGTCCATAGGCATATGCCACAATCGCAGCCATTATTACAGATATGCAAAACACTATGAATGCTTCTCCGCGGAACAGGGCATTCCTGTACTCTTTTATGCCCTCCAGCTTGTCTACCGATATGCCATGCAGTGAATATACCTGGTCTGTGATATCCTCCATGCAGTCCTCATGGTATCGCTTCAGCTCCCTGTTGCTGTTTATATCGGCATCTATGGAGCGTCTGCGCTCTGTAAGCAGCTTCTGCTCCTCCATGATCTTCTCCCATGCCTCATCCTCTGCCTCACGCTGAAGCTTCACCTGCTCGTGAATCCACTCAGCCCGCTGGATGCGCTCGCTCTCCTGAGGGATAACCATCTGCTGCGCGTCAACTGTCTGCTGCGGTGTTTGAGTCTCCTGCGTCATGCTGTTATTTTCCTTTTCTTTATTTATCATTCCGGTTTTCTGCCTCTTTCTTCTCTAGACTATTTTTCTTCCTCTTGCAATTTGTTATTTACTGCTATATATCTCTATTAAAGCATATTTCAGCGGTAATTTTCCATAGAATATGCGCATGATATCCGCAAACCCTGTAAATTTTTGGTGCCCGATACCATTTAAA
>ENA-OQJC01000275-OQJC01000275.1-human-gut-metagenome-genome-assembly--contig:-NODE-275-length-16024-cov-3.714915_pt1 | contig 16024 bp, 17 predicted proteins | sample MGYA00242600_ERZ504766 | MGnify/ENA primary metagenome ERZ504766 (study PRJEB26092, sample SAMD00036364) | human gut metagenome | host: Homo sapiens | study: EMG produced TPA metagenomics assembly of...
TACAGAGGAGCCCGTTCCAAACAGTATAGAGTTGCTAAACAGTCTGTAATGAGAGCACTTGCTAGCTCCTATGCAGGAAGAAAGCAGAAAAAACGTACAGTTCAGACAGCTCTGGATCGCTCGTATCAACGCAGCAGCAAGAATGAACGGATTATCCTACAGCAAACTGATGCACGGACTGAAAGTTGCAAACATCGACATCAACAGAAAGATGCTTGCTGAACTTGCAGTAAACGATGCAGAAGGATTTACAGCACTTGCTGAGATTGCTAAAAAAGCAATTGCATAATTGTCGGTTTTAGAGAGACATAAGATTTGATAAATTAAATCAGAATTTTGAGGTACACATAGAAATTGTTACGGTTTCTGTGTGTACCTTTTTTAATGTATTTTTCGATGAATGGGATAAAATTGCGTGTGCGGTACGGTCAAGTGTCCATGAAAGACGGAAAAATCTTAAATTTCCATAAAGTTTTTCTTGCATGGTCAAATATATGGTGATATAATTCAAAACAGCAACATATTAAAGTGTCAGTGGAAGCCAAAGCCGGCTGGGAACCCAGTTGGCTTTTTGTTACTTTTCAGTTCCTCTACATAATAAATGAACTTGCGGAATCTGGTGAAAATGATATACCGGGTGGAATGAATGGTAACGGAAGCTAATCTTATGAGCCGTAAGAGGGACGAAAGGACTGACAAAATATAAGGAGGATTTATTATGAAAAACCTGAAAAAAATCATCAGTGTTACTGCGGCAGCAGCAATGGTAATGTCAACAGTTGCACCTGTATCTGTATTTGCAGACGATGCTACATTTAAGATCGGTGGAATCGGACCTGTAACCGGAGCAGCAGCAATCTATGGACAGGCTGTAAAGAATGCAACAGAGCTTGCAATCAATGAAGTAAACGAAGACGGCGGAATCAACGGATATCAGGTAGAGTTCAAATTTGAAGATGATGAGAACGATGCTGAGAAAACCCTGAACGCTTACAACGCATTAAAAGACTGGGGAATGAACGTCCTGGTTGGTACAGTTACTTCCACACCTTGTGTAGCTGTAGCAAATGAAACAGCAGCAGACAATATGTTCCAGCTTACTCCATCCGGATCTGCAACAGAGTGTGTTGCTAATCCGAACGTATTCCGTGTATGCTTCTCTGACCCGAACCAGGGTACTGCAGCAGCTCAGTACATTGGAGAGCATAAACTTGCTACAAAAGTAGCTATTATCTACGATAGCTCTGATGTATATTCATCAGGTATCACACAGAACTTCACAGCAGAAGCAGCTAATCAGGGTATTGAAATCGTATCTTCCGAAGCATTTACTGCTGATAACAATAAAGACTTCTCCGTACAGCTTCAGAAAGCAAAAGACGGTGGTGCTGAATTAGTATTCCTTCCGATTTATTATACAGAAGCTTCCCTGATCCTTGCACAGGCAGACAGCATGGGATTTGAAACTAAATTCTTCGGATGCGACGGTATGGACGGTATCCTTGGTGTAGAAAACTTTGATACATCTCTTGCAGAGGGGCTGATGCTTCTTACACCATTTGCAGCAGATTCTACAGATGAGAAAACCCAGAACTTTGTAAAAGCATACAAAGATGCTTACAAAGACACACCAAACCAGTTTGCAGCAGATGCTTATGATGCAGTATACGCAGTCAAAGCAGCAGCAGAAAAAGAAGATGTAAAAGCAGACATGGATGTTGCAGATATCTGTGCAGCACTTGAAAAAGGCATGACCGAGATCACACTTGAAGGTGTTACAGGTGACGAGATCACATGGACAGAAGACGGTGAGCCGAACAAAGCTCCGAAAGCTGTAGAAATCAAAGATGGTGCTTACGCAGCAATGGAATAATGAAATTGAAATAACTGAAAAGATTTCATAAGAAATAAAATGCGATTGTTCCTGGAGTGGACAATGGTTGCATGCCAACGGGGCTGTCTGAATTATGCAGACAGCCCTGTTGCCTAATACGTTATTACATTAATGCGTTAATGACAGATTTACTTTTGGCAAAATAAACAAGACAGATTTCGCTAAAGGCAAATCTGCCAGTTTTACACACAATAAAATTATTTAAATATAAGAAAGGAAAGACTTCTATGAGTAGTTTTATATCATATCTTATCAGTGGTATCAGCCTCGGAAGTGTATATGCGATCATCGCCCTTGGTTATACCATGGTATACGGAATCGCTAAAATGCTGAACTTCGCTCATGGAGATGTTATCATGGTCGGCTCTTATGTAGTTTATGTCGCAGTCAGCGGCATGGGATTAAATCCGATTTTAGCCATCCTGCTGTCCATTATCATCTGTACACTCATGGGCGTTGTGATCGAAGGCGTTGCGTATCGACCACTGCGTAATGCAGCTTCACCTCTGGCTGTTCTGATCACAGCAATTGGTGTCAGCTACCTGCTTCAGAACGTGGCCCTTCTGATCTGGGGAGCAGATACCAAATCATTCAGTAACGTGATCAGTCTTCCATCCCTGAAACTTGCAGGTGGTTCTATCGTGATCACTGGTGTAACCATCGTAACCATTATCGGTGGTATCCTGATCATGGCAGGTCTGATGCTCTTTATCAGCAAGACAAAAACAGGACAGGCAATGCTTGCCGTATCTGAGGATAAAGGCGCTGCCCAGTTAATGGGTATTAACGTAAACAAAACAATCTCCATTACTTTTGCAATCGGTTCCGGACTTGCAGCAATCGCAGGTGTGCTTCTCTGCTCTGCATACCCGTCTTTGACACCATATACAGGTGCTATGCCTGGTATCAAAGCATTCGTTGCAGCTGTATTTGGCGGTATCGGATCTATCCCGGGAGCCTTTATCGGAGGTGTTGTTCTGGGTATCCTGGAGATTTTTGGTAAAGCTTATATCTCTTCACAGATGGCTGATGCCATTGTATTCGGTGTTCTGATCGTAGTTCTGGTTGTGAAACCTACCGGTATTCTTGGTAAGAACATTCAGGAGAAAGTGTGAGGTGGCAGACATGGAAAAGAAGAAATTAAACAAAACAACAAAAAGCAATCTCATTACATACGGAATGGTTCTTGCAGCATATCTGATCGTACAGGGAATGATCGCAGGGAATCTGCTTTCCAACCTGATGCAGGGTCTTCTGGTGCCTCTTTGTGTATATATTATCCTGGCTCTTTCCCTGAACCTGACGGTTGGTATTCTGGGTGAGTTAAGTCTTGGACATGCCGGATTTATGTGTATCGGTGCTTTCACCAGTGCAGCATTTACAAAGGCAACTATGGATACATTTACGAATGCAGGACTTCGTTTCTTCGTTGCTCTGATCATCGGAGCTGTATGTGCAGGTATCTTTGGATTCCTGATAGGTATTCCTGTACTTCGTCTGAAAGGTGACTACCTTGCTATCGTAACACTGGCATTTGGTGAGATCATTAAGAATATCATCAATGTGCTTTATGTAGGAATTGACAGCAACGGAATCCATTTTTCCATGAAAGACCAGATGTCTCTTGGAATGGAGCCTGGTGGAAAAATGATCATCAGTGGTGCCATGGGTATCACAGGTACACCGAGACAGTCAACCTTTACTATAGGTGTGATTCTGATCTTGGTTACTTTATTCGTAGTTCTGAACCTGATCAATTCCAGAGACGGACGTGCGATCATGGCAATCCGTGATAACCGTATTGCAGCGGAATCAATTGGTATTGATATCACAAAGTATAAACTGAAAGCATTTGCAATCTCAGCAGCATTAGCCGGTATCGGCGGTGTGCTTTATGCTCATAATCTTGCAACTTTAACAGCACTTCCGAAGAACTTCGGTTATAACATGTCTATCATGTTCCTGGTATTCGTAGTTCTCGGTGGAATTGGAAATATGCGTGGTTCTATTATTGCGGCAGTGATTCTGAACCTTCTTCCTGAGCTTCTGCGTGGACTCAGTGATTACCGTATGCTGTTCTATGCAATCGTGCTGATCGTAATGATGCTGATCAACTGGGCACCTAAGGCAATCGAGATGAGAGAACGTCTTTTCAGTAAATTTAAGAAAAAGGAGGCATAAGCTATGGCATTGCTGGAAGTAAATCATTTAAATATTTCATTCGGCGGTCTTCATGCAGTGGATGATTTCCATGTCTCCATCGAGAAAGGACAGCTTTATGGTCTGATCGGTCCGAATGGTGCCGGTAAGACTACAATCTTTAACCTTCTTACAGGTGTGTATAAGCCGGATGAGGGAATCATCAATCTGGACGGACAGGATATCACCGGAAAGAGTACCATTGATATCAACAAGGCGGGAATCGCCAGAACATTCCAGAATATCCGTCTGTTCCATCAGATGAGTGTGCTGGACAATGTAAAGGCAGGACTTCACAATCATGATAAATACAGCCTTTTTACAGGTATTGTACATACTCCGAAATACTTTAAGGTTGAGAAAACCATGAATGAGGAAGCAATGAAGCTTCTTAAAGTGTTTGATCTGGACAAAGAGGCAGATATCCTTGCATCCAACCTTCCTTATGGTAAACAGAGAAAGCTGGAGATTGCCAGAGCACTGGCAACAAAGCCGAAGCTTCTTCTTCTGGATGAGCCGGCTGCAGGTATGAACCCCAATGAAACTGAGGAACTGATGGATACCATCCGTTTTGTTCGTGATAACTTTGATATGACCATTCTTCTGATCGAGCATGATATGAAGCTGGTTTCAGGTATCTGTGAGGAGCTGACTGTACTGAACTTCGGTCATGTTCTGAGACAGGGCAAGACTTCAGATGTGCTCCATGATCCGGAAGTTATCAAGGCATATCTTGGAGAATAGGAGGAGAGACAGATGGCATTACTGGAAGTACAGGACATACAGGTTTATTATGGAATGATTCAGGCATTGAAGGGTGTTTCTTTCTCTGTAAATGAAGGTGAAGTTATTGCTCTGATCGGTGCAAACGGTGCAGGTAAAACAACTACCCTGCATACAGTGACAGGGCTTCTCCGGGCAAAATCAGGACATATTATTTATGACGGACAGGATATCACAAAGGTTCCGCCTCACAAGATCGTAACAATGGGTATGGCACATGTTCCGGAAGGAAGACGTGTGTTTGCAAATATGACTGTTCTTCAGAATCTGAAGATGGGTGCTTTTACAAGATCTGATAAAAATGAGATTGATGCGACCATTGAGAAAGTATATAAACGTTTTCCGCGTCTGAAGGAACGTCAGAATCAGACTGCAGGTACCTTAAGTGGTGGTGAGCAGCAGATGCTCGCCATGGGACGTGCGCTGATGAGCCAGCCGAAGATCATTCTGATGGACGAGCCGTCCATGGGCCTTTCACCGATCTTTGTAAATGAGATCTTTGATATCATTAAAGAGGTAAGTGAGAGTGGAACAACGGTTCTTCTGGTTGAGCAGAATGCGAAGAAGGCTCTTTCTATTGCTGACAGAGCTTATGTCCTTGAGACCGGAAGGATTACACTGGAAGGTAAGGCAAGTGATCTTCTTCATGATGAATCTGTTCAGAAGGCTTATCTTGGAGAGTAAACAGGAGGGATTTTATGGAGAATTTTGTAATTACCATTGCGAGACAGTATGGAAGTGGCGGACGTACCGTCGGTAAGATGCTGGCAGAGAAACTGGGAGTTTCTTTCTATGACAAGCAGATCATTCAGATGGCTTCTGATGAGAGCGGGATTGATGTGAAGCTTTTTGGACAGGTGGAAGAAGGCTCCAGTGTGAAGGCATCTCTGTTTAATAAGACAGGGTTATATAAAGGAGATCTGATCGCACCGGATCAGAAGGGGTTTGTTTCTGATGAGAATATTTTTAATTATCAGGCGAAGATTGCAACGGATCTGGCAGAGAAGGAATCCTGTGTGATCGTTGGGCGATGTGTGAATTATGTGTTTAAGGACAGACCGAATACTTTGAGAGTGTTTGTTCATGCACCCTGGGAGTTTCGTGTGGAGAAGTCCAGAGAGAAGATCAGCGGCAGTGATGAGGAGATTGAGAAGTTTCTTCGCAGGGATGATAAGAGAAAGCAGGATTATTATCGCAAATTTGCCGGTGGGGACTGGAGCGATGCGACGAATTATGATCTGTGTCTGAATGCAGGAAAGCTTGGATTTGAGAAATGTGTGGATGCGATTTTGGCGCAGATGAACGTTATGGGAATTAAATGATGAAAAGGGCAGTCTCTCTTTGGAGACTGCCCTTTTTGGGATTAAGACTGGGATTTGATTTTGTTCTGGTATTCTTTTAGGGTTTTTTCGTAGCCCATTTCTGAGAGTTCGTAGAAGTGTTCTCCCTGGATTTCGGTGGGGAGGTATTGTTGGTGTACGTAGTGGTTTGGGTAGTCGTGGGCGTATTTGTAGCCGATGCCGTGGCCCAGTTTTTCGTGGCCGCCGTAGTGGGCGTCCTGAAGGTGTGGCGGGACTGTGGTTTTTGTGCGTTTGACGGAGTCCATGGCAGCGAAGATGGCGTTGACTGCGGAGTTGCTTTTGGGGGCGCAGGCCATGTAGGTGACTGCCTGGGAGAGGATGATCTGGGACTCGGGCATTCCTACGCGTTCTACTGCCTGGGCTGCGGCGACTGCTACGCAGAGGGCCTGTGGATCGGCGTTTCCGATGTCTTCGGAGGCGAGGATCATGATTCTTCGGGCTATGAATTTGACGTCTTCTCCGGCGTAGAGCATTTTTGCAAGGTAGTAGACTGCTGCGTCAGGGTCTGAGCCACGCATGCTTTTGATGAAGGCGGAGATGATGTCGTAGTGGTTGTCTCCGTTTTTGTCGTAGCGGACGACGCGTTTCTGGATGCACTGAGATGCCACATCCAGGGTGATGTGGATGAGACCGTCTTCGCGTACGGGGGGTAGTGAGGATGCCCAGTTCGATGGCATTGAGGGCATTTCTGGCGTCGCCGCCTGCCATGTCTGCAAGGAAGTCGAGGGCGTCTTCATCTATCCGGGCTTTATAGTTTCCCATTCCTTTTGTTTTGTCGTTGACTGCGCGAAGGATGAGTTCTTTGACTTCGGAGATCTCCAGGGATTTCAGTTCGAAGATGATGGAACGGGAGATTAAAGCAGCGTTGACTTCGAAGTATGGATTCTCTGTTGTGGCACCGATGAGGATGATGGTTCCGTCTTCTACGAATGGGAGGAGATAGTCCTGCTGGCCTTTGTTGAAGCGGTGGATCTCGTCTATGAAGAGGATTGTTTTTTTGCCGTACATACCCAGGTTTTGCTGGGCTTCTTTTACAACTGCTTCCATATCTTTTTTGCCTGCTACAGTGGCATTGATCTGGGTGAATTCTGCACTGGTAGTGTTGGCGATTACTTTTGCCAGGGTGGTCTTGCCGGTTCCGGGAGGGCCGTAGAAGATGACGGAGGTCAGTTTGTCAGCTTTGATAGCCCTGTATAATAAGGTGTTTTTTCCGATGATGTGTTGCTGCCCTACAACTTCATCCAGAGTTGTGGGGCGTAGTCTGGATGCCAGAGGGGATTCCTGGTCCAGGGTTTTTGATTTGGCGTATTCAAATAAATCCATAGTTTTTTCTCCATAGAATATGATGATAAAACAGTCACATTTCATTTCATGTTTATAGTAACATAAAGCATTTCTGACAAATTATAGCAAGTCTCTTAATCAATATACATTATTTACGAGAAGTGCTATAGAACGTATATTTGTTTTAGTATAACGTATCCCTGTTTTTTTGTAAAGATTAAGAAATAAAAAGGAAGAGCATTATAAGAGCTCTTCCATTATTTTACCGTATATTTCCTGGTAATGTGTGGACCATTTTTTACAGATCGACTGTGCTGCCTCAAGGTTAGGAGCTGCGATGTTCAGGTCGATGAGGGAGTTGCCCTTTTCGATGAGCTGGCATCTTACAGAATAGGTTCCCTGTTTGGTGATGTAATAATCGGCAGGAGTGACGATTCGCTCCTGGGCTTTGAAGCCGGTGGATTTCAGGTATTCCCTGACTTCCTGTTTGATCTCAGGAGAGAGATCTTTCTGGAAAAAGGAGAGAGTCTTTATGCCATCTTCGGTAATCCGGTAATGGGAGACATTGGAACGGGTGTCCATGGTGATCAGTTCTGCTTCTACCAGTTCTGAGATTGCCTGCTGGAGATGGAAATAGTTTGTATATTCCCGGTCCAGGATAAATTCTGAAATCTGCGAATTTGTCAGGGTATTTTCGGTATTCTGAAGCATGTATAACACGATTAATTTGTAAACTGTGAATGGTGTTGCCATTTTATCCCTCCCTTTGCATAGAGTAGCAGAGAATCTTTTAGTGTGAAAACAGTCTTCCCTGGTAGCTTTGTTCTTCTTTCATCCTGTGATGCAGCATATTTAATACCTCACGTTTACGGCTTGCCCACAGTGGTGCGATCAGCAGATCTTTGGGGCCGTCGCCTGTGATGCGGTGTATAACCATATCCGGTCTGAGATGTTCCAGACAGTTTATAAGGAGAGAGATGTATTCATCCCGTTCGTAAGTCTGAAACAGTCCTTTCTCGTAATCTGCTGCCAGATCAGTGCCGCGAAGCACATGAAGTAACTGCAGTTTGATTCCTTGAATATCCATATGGTTGAGGTATTCCATAGTTTCCAGAATATCTGCTGTGTTTTCACCGGGCAATCCGAGGATTGTATGCACGATTACTTCGATATTTTCTTTTCGCAGGCGTTTTACGGCATCATCAAAAACGCAGAGCGGATATCCCCTTCGGATATACTTGGCAGTGGACTCATGGATCGTCTGAAGTCCAAGTTCAATCCAGACAGGTTTCTGTTTATTTAACCGGGACAAAAGTGTCACGATCTCAGGACTGAGGCAGTCTGGTCTGGTGCCGATGGAAAGAGCAACTATCTTTGGATGAGAGATTGCTTCTGTAAAAATTTTCTCCAGATATTCCACAGGTGCGTAGGTATTTGTGTACGCCTGGAAATAGGCAATATATTTATGAATCGGACGTTTCTGTGAAAGGATACTGATCTGGCTTTCTATCTGGTCAGTGATGGAAAGTGCGGCATCTGCAGCGAAATCTCCGCTTCCTCCTGCGCTGCAGAAGATGCAGCCGCGGGTTCCAATCTTACCGTCCCTGTTGGGACAGGACATGCCGCCATTTAGCGTGACCTTATAAACCTTTTCTCCAAACCGCTCTCTCAGCATATAGTCCAGAGAGTGGTATGGTTTCTCTCCCCATTTGGTCATACTGTGTGATCATTTTCTGCTGATGAAGTTTCAGCAGAGTTTCCGTTCTGAAGGTCTGTATCCTGGGTATCTGCATCTGCCGGAATATAATTATCAAAAATCTTTACCAGAAAATGTCCGTTGATAAATGCCTCCAGTGCAAATCCAAACATGCACAGAAGCATGATGGCCATGGACTGTATGCGGAAACTTTTAATAAAAAACACGCCTGCAGGTAACAGAGTGATGACTGCCATCAGGACTGTATACGGAAGATGACGGATAGCCATCAGGAATGCATTGCGGAAGGTGTTTTTGATGGAGTTGTAGAATTTGGCAAGCACCGGATAAATATACAGAAATACCATCATATAAAGGATACCAAATGCAAAGAAAACGATATACAGTACCTGAGACATTGTTCCGTCGATATTGCCTACAATACGCAGATCCATGTAAAGGATAGCTGCAACTGCAAGCATGATAAGATTGATGACAGTTGCCTGTTTGAAGTTCTGCTTAAAGGATTTGAAGAAGCTTCTGATAATATAAGATTCTTCGTTACGTGTCATTTTCAGTGTGACATAGTGGAGTGCAGTCAGTGACGCACCAATAGTCACGATCGGCAGACAACAGATCAGAAAGACCACATTAAGCATAATAAGATCAGCCACGCGTCCCATGACGGTGAAGAATTTGTTGTCCATGTTAAATAGTCTGTCCATTCGTTTAATTACTCCTTTTGTATATAATGATGTACAGCATACTCTGCGGATAATCCTGCTACAGAGAAATCTGTACAAGCTTTGTATAACAGTATAACGAATCAGGCAGGAAAAAGCAAATCTTTTATGTGAGCAGGAGCTGGTCTGCAGTGACAAAAACATAGCCTTTTTCAGTAAAAAGATCAGCGATTTTCAGGGCTGCATCCACAGATGTCTGATAGCTGTCATGCATCAGGATGATAGAACCGTCATGCACCTGTTTCTGGGCGATAGACAGGATAGAATCGATGTTTTTGCTTTTCCAGTCCAGGGTGTCTACATCCCAGAATACGGGAAGCATGGTGACAGAAAGTTCCATATCCTTGATCCATGCGCCGAAAGGCGGTCGTACATAAGAAGGGTAAATTCCGGAAGCTTCATAGATTCTGTTATTGTTTTTTCAATTTCCAGTCTGGCTTTCTCCGCCGGTATCTTGTCAAGCTGTACATGATCCCAGGTGTGATTTCCGATAAGATGTCCGTCTTTTCGCATTTGCAGGAGTATGTCTTCGTTTCCTTCAATGTTCTCGCCTATCAGAAAGAAAGATGCCCGGATGTTTCTTTTTTTAATTCATCCAGAAGCATGGGGGTATACCGGGCATTAGGACCATCATCAAAGGTCAGTGCGATTCTGGGAGGTTCTTCGACGGGAAGCCCGGCGGTGGTGTCAGTTGAAAAATCCTCAAAAGCTGTAGCTTTTGCAGATGCCTGTTTTACAAGGGAAAGCATACCGGGACCTGCCAGTGAAGTAAGGAACTGTGTACGTTTGTCAGCAAGAAGAAAAAAAGACAGGAAAAAAAATACATGCATAATATTCCAAAAAATATTAAAGTCCGCTTCATGCAAAGATACTCCTCATAAAAATATCTCTCTGATTCCGGAACACAGAGTATGAATATCTGTGTCAGAACGAAAGAAACAGCAGGTGGCAGATGTAATCATTACAGTATATGAAAAAAAGAAAGCAATTCATACCGATTTATTGTATAATAGATTCTGCAAAATATCGAAGAAAGAATTTACGGAGATTGAGATGAAAAAGAAACGGACAAAACTGCTGGTTTTCTTTGCACTGGCAGGAATTTTAGTGCTTTTTTATATGATAGGAGAGTCTTATTGTGAGGGACTGTCCGGGGGGAGTAGTCTGAAAGAGAAGAATGAAGTTATGTGTAGATATAAATACGATATGATCGTAGACAGTCCGAATTCTTCTTTCTGGCAAGCGGTTTATGATTGTGCACAGGAATGGGCGCAGAAGAATGATGCAATTCTTGAACTGAGAGGCAGTGGAAGAGAGAGCGATTACAGTAAGCTTGATTATATGAATATGAGTATTGCTTCAAATTCAGACGGGATCATCCTGCAATACAGTGGGGAGCAGGGACTGGAAGCGAAGATAAATGAGGCTGTTCAGAAAGGAATTCCGGTTGTTACTGTAATGGGAGATGCAGTTCACAGCAAGCGTCAGAGTTTCGTGGGTGTCAGTGATTATCAGCTTGGAAGTGTCTATGGCGAAAAGGTAGCGGAATATGTGACTGAGGATACGGAAAGTATTCTTATTCTGTTGAAGAAAAATATTGATGATATGAACCAGAGCCAGATATATACACAGATTAGCAACGCAGTCCAGGCAAAGGCGGGTCCTTCGCAAAATATCCAGATAACAGGAAAAAATCTTCGCTTAACAGGGACTTTTGAGACAGAAGAAGCGGTAACAGATATTTTTCAGCAGAGAGATAAAGTACCGGATATTCTTGTGTGCATGGATGAGGAAACTACAGAATGCGCACGTCAGGCAGTACTGGACTTTAATCTTGCAGGAAAGGTTACGATCATAGGATATTACAGCTCTGAAGATATTCTTACAGCAGTGGAAAAGGGAGTGATCTCTGTTACCTGTGATGTGGATACAGAGCAGCTTGGCAGATACAGTATAGAGGCTCTGACAGCATATCAGAAAGATGGAAGGACCAATTCTTATTATAATGTGGATATTAATTTTCTGGACAAGGATGTAGTACGGGAAATGAGAAGGAAGGGGGTGTCCGGATGAAGCAGCTGCGCTGGAAAGATTTTTCACTGGTCAGTAAAATCGTTATAGAGGTGGGTATGATCGCAGTCCTTCTTTTTGCCATGAATATGCTTTTTTATGTGCGGATCAATAATTCCATGCAAAAGATGGATAATGTTTATGCCAGTAATGCAGAGCTTACCGAACTTTCACAGGTATTTGAGAAAGTACAGGATAATATGTATAAGTATCTTAAGGTTAAGAGTTCTCAGACACTTCTTGATTATTATCAGAATGAGGCAAAATACAGAAATGAACTTGAGAAACTTAATGAAGATAATATTAATGATCCCGTAAAGCTTCTGGAACGGAATATCCGGAAAATGTCGGAAACATATCTGGACTGTACTGCGGAAACGGTAGCTGCCAAACGAGGAAGGAACGTTGAGCAGTATAAGCGTAAATATGATGATGCAACAAAGCTTTACAGATATATCCAGTCATCTATTGACGAACTGAATAACCTGATGTTTCAGGAGAACTCCAGTACTTATGCAGTACTTCGTGCAGTGATGAGATATCTGGAGATAAGCAATTCAGTTATTATGATCATAATTGTAGCCGGTGGAATGCTTCTGCTCATCCAGGCCACCAGAAATATGTTTGTTCCCCTTTCCAATATGGCAGAGACAGCACAACTGGTAGGTCAGGGAAATTTCCATGTAAAGATGCACGATACAGATGCACAGGATGAACTGGGAACAGTAACCAGAGCGTTTAATACAATGGTAGAGAATCTTGATCTGTATATGGCAAGGACGAAAGCAAGTATGGAGAAAGAGCAGCAGATGATGGAGAGGGAGCTTCTTATGGAAAATCATCTGAAAGAAGCACAGCTGAAATATCTTCAGTCACAGATCAATCCGCACTTTCTGTTTAATTCCCTGAATGCAGGAGCACAGCTTGCAATGATGGAGGATGCAGAGCAGACCGGGATTTTTGTAGAGAAAATGGCGGATTTTTTTCGCTATAATGTAAAAAAAGGACAGGAAGACGCCACATTGGGAGAAGAACTGGAGGCTGTTGATAACTATATTTATATTCTGAATGTCCGGTTCGCCGGAGATATCCATTTCAGCAAGGAGGTGGATGAATCACTGGAGAATGTGCGTATGCCAAGTATGATCTTGCAGCCGGTTGTGGAAAATGCAGTCAATCATGGAATACGTGACATTGAATGGGAAGGAAAAATACATCTCACAGTTACAGGAGATGCAGATTATATACGTATCAGCGTGAAAGATAATGGAAAGGGAATGACGCAGGAACAGATAGAGGGTGTTCTGTCAGGAAACAGAGAGCGCAGAAATGAAGAAGGTGATTCTACAGGAATCGGTATGAATAATGTGATCAGTCGTCTGGAACTTTATTATGAGGAATCAGGGCTTATGGAGATTAACAGTGAAGGTGAAGGAAAAGGCACAGAAGCAGTAATCTATATACCTGTGCATGAAAACTAAGAGAAGTATTATGGGAGTGAGAGAAGATGTATAGAATTTTGCTGGCAGATGATGAAGGTATCATGCTGGAATCATTAAAGAAAATTATTGAAACTGAATATGGAAATGAATGTGAAATCCACTGTGCAAAGTCAGGCAGAGTTGTGGTGGAGATGGCACAGGCATATCCGCCGGATATCTGTTTTATGGATATCCAGATGCCGGGAATAAGCGGAATCCAGGCAATCAGGGAAATTCAGAAATTTAACAGCTCAGCAGTTTTTGTGATCATAACTGCATATGATAAGTTTAATTATGCAAAAGAAGCAGTGAACCTGGGAGTTCAGGAGTTTCTCACAAAGCCTGTAAATAAGAAAGTAATTCTGGAAACCTGCGCGAAGATGATGACAAAGGTAGATCAGATACGGCAGAAGAGAAGCGATGATCTCCTGATCAGAGAGAAACTGGAGACAGTGGTACCTATGATTGAGAGTGGATATATCAATAATATTCTTTTGCAGGATGATTTTGTTACTTACCAGGATAATTATACACAGCTTCTTGATATCCGTCAGAAATACGGTTATATGATGGTCATAGAATTTGGAGATTCTATGGAAAATGGGGTGCTCAGTAATGCAGTAGGTGCAAGTGTAAAGGCAAACAAATTTTATTCTACTTTTCGTGAAATCGCACAGGGATTCTTTGAATGCCTTGTAGGTCCTATTATGGGAAACAGGATCGTACTGCTTGTTCCTTATGAAAATGCGAAAGAAGATTACGAAGACAGAGTTGCAATTGTCACAAGAGCCAGAAATATGGTACATAAATTTGAAAACCGGATCGACAGTATGTTCCGCTGTGGAATCGGAAGAGTCAAAGAACTTGGAGGCGTAAAGGAATCTTTTAAGGAAGCGGTGGTCGCACTGAGAGAGAGCATCAGTCATGTAGTGCATATCGAGGATGTACCGGCGGCACAGAAATATGACGGGGAATATCCAAGAGACCTGGAAATCAGATATCAGAAGAGGATCCTTGAGAAGGATGCTGCGGGAGCGATGAACTGCGCAGAGGGATTTTTTGAATGGATGCACAGTCAGCAGGCCGTCACAAGAGAAGACATTGAGATTAAAATCCTGGAGATGGTGATGAATGCGGAACGCAGGGCATTCTTTGCAGGAACTTTGAAATATAATGTTAACAGCAGGAGAAGCTATATCCGGGAGCTTCAGTCCTGTACGGATATAGAAAATCTGAAGAAGTGGTTTCTGGATAAGACGAGAGAAATCTGTACGAAACTGGAGAATTCCAAGGAAAAAGAAGCTGGCAGTATTATTGACAGAGCAAAGGAATATATCAATGAAAATTTCCGCAGGGATATTTCTCTGGATGATGTTTCAAGAGAGGTAGATATCAGTCCGTATTATTTCAGTAAACTTTTTAAACAGGAAACAGGTAAGAACTTTTATTGAATATCTTACAGAAATACGTCTAGAAAAATGCCAGAGAACTTCTGCAGGATTCCAGTACTTTCCATTAAAGGAAATATGTGCACAGTCAGGATACAGTGATCCCAATTACTTCAGCAGGTATTTTCAAGAAGTATGAAGGAGTTACGCCTAGTGAGTTCAGAGAGAGGTTAGGCTGATGAAATTATATAAGACAAAAAAGAATTGCGGAAAGTTGCTGCTTGGAATACTGGCATTTTGTACAGGGATAGATACTGCTGACAGGATGTGGTTCCTCTTCAGAACAAAAACAGAATAAGAATGAAGAAACAGCAGAAGAGAATAAGGAAGAGAATAAGGTTCAGATCGGACTTACAGTGGATTCTTTTGTTATAGAAAGATGGATCCGCGACAGAGATGTATTTGTGGCGACTGCCAGAGAACTGGGAGCAGAGGTAAATGTGCAGGATGCAGGTGCAGATGTCAAAGAGCAGATCAGTCAGATTGAATACTTTATAAATAAGCAGGTGGATGTGATCGTTGTGATCGCAAGAGACTGTGGAGCACTTTCAGATGCCATACAGAAGGCACAGAGTGCGGGAATTCCGGTTATTTCCTATGACAGAATGGTCAATAATGCCAATACAGATTTGTACATTTCCTTTGATAACCGTAAGGTGGGTGAGATCATGGCACAGGCACTTGTCAATGCACTTCCTCAGGGAGGAGATATCTTTATGATACAGGGATCCTCTTCAGATAATAATGTCCAGATGGTGAAACAGGGGTTTGATGATATGCTTGCAGACACAGATCTGCATGTGGTTTATGAAGCTAACTGTGATGGCTGGACAGCAGAACTGGCTGCTGGATATGTGGAGGAAGCCCTGGAAAAATATCCTCATGTTAAGGGGATTATGTGCGGAAATGATGATATTGCCAGTCAGGTTGTACAGGTACTGGCAGAGAATCAGCTTGCTGGAAATGTGGTTGTTGTAGGTCAGGATGGAGATCTTGCAGCCCTGTCAGAGAATAGTAGAAGGAACACAGTATATGACTGCTTTTAAACCTAATTGAAGATCTTGG
>ENA-OQJC01000277-OQJC01000277.1-human-gut-metagenome-genome-assembly--contig:-NODE-277-length-15966-cov-3.494223_pt1 | contig 15966 bp, 20 predicted proteins | sample MGYA00242600_ERZ504766 | MGnify/ENA primary metagenome ERZ504766 (study PRJEB26092, sample SAMD00036364) | human gut metagenome | host: Homo sapiens | study: EMG produced TPA metagenomics assembly of...
CCAATCCCTCTACGGCCTTGGCAGCATCCGTTTCGGACACGACCGGGATGTCAGTGGGCGGCATGCTGTCGCCCTGCGGTGTCATTTCCGGCGTCATGGTCACTTCGTCCATGACGGCCTCCTTCCCACCCCCAATAGGGGGCAATAAAAAGGCCGCCTCCGAAGAGATGGCCTTGCGGTTGTGAAAATCGGTTTCAGCGCATGTGAGCGCCGTGGTTGAAAATGATGATGAGTGCGAGGAGAAGCAGGTAGGCTCCTCCAGCGATGGCGAGGTGGGTCATTGCCGGTCCTCCAAGTATTTTTCGGCGGCTGAGATGATCCAGCATTGCGCGTCGAGTTTTTCGAGCTTGGCTAATTCGTATCGGACGGCCTCACTGTGGTCATGTGACTGGTCGCCGTAAATCAGTGAAATCAGCGTGTTTTTTATGGTGTCGCGGCAGAGTTCGTCCATGCGCTCGTCAAAGCGCTCCGTCCGCTCGCCCAGCTGCCTCGTCTTGGCGAAATGCTGGGAAAGCACCGAATTGTAAGGCAATCGCTCGGGGTTCACATGCGCATACAATCCGGTCGCGAGCGATTCGAGCGCCCCCGGCCAGATTTTCAAGCACAGTGTGATTACCGCGCACGCGCCGCCCACACCACCAAAACCCGCTAAAAACGTTTGAAACACATCACATCTCCTTGAAATCGTTTAATCTTTTGGCATGGTGTCGCCATCGAAATAATTGCCCGGCAATCCCAACGAGACGAGCTGCTGCCACTGGTCTTGAGGCACGCACAAGCCCTTGCTCAGATTGACCGTGCAATTGTTCAGACCGACGAGAATGCCGTGAGTAGTGCTGGCGGCGGTGAAGACGTAATCCACGCGACCATTCGAAGTGACCAGCCCACTATCACTGCCATTGGTGGTGAGACGCAAGCGCTGATTGTCGCCACTCGTGGACAGCATGTAACAGACGACGCTCACATGGTATTTCACGCCCGCCGTCAACCACGTGAAGGTGATGTCCGATGGTGTCGTGTTCGTCGTCTTGACGCTCACACCGTCTTTCGGCATGACGCAGTGATTAACGATGAGACTCATGCCACCACCCCCAAGAGGGTCAGGCGAGCGGCATCGTATCCCCGGTGAAAAAGCCAAGGCCGTCGAGCAGGGTCTTGTTCGCCTGATACTCGGCCCACGTGCAGATGAGTATATTTGTCACGGTGACGGTCGGACTGCCTGACTTGACGGAATAATTCGCTGATAGCGGAGCGGAATTGTTGAGGTACGTCATGTAGCTGACACGTTGGCGTGCGCTGAATTCGCCCTGTGTTCCGATAAACGAGACAGTGCCGCCTGTGACGTTCACATCGAAACTGACCCAATATGTCATCCCGCTCACGCTCGGAACGGTCGTGAGATGCACCCACTTGTCTGCTTGCAGGGTGATGGTCGAGGTTGGTCTCGTGCATAGGTTCGTTATCATCATCGGACATCACCAGCCCGACGGACGCTCCTATGCGAGCGGCATCGTGTCGCCCGTGAAGAAGCCCGGAAGCCCCCCCCCCGAGCGCCGCGTCATACGTGTCGGCGGCTTCCACGCTCAATTCGCTGATGGCCATACCGGAGGGGATGGCCAGGTGCGTGTCATTGGCGGTCGGGGTGAAGTGGATCGTATATTTCCCGACCGTCTGGGCACTTGGGTATTTGGCCGTGCCGCCGGAAAAGATGCCGATGCTTTTATTCGTCGTATTGTTGCTGACGATCCTGAACGTGCACACGTATTTCACGCCGACCTCGCACGCGAAAGGCAGGTCGATGTATTCGCCTCTGGTGTTGGCCAGCGTGCCACCGGTCATGTACTTCGATATGTCGCCGCCCTTTTTGACGACATGGAAGCCGGTGGGGTCGAACTTTGGGTTCAGCCACAGGTTAATCCTCTGCATTCTCGTCTCCCTTCACGCTTTCGAGCACGTCGGCGGGAATCAATTTCATGGCCGCGTTGAGCTGACTGGTCAGGATTGCGATTTGCTTGGTGAGAGTGCCGATTTGCGCGGAAAGCTGGTCGATGACCTGATTCGCGTCGGCTGGAATCTGATTCAAAATAAGTCTCCTTAAATGCGAAACCCCCGCAATCCGATTGGGATTGCAGGGGTTGAAAAAATTGGAATGCTGGATTAGTCTGCGGCGGTCATCGTGTCGATACGAGTCACGGCTTTAAGCTCGTCGAGTGTCAAGGTGCGGCCGAGATTCGTCTTCACGTCCGTCAAAGTGACGGACGCGCCGGAATCATCGAAAGTCGCAAGCACGCCACGCTGGTAGTCGCGCCACGATTCGGTAGTGCCGTCAGTGCTGGAGAACTCCAATCCCAATCGGCACAATTCCGCGCGCACGCTCTCCTGCGGCGGGCGCAAGTCAAGCACGCCGGACGGCGCAGAGGGCGTCACGGCAGTAGTGGTATCGGTAGTGGTTTCAGTGGTCTCATCGGCCATGATCAATCTCCTTAATTCTGTTGGTTTTGAGGTCTCGGCATAAGGGACTCATAGAATCTCTCCTCGCACTCGTCCAGATTTGATTGACTGGACTCGTCATTGAGAAAAGCGTCCAATCCCTCAATGTTTTTGGTCATGCTTGTGTCAATGCCACTCGACGGCTCCTCATCGGAGTCATCAGCGGACAGTGTGGCAATGAGATTCGCGTCCGTCTCATTCGACATGGTGGGCAGACTCATGCCCTCACGCGCCTTATTGCGCGCGGCGGTCAGCGGGTCATTCATGACCTCGCCATCAGCGGCGAGCATGCTCACGTCGGTGGCGGAGTCGTCGAGCGCGCTTTCCAGGGCCTCATAAGCCCCAGTCCACACGCCCCTACCCGTGGTCGGGTCGTATCGGCTCCTATCCTCCTTGCCCTGCATGATCGCCGCGATCGCCTCACGCGTCGACGCGAGGCCGAGCAACGCCTTCCACGAGGCGATGGTCTCGCTGGAAAACACGAAATTGCAGCAGCCATTCACTGGCGGGTCGCAGCGGACGATGAGCAGTCCACTGTTTTCATCCTTTTCGAAAGTCGCAGACAAAATCACTCCAATCATCATTTGACAAGCCAGCCGAAAGTGTCGCACCACACGTCCACAGCGCATTTTTGGTCGGCGTTGAACGCTTTGATGCCCCACCCGGACTGTCCGCCAGTGTTCATCGTGTGAACGATAATGCCGGCCCACGTGGTGTCAGCGCAGGCCACGGCATAATATCGTCCGTATTTTGCCGGACTGCCGACCGAGAATTTGCTGTCGCCATATGAGCCGGTGACGAGATTCTGCGAGCTTGACCAGAGTTTCCACGCCACGGCACCCTCGAAAGTGTGCCGTCCATTCAGCCCGCCAAGATAACCGCCCAGATACACGTAGCCGGTGCTGATGTCCGAGAGCACACCGACCTCGCCGTTCGCGTCGGATGCGGTGCAGTATGCGCGGGCCTTCGAACCGTACGAGTGCACGGCGGCCTCGCAGAGGCTGCCGGTGTCGCTGCGCACGTTGAGATACGCGCTTGCGCCGGAGCCACCCACGCCTTGGAGGTTGAGGTCGGCGCCGCTTTTCTTGCTGTTGTCGCCCTCGTCCCAATTCGTGTCGGCCTTGAGGTACGCCTGCGAGGTGATGCCGCTGCCGGTGCCGCCTTTCGCGCGTGGCTTGGAATTGAGGCGAAGGAAAGCAGCAGGGTCGTTTTTAGTGACGTGTCCGCTCCACAAGTCCAGTCCGCCCATCGCACCGACCTGATTCGACTTGATGACAGAAGCAATGGCCGGATGAGAGTAAAAAGCCGTCGAACCGTTGTAAGCGGGGAATTCCAGGCCATCACCCACGAAAGTCTCAGTGCCGCCGATGACGCTGCTCCGATAATCCGGGCTGATACGCACCCTGTGCCCGCTGATGCGGGTTTGGAAAGTGCCGGTCAGCAGATTCGACTTGCCCTCACCGTCCAAATAGACGGTCTGATTATGGCTCGAATCCCACATCCGCAAGGCCGTGCTATTGAGCTTCATGCCCGTATTCGCAGCCTCGGAGCTCTGGAATATCGCGCCGGTGAAGACATAGCCCTTGAACTGGCCTGCCGCCACCTTGTCGGACGTGATGGTGCCCGCAGCGATCTTGACGGCCGTCACGCTGTTTGCCGCGAGCTTGTCGGCGGTGATGGCACCAGTGACAATCTTGGACGCATTGACCGAGTTCGCGGCCAGCTTGTCGGCGTTCACCGCGTTGGCCGCGAGCTTGTCGGTCGTTATCGCGCCAGCCACGATGTCGCCCGCATTGATCTTGTGGACGTTGAGCAGCGCCACGGTCATGTCCTCGGTGACCTTGAGCTTCGCGGTCGTGACCGAATTGGCGGCGAGCTTGTCGGTGCCGATGGCACCGGCCTGCACCTTGCCCGCCGTAACCGCATTCGCGGCCAGCTTATCCGCATTCACCGCGTTGGCGGCCAGCTTATCGGTCGTGACAGCATTGGCGGCGATGTCGCCCGCCTGAATCTTATGGACATTCAGGAGCGCGACGGTCATATCCTCGGTGACCTTGAGCTTGCCCGTGGTCACCGAATTGGCCGCGATCTTGTCGGACGTGATGGACAGTGCGACGATATTCCGCGCCTGCACGCTGTCAGCGGCGAGTTTCGCGGCGGTCACCGCATCAGCCACCAGCTTTTCAGTCGTGACCGAATTGGCGGCGAGCTTGTCCACCGTGATGGCATTGGCCTTGACCTTCTCGGCGGTCACGGAATCCACGGCGAGATGCTTTGCAGCCACCGTGCCAGATGCGAGGATGTTGTTCGCCACGAGGTCGAATGGCTCGAAGCGCGTGCCATCCCACGTAAGGACTTCCACCACACGATCAGACAATGGCACCAAGACGCTCGGTGAAGCGTTCGGCGCACCCGTCCAGTACGTGTAGAAGTCGGCAAGCATTGATGGGCTTGCGTTCTTCTCGCCCTTCCAGCGCGTCCAATATTTCTGCGTCCTCCACCACATGTCCCCCGGCTTCAAGCCATCATGCGACGGTTCGTCGGGGCCACGGTAAATCAGATTCTTGCCATCAGCAGTGGTCTGCGCCTTCTGCGCTGCGGCCTGAGCCTGATTCGCCTGAGACGCGGCATTAGCGGCAGCGGTCGCGGCCTTGTCAGCGGTGGATTGAGCGGTTTTGGCTGCATCATTCGCCTTGACGGCGGCGTTCGCGGCGTCGGTCGCGGCCTTGTCGGTCACAGCCACCCAAGCACTGCCACTCCAACGCTTCGGCGTGTTCGCGCCTCCAGTTGTGTCAATCCACAAGGTCGAAGCCTTGCGCATCGACGTGGCCGGCGCCGTGCCCTGGATAAGCACGTCGGCCTTGCCGTTCGCCACGCCAGCGGCGGCAGCGGCAGCCGTGTTCGCCTTCTGCGCCGCACTGGCGGCGTCGGTGGCGGATTGTGCCGCACTGTCAGCCGTGGCCTTTGCCTGAGTCGCCACGCTCGACGCATTGGCAGCGGTGGTCTTGGCATTGGCCGCATCCGTCTTAGCGGTGGAAGCGTCCGTCTTAGCCGAAGCCGCGTCGGACTTGGCGGACTTTGCGGACTCATTGGCGGTGTTCGCCAGTGTTTCCGCATTGCCAGCGGTCTTCTTCGCGCTTTCGGCTGCGGTCTGGGCGGCATTGGCCGCGTCCTTGGCCTGACCGGCGGTGGCGGTAGCGCTCTTCGCGGCGGTCTGGGCGGCATTGGCGGTATCCTGCGCGGTCTTCGCCGCACCAGTGGCCGTGTCAGCCGTGCCCTGCGCGTTTTTCGCGGCGGCAGCGGCATTCTCAGCAGCCTTCCTCGCGTCGGTGGTCTTCGCGGCGTTATCCGCGATGTCGGACTTCGCCTGAGCGATTTCGTCAGCATTGCGCTCCACGTCGGCATAGCCCATGTGATTCCACTGAGCGCCATCCCACACCAGCGTGTCAATCACGCGATCGGACAGTGGGACGAGCACGGACGGAGAAGCGTTAGGCGTACCGGTCCAGTATGTGTAAAAGTCGGCCAGCATGGACGGGCTGTTGTTCTTCTCGCCCTTCCAGCGGGTCCAATACTTCTGCGTCTTGAGCCACAAGTCACCGACAATCAGATTATCCTTCGGCATGTCCGGCCCACGGAAAGTGTGGTTCTTCGAGTGGGCTTCGGCATACGCCTGAGCCGCCGACTCCTTAGCCTTCGAGATTTCCCCATTCGCGGTGGTCAGGTCGCTCTTGGTCTGCGCGATATCCTTCCGGGCCTGCGTCAGGTCGGTCTGCGCCTGAGCGAGCGACTTGGACGCCGCGTCAAGATTAGACTTGTTGGCTTGGATGTCCTTCTGCGCCTGCGTCAGCTTCGCCGTATTATCCTTCAACGCCGTCTGATTGTCAGCCAGGTCTTTTTGGATCTGTTTGACCTCTTCAGGCGAGACGGCGGACGCCACGGTCACCGAAGCGATGGCGGACCAGTCGGAGCGATTGCCCGCATGATCGACGGAGCGCAAGGCATAGCTATGCTGTGAGCCGCCCGTCAAACCGGTGATGACATAAGCGCCCTGCCCCGACTGGGTGGCGCTGATGACCTGCATTCCAGCCGCATTGACGCCTCCCCAACCTCGATATGGTCGAAGTCAGGCTCCATCCGCGCGCCGGCAGCGGTCTTGCCGTCCCAGTGGACGGTGACCACGCCTAGCTTGGATGAGACTGTCGGCTTGGAGGGCACTGAGCATGGCGTCGTGTCGGATTCGACGGTGGCCACGAAGATGCTCGACCACTCACCAAGCTTGTCCGAATACGTCGGCACAGCCCTGACGCGCACCTCAATTTGTGTGCCACAGTCAAGGCCGCCGAAGCCGAGCTGCGTCTTGTCCGTCGTGCCTGCCGAATGCCACGGAGCGCCATCCTTATGCTGTTTCCATTCGACGGCATAATTCGAGATTTCGATAGCAGTGTTGTCTGTCGCTTCGGTCACGGCGGACCACATGGCGGCAGCCAGACCATGCGCGAAACCGTCCGAGCCAATGTAGGCGTCGGTCTGCACGATGAGACCCTGCGGCGCTTTCGGCACGCGATGGTCATGGTCAGTGGAGACGGTGGTTCCGCTCTCACTGCCAGCCAATGCCGCGCCACCGGTGATGCCCTTGATTTTCTTCGCCTGACGTACGGAAGCGTCGTATTTGATGTCGTTCAGCGCGATGGACGCGCTCAAGCCCTCACCCTGGCGCATCGACAGGTCGATTTCCTGCACGCGCACCTTCTCGCCGTGAGTGACGGTCGGAGCCGTAATCCAATCGCCGGCATGGTAGTCGACGAGCGGCAGTGCGTCCACCTCGCTGATGATGAGGTCGCGCGTGTACTGGCCGCGAACTCTGGCCGCATCGGCTAGGGTCGATGCCATGAACGCCTGCGCGGTGTCCTTGTCGGACACGCCGCCCTGCGAGCTGTAGGATTCCCACTTGCCCCAAGGCGTCGGTGCAGCCGGATTGTCCATGCGGAAGAGCAGATTATTGTCACCCTCGACGAGGATGGTGCTGGCCAGATCCGAGATGGATTCCTCGTATGGGGCCTCGCCGATGTCGCGCGCCAATCGCAGGATGACGTTCTTGCTCAGGTCGCGGTTCAACGCCGTGCTGTCCGCATTCCACAGTTTCAGGGTACGGCCGCTCGTGCGCCAGTCGCAGCCGTCACCATTGACCAGGGCGTCCAGGATGGTCTGCAAATCAGTGCCGAGCGAATAGTACAGAGTGTACTTTTTGCCCAATTACTGCCAGCCGCGTCCTTGGCCGTGTCGAAGCCCAAGGTCAGACCGGTGGCCACGCCGCCACGCTGACGGTTCTCGTCAAGCATGGTCTTCAAAATCACGCCCGGATTAGCCGAATAAAATGGCCTCTTGCCCTTATTATCGCCGTCCGCGAGCAGATGGCTGGAATCATTGTTCTCCGCCTTGCTCAGGAGCCAGCTGATCGACTGGCCGGAATAGGTGACGGTCTTGGTGCGGTCGTCCGTCTTGCCGGAACGTCCGGTAATCACGAAACGCGCGTTGTCCGGCTCGCGATAGCCGGTTCCGTCCGACACTTCCACGGCCACTTCGAGGCCATCGGTAAGCTCTCGGTCGAACGCCTGCGCGTCGCCGGAAAGCATGGAGTATTCGATGCTGATGGCTCCGTCATCATTGTGGAGCATCGAGGCGCTGAAGCTCACCGGCTCCGCCAATACGCCGATTCTTGCACCGAACGGCCGGTATGCCACGAGACGAGCATGCAAAGACTTGCCCATGATTAACTACTCCCAGGATTGCAAAAACCGGCAGGTCACCTTGTCGGCGCTGCCGGTCTGTTTGATTGCGAGGCGATAATCGCCGGAATCGATTGCGGGCCACACTTGCAGTGGCTCGGTGGTCCAGTCGACGCCATTCGACGCATCCGTGCCGCCAGACCATGCGTCGGCATTGGCCGCCGTCCACGCCTTGCGATTGGCCACATCGACGAAAAGATAAGGCCGTGAGGCATCGCGTTTGCCGCCCCACATTAGATTCGTGCCACTTACCGGGTCACTGATGGTCACACCAGTGACGGCACCGAAACGCAAGACCAGCGTGCCGATTGGCGCGTTGGAAAGCCAGCCCTCCGGCACGGTGTCGAAAAGCTCGGACGGACTGGCGTTAGGCAATCCCTGCCAGCGCGTCCAGTACCCCTTGCCGCTCGGCTTGGAAACCCCGCCCGGCAGCAGCCTGCCGCCCGACGCGGCCAACGTCACCTCCTGCCACTGCACGCCACGCCAAAACACGTCCGGCAGTTGGAACACGGCGGTCATGACGCGCAGGTCACTGAAAGGGCGTTCGTCATCGTCCGGCTCGCAGGACGTGCACACGACGCGAGTGACCATGCTGCGCGAAGAGCCGCCCTCCGTTGTCTCCGTTCTGCCGAGCGTGAGTTTCGCGGCAGACAGGCACATGGCGCGGAAACGCGCGATCAGCGAATCGGAATCCGCGCCCCACGCCGCGACCTTGACTGTCAGCTCCGGCGCGTCCAGCACCGGAATCGAGGAGCCTACGATGACGCCGTTGCGTCCGCTCACCTGCACCGTGTCAACGATCGGCGACAGCGCCGTGTAATGTGTAGTGCCGACGATGACGCGCATCCGCTCGGAGTCGAGCGGCTGGCCGTTGAGCGAATAGCTGACTTTCATCCGGATCCCTTCCGATTACCATTGCGGCATGGCCGCCGTCTGCAATTTCTGCTGCGTGCTTATCGACGTCGGCGCGATGGCCGGATAGTTGAACGTCTGCGTGATGTTCGTCACGCTCCCACCATTGCCGTAGGAGGCAGCGTTAACGCCACGCGAGGCGTTGGCGACGCCGACGGAATACGAGGCGTCCTGCGAAGGCAGGATGCCGGTCAGCCTACCGGCCGCCTTCCTCACCTTCGAAGCGCTCTCGTCGATGCCGACCGCCATGCCCTCGCCGATCATCTCACCGACCTGATCGCGGAACACTCGCGACGGAGAATGGATGCCAAGCTTGCGTTTCACCCAATCCAACGCGTTCGTGGCCGCGTTGACGGCGGCAGACACGAGCCTACCTGCCGCGCCTGCGATGCCGAACGCGATACCCGTGATGATATTCAGGCCGACGCTACCCCAGTTAACAGATGTGAACCCGCGCATGATCTGGCCGACCATGCCTGGAATTGAGCCGATAAGCCTCGGAACCGACGAGATGAATCCGTTGGCCAGTGCGACGAGCAGCTGGACGCCAGCCTGCAGGATCTGCGGAAGACGATTGATGATGCCACCGACAAGCTGGCCGATAAGGATCGGAGCCTTGCCTACCAAGTCCGGCATGGCGTTGATGAGGCCCTGAGCCAGTCCGAGGATGAGCTTCAGGCCACTGTCGATGATCTGCGGCAGGTTGTTGAGGATGCCTTGCACGAGGTTGAGGACGGCGTTGATGCCGATGGGGATGAGCTGCGGCAATTGGGCCGACAATCCGTCCAACAGCGTCGTCAGCACGATGACAGCCGTGGACGCGATCTGCGGCAATGCCTGCACGATGCCCTGCAACAGGTTCGTTATCATCGTCAATCCGGTTTGCAGGAACGACGGCAGGCTCGACGTGACCCACGATTGGAACTGGGCGAGCAGCTGCGGCAGGCTCGTCGAGATCCATGTCGTCGCGCTGGTCAGCAGCATCGTGCCAAGCTGTCCCAACGCGCCGAGCACCGGCGGCAGTATCTGCATGACCAGCGCCGGCAGGGTGCTGCCCAATGAGGAAAACAGTTGCGGCAGTGCTGCGGTGATGCCGGTGATGATCTGCGCGATGCGCGGCCCCACGTTCTGGATGACCGTGCCGACCGAATCGACCAGTTGGGTGGTCAATCCGTTGATGTCGGCATTGTCTTTGCCGAGTTCCGCCAGCCAGTTCTGCCATGCGGCCTTCATCATGTTGACGGAGCCCTCGATGGTTGTCGCGGCCTCCTTGGCGGTGGTGCCGCTGATGCCCATCTGCTGCTGCATGATGTGGATGGCCTGCACCACGTCGGAGAACTTGTCGATGGACAGGTCGCCCATCTCGCCGTTCGCCTGCTTGACCTTGTTTGCGTCCTGGATCAGACGCTCCATCTCGGATTTGGTACCGCCGTAGCCGAGCTTCAGATTGTCGAGCATGGCGTAATTGCCGCGCGCCAGACTCTGGTAGGTCTGTTGGATGGACTCGATGTCGGTGCCCATCTTGTTGGCGTTGTCCGACATGTCGACCATGGCGGTGTTGCCAAGTTCCGCGGCCTTCGCGGTGTCGCCGCCGAGCGAGCTGATCAGCGAGGCGGAAAAGCTCGTGACCTGCGTCATGTACTCGTTGGCGCTCACTCCGGCTGTCCGGTACGCTTCCGCCGCGTATTTCTGTACGGTGCCTGAAGCGCCCTTGAACAGCGTGTCCACGCCGCCGACGGCCTGCTCGTAGGTGGCGTACGCGTCGAGCGCGCTCTTGCCGATGCCGGCCAGTCCAGCGACGGCGGCGCCGACGCCGGCCAGTCCGACCGTGGCGACGCTCTTCAAAGCGCCTACGGCCTTGCCGGACATGGAGCTGATCGCATTCCATGCGGTGTCGGCACCGCTTTTGAGCTTCGAGCCTATCGCAGACGCGACACTGCCGGCCGCTCCGGGAATCTGCGACAGCACGCCGCCGACCGCGCCGCCGACGTTGCCGAGATAACCGCCGATGGCATTGCTGACGTTTTTGAACGGGGCGGGTATCCTGGCCGCGATGGCCGAGCTCATCGCGGAGAACTTTGCCGACAATGGCGCGGTAAGACGTGACGCGGTGGATTGCATGGCGGCGCCGGCAGCGCTCATGCCGTCGCGGGCTTTCGTGGCGATGCCGGAGAACGCCGACGTTGCCGCGTTTTTGACCCGTCCGAACGCGCCGGAGACCGGCTGGACGATGGCCGCGCCAAGATTCTTGAACGCCGATCCAAGCGAACCACTGTTGGCGGCGAGATTGTCCTGCGCGTCCTTGAGCGCCTTCTGCGCGTCCTTCAACCGGTTCTCGGCCTGCGTCGCCCGGTCGGTCATGGTGGACAGCTTCAGCCGGGCCTGTTCGAGTCTGATGGTCGCGGCCTCGGCCTGCGTGCTGCCCTCGCCGTGCTTGGCGACGGCATTGGCGACGCTTTCCTCGGCGGCACGCACCTGATTCGCCGCGGACTTCTGCTGGAGCATGGCCTGACGGTATGCGGCCGTGGACTTCGCCACGTCACGCTCATAGGATTTCAGCACATCCGCGCCGAGACCGTTCGCCGACTCCTTGAAGCCGTTTTTGAACGCGTGTCCGAACAGCCCACCGCTCTTGGCGCCGTTGAAGCTACCGTCGAAGGTCTTCGACGCGGCCTTGCCGCTCGCGCCGACCTCCTTGTTGACCACGCTGCGGAAACCCTTCATTGACGGGAAAACGCTGATATGCGCGGAACCGAGTTCGCTGCCGAACGCCATGCGGCACCTCCACTATTCAGTTATTCAGTCTTCGTAAAGAGTCCGGAAAACCGGACTCATGCCCCTGGTCTGTTCGCGCAGCCGCTCACGCTCGGCCTTCTCCCTATCCGCCCGCAATCGTTCCGCAAGCGAATCGAAAGGCTTCGGATACTCTTCGCCGCCCAGCGCGTAGATGACCGGCATCTCGCCCCAACGGGCCGGATAATCCAAGCCGTTGAGCTCCGCGCCAGTGTAGGATGACGGATCGCCGATAAGCTGTTCAAGGAGCGCTATCGCGTCGCCGTAGCGGAGCCTGCCGCCAAGATCGGCCTGCAGACTCCACCCACGTGCCGTGAAATCGGCTCGGATCACACTCCCATGTTCGGCGAGCTGGCGGGAGAACCATTGGATTTTCCCAGTGAGGCTCCCTGCGCGCGCACGACAGCGTCGCCATAGTCGGACAGGAGATTGAACACGACCTGCACCGGTTCGCCGTTCAGCGCTTTCGCCTGTTTGTCTCCGGCGAATGCGCTCAGAATGCGTTTGAGCTGTTCCACGCTCTCCGTGTCATCGGACGTGTTCGACAGTCTGGTGAAATCGTCGATGCTCATCGACAATGGGAGCTTGTACGTGCGTCCGCCGGGCACGAGCGCCCAATACACATCGCCCTTGATGATGTGGCGCACCTTGTAGTTTTGCGCGATGGAGGCGAACGCCTCCTCGTCGTTTTTTTCCGTCCACTGGTCGAAATCCTCGATGGTCGGTTTGAAGTCGGTGGAAGTGGAAGTCATTGTCTTGTCCTATCTGCTTTTTCGCCTGCCTGCCGTGGAAAAGAAGATTCCCGGACCGCGCAGACAGGCGAGATAGGCGGTCCGGGAAGATTTTCGTCCGCCGGTCAGGCGGCGCGTGCGGTGACGGTGACCGTCAGATCGGGTGAGGTCACGCCGTCATAGGTGGCGTTGATTCTCGCGCTTCCGGCCTTGACGGCGGTGAGCGTGCCGCCATCGACGGTCGCCACGCCTGCATCCTTGGATGTGAACGTGGCCTGTCCGGTCACGTCCACGGTGGTCTTGTCCACATGGGTGGCGACGGCCTTGAGCGCGAGCTTCGCGCCTTGGACGACCGACGGCTTCGTGTTTCCGTCAGCCGAGGTCACGGCCACCGCCGTCACGCTTTTGGGTCGTACCAGCTTTCGATCCACCTGGTGTTCGGATGCTCCGCATCCACATACAGCGGGTCCTTCATCCATTCGACGGTGAGCGCGCGGCCGGTGACCGAGCCACGCTCCTGCTGGTCAGGTTCGTTGCCGGTGACCTGCATGACGCCGGCACGACGGTGGACGCGCCCGGTGTCGAACGTCTCCTCTTCGTACACCATCCATTTCGCGTCCTGGATGATGTCGGCCACGTGGTAGACGCCCTGCGCGTCCGGCTCGCCGATGGTGATTTTGCGGGTCAGCGCGTTGTTTTCGGCCGGACTGAAAGTCTGCGTGAGGCTGGTCGCCAGCGGCAGCTTTTTATAACCGTCCTGCAAAAACTCCAGCGGGTCGTCGCCGTCGCGCGAATCCTGGTTGCCGCCGTCGGACTTGACGAGTCCGATGCATGCGGTCGACCGATTGTAGGCGGCCGGAAGTTCCGGCGTTGCATTGCTGGATGCGATCATCTCCGGAGTGATTTTGTTTTCGGTGGAGTACGGGACGATCATGATGGCGGCGGTGACGAGCGCCTCCACCTGTCCCAGATCCATGCCCTGACTGTCTTTGGCCATGGCGTTTCCTTTCTATGGTTGTCTGATTCCGGCCGTCGAATATTCGGCGGTCATGTAGTAGCGGCACCATGCCGCGTCCTCGCTGACCGGGTACGGGCCGTTGCATCCGTCAGGCACGACGGCGCAGATGCGGCTGCCTTCGGCGAATCCGATGAGGATGCCGGGCTCGCCGGTCAGCACGCCGTACACGCGGGCCGCCAGATCACGGCATGGTTTCGTATCGTTGCGCGTCCATCCGAGCACGTTGACGCCTATCGACCTGTCGAACGTCACGCGGTCGGCGGATTGCGTGCCGCCGTCGTCACGCACGACCACGAGCGGATAGGAACCGTCGTAACCGTCAGGGATGCGGTTTCCGACCTGCAGGCCGGGGATGTCCGTGATGTTGGAGCGCAGCCATCCGGTGAGGAACAGTTCGAGGTCTGGTGGAATGACGCTTGCCATCAGACCCTCGCCTTCCTCAACGCTTTGGCCAGATTGCCGGTCTGCGCCTCCACGAGCAGGGTCTTAGAGTCGTGGCCGACGACCATGACGGTCGTTCGGTGCTCCCTTTTGACCTCCTCGATTCCGAGGCCGTCGCGGTATGCGCCGGTATCGACTGGAGCTGCCGCCCTCGCGCAGGCGAGGGCCCTGTTCGCGGCCAGCGTGGTGAGCGCCTTGACTCCCGCGCTATTGAGAATCCCGTCGAAGAACTTCGGGTTGAAGTCGACCGATATCCTGTTTTTCGCCATTGTCAGCCCTTTCTTTCCGTCAGACGGCATTCCAAGGTCGGACGCCACCCCGTGAACGCGTTCACATCCTTCGATGGGAATCCGTCGACTTCCCACAAGCGCCCGTCGTCGGGGTCTGCGCGGATCCGGTCGCCGATTTTCACGTCGGCTGTCGGATCCGGGATGGTGAGGTACGCCGTTGATTCGGTTTGTGTGTCGAGCGTGTCCGGCGTACGGGTGCTGGAGCTGGAGGCGAGGGCGCCCATGATGGCGAGCTCGTCCGGAGGCACGCTCCAGTCTGGCTCGTTCTGCGCCGGATTGTACGGGTTGGTCTTGCGTTTGGCACGCAGTCGCCGCCACTTGGTCACGCCCGGCATGCTGAAGGACGAACCATGGCCGAGATAATCCAACGCGGAAGTCACGGCTTCCACCCCCCACGACAAGCGGTAAGGCTGCAGCGTACGCTTCTCGGAATCGAAAAGCGCCACGTTAGGCACGCCACCATCGGAACCCGACCGGTAGGTGACGCTTGAGCCATTCGTGGATTGTGAGGATACCGTGCCGGGCACCTGCATCACACGAGACGCGATGTCCAACAGGATCATCTGCACTTCCGGCACATCCTCCAAATCCCAGCCATCAGTGATGGTCGCTCCCACACTCCCCGGCAGATCAGGGAAGGTGGCGCCATTGACCAGCACGAGGCTCCCAGCCTCGCTGAAACGCGCGTCCTGCACGTGCTCCACGCCATCGAGCTTCAGACTCGAAAGCGCGGTCACATGCTTGGATGGCAAGAGAAGCGAGTCGCCGCCATGACCATCCAAGCGAACCGTACGGGTGACGGAAGGCGCGACATGCCAGCCGCAATACTTGCGAATCGCAGCCTGAGCGGCCCTCATCTTGAAACCGGCATCGACTTGGAAGGAGTCGGCGCTTGGAATCAGATCACCAATCACGGCAGTCATGCCGCACCCCCAATCACTTACTTGGCTGCCATCAGGCCAGCGGCCACCAGAGAATCGATAAGCGCATCGAATTCCTGCTTGGTCGGCGCGTCAGAAGCTGCCTTTGGCACATTCTTCGCCACCGGAAGAGAGGCGGCACCGCCGATAGTGACCGGTTTGCCCTTGGCGTCAAGCGCCACAAGCTCCGCCACGTCCTGCGTCTTGTCGATGTTCGCCTCTTTCGGAGTGGCGAAGCGCACGTACTTCTGCGTCATGATCAGGCCGCCTTACCGAGAGTGACCTTAACGAAGGCCTTCGGATACTTGACCTGCAGGCCCAGACGCTCGGAGACGCGGCACTTCTGCTTGAAGTGCAGGAAATCGTCGGTGTCGGAGTCGGTCATCTTCACGACCAGACCGCCCTTGCGCAGCACCTTGGCGCTCTTGAAGGCGCCGACCAGCGCGGTGCCTTCGGTGATGGCGGCGGTGGCCACGGTCGGGATGTTCCACAGCTTGGCCCCATCGGTCAGGTTGAGGTAGTTGCCGTTCGCATCCTTGGCAATGGTCAGCTTCCAGAAGTCAAGCGGGTTCATCACGTAGG